>Ga0209342_10001281_pt1 | contig 28339 bp, 26 predicted proteins | sample RifCSP16_2_FD_184023 | JGI IMG/M metagenome (GOLD analysis project Ga0209342, IMG submission 184023) | Soil microbial communities from Rifle, Colorado - Rifle CSP2_sed 16_2 (SPAdes) (version 2) | ecosystem: Environmental > Terrestrial > Deep subsurface > Rock core/Sediment | place: Rifle...
CCTCGTCCGTCGACTGCGGCTCCCAAGGAGGACAACGACTAACAACCCGCTTGGAGAGGCTTGACACGGGGTCCTTCCATATGAGCTGCGAGCGTCCAATATGCTCAACGCTCGTCTGCTTCATCCCCTTGTTCGACGGCTCCTCTTCCGCGCGCGCCGATTAGCTCTACCCGTTCGGCCATCATCGGCCGGTCGCTAGCCCTGTAGCCGTTCAGCTTTGACTAGCCGCGGCTTGGCGACGTGTTCAGCGCCACTGCATTCCGGATGAGAGCCTTGAACGCAGGCTCGTCAAGCTTCTCGCCTTCATGAAGGTCGATGGCACGCCTTGCGTTGCCCTCGAGGCTGGAGTTGAAGAGCCCCGAGGGATCCTTCAGTTGAGCACCTTTGAAGAACGTCAGCTTCACGACGTTCTTGTAGGTCTCGCCTGTGCATATCAGTCCGTCGTGGGACCAGACCGGGACGCCCCGCCACTTCCATTCTTCGACAACTCCGGGGTCGGCCTCCTTGATCAGGGAGCGGATCCGGGAAAGTGCCTCGCCGCGCCAGTCGCCCAGCCCCTTGATCCTCGCGTCTATCAAGCGCGATGGTGACTCGGCGTTCCGCGACGTGTCGTTCTTCTTCTTCATCATGTCTTCCGCCTGTCTCGCCAATCTGCTTCTTGGCTTGCGAAGACCTTCAATGACCTTGACATTGCGCCCCGGATCAGTGCTTGCGCACCGTAGCAGCAAGATCCGTTAGCAGTCCCAGCAGGCGCATGGGCGACTTCGTCCGTCGAACACCCCGGATCAGCTGCGGCGCCGGTGCTCGCCGAAGGGCGAGCACGAGGCGCCGCCTCCATCCCATGCTGGGCGGCGCCGAGAGGCGCCGTCAGCTGCATCCGGTTGTTCTGCGGCCTCGTGCTACACCTTTAGTGTTGCGACGCCGCCCGGAAAGGCGGGTCGAGACGCAGGACAGCGAAAGCTGCGGCGCTCCCAACTGCCCACGGCACGAATGTCTTCGCCCATTCCGCGAAAAACATCGAAGGCCCGGACTTCAAGACCTCGTCACTCAGGAGGTCCGGCCACGGAGCAAGGGCCAGACCGCTGAGAAAGAGTCCGGCGCATCCCATGAGAGACGAAGCTAGCAGAGCAGCCCGGTGGTGAGCCATTGCGCTCAGCCAGTTCCGGAGCAGGCGACGTGATGTAAAGCAACCAGCGATCACCGCTCCGGCCATGAGTGGAACCGCGAAGGGGCCCTCAAGCTTCGGTGGAAGGAGGATGAGCGTGCTCATGAGGACCATCGCGATGACCATGGTGGTGACCAGCAGCCCTATGGCCAGAAGCGCATCCCACGCGAGGGGCCTCTGCGACGATGCGGCGGGCTGGATTGTCACCTCTCTCACTTCTCTCTCGGTCCGCAGAACACTTAGTGTCTCGCAAGGATACTCGGATAAAGGTCGCGGGGGATGGCGGGGTTAAGCGGAGAAGGACCGAGCCAAGCGGAACGTAGGTGTTGAGGGGATTGCAGTTGGCCAGAGGGACGAGCCCGAGTCGGCACATTGACCTGCGAGGGCCCGCAGTTGAACCGGATAAGCACTGCGAGGAGAGGGCAAGGGCGCACCTCTAGCGGGGTGGACTGACGTCAGGGTGGACGTCGAGGGGGCTCAAGACCCCACGGCCACCGCGGTTCAGCACGTGGGTATAGATCATGGTCGTGCTGACGTCGCTGTGGCCCAGCAGCTCCTGGATGGTCCGGATGTCGTAGCCGGCCTCCAAGAGATGGCTGGCGTGGCGCAAGGTATGGCAGGTAGCGGGCTTGGGGATACCTGAGGCCCGAACGGCATCGGCGAAGGCCCGCTGGATGACGGACTCATGGAGGTGGTGGCGGCGGCGCTGCCCGGTGTCGGGGTCGATGTAGAGGCGCGCGGCGGGGAAGACCCAGTGCCAGGTCCAGCTGCCGCTGGCGCTGGGGTACTTGCGGTCGAGAGCACCGGGGAGGGCTACGGTGCCGATTCCCCCGGCGCGGTCCCTCTCGAACTGGAGACGCACGCGTTCGACCTGGGCGCCGAGGGGCCCGAGGAGCTTGCCGGGCAGGACGGTGACGCGGTCCTTGCGGCCTTTGCCGTCCCGCACGGTCAGCTCGCCGCGAGTGAAGTCGATGTCTTTGATCCGCAGCCGGGCGCATTCGAGGACGCGCAGCCCCACGCCGTACATGAGCGAGCCCATGAGCCAAGGGTTGCCGTGTAGATGGGCAAGGGTGGCGTTGACCTCCTGCCTCGTGAGCACGAGAGGGATCCGGACGGGCCCTTTCGCTCGCGCGGTGTCCTCGAGACCCTCTAGCTAGTGTGCGGCCGACGACGTCTCGATAGAGGAAGAGCAGGGCGCTGAAGGCCTGGTTCTGCGTGGAGGCGCTGACCCGCTCGCGGGAAGCGAGGTTGGCTAGGAAACTCCGCACCTCCGGAGCGCCCATCTCCCGAGGGTCGCGTCGGCCATGGAAAACGAAAAGTCGCCGCACCCAGAAGACGTAGGCCTTTTCCGTCCGCGGGCTGTAATGGCGGGTACGGATGGCCAGCCGGACACGTTCGATGAGCGCAGCCAGGGCTTGGGCGGCGGGGCCCAAGGGCGCCGGGACGGGAGCAAGAGTCGCCACCCGAGAGGCGTCGGCGGGGTGAGGGGACCGAGGGGTGCTCGGCCGCTCCGAAGGGGGCGGAGGCCGATCCTCGTCCCCGAAGCCGGGGGGATGGTCGTCGATTCGACGCGAGCGCATGGCTGGGCTCGGGCAGCCTAACGCGAGGGCGGGACAGGGCAGGACCGTCCGGGGGGCCCCGGAAGACGACCTCCTCGCTAGTGCACCTCGAAGTCAGCGATCACCGGTAGGTGGTCGCTGGCCATCCGCGAGAGGCTCAGCCGGCAGCGGCGGGCGGAGAGCAGGCGCAGAGGCCCCCGATAGTAGATGCGGTCGAGCGGCCCCTGCGGGAAGAAGGAAGGGAATGTCGCCGTCGCCCGCTCGCGCTGGGCGTTGCCGCCGGTGGCGGAGCGGAAGGCGAGGAGCTCTACGAGGATGGGCCGCAACCGCGAGCGCCAGTCGTTGAAGTCCCCCGCCACGAGGCACGACCTGTCGAAGGGCAAGGAGGCGAACTCCCGCGCGTGCACGAGGAGGGAGACCTGTCGCTCACGTTCGAGGGCGGAGAGGCCGAGGTGGAGGTTGAAGACCTCGAGCGGCCGCATCCGCCCGGACGGTGTCTCGACCGCGATGCGGGTGTGCTGGCAGCCCCGCCGCTTGCGGAGGCCGATCGTCAGATCGATGTTGCGCTCGCGGAGGATCGGCCAGCGGCTGAGGGTGGCGTTGCCGTAGCGGCCCTTGCGCATGGCCACGTTGTGGCCCATCGCATAGTGCTCGTAGCCCAACTCCCGCGCCAGCTCCCGGGCCAGGTTCATCTCGCGGGAGCGGGGCGCGCCCTCGTCCACCTCCTGCAGAATGGCGATGTCGGGCGCGTGAGCGGCGATGATGCCGGTGATCCGATCCGGGCGGAACTGGCGATCGATGCCGATCGCGCGATGGATGTTGTAGCTCAGGACGCGCAGCCTCACGACCCGCCAGCATAGCAGAGAGGCCGCGTCCCCTTGACGCGACCGGCGGCGGGCGGCTACGGTGAGCCCGCGCCCACATGGCCCGCTTCCGGCTCGAGCTGGAGTACGTCGGGACCCGCTACCGCGGCTGGCAGGTCCAGAAGAACGCCCGCACCGTGCAGGGGGCGCTCAACGAGGCGGTGCGGGAGGTCTCGGGCCGGACCGACTTCGAGAGCGCGGGCTCGGGGCGGACGGACGCGGGGGTGCATGCGCTGCGCCAGGTCGCACACCTCGATCTCGAGACACGCCTGGCGCCGGAAGCGCTGCGCCGGGCGCTGAACGAGGCCCTGCCCGCCGACGTCAACGTCCTCGGAATCGAGCGGGTTTCCCGCCAGTTCCACGCCCGGCACTCGGCGGTGGCGCGAAGCTACCTCTACCAGATCGCGCGGAGACGCACGGCCTTCGGCAAGCCCTTCGTCTGGTGGATCCGCGACCCCCTCGACCCCGACCGCATGCAGGAGGCGGGGCGCCTCTTCGAGGGGATGCACGACTTCCGCTCCTTCTCCGACGCTGACCCCGAGCGGGGGTCGACGCGGGTCGGGGTCGAGCGGGTCGAGGTCGTCGCGGCGGGGGAGCTCATCCTCATCCGCGTCCTCGGCTCGCACTTCCTCTGGAAGATGGTCCGGCGCATGGTGGGTGTCATCGTCGAGGTCGGGCGTGGTGGGCTCGGCCTCGACGACGTTCGGCAGTTCCTGGCCGCGGGCTCCGAGGTGCCCGCCCGGCTCACCGCGCCGCCCTCCGGCCTCTTCCTCGAGCGGGTCTTCTACGAGGGCGAGTCGCGGGAGCTCGCGCTGCGACCCGTGCTGGATCTCCGTTTCTGAGGCGGCGCAGGCGCCGAAGCCCCTCCTCGAGCGTCGCGTCGTCCTTGCAGAAGGCGAAGCGTGCGAGGTGTCGGACCTGCCCCTCGGCCACGAATGCGCTCACCGGAATCGCGGCCACCCCCGCCCGCTCCGGCAGCATACGACAGAAATCGACGTCGTCCGTGAAGCCGAGGGGACGGATGTCGGCCAGCGCGAAGTAGGTGCCCTCCGGACGGCAGACCTCGAAGCCCGCCTCCGCGAGCCCGTCGCAGAGACGATCCCGCCGCGCGCGGTAGGCGTCCCGCAGCCGCCGGAAGTACGCGTCGGGGGCGGCGAGGGCGGTCGCGATCGCGTGCTGGAAGGGCGTCGCCACCGCGAAAGTGACGAACTGGTGCACGGTGCGCACCGCCTCCGTCAGCGGAGGCGCGGCGCAGGTCCAGCCGATCTTCCAGCCCGTGAGGCTGAAGGTCTTGCCGGCGGAGGAGATCGTCACCGTGCGCTCCCGCATCCCGGGAAGGGTGGCGATCGGCACGTGGGCGCCGTCGAAGACGATGTGCTCGTAGACTTCGTCCGTGACCACGAGCAGGTCGTGTCGCCGGCAGACGGCGGCGATCGCCTCGAGCTCGCCTCGCGTGAAGACCTTGCCCGCGGGGTTATTGGGGGAGTTGAGGAGCAGGGCGCGCGTTTTCGACGAGACCGCGGCCGCGAGCTCCGCCGGATCGAGGGTGAAACGCGGGGGCCGGAGGCTCACCACGCGCGGAGCGGCGCCGGCGAGGGCGAAACCCGGCGCGTAGGCGTCGTAGAAGGGCTCGAACAGCAGGACCTCGTCCCCGGGATCGAGGAGCGCCTGGAGGGTGGCGAAGACGCCCTCCGTCGCGCCGGCGTGGATGGTGATCTCGGTCTCGGAGTCGAGCTCGAGCCCATAGAAACGGCGCTGGTGGTCGGCGACGGCCTGCTGGAGGGCGGGCAGCCCCGGCATGCGGGCGTACTGGTTGTGGCCGGCCCGGATCGCGGCGGTCGCAGCCCTCTTGATGAAGTCCGGTCCGTCGAAGTCCGGATAGCCCTGGCCGAGGTTGACCGCGCGGTGGCGCGTCGCGAGCGCGGTCATCTCGGCGAAGATCGAGGTCCCGTATCCCCGGAGCCGAGCCGTCAGCGGCGGGCGCGCCATGGCCCGCCAGTGTAGCGCGGTGCGGCTCGACGCAGATCGAGCCGCCCTACTTTATGTAGTAGCCCGAAACGCGCCACCCGCGGGCCGAGTCGAGCATGGGGGTGACGGTCTCGATGGCCTCGTTCTTGTTCACGAAGGAGGTTTCGTACTCGATGACGACGTATCGACCGTCGGGGGCGCCGGGGAGCTTGTCGGCGTACTGGCGACTCCGCACCTTCCGGCTCACGACCTTGCCGAGCGGGCCCCGGATCCCCGCCACCCTGCGCTCCCACTCGTCTCGGGTGATGGCGCCCTTGAACAGCACGGCCGCCTCCCGCCAGCTCTCTCCGTAATGGCCGGAGTCGACCATCGCGAGCCAGGCCGTCGCGCTCGCCTCCGCGGCGTCCTCCGCCTTCGGTTCCGGGGCCTCAACCCCTGAAGCTGAGCCGGCCACCAAAGCCGCGGCCAGGGCGACGAAGAGCAAGCCCGGTCTCATCCCTTGCCGCACGTCAAACCTCCTTCGAACCAGACGGGCGGGCCGCTCATCCGGAACCCCTGCCCGCGTCATGCTCGGTGAGAAGAAGCCAGGCGACGAGCGAGGCCTTCTTCTGGTCGGCGGCCCAGGGCGGGCCCGCCGAACGCCCGAGGGCGAGGACGCGCCCCTGCAGCTCCTCGGGACCCTTCCGCAAGGCGGCGGCGGCCCGGGCCAGGAGCTCGCGCTCCGTCACGCGGCACACCTCGAGACCGCAGCGCGCGCCGGCGTCGGCGAGGACGTCACGGAAGTGATTGCCGTCCGCGGTGTGGATGAGTGCGTGCGAGGCGAGCGTCGTCTCGAGGCTCACTCCGCGGCGTCCGGAGCCCTCCACGATGCCGCAACGCCGCGGTTCATACCCGCCGCGGCTGAGCCGTTCGACGACCTGCTCGAGGCCGGCGTTCGCGCGGGCGGCGGCCGACTCGCGATACCGCGTCAGTCGCCGGGCCGCCTCCCCGAGCCCCAGGCCCTCCACCGCGTGGTACGGCTGACGCGAGCCGGGAAGCCGGGAGTCGCTCATCTCGATCCGCTCGCGGAGGAGCAGGGCCGGCCCCCGCGGATCGCCGCCGAGGGCGACGAGGACCGCCCAGCCCGAGTGCGGAGCGAAGCCAAGGGCGGCGGCCTGTTTTCTTGCTCTTGCCAAGACCCGTCTCCGATCGCCCGTCTCTTCCGCAGTCTAGCAGCTCGACGGCTCTCTAATGCTTGACGCCTCACGGCGCGGCGGCATAGTGTCTGCGGGAGGCCGAAAGCCGGGAACGAAAGGTGATCGGAGCGTGCGGACGCCGTGCGTTGCTCGTGGGCGCCATGTGTGGCGTCGTACCGGCGTCCGGTGCCGTCGAGCCGCCGGCTTCCGTTGAACGGCGAGTGGCCGTCGCCGGAGCGCGCTCGTCCCACTACGGCATCCGGCCATTCCCGACGCCCGAGGAGTGGGTTCGCGTCTTCGAGCACATACGCCAGCGCTTCCCGGGCTCGGGGTCGGTGGGCGTCTGGATCGTCGGAGGGCTGCGCGAACGACGGGGGTGTCGGCTGGAGTTTCCGGGGGAAGCGGGAATCAATCCCGAGATCTCGTTCGAGGACTCGGACCGGCACGAGCCCTACCTCGACGCCTTCGACCGGGCCGGCATCCGTGTCTATCTGCAAGTCGAGCCAGGTCTCGCCGACCCCGAGACACTGATCGATCTCGTGCTGTCGCGCTACCGACATCATCCCTCGGTGATCGGCTTTGGCATCGACGTGGAATGGCATCGCGAGGCCGAGTACCCCGGCTGGGGGAAGAGAGTGGACGACGAGACGGCCCGGCGGTGGGAGGTGCGGGTGAGGGCCCACAAGGCCGACTACAGGCTCTTTCTCAAGCACTGGGACCCGCGCTGGATGCCGCCCCGCTACCGAGGCGATCTCGTCTTCATCGACGACAGCCAGGAGCTCGCCGGGCTCCAAGCGATGGTCGAGGAGTTCGCCGCTTGGGGGAGGACGTTCGCTCCCAACCCCGTCTCCTTCCAGATCGGTTACCGCTCCGACGCGGGCTGGTGGTGCGAGCTTCCGGATCCCATCGGTGAGATGGGTCGGGCCATCTGCGCCCGGGTTTCACAGCCGTGCGGCATCGTCTGGGTGGATTTCACGCTCCGCGACGTCATTCCGCCCGGGGTGTTGTCGCCGCCGGAAGGCGGGCCCTCTCCCTCGGGAGACCGACCGGACAGCTGTCGAGAGCCGTGAGCCATCATCGCCGACATCTTGGGTCGGACCTCGGCGCCCTCATCCTCGCCGGCGCGGTGCTCCTGTCGCCGGCGTTGGCGGCCGCTGGCGGCTCCCGGCCGGACGGCTCGCCCGAGGAGCAGGCCCGCGAGCGGGCCCCCCTGATCGGCGTCAAGATCTACGATCCGGTTCCGGACACCCAAGCGCTGCTGCGCGAGTGGGCCAAGCTCGGCGTCGACACCGTCTTCCTGTCGACGACGCTCGCCGAGTCGGGGACCTTCGTTCCGGTGGCCCGGCGGGCGGGCCTGCGAACGCTCGTCATCACCCCCGTCTTCTACAACCCCGGCTACCTGGCTGCGCACCCGGAGGCCTACGCCATCGACGGCCGCGGCGAGCGGGCGCGTCAGGACTGGGTCGAGTTCGTCTGTCCCAGCCGCGAGGACTACCGCCAGCAGCGCACCCGCGAGGCGCTCGCTTTGCTCGAGAAGCACCACCCCGACGGGCTGAGCCTGGACTTCATCCGCCATTTCGTCTTCTGGGAGATGATGAAGCCGGAGAGCCGCATCGATCCGCTCGAAACCACGTGCTTCTGCGCACACTGCCTCGCGCGGTTCGAGGCGGAGACCGAGGTGCGCCTCCCCCCGGAAGCGAAGGCTTCACCCGCGGCCGCGGCCGCCTGGCTGTTCGCCGGTCATTCCGACCCTTGGATCCGATGGCGGGCGGGGCTCATCACATCCTGGGTCCGGGAGGTCGTGGAGGGAGCCCGCCGCATCGCGCCGGGCGCGTGGGTCGGCGTTCACCTCGTCCCTTGGGGCGAAGGCGACTATGACAATGGGCCCCTGCGCGTCGCCGGTCAGGACGTCGAGGCCCTCGGTGCGCTGGTCGACTACGTCTCACCGATGTGCTACGCGCACATGCTCTACCGCGAGCCCGATTGGGTGGGACGGGTGGTCCGGGGCCTCGCGCCGCGCGTCAGGGTACCCATCATCCCCAGCATCGAGGTCAGGGAGTCGTACCGGAGCGACGAGCTCACCGACGCGTTCTTCGCCAACGCGCTGCGCGCCGCCCTCGAGCCCCCATCTCGCGGCGTCGTCTTCTGGTCGTGGCCGGCCCTGGCCGTGGAGTCGTCGAAGCAGGAGATCCTCGCCCGGCGACAGTGAGAGCGCTCACTTCCTCCCGGCGGTGCTCTCCGCCCGCGCCTTGATCTTGGCGTCGATGAAGTCGGGGTGTGGCACGTGCAGCAGGTGGGCGATCTTGCGGACGAGGTGCTCCTCCTGGGCGTGCTTCTCGGCGTCTGCAAAAGCGACCAGCCAGAGCAGCTCGACCACTCGCTTCTTCTGCTCGGCCGAGAAACGCTGGTCCACGAGGTGGGTGAACTCGTAGAGCGAAGCCGCGCGGCGCGACTCCTCCTCTGCGAGGCGCATCAGCTCCTCGGCTTCGGCTCTTGCGAGACCGAAGGTGCCCTGGATGGCCGTCCGCATCACGGTTCGCTCCTCGTCCTTCACCTCGGCATCGGCCCGGACGACCTCGAAGAGCAGCGCCGCCGCCGCCAGGCGCAGCGCGTGCTCCCGGGCCTCGGGCGCGGGGCTCTCCGCCGCCGCCGAGACCCGCTCCTCGAAAAAGCGCCGGATCGATCGCAGCATGGGTCGAGCTTACCGCGAGGCGGAGCGGGGTGCTGGCCATCGTTCGGGAGCGGACCGCTCCCCGTGGGCTACAATGGCGGGCACCGGAGACACCTGCTTGCCGCTGGGCCCGGGAACACGCCTGGGACCTTACGAGATCCTCGACCCGCTCGGGGCGGGGGGGATGGGTCAGGTCTACCGAGCCCGCGACACGCGCCTCGGACGCGAGGTGGCCCTCAAGACCTTGCCCGAGCCGTTTGCGAGCGACCCTGATCGCGTCGCCCGGTTCGAGCGCGAGGCGCGGGCCGCCTCCTCCCTCAACCATCCGCACATCGTCACCGTCCACGATCTGCAGACGGAGGGCCCACACCCCTACATCGTGATGGAGCTGGTCGAAGGGAGAAGCGTTCGCGCCCTCCTGGCCGAAGGCGCGCTTCCCGCCGAGCTTCTGCTCACCCTCGGAGCGCAGGTGGCGGACGCGCTCGCCGCCGCCCACGCGAAAGGCATCGTGCACCGGGACTTGAAGCCGGAGAACGTCCTGGTCACGACCGACGGATGGGCCAAGGTTCTCGACTTCGGCCTGGCCCGCGTCATGCCCACGGGCTGGGCGGCCGACGAGGCCAGACAGCCGACCGCCGCGACCCCGCTCACGGGGATGGGAGCGCTGCTGGGCACCGTGGCGTACATGTCGCCGGAGCAGGCGCAGGGGCAGGCCGTGGACTATCGGAGCGATCAGTTCTCGCTGGGGGTCGTGCTCTACGAGATGGCCACGGGACGCCGCCCCTTCGCACAGCGGACGGCGGCGGAGACGATCGCCGCGATTCTCCGCGACCCGCCGCCCGCGCCGCTCGACGGTCGCGGCAACGCGCTCCCGCCCCCGCTCCAGTGGCTCATCGAGCGCTGCCTGGCCAAGGACCCCAAGGATCGCTACGCCTCGACCCACGACCTCGCACGCGAGCTCGCCACCCTGCGTGGTCAGCTCGAAGCGCCGCACGGAGCTCGGCGTGTGACCACCCTCCGTCCTCCTCCCGCCGCCCGCACGTCGCTCATCGGGCGCGAGGCCGAGCGGGCGACGATCCGGGAGCTGCTGCTCCGTCCCGAGGTGCGGCTCGTGACGCTTACGGGCCCCGGAGGCACCGGGAAGACACGGCTGGCCATCTGCGTGGCGGAGGACGTCCGCGCTGACTTCGCCGGGGGGGTGTGCTTCGTCTCCCTCGCGGGAGCGCGGGACCCCGCCCGGGTCGTCCCCGAGATCGCCGATGGCTTTGGTCTCCCTGGCTCCGTCGCCGGCCCGGAGGACGCCGACCGCCTGGGGAGCGAGCTCGCCCGCGCCCTGGGCGCCGAAACGCTGCTGGTCCTGGACAGCTTCGAGCGTGTGGCCGAGGCCGCGCCCGCGATCGCCACCCTGCTCGCTCGGGCCGAGCGCTTGAAGGCGCTGGCGACCAGCCAGGTCGGCCTGCACCTCTACGGCGAGCGCGAATTCGCGGTGCCGCCCCTCGCCCGGCCGGACCTCCAGCGGCTACCCCCGCCCGAGGAGCTGGCCCTCGTCCCCGCCGTTGCCCTCTTCGTGGAGCGGGCAGCGGCGGTCGTCCCCCGCTTCTCGCTCACGCCCGACAACGCGGAGGCGGTCGCCGCCCTGTGCTCTCGCCTCGACGGGCTGCCGCTGGCGATCGAGCTGGCCGCGGCCCGGGTCAAGCTGCTCTCGCCGGCGGCGCTCAAGGCACGCCTCGACCGGAGCCTGGATGTGCTGACGGGCGGGCCGCGCGACCTTCCAGCGCGGCAGCAGACGATGCGGGCGACGATCGACTGGAGCCACGACCTGCTGTCGCCGGCCGAGCAGAGTCTGTTCCGCCGCCTCTCGGTCTTCGTCGGCGGATGCACGCTCGAGGCCGCGGAAGCGGTCTGCGACGCCCGCCGGGACCTGGGCACGGATGTGCTCGAGGGCATGTCCTCTCTCGTCGACAAGAACCTGCTGCGCTGCCGAGACGCCGCCTCCGACGAGCCTCGCTTCGAGATGCTCGAAATGGTCCACGAATACGCCCTGGAGCGGCTGGCGCAGAGCGGCGAGGAGGCGACCACCCGCCGCGCCCATGCGGCCTACTCGCTGGTGCTGGCGGAAGAGGGCGCGCAGGGCATCGGGGGAGCGGAGGCGGAGGCGGCGGCAGCGCTTCTCCGCTTCGACGCGGAGCTTCAGAACCTGAGGGCCTCGCTCGACCACCTGATCGCGGTCCGCGAGGTGGAGTGGGCCACGCGGCTGGCGACGGCGCTCATGCCCTACTGGCGCCGCCGCGAGCACTTGGCGGAGGGCCGCGAGCGGCTCACCGCGGTGCTGGCCCTGCCCGGCGCCTCGCCGCGGGCGCGAGCGGGTGCGCTCTACGCCGCGAGCATACTGACCGGCGAGCAGGGCGACGGGGCCACCGCCCGGCTGCTGCTCGAAGAGAGCGTGGCGCTCTATCGCGGGCTCGGGGACGACCGCGCCACCGTGGTCGCGCTGAACGCGCTGGCGGTGGCGTGTCAGCTCATGGGCGACCTCGCGGCCGCGCGCGGGCATCTCGAGGAGGTGCTGAGGGATGCGCGGCGCCTGGACGACGCGGACAGCGTCGCCCGCTGCCTCAACAACATCGCCAGCGTCGCCCATGCCGGCGGGGATCCCGCGCAGGCGGTCCGCCTCTACGAGCAGTGCCGCGAGGCCTTCGAGAAGCGCGGAGACCGCCGCGGAGTGGCCTGGGCGCTCGACCAGCAGGGCGACGCCGCTCGGGATGCCGGAGACCCGGCGGCGGCGCGGTCGCTCTACGAGCGGAGCCTGGGTGTCTTCCGAGAGATCGGCGACCGGGGCGGCGTCGCGACCGCGCTCACCGATCTGGCCCGGCTGGCGCGGCAGGCGGGCGACGTCGAGGGGGCCCGGGAGCGCTGCCGGGAGGCGCTGACGCTGGGCGAGATCGGCTCGCATCGCGCGGTGGCGAGGCTTCTCGAGGAGCTGGCGGCCCTCGCCGCTGCCGCCGGCCAGCCGCAGCGTGCCCTCGTGCTGTTCGCCGCTGCCGCCGGCCTCCGGGCCCAGCTCGGCTGGCCCGTGCCCGCTTCGGAGCGTGCACGCAGCGAAGGGCTGATCGAGGAACAGAGGGCGGCGCTGGGAAACGACGCGGTGACCGCATGGAGCCACGGGTGGCGCATGACGGCCGAGGAAGCGATGCGCTTCGCGCGAAGCGGCCCCGAGTGATCCTGAGGGAAGCCGCGTTCCGGCTCAGGCGGGCCCGGCGTCGAAGGTCGTGATGAGGCGGCGCACGGCCGCCACGCGGTTCGCGGGCACACCCGCGCGCCGCGCGTGCTCACGGATCGTCGCCTCGTCCGGGGCGAGGTAGACGCAGTAGACCTTGTTCTCCGTCACGTAGCTCTGGACCCACTGGATCTGCGGCCCCAGCTCGGTCAGGGCCTGCACCGACTTTCGGGCAACCTCGGCCACCTCGGCCTGGGTGAGCTTGTGTGCGCCCAGGATGTCACGCTCGATGACGAACTGCGGCATACAGGTCCTCTCGACGGCGATTGCGGTTTGAGGGACGGTACACCTGCGTCGATCCACGCGTCAAGCGTCATCGATGGCGCGTCCTTCGCCGAGCGCACGACCGAGCCTACACGCCGCGAGCAGTAGGTGCATCGTGTCGCCGGCGTTACCCTGCGGCGGGCAGCTTGGGCACGCCCCCGTTGGAGACGTTGATCGACTCGAGCCGGCCGCGCTTCAGATCCACTGGTCCGGCGCCGTGCGCTCGCCGCCGACGTTGCCCGTGTTGACCGTGGTCGTCCCCACGAGCGCGGGCGCCGCCAGCTCCGCGAGGTAGCGGTGCAGCGCGGGCGAGCGCGTCAGCTCGGGGTGGAACGTCGCGGCGACGACGCGGCCCTGACGGACGAGGACGGGCTCGCGCTCGACCCGCGCCAGCACCTCGACGTCCGGCCAGAGGGCGCGGAAGCGCGGAGCGCGGATGAAGACGGCGTCGATCGAGCCGCCGAGGGCGGGGGCGAGGGCGACGGTCTGGAAGGAGTCGACCTGTCGCCCGTAGGCGTTTCTTTCGATGATCGCGTCGAGCAAGGCCAGGCTGGGCTGGTGGGGGCGCACCTCGCGCGAGAGAAGGATCGCACCTGCGCACGTGCCGGCGAGTACGCCTCCCGCGTCGTGGAAGCGGTGCAGAGCGTCGAACCAGGGCTCGTCTTGCATGAGGTTGAGGAGGGTCGTGCTCTCGCCCCCCGGGATCATCAGCCCGTCGAGCCCGTCGAGCTGGGCGACGCGGCGGACCTCGCGCGCGGTCATCCCGAGCGTGCGGAAGGCGGCGGCGTGGGCGGCGAAGTCGCCCTGGAGCGCGAGAACCCCGAATTTCGGCGCCGCCATCACCAGCCCCGCGTCTGCAGCTTCTCGGCCTCCGGCATCTGCGCGGTCTCGAGGCCGGGCATGGCCTCGCCCAGGCCGCCCGAGACCTCGGCCACGATCGTCGCGTCCTGCCAGTGCGTGGTGGCGCGCACGATGGCCCGCCCGCGCTTCGACGGGTCCGAGGACTTGAAGATGCCCGAGCCCACGAAGACGGATTCCGCCCCCAGCGCCATCATCAGGACGGCGTCGGCGGGGGTGGCGATGCCGCCGGCGGCGAAGTTCGGGACGGGCAGCTTGCCCGTCTCGGCGACGAGCCTCACCAGCTCATACGGCGCCCCCAGCGTCTTGGCCTCCGCCATCATCTCCTCGGGCCGGAGCGTCGTCAGACGTCGGATGCCGGACATGACCGCGCGCATGTGCCGCACGGCCTCGACCACGTTGCCCGTGCCCGCCTCGCCTTTCGTCCGGAGAAGCGCGGCCCCCTCGCCGATGCGCCGCAGCGCCTCTCCCAGGTCGCGGCAGCCGCACACGAAGGGCACCTTGAAGGCCAACTTGTCGACGTGGTGCGCCTCGTCGGCGGGGGTGAGCACCTCGCTCTCGTCGATGAAGTCGACGCCGAGGGCCTCGAGCAGGCGGGCCTCGGCGAAGTGACCGATCCGGCACTTGGCCATCACGGGGACGCTGACCGCATCCATGATCCGACCGATGACCTCGGGGTCCGCCATGCGGGCGACACCGCCCTGCTTGCGGATATCGGCCGGGACGCGCTCGAGCGCCATCACCGCCACCGCCCCCGCGTCCTCGGCGATCTTCGCCTGCTCCGCGGTCGTGACGTCCATGATGACGCCACCCTTGAGCATCTCCGCGAGGCCCGTCTTCAGGGTCAGGGTTCCGATCTTCTTTTCATCCTGCATGGGGATCGCGCCTTTCCGAAGACGATTGTACCGATACAATAGGCTTGTCTTATTGTTGTCTAGAGAGTTTAGGCCTGGAAACATCTAGCGTCAATGCTTATATTGTCACTATGACAATATGGGAGCCACGACTGGCCGGACGCAAGGGGCCGCGCTACCTGGCGATCGTCGAGGCTTTGACGGAGGATGTCGCCTCGGGCGATCTCAAACAGGGGAGCCGGCTTCCCACCCACCGGGATCTGGCTGATCAGCTCGGCCTGACGGTGGGAACCATCACACGGGCGTACGCCGAGGCGGCGCGCCGCGGCCTCGTGTCGGGCGAGGTGGGCCGGGGCACGTTCGTTCGGAGGGGGGAGGCGGGAGGCCCGGAGCTCGGCTCGGACGGGCAGGTCGTCGACCTCGGGCAGAATCACCCGCCCGAGCCGGCCGCGCAGCCCCCGCAGGTGGCCCTGGCTTCCGCGTTGCAGGCCCTCATCGTGCGCGCCGACCTCGGCCGGCTGCTGGACTACCCGGAGGCCGGCGGCAACACCGCCGACCGCGAGGCGGGCGCGCTCTGGATCGCGAGGGCCGGTGTCGAGGCGACGGCGGATCGCGTCCTCGTCTGCACGGGCAGCCAGCACGGGCTCACCGTCGTGCTGGCGACGCTCCTCGATCCCGGGGACGTGCTCCTCGCGGAGTCGCTGACCTACGCCGGGGTGAAGGCGGTGGCGGGCCTGCTGCACCTGCGACTCCACGGCCTCGCCGTGGATGCCGATGGCCTGCGGCCCGACGCCTTCGAGGAGGCGTGCCGCACCGGCGGCGCGAAGGCCCTTTACCTGATCCCGACGCTGCACAACCCGACGACGGCGGTGATGCCGGAGGCGCGGCGGCTCGAGATCGCGGAGATCGCGCGGCGTCACGGGGTCGTCCTCATCGAGGATGACGTGCACGGGCTGCTCCCGGAAGAGCGGCCGTTGCCCCTCGCCGCCCACGTGCCCGAGCTCACCTGCTACCTGACGAGCACCTCCAAGACGCTCGCCCCCGGCCTGCGCATCGCGTACGTGCTCGCCCCCGCGGCGCTCGTGCCGCGCCTCACCGCGAGCCTGCGGGCGACGACCTGGGCCGTCGCGCCCCTGACCGCCGCCGTCGCCTCGGCCTGGATCCGCGACGGGACGGCCGATGCGCTTCTCGCCGGGCGGCGGCGCGAGGCGCGGGAGCGGCAGGCGCTCGCCCGCGAGGCCCTGCGTGGAGCCGACTTCGAGACACGGCCCGAGGCCTACTACCTCTGGCTGCGGCTGCCGGAGCCGTGGCGCAGCGACAGCTTCGCGTCGGCCGTCCTCGCGCGGGGGGCATCGGTCACGTCCGCGGAGACGTTTGCGGTCGGGCAGGCACCCGTGCCGCATGCCGTACGCCTTTGCCTGGGCGCCGCGCGCCGCCGGGACACGCTGCAGCGGGGGCTCTCGATCGTCGCCGATGTACTCCGCGGGACCGGCGAGGCCGGTGCCGCGGTCGTATAGCCCCCGAACTCAGTCGCAGTATGATTCCGCCCGCGTTTGAGCCCGACGAAGAAGAACCCTGAGGGAGGAGCGAACCATGCGCAGCATCGTCTCGCCGGCCCTGCTCCTGGCGCTGGCCTCGTCCGCGGCGGCGGGCGAGGGCGAGATCCGCCTCTTCAACGGCAAGGACCTGACGGGCTGGACCTACTTCCTCGAGAAGAAAGGAACCAACGCCGACGGCTCCAAGAAGATGGCAGACGTCTGGAGCGCGGACGCGGAGAGGGGCGTCATCCGGTGCTCCGGCACGCCGAACGGCTACATCCGCACCACCGGCGACTACACGAGCTTCGTCCTGCGGCTCGAGTGGCGCTGGCCGGAGAAGCCCGGCAACAGCGGCGTCCTCCTTCGCATGGTGGGGGAGGACAAGGTCTGGCCGAGGAGCGTCGAGGCCCAGCTCCAGAGCGGCAACGCCGGAGACTTCTGGCTGATCGAAGGCGCGGCGCTCGACACCGACCCCGCCCGCGTTGACCCGGAGCGGCCGCGTCACCGCCTGCGGACGAAGACCAACGAGAAGCCGATCGGAGAATGGAACGAGTACGAGATCACCTTCGACGGCGACCGGGTGGTCCTCAAGGTCAACGGGGACGTCCTCAACGAGGGCACGGGGGCGGAGGTGGTCGCGGGCAAGATCTGCCTTCAGTCGGAGGGGGCCCCGATCGAGTTCCGCAACATCCGCCTGACGCCCACCGCCCGGTAGCGCGTCGCTACTTCTCTCTCGTCCGCCCGAGGACGGCGAGGGCGTCGTCGCCGAAGTACTTCACGACGAGGCGGCTCCACGAGGGTCCCTGCCGGAAGGCGCGGAGGTATTCGTTGAGGGCGGTCTTGAGCTGGGTGTCTTCCTTGCGAAGGCCCCAGGCCGAGCTGCCGGGCTCGCCGAGGAGCAGGCCCGCCTGCAGGTCCGGGTCCCTCCGGAGACTCAGTATGAGATCGGCCACCGACATGACGGTCGCGCCGATCGCCCTGGTGCGCAAGGCAGAGAGGCGCGGTGACCCGAAGCCCGGCGCCCACGTCGCCCTCTCCCCGGAGCAGCGAAGGGATGAGATCGTCAAACTGCCTGTACCGGCGTCGCCTCGAGCCGGACCCGTTGGAGCCGTGCGAAGCCCTCGAGGATCTCGCGTTCGAAGCCGGGATTGGATCCACCCTCGAAGGAGAACCAGTCGGGGTGCTCGTCCGCGGAGACCAGCACCCGCGGCGACCCGCGCTCGCGGATCTGCGGCAGGTCGGTCGCGTGGGCCGAGCCCGCAAGCAGCAGGAGCGTCGGCAGCCAAGGGCGCATCGAGAAGCGAGTGTAGCTCAGACCGCGACCTCGGACCGCGCCGTTCTCGGCCGCCTTGACGGCTCTCTTCACGGGAGCGCAGAATCCAGCCTGGCCGTCCCGAAAGAAGCGCCGCATCATGGAGGATCGGGAGATCCCTCGCATCCTTCAGGGCCTCGCCTCGTGGGACCCCGAGGATGCCTGGGCCGGGTTCCTGAAGGTCTACTCTCCTCTCGTCCTCCAGGTCGTCAAGCTGTTCGAAACGGATCCCGATTACGTTCGCGACTGCTTCCTGTTCGTGTGCGAGCAGCTCGGACGGAATCGATTCCACCGGCTTCGCGGGTTCCGACTCGACGGTCCCGCGCGCTTCTCCACCTGGCTGCGCGTCGTGGTGCGGCGGCTGTGTCTGGACTGGCATCGCCGGGAGTTTGGCCGGCACCGCATCTTTCGCTCGATTGGCCGCTTGAGCCGGCTCGATCAGGACGTGTTCGACTGCGCCTACGAGCATGAGCTCTCCGGCGCTGACCTCATGCTCTCGCTCCGGCCGCGCCACCCGGGTCTCACCGCCGAGCAGCTGGCGGCGAGCGAGGAGCGGATCCACCGCTCGCTGACGCCCCGCCAGCGCTGGCTGCTCAGCGTGAGGCGGCCGAGAGTCGAGCCGGTCGGGGCTCGAGGTGCGGAAGGTCGCACCGGCGATCCGGAACAGCTGCCGGACGGACAACCCGACCCCGAGACGCGTGCGGCATGGGAAGAGCAGCGCGGTGCCCTGGCACGGGCCATTGTGACCCTCGCGGCCAGGGAGCGCCTGCTCATCCGCCTCCGTTTCGAGGAGGACCTCACGCTCGAGCAGGTGGCGCGGGTGATGAAGCTCAAGGATGCACAGAGCGCCGACCGGGCCGTCCGGGACGTCCTGAAACGCCTGCGGCAGGCTCTGGGCTGACCTACACAGAAAACGCGCCCCGATGTCCGTGGAATGGGACGAAGGGGGCTGAGAGACACCGAGGCATGCGCGAAGAGGATCTGATCGAGCTTCTCCGACGATCAGAGGCACGAACGGCCTCGCCCACGTGGCGTTGTCCAAGCGAGGCTCGGCTGGCGGCCTTTGCCGACGGTCGACTGGGCCCCGCGGACGATCGGGCCGTCGAGGTGCACCTGGCCCGATGCGGGTCCTGTGCCGCCGAGGTGGCGTCCCTCCTGCGGCTGGAGCAGGCAGAGATGCCGTCCGAAGTCGGGGAGGGGCTGCTGGCGCAAGCGAGAGGCCTTGCCATCAGTCCGCCAGCGCGCTGGGATCGGCCGGTCTGGCGATGGGCTGCGGTCGCGGCCACAGCCGGCGTCCTCACGGTCGGGACGACCCTTTGGATGCGGCTCTCGCCGAGTCCCCCGGCTCTGATCTCGCCCACCGCTGCCCCCGCTGGGGCGCCCTTCATTCCGCCGATGCCCAGCGCGACCGCGCCGGAACCGCCGGCCCGAACGGTGCGCAGCGCCCCGGCGACCATCGCGTCGCCGCAGCTCTTGGCTCCGCGCGAGGGTGCCCTCGTGGGGATCGCGGGCGTCGAGTTCCGCTGGAAGGAAGTCCGACCAAGTCTGTTCTACGAGGTCCGTGTCACCGATGCGGAAGGCGGCCTGGTCTGGGAGGGAAGGACGGAGGGGAGACAGGTCCGACTTTCTCGTGAGGTGCGGCTGACCTCGGGCGAAGCCTACTTCGTTTGGGTCCGCGCCTACCTCCCTGAGGGGAGGACCGTCGAATCCCGGGTCGTGGGGTTCAGGGCCCGCTAGCGCGATCTCTGCCTCGTCATACGGCGCCACGAGGGGCGGCATCGGACATGGGGCCTTCGGAACCGAAACGGTGGCGAGGCCGGAGCGCGGCGGTCGCGCTCCTGGTCGGGATCGCGTGTCTCGCCGAGGCCACGGCGCAGGCCCCCGAGCCCACGGCCGAGGAGGTGGTGGCGCGGGCGCGGGAGATCTACGCCCGGGAAGGGCCCAGGGCCGCGCTCCCCGAGTTCGAGCGCGCCCTTGCCCTCTTCCGTCAGGGCGACGATCGTCGCGGCGAGGCCATCGTCCTGGGTCTCATCGGCAACTGCTACAAGCGCTTCGGCGACTTCCCCAAGGCCCTCGACCACCTCCAGCGCTCCCTGGCGATGAAGCAACAGCTCGGCGACCGGCTGGAGGAAGGCAAGACCCACAGCCACCTGGGGCTCGTCTATTGGGAGATGGGCGACTACGCGCGGGCGGCGGAGGCCCTCGGTCGAAGCATCGCCCTCGCCCGCGAGGTCTCGGACCGGCAGCTCGAAGGGGCGGCCCTGAACAACCTCGGCCTCGTCTACGACGAGCAGGGCGACTACCGCCGCTCACTGGCGCAGTACGAGCGGGCGCTGGAGCTGCACCGGCAGACGGGCTTCGAGCGCGGCGAGAGCGACACCCTGGGCAACATCGGCGGTGTGCACCTCCTCCTCGGCCGCTACCGGGAGGCCCTCGTCTACTACGAACAGGCCCTGGCCATCAGCGAGCGGTTGAAGCTCAAGGCCTCGGCCAGCCAGGACCTGGGCAACATCGCCCTGTGCCGCCTCGGCCTGGGGGAGACAACCGAGGCGCTTGCGGCGTTCGATCGGGCCCTGGCTCTGGCGCGGGAGGCCGGGCTCGCGAAGGAGGAAGCCGATTGGCACAAGGGGCGAGGGACGGCGCTCGCGCGCGTGGGGCGATACGACCCGGCCCTGGAGGAGTACGAACAGGCCCGGCAGATCTACGAGAAGGCGGGCCTCAAGCGCGAGCTCGTCGAGCTGCTCCAGGACCTGGGGGGCGTTCACGCCGTCCTCGGCGACCTCGGCTCGGCCGAGACGGCCTTCCGTCGAGCGATGCAGCTTTCGGAGGACATCGGCCATCCCCGCGGCGTCACCGTCGGGCTCCTTGCGCTTGGAGACCTCGAGGGACGGCGGACACGCCACGAAGAGGCGGCGGCTCTTTATCGTCAGGCCTTCACGCGCGCCCAGGAAGCAGAGGATCGTGGACACATGGCCGAGGCCCTCGTCGAGCTCGCGCTCGCCTACCGCGCCCTGGGCCGCCCTGGGCAGGCGGTCGAGGAAGCGCCGCGAGGCCTCGCACAGGCCCGTGCGAGCGGCGCCCGGCCCCTGGAAGCCCGGGCCCTTCATGCCCTGGGCGAGGGAGAGCGGGCCTTGGGGCGCTTCGCGGAAGCTCTCGAGCATTACGCCGCCGGAGAGGACATCGCGGCGGCGGTCGGCGATCCCGAGCTCGGCTGGAGGCTGGCCTTCGGGCGCGGCCAGGCCCTCGAGTCCCTCGGCCGCGACGAGGAGGCGGTGGCCGCCTACCGGCGGGCGGTGGAGCGGATCGAGAGCGTCCGCGCCCAGCTCCGCGAGGAGCGCTTCCGCGCCGGCTACATCGAGGACAAGTACCAGCCGTATGTCGCGCTGGTGCGGCTCTTCCTGAAGCTCGGAAGGATCGGCGATGCGTTCGCCGCCTCCGAGCGCCTCCGCGCCCGCGCCTACCTGGAGATGCTCAACCGCGGGGCGCCGCCCATCCTGGACGACGAATGGCGCCGGCAGGAGACGGAGCTGCGCGAGCGCATTCGCCGGCTTCAGCGCTCGGTCGCTGAAGAGACGGAAAAAGACCCGCCGCGCCAGCGAGGGGAGGCTCTCGAGCTCTTCAACGCCGAGCTCGACGCGGCCGAGCGCTCCTATCAGGAGCTGCTCGACGATCTCCGCCGGACCGTCCCCACTTACGGTGCGGTGCGCACCCTCGTGGTCCCCTCGGTAGAGGACGTGCAAAGGCGGCTTCCGGCAGACACCGCGCTCGTCGAGTACGTCCTTGGCAAGGACTCCCTGTTCGTCCTCGTTCTCACTTCGAGCAGCCTGAAGGGCAAGACGGTGCCGGTGGCGACGGCGGATCTGGATACGCGGGTGGGGGTGCTCAGAAAGCTGCTGCTGCGCGACGGAAGCGCCGAATGGCGCCGACCCGCGGAGGGGCTGCGGCGGCTGCTGATCGAGCCGATCGAGCGGGAGGGATGGCTCCGTGGCATCGACCGTCTCTACCTCGTGCCCCACGGGATCCTGCACTACCTTCCCTTCGCGACCCTCCTGCATCGCACGGAAGGGGCACGGCCGCGCTACCTGGTCGAGGACTACGTCCTCGCCTACCTGCCCGCGGCCGGCACGCTCCTCGGCCCTCCTCGAGAGCCGTCAGCCCGCGCCAAGATGCTGGCCCTGGCCCCCTCGAGCGCTCGCCTGAGACACGCCCAGCAGGAGGCGAGCACGGTGAGCTCGCTCTTTGGCCGGGAGAGCCGCGCGCTCCTCGGCAGGGGCGCCACCGAGAGCTCCTTCAAGCGGCTGGCTCCTGGCTATGACGTCCTCCACCTCGCCACCCACGGCACCTTCAACAAGCGGAACCCCCTCTTCTCCGGCGTCGAGCTGGAGGCCGACGACGCCGACGACGGACGCCTCGAGGTCCATGAGCTGGTCGGACTGCGGCTGAACGCCGGGCTCGTCACGTTGAGCGCCTGCGAAACGGCGCTCGGCAGCGGCTACTTCGTCGACGTCCCGGTCGGTGACGACTTCGTCGGTCTCACCCGGGCCTTCCTCTTCGCCGGCAGCCCTTCGGTCCTGGCCACGCTGTGGGAGGTCGACGACCGCTCCACCGTTCACCTGATGCGCGGCTTCTACGGACGTCTGCACCGGGCCGACAAGGCCACGGCCCTGGCAGCGGTGCAGCGAGCGGCTCTCAAGGGCGGTCGACCCCACGATCACCCCTACTTCTGGGCGCCTTTCGTCCTGGTGGGTCGAATGGAATGAACGAGCGTTGCGGAAAAGACGGAGGATCGTCCGTGTAAGAACGGCAGGAAGCCCACTGTACGGACGGGCGAGCGGCGAGAGCCGCTCGTGGAATCGCGGAGGTGAGTGCATGAAGCCCACAGCCAAGGCCGCCGGCCTCGCGGCCTGTTTCCTGGTGTTTGTTCTGGCCTGGGCAGGCGCCCCGGCCCCCGCCCTCGCGCAGGACATCCAGGTCAACTCCGCCGACCCCTCCTCCGCGCCCCAGGGCACGGTCAACCTCAACGTCACGATCAAGGGCAAGGGCTTCAAACGGGGGGCCGTCTCGCGGTTCTTCGTCACCGGGACGACAAACCCCGGCGGCATCACGGTCAAGTCCACCTCGTTCGTCAGCCCCGGCCAGCTGACCGCCAACATCGATGTCGCCCTCGATGCGACCCTCGGCAGCTTCGACGTCGAGGTGACGAACGCCGATGGGCGGACCGGCAAGGGGACCGAGCTCTTCGCCGTGACGGCTGCGGGCAGAGCCGCCTTCGAGATTCCCGTTGCCGTCACGTTCAGGGACGATGCGACGGACAACATCCAGAGCGACGGTCTGGGGGCCTACTCCCACGGGACCGATCAGGTGAGGGCGGTCATTGTCTCGAACGGAAACCTCTTCATGAAGACCAATGACTCCGCCGGGAAGCCGGCCCTGCGCAGGCTCTCCTTCGACTTCACCGAGCCGGTGTCAACCGAGTACCATCCACCTTTCGACACGGGCACCCAGCAGGGGTACGTGAGCATATCGTGCCCGAGCACCGGCGCCCTCCTCGGCATGGAGATCGGCACGACGCAGGATTGCGGCATGTACGTCCACTTCGCAGGCCTTCCCGGCACGAGCACACAGTGGGGCATCAATTTCGGAGCCTACTCCGATACCACCCGGGCGACCGCGTATCGCATCGACCAGAAGACCTGGGAGATCGAAGTCCGCGCGCCAGCCGTCGGCAAGCTGTCCAGCGCCCCGACCAAGGGGCGATTGGTCTGGACCGACCAGGGCAACTTCCACATGCCGGTCATGCTCACCGTGACCGTGCTCGAATAGAGATGTCCTTCGGATCCAAGCAGGGGACGCTTCCGAATGTGGTGCGGCGTGATGGCGACCCGGGGCTCGTGGAAGCACGGAGGTGAGTGAATGAAATCCACAGCGACGTCCGCCGGCCTTGTCGGCTGCCTGTTGCTCTTCCTCGCCTCGGCGGGCGTCCCGGCCCCAGCCGTGGCACAGGACATCCAGGTCAACTCCGCCGACCCTTCCTCCGCTCCCCAGGGCACGGTCAACCTCAACGTCACGATCAGGGGCAAGGGCTTCAAGCGGGGGGCCGTCTCGTGGTTCTTCGTGACGGGGACGAACGATCCAGGCGGCATCTCGGTCAGATCCACCTCGTTCGTCAGCCCCACCGAGCTCGTCGCCAACATCGACATCGCCGACACCGCCCTGATCACGAAGTTCGACATCAAGGTGCAGAACGCCGACGGGCGCACCGGCAAGGGAACGGAGCTCTTCAGTGTCACCGCAAAGGGTTCCGACGCAGGCGGGAATCCCCTAGTCAGATCCGACTTCGGCGATCTATCCATCGACGGGATTCGCAGCGACGGCAATCCCGCTTTCACTTGTGATGGCGCGAGCTACGACTACATCGACAATGAGGACTCTTGCGATCCGAACGACGTCGATACCGCAAGCCGTCTCATCAACCTCGCGACCTACTTCCTAAGAGTCTCTGCCGGAGACCAGATAGGTCAGCCGCGCTGGATGGTTCTCGACTTCGGGACCGACCCCGATCCGACTTGCCCTGACTTGGACGTCCAGCTTTCGAGCTACGCCGGTCGCTATCCCGGAGTCGTGGATCCCCCGGTCGTTGAAGGATGCATCGACAATGTCGCCGTGCGCTTCTTCGCGGACGGAGCCTTCAAGACCGGCGTCCAATCGTCGGCCATCCACCTCCTCATCGATGGTCCGGACGAGGTCAAGACAGGACGCTCCACCAGGCTCCAATGGAATGCGAAGTATCAGCTCGAATTCGTCAACCCGCTTTCGGTCGCGCAGGCCGCGGACCCGAACACCATCGTAGTTGGCGCAGACTTGGACGACTTTCGCGCCGAGCTGTGGACCCTGACGAAGACCCTGCGCAAAGACATGCTCCTTGGGACATTCAACATGCCGTTTCAGGCGACCCTCACAAAGACGTCCCAAGTGTTCAAATAGCAGAGCGCTCAGGATTGGCTCCGCGGGAATGATCTCAACAACGAAACGGCCAAAGGCGGAAGCGGCTGACATACCCGTGGGACCTTCGCGGCGGCGCCTTGCCGCTCAGGCAGACGGTTGAGGGGGACGTTGAGCGCAGGAGCCTCCTCATCACCCCCGGCGGATGCCTGACAGAGCCTCCGGCGGCGTCCGCCTCAGGACTGCGGAAGGACAGATCTACTGTTTCGTTACCTCCTGTTCGAGTGGAGGTGGATCATGACGACTCAGGTCCTTGCAGCGAGTCTTGCCTGTTGCTGGCCGGCGCCAGCACACCCGCCCTTGCCGCGAAAGTTGACTGTGACAAGTACAAGGGCGACTCCATCAACGCCGCGCTGGCAAAGCTCGACAAGTCCAAACCCAGCACGCTCACGGTGTCGGGGACGTGCACCGAGGACGTGCGGATCGAGGGATTCGACGACCTGCAGCTTCTCGGCGCCCCCGGGGCGGTCCTCAACACGGCCTTCAGCGGTCCCTTGCCACCGGCAGGGGTCGATGCGCCGCCGGTCATTCTTGTCTCCGTGTCTCGCTCGGTCGTGATCGGCGGGTTCCTCATCAGCGGCTCGGGCGGAATAACAGAGAGGGAAGCAAGGAGAACGAACCATGATGCGAAAAGAGTGGATGTGTGTGTGTTGGCGCGTGCTCGGCTGGCTACTGCTTCTTGGCTTGGCCATGCTCGGCCCCGGCGTCGCCGCCCAGGCAGCGACTGTCAGCGTGAACTGCTCTCGCGACAGCATCAATGCGGTGCTCAGCAGGCTGGCCGTCACCGGACCGCACACTATTACGGTCACTGGCACCTGCAGTGAGAATGTGGTCATCGAGAATCGACAGAATGTGACCCTTCAGGGGCCCGCCACCCTCACGGCTTCAGCCGGCCGCGTATTGGCAATAGGGAACGCCACCGGGATCGTGCTGCAACGACTGGTCATCAGCGGAGCCGCCGGCATGCTCATCTTCAACGCCTCAAAGGCATACATCACTGGCTCTAGCATCGAGAACAGTGCCCGACAGGGAGTCCGGGTGACCGGGGGCTCAGAACTGACAATTGATACCAGCACGGTGCGGAACAACAACTTGCAGGGGATCGGGGTGAACGGCAGCGTGCTCGCTGTGGCGGGGGACGTGACCATTGAAGGCAATCGCGAGGCGGGGATTCGGCTCGGCGACCACAGCCGGGGTTCGATCGAGGGCTTCACCGTGCAGGGGAACGTCATCCGGGACAACCTCCGCGGAATCGCTGTCTCGTGGGGGTCGTCAGTGGCTCTCGACGGCCAGAATACAATCCAGAACAATACCGAATACGGCCTGCAGGTGGGGTGGAACAGCCTCGCTGACATCTCTGAGAATACGCTGGATGGCACCCCTCTGGTGACCATCATCGAAGGGAGCGGCGGGAGCGGGTTAGTTCTATTCGGCTCCGCAGCAGCCTCCCTCAGTGCGGCCAAGATCCGCAATAACGGGACCGGCCACACTGGGGATCCGTGGTACCGCGGCTCGGGGATCATTGTCGCGCATGGCGCGTCGCTTTCTGCCGAGCCCTTAGTGGCTGGCGGGCCCGGAGTCGAAATCACGAACAATCTGGGGCCGGGGATCCTGGCTGACGCTACGGGCACCCTCTTCCTGGACGGCAGCACGATCAGTAACAACAATGGGGACGGTATCCGGCTTCTGCATCTGTCGGCGGCGGAGCTCTCTTCGTTCAAATCTCCGAACACGATCACAGGCAACCAGGGCGCGGGGATTTTCTGCGACAAGACTTCGGTGACCTTCGGTAACCTGGCAGGTATCCTCCGCATTGGCTGTAAGTGAGTCGATAGCTGGGCGGTCGAGGGGGAGAGCGGAGCTGCCAACCCCTCTCAACCTCGCCGCCCCGCCGGGAAGAGTGCGGCTGGCGCGAGGCCGGAGCCCCACAAGAGTCAGGCGGGCTGGTGGACATCGCCCAGCCTCGGGTGACGGAGACACGACCCCCTCTTGCGTGGAGAAACACTAGGCATTTGCTTCCGCAGCACTGACGGTGGACGCCGGCGGCGTGGGCTTTGGCAGGCATCGCCGGGGGGTGGATGAGAGGGCTCCTCCCCGCCACCTCGATCTCCCGGCCCTCCTCGTCGACCGGTACACGCAGCACCTCGCGCACGGCCGGTGGCGGCTTGGGGTGCTCGGACGGGCTGAGGCCGAGGTGATCGAGGATCTCCTTGATGGCGACCTGGTCGTGGAGGTAGGCAACGATCTTGAGCTTCCCCCCGCACTTGCGACACGTGAGCGGGTCGGCATGGGAGACCTTCGCAATGAGGCTTATGCCGAATTCGGCATAAGGCTCACGATGCTTATCCGCTTGATCGGCGTGGAGTCTGATCCACGTGATGGCGCATCTGAGCCGGCAGTTGCACGATCGTCACGTGCAACCACAGGAGCTGACGGCACCGTGCATTGAGCAATACCTCAAAGCACGGCGACGCGCGGGTCACAGGGCATGGCTTTCCCACCGTGGTCTGGCGCTGCCAGCTTCCGCTTATCGGGCGGCTCGCACTGTCGGGCGGAGTCAGCCGGGCGCCCGCGATCGGGCGCCCGGTCCTGTCGTGCCTACTTCTTTTTCGCCTCGGCGGCGGGCTTCGGCGACCAGAACTCCGGGTCGCGCGCCGCAAACTCCGCGGTGACGTGGCTCATCTTGGGGTTGAACGCGAAGACCTGGTTGGTCGAGCTCTGGATGGCCTCGCGGGTCAGGTCCCGCATCCGCGCGCGGTTGTCCTCGCCCATGGTCTCCTGGTACTCCTTGCCGTGCATGTCCCGGTAGCCGTCCATCTCCGCCATCGACGCCAGGGGCTGGAAGATCAGGAACGTCCCGGATGGCGCCCCCGAGATGACCTCCCAGGCGGACCACTGTTCATCCATGTTCGCCTTCTCGTGGGCCTCGTTGACGACCTTCCGGAAGGCGACGAAGTCCCGCTCGTAGCCCGGCTTCACGTGGATCGTCGTGGCCGCGACGTACCGCATCTTCGCGATGTCTCGCCCGCCCACGCGGTAGCCCAGGTCGTCGCGCCGGACCGCCAACATGTGGCTCGAGGCGGTGAGCAACTCCCCGTCCCGGGCCGTGATCGCGTCGATCTCGGCGCTGAGGGCCGCGTTGCCCATGATCGCTTCCTCGTCTTTCTGCACCGAGGCGAAGCTGTCGCGGGCCTCGATGAACCAGGCCTCGTCCGGCCCCGTCACCGAGGTCATGGCAATGTAGTGAGCGGGGGCCTTCGCCTTGGCGAGGGCCTGCACCCAGGCCAGCTCGTTCTTCTCGTGAGCCCCGCCCTTCCCGGGCTTCACCTGCTCGCGATAGATGGAAAGGATCGGTGGTGGCTTCGGTGGCTCGCTCTGTGCCAGCACCGGCACCACCCCCTGCCACAGAAATCCGACTCCAGCCACGGCCAACGCAACGGTTCTTCGCACACGCACCTCCCGCGAGCTCGATGAGGCTCGCATACTCCGGCAGTCGATTTCAGGGAAAAACGGGCACGACTCTAGCCATCGCCTGGAGACCTGTCAACGTGACTTAGCGGCGCTCGCCCGCCTCCTCCTCCCGCGGGCGCACGAAGGCCGCACGCACCGGCGGCGGCATGACTGAATCCCGGCCTCGCACCGACTTCCACACGATCTCGTTCAGCTCGCGCTCGGGGGCGAGATCGGCCTCGGTGAGGTTCATGCGGAGCGAGGCCTGGGCCCCCGGCGCGTCATCACGGTTCTTCTCCTCGAGCGGGACGCGGGCGGGACGGGCGGTGAAGGGCCGGCCGTCCGGCCGATCCGTGAAGGCGGCGACGAGCGGGGTCGCCGCCGCG
>Ga0209342_10001282_pt1 | contig 28304 bp, 23 predicted proteins | sample RifCSP16_2_FD_184023 | JGI IMG/M metagenome (GOLD analysis project Ga0209342, IMG submission 184023) | Soil microbial communities from Rifle, Colorado - Rifle CSP2_sed 16_2 (SPAdes) (version 2) | ecosystem: Environmental > Terrestrial > Deep subsurface > Rock core/Sediment | place: Rifle...
TGAAAAGCTGGTCAGCCGGCTGCGGGCCAAGATCGAGGCCGACCCGGCGGCGCCGCGCTACCTGTTGACACAGCGCGGGCGAGGTTACAAGCTGGTCTCGACTTCAATGACCAGTGACCAGTGACCAGTGACCGGTGACCAGTGATCAGTGATGAGGGAACGGTGGTCGGTGACGGGAATTGGAGATGGGCGATTGGGAATTGGCGATTGGAATTGGCGATGACGATTGGCGATTGTGGATTGAGGGCTGAGAGCTGACTGCTGACCGCTGACGGCTGACCACTCACCAATGACCACTAGCTCTTGCTTTCTGCCACCGACCTTCCGTGCGCCAACAACGCCTCGACCATCTTCGGTTCGCGCGCTTCGGCGTAGACCCGCAAGACGGGCTCCGTGCCGGATGGCCGAATCAAGAGCCACGACTCGTCCTCCAGCATGTACTTAGCGCCGTCGAGCACACTGACTCCGACGAGCGGCACCCCGCCGATCGACGACGGGGCCGTTCCCGCCAGTCGCTCCACCATCCGTGCCTTGGCCACCGGGGCCGATAACCGCAGATCGAGCCGCTCGTAATGGGACGGCCCGGCCTCGCGCAGCAGTTCGGCGACGAGATCCTCGAGCGGCGTCTCTAGGGCGGCCACCATCTCCACCAACAGCAGCGCCATCAACACACCGTCGCCTTCCGGGATGTGCCCTTGAATCGACATCCCGCCGGACTCCTCCCCACCTAACAGGACTTCGCCCTGCAGCATGTGCTCGGCGATGTGGTTGAACCCGACCGGAGTCTCGACGACTTCCAACCCGTAGCGGGCCGCCAGACGGTTGATCATCTGGGTGGTGGAGACGGTCTTGATGATCTTGCCCCGGAAGCCGCGCTGTTCGACCAGATAGCGCAGGGTGAGGGCCAGGATGCGGTGGGGATCGACGAACTGGCCGCGGCCGTCCATGGCGCCGATGCGGTCGCCGTCGCCGTCGGTGGCCACGCCCAGGCTGCCCTTCCCGGCCGCCAGCGCCATGGCCAGCGGGCCGAGGTAGCGGGCGATCGGCTCCGGGTGGATTCCGCCGAACCCCGGATTCATCTCACCTCGAATCTCAGTGACCTGGCACCCGGTTCCCTCCAGCAGATCCTTGACCATTCCGCGTCCCGATCCGTACATCGAGTCGACGACCAGGCGGGATGGATGGTTGGCGATCCGGTCGAACTCGATCAGGCGCCGCAGGTGGGTTTCGTATTCGGGCGCCGGGCTGAAGCGATGGATCCGTCCTTGTTGACGCGCCGCTTCGTAATCCATCACATTCGGCCCGCGGGCGCGGTTCTCGTTGTCGGTCAGATAGATCTCCACCCGACGGCATTGCTCGGGGCTGGCCGACCCACCATAACCGGCCTTGAGCTTGACCCCGTTGTAGCGCGGGGCGTTGTGCGAGGCGGTGATCATGATCCCGGCAATGGCGCCCAGATGTCGCACCGAATGGGACAGGACCGGGGTCGGAAGGTCGGCGGTGGCCAGCGACACGTGATAGCCGTTGGCTGCCAGTACCCGCGCCGCTTCGACCGCGTAGCGGTCCGACAGAAAACGGGTATCGAAGCCAACCACCATCCGTCGCGGGTCGGGCCGGGGATCGCTGGAACCGTTGAGCCATTCGTCGGAGGCGACGGCGTCGGCGATGGCCTGTGTCACCTGGCGCAGGCTGGAGAAGGTGAAGGTATCGGAGATGACGCCGCGCCATCCGTCGGTGCCGAAATGGATCGCCATGGAGCCTCGGTTGCGCCTTAGCCTGCGTCCGTCCGTCCGGGAAAAATGAAGAACGAACTCGGGGCTGCGGCTGGGTCGGGGACCATCACGGGCCGCCGACTTCGGTTGCCGCTTGCAGGGCAGCCGCTTGGGGTGCCATCTCGCCGCTCAGCACGGCATCGACGGCCTTCCGCAGGGCCGGTCCGACCGCGGCGATGACCTCCCCGTAGGGCATCGGCCTCGCGATCAAGACCAGCTGGTTCGCCAGGACGGTCGCCGGGCCCGGGGGCCACGCCTGGAGGGCGGCCGAGTTAGGCGGCAGCGTGCCGAGGGCGTGCGTCCAAGGTCCAAGGAACGAGGGGTCACTCAACCATTCGATCAGATCGACGGCGATCGCCTGGTGGTCCGCGTCGCGGGTCACGACGGCCCACGACCAGGTCGTCGCCAGCGCGATGCCGGTGCCGTTCCGGGTCGGAAGAGCGCCGGCCGCGGCAAAATCCTCCGAGTTCGTCATCCACCCCTCGAGCGGCGCCACGGCGCTGATGGCTCGCCGCTCTTCGAACGCGCCCCAGGTCTGAGCGGAGCTCTGGTACTGGCGGGAGATGAGCGGCAAGGTGCCGGCGTTGTAGGCCGAGCCGTAGAATTTCAAAACTTCCTCGAGCGCGGCCGGATCGATGGTGGGAGAGCCCTCCGGTTGAACGAGCTGTCCATCCAACGCAAGATACTGTGCCAGGGTGAAGGCGGCTTCCGGATCGGAGGCCGGGAAGAGGAACGGGGCGGGGCTCCCGAGAACTTCGGACCAGGAAGACGGGGCTCGACCCAGCGCCGACGGATCGTAAACCAGGACGTCGGTCTGGCTGGCGGACGGCACGCCATAGCGGGTCCCGTCTTTTTGGGACGACTGAAGAGCGAAGTCGTACCAGGAAGACGGTTCGGGCGGGGGAAGCGGCGCGGGATAAACCGCAATCACCCCGTCATCCGCAGCCGCTCCAAGATCCCCGGCATTCAGGCTGATCAGGTCCGGTAAGGCGGCCGGCGCGGCGGCGCTGGCCAGGCGCAGACTCTCCAACAGGCCGGCCGGCCCTTGGAGGTCTTTGGTGCGAACCACCAGCTTCACTCTGGGATGCTCCACTTCATACGCAACCAGTCGTTCTTGCAGTAAGGCGCCGGATTCGCTGATGGGATCCGGCGCCTGGAACGGCGGAAGCCATAATGTGATGACCGTTGGCGGGGGCGTCGCGCTCGGCGCGGGGAGCGTCGAAGGGATGATCGGCGGTGGCGAAGCGCTCGCGGTCGGTGATCCGGTCGCCGCCAAGGGAGTACAGCCGCTCAAGGAGAAGGCAAGCGCGCCGGCAAGGCGCGCCCAATGTCGTAACGACATGGCGCGCATTATACATCTAGTAGTCGGTGGTCAGTGGTCAGTGAAGAACGACGATGGGTCACTGGAGATTGGCGATCGGAGCGAGAGCATCGGCTGATGGTTGATCGCTGATCGCTGATGGCTGTTGGCTGACCACCGACCACCGACCACGGACCACTGGTCTCTGACCACTGGTAGAATCGCCGGGCCATGGACTTACCACCGGCGTTATCGCCGATTCTCGAAGGGATTCCGACAAAACCCGGCTGCTATTTGATGAAGGACGCCGAGGGCCGCGTGATCTACGTCGGCAAGGCGGTCCAGCTGCGCGCCCGGGTGCGGTCCTACTTCCACGCCTCCGCCGGGCACAGCCCCAAGACGGAAGAGATGGTCCGACATGTCGCCGACGTGGAGTGGATCGTCGTCGGTTCGGAGCTCGAGGCGCTGATCCTGGAGATGAACCTGATCAAGCGCCATCGGCCCAAGTACAACATCCGCCTCAAGGACGACAAGCGCTATCCCTACGTCAAAGTTCATTGGTCCGACCCTTTCCCCAAGGTGACGGTGACTCGGCGCATGGCGGACGACGGCGGGCGCTATTACGGGCCGTACACCAGCGCTTGGGCGGTGCACCAAACCTTGGATGTGCTGCGCAAGATCTTTCCGTACCTGACGTGCGATCGCGTCATCACCGGTCAGGATCCGCGGGCCTGCCTGTACCACGACATCAAGCTCTGCCTGGCGCCGTGCATCGGTGCCGTCGACCAAGCCGGCTACCGGGCGATGATCGGCGACCTGTGCGCCTTCCTCGAGGGGAAAACCGATGACGTCATCGCCCACCTGCAGCACGAAATGGAACGCGCCTCGGCGGCGCTGGCCTATGAACGGGCGGCGGCCCTGCGCGACCAGCTGGGGGCGATCGAGAAAGTCGTCGAGGGCCAGAAGGTCGTCTCCCAGGACCGGATCGATTCGGACGTGATCGCCTTCGCCCGGGACCAGGGCGACGCCTGTGTCCAGGTGTTCTTCATCCGCGGCGGAAAGATGATCGGCCGGGAGTACTTCGTCCTGGAAGGGGCGCAGCAGGCGGAGGACCGGGAGGTGCTGGGCGCCTTTCTGACGCAGTTCTACACCGAGGCCGCCTTCGTTCCAGAACGTCTGGTGTTGCCGACCGACATCGAAGAGGCGCGCATCGTCGAGACCTGGCTGCGCGGGCGGAGAGGCGGCGCGCCGGTGGAAATCACCGTGCCGTCCGGCGGCCCGCAACGCGAGCTGGTCGAGCTGGCGGCGGAGAACGCCGCCGAGACGCTGGCCAGTCTGCGGGCCCAGTGGGAAGCCGATCGCAGCAAGCACGTCCAGGCGTTGGCCGATCTGCAGCAGGCGCTCGGCCTGGCGACTCCGCCCAATCGAATCGAAGCCTACGACATCTCCAACCTCCAGGGGACGTCCGCCGCGGGCTCGATGGTCGTCTTCGAGCAGGGCGCCCCGAACCGACGACTGTATCGGCGCTTCAACATCAAGACCGTTCAAGGGCAGGACGACTTCGCCAGCATGGAGGAAGTCCTGCGTCGTCGTTTCCATCGTTGGAGCGCCGCCCGCCAGGAATCCGAGAAGCCGGGCGGAAAACTCGATCCCAGTTTCGGACGACTGCCGGATCTCTTGATCGTGGACGGTGGAAAGGGGCAGCTGGGGCGGGCGGTGGAGGTGGTCCGCCAGGCCGGATTGGAAAGCGGGTTTCCTCTCGTCGGGCTGGCCAAAGCCCACGAGGAGATCTACCGGCCGGGCGAGCCGACCCCGGTCATCCTCCCGCGCGGCTCCCACGCCCTGCATCTGATGCAGCGCATCCGTGACGAGGCCCACCGCGTGGCGCTCACCCAGCACCAAACGCAGCGGACGCGCTCCGGCCTGGCGTCGCAGTTGGAGGCGATCCCCGGCATCGGCCCGTCGCGGCGGAAGGCTTTGTTGCGCGCCTTTGGCGACGTCGACCGGATCCGCCAGGCGCCGGTCGAGGACCTGATGGGGATACCGGGGATTTCACTTGAGATCGCTCAGCGGGTGAAAGCTGGACTATAGGAGAGCGGATGCCGTTGGCCTGGATCGTCGACGATGATGAAGAGATGAGCCACGCCGTGCAGCTCATGCTGCACATGCTGGACTACCGGGTGGAAACGTTCCGTGAGGCCCGCAGCGCGGCCCAGACGTTGGCTTCCGGCAGCCGGCCGGATCTGCTGATCCTCGACATCAACATGCCCGAGGTGAGCGGGATCGACATGCTGGAGTTCCTTCGCCGACCAGGGGGCCATCCTTCGCTCCCGGTCATCATGCTGTCTTCCGAGACAACCGATGTTCAAGTCGACGACGCTATGGCCAAGGGCGCCGACGCCTTCGTTTTCAAACCGGTAACGCTCGAAGAGCTCGAGGGGGCGATTCGAAAGGCGGCCGCGGCCCACTAGGGAGTGGTCCGTGGTGAGTGGTCGGTGGTCAGAAAAAGTAGTCCGTGGTGAGTGGTCAGTGGTCGGAAGAAGTGGTCAGTGGTGAGTGGTCAGTGGTCAGAAAAAGCGGTCGGCTTTCAGCCACACCTGCACTTGCCGAGGTGCAAGTGTCAGCCAATACCCAATCTCCAGTCTCCAATCGCTAATCTCCAATCGCCAATCTCCAATCCCAATATCCAGTCACCCGCCTCCCATCTCTAGATCCCCAATCTCAATCGCCAATCTCCAATCCCCAATCGCCGTTATTCCCTGACCACTGACCACCGACCACTGTTCACGGCTCTTCCGGAGGCTCGATCAGCAGACCGTGCCGGGCGGCGGCGGCCAGCAGTGCTTCCCAGTCTCGGCTCCGTACCCGCGCCGAGGTGGGCCCGAGAATCTCTTCCAGGAAGCGGCCGGTCGAAGGATCGGAACGCAGCCGCCGCAGCGTTGCCGGGTCCTGGACCCGCAGGATCAACAGATTCTCCAGCGAAGCCTCGACGCCGCGTTCCGCCCATCGCTCGATTCCCTTGCGAAGCGTGGCCGGGATCGGCCGGCGGGAGGCCGTTTCCACCAAGGCCATCACTCGCCTCGCATCCAGGCCTTGTGATGCGGCCGCGGCCAGCCCGCGCGGCGTGATCCGGTATCCGTATCCGCGTGGATCGCGGTGGGTCCAATTGGCGAAACGCGCCACTTGATAGCGATGCGCCAGGGACGAGTGGGCTGGGAAAAGGACACGCCCGTCCGGCGAGATCCGCGCCGGCGGTGGTTGCGACGTTTCCACGTCCTCCGTCGGGGCGTCTCCTTCATCCGAGGCGATCCGAAGACGAAGATGAGTCGGCTGCGATCCACCTTCCGACAAACCCAAATCGGCCCCGCCGAACCAGTGGAGAGGTCCGGTCATCGCGTAGCGCAGAAAGGCCCCGTCGACTCGATCCCAATGATCCAGGCCCCGAAGAAAGCGCCCGGTCACCGGATCCAGCAGGTACCACGAATCGAAATCGCCTCCAGGGCGCAGGAATGCGGGATGTCGCTCGCGGACCGAAGTGACAAGGCCCTCCAGCGAATACCATTGTCTGGCCGGCCACTCGACGAGCAAGGCCTGAAGTGCGTCTCGGCTTGTGATGGGGTCGTTCGGCCAATCTCCCTTCGGAGGCGCCAGGCCCGGAACGCCCGCCAGGTCGTTGGCGGAGGTTCGCCTCCATGCCTCCAGGAGCCGCCATTCCACGCTCGACCGTGTCGCCGCCAGTAGCTCTCGCGCTCGCGTTGGGTCCGGCCGAAGCGGCGCCGGGATGAGCACTGCGAGATCGCGCAACAGGGTCACCAGCAGGCCGAGCGATGCAGGATGGATCAGGAACCGCTCCAGGTGCCGAGTGCGATCCGGTGTGAGGCTCTCGCCACGAGCGGGACGGCGGCGGAGCGCGGCCAAAAGAGTCGCGGCGTCGTCGGCGCCGCCGCCGGCCTCCAGGATCGAATCGGGCGGCGATGACGGGGACGCCGGGCCGGTGGCGGGCGGACTCAAAGGGCGGAGCGCCTCCAGGAGGTCATCCGGGATGAAGGCGAATTCTTGAGGACCGGTCGGGGTTTCGTAAAAGCCGAGCCCGATCAATCCCCGGTACCACAGGCCTTCAAGCGCGGCTGGCGAATGGCGCCAGGGTTGCTCCCGGTCGCGACGGCCGGGCCCGACGATTCTCAAGGGGCCGAAGCGCAGACCGAGTTCGGCCAGGGCGGTACGGCCGCCTCGGCCGAGCAGGAAGGCCAGCGCTTCACTGGAGGCGACAGGCAAGCTCTGGGCGACTTCGACCGCCAGTCCGGGCTCGAGCATCTGACCGGCAAGAGTTGCGCCCGCCTCCGGCCCTGCCACCCGCGGTGGGTCGATCCCCCACAGTTCAGCGATGATTCGTAGGTGGCCCGGGTCTAGATCCTGAAGAGTCCGCCCGAGGGACGGCATGGCGGACAGTGCGGTCCTAGCAGCCTGGCGGGCGCGGCAGCGTTGTCCCCGAGCCCATCCGCCTGCCATCCTGTCGGACTTTGGAGGGGCCCGAATCATTCGGGCGAGACGGGCCTCCTGTGCGGAGGTTCGAGGGGTGGGGGAGGCCGTGTGAGCTCATCTGTATATCGAACCCTTTGAGCGCCGCCTACCGGATGACCTGAATCGCGCCCGGGATGATTTCGACGGAGAGCTGAGTAACCTCGGATGTGAAGCCGGCGAAGATCTCGCCATCGGTGTGAATCGTCACAGGACGTTCTGAGGTGAGCCTGAGTCGGTGGCATTGGCCGAGCCGGACCTGGCGGAAGCGGCCGTGGGTGCCGTTCATCACCTCCGGGATCAAGCGGAACATCATCGCCCGCGAGACCTTTGCGATCATGGCGTAGTTGAGGATCCCGTCGTCGGGCCGCGCCCCCGGAGCCACTTGGAACCCCCCTCCTTCCCGCGGCCCATTGCACACGGTCACCATCAACATCGGCTCGTCGATGGACTCCTGGTCGGTCTCGATGCGCATGCGAGGCGCGTCGTGGTTGCGCAGGATGGTCTGGACGACGGCCGACAGGTACATGACGAAGCCCTGCAAGCGGGTGATTCGGTAAGAGTAGATCGTGACGGTGGCATCGAAACCGACGCCCATCGTATTGTCCCAGTACTCGGCCCGCCCTGAGCCGTCGGTGATGCGACCGAGGTCGATCGGGTGGGCCTCGCCGTGCAGGATGCGCTGCATCGCCTCCTCGTGTCCGGCCGGGATGCCGACGTTATGGCAGAAGTCGTTGCCCGAGCCGATAGGCACAGCCGCCAGAAGAGGTCGGCCCTCGGCCGCGACACTCATTAGCCCGTTGACCACTTCGTGCACGGTGCCATCGCCGCCGAGTGCGGCCACTACCTGGAAACCATCGAGGGCGGCCTGCCGGGCGAGGGCCGTGGCATGGCCGGGGAACTCGGTGGAGGCCCAGTCAAACTCGTCGCGACCGGCGATGATCGCCTGGAGCGAAGAAGCGATATCCCAGGCGCGGCCGCGGTCGGCGTGCGGATTGAAGATGAGCTTGACGCGCTTCAATGGATCCTCCCTGGATGGCCGGGATCCGACGAGACGGCCGCAGGCTCCGTTCCCGACCGGTAGAGGCTGACTCAGACCGGCGACGACCTCAGCGGTGGCTCTTTGAAGACGGACCGGAGCGGCCTCGGCCTGAGGTTGATCTGATAGACAGGGTCCTTCGGCTGCGTCGGCCAGGCATTATATGTCGAAGAATCGATTCAAAGCCCCAGAAGATGCCGTAGTACCTTTTTTAAGCGTCACGCTGCTTGACTCAACCCCCTCCGTCCGTTAGAGTGATGCTAGATAGAGCCTCAGGCCACCATAGGACTGCTCGCCCTGATCACCGTGGCTGCCTCCGGCCACCAACCCCCGGGTCGTTCCCCACGACGACCATAGGGGCAAGAGTTTGGTCGCCGGCCGGGGGGTCGCCCTTCCGTACGGTGTGTTGATCGGGGCCTTCCGGCAAGAGCGGCAGTGCCGGCCGTCTGATGGATTGGCAGGGGGCTCTCCTCTTTTCTCTCTCGATTGCACCGAAAACCATCCCCAACCCAGGAGTTCCTCTTCGGTCCGGCAGTTTCGCCCATGCGCCCGTCGCCGCTTCGGGATCTTCCCGGAAACCCACCTGGACGACGTGGGAGAGGGTAATAGCCGTCGGGGGATCCCCCACCCGACGGCGGGCGGGGTCCCTTCAGAGCGGCGCGGAGGGCATCGCGGCTGGTCGCGCATCGCCTTCGGCCCCACTCAGGACGGTCCAGAGGACACCCCAGGAGCCGTCCGGCGGGTGACGGATCAATCCGAGCCTCAACATCCCGTTTTCGAACCTGTCTCGGCGCTCCCCTCACCGGGCCCGAGCCCCCGCGGCTCCAGCCCAGTTCCAGCTGCGCCCCACACCCGTTTAGAATAATCCGCGTGCCGATTGCCGGTGCCTGTCAATCCCGCTGGGGCGGCCTGGTCAACCCAATGATGAAGCTCGCTCGACAGGTTCGCCTTGCCCTCCGTCGCCACTTCCTTATCGGAGTCGGGTTAGCCGTGGTAGGGGGAATCGCTTTCGTGGAGCCGCCTCGAACGGAGGCCGCGCCTCGAGGCGACGGCGCCTCCGAGTTGATCGATGCCGTCAACCAGCTGCGTGCTTCGTACGGTATGGACCCACTCAAGGTCGACCCGATCCTGATGCTCGTGGCCGAGGAGCAAAACGACTACAGCATTTCGATCGGCCAGATCACGCACTATGGTCCCGACGGATCGCGACCTCGGGATCAAGCGATCGCCGCCGGATACGGCGGAGGCGCCACCGTTTTCATCTCCGAGAACATTATCATGGGCTCGGGGCTCACGACGTCCGAGGCTGTCGAGTGGTGGACGGGAGATGATCCGCACCTCAACACGATGCTCGGACCCTACTACCGGGATGTCGGGGCCGGCGTGGGCGAGGCCGACGGTGAGGTTTACTACACCTTGATGACTGGTTACGTTGCCGGCGGTCTGAGCGCGAACTCGACGGGGCCGTCGGGGAATGCCGGCCAGGTGAGCCTCGGCGGCCCGGGTCCCATCCTTACGTCGACGCCGCGCGCCGACGGGGCGATCGTGCATGTCGTCGAACCCGGCCAGGCCCTATGGACGATCGCTGCGATCTACCGCGTAGACCTGGACGAGCTGCTGAGCCTGAACGGCCTGACCGCGGATTCGGTCGTGTTGCCCGGTGACCAGCTGCTCGTGCGGCCGCCCCCGACCGCGACGGCCACCCTGGCGCCGACGGCGACGACTTCCTCGACTCCGGCGCCCCCCACCGCTATCCCGAGCCCAACTCCCAGGCCGAGCGTGGTGGAGGTCGTGGTGACGTGGGCAGGACAGCCGGCATCCTGGCGCCGTGTTGGTTTGGCGACTCTGGTCGTGGCCTGGGTCGGCCTGGTGATCGGGGCCATCGTTGTTGCGCGGCGCCGATTCTAGTGGTCCGTGGTCGGTGGTCAGTGGTAGGTGAGACGAGCGTGTCGGCCCCTTTTGTCATTCCGAGGGAGGCCGGAGCGAAGTGGAGGCCGACCGAGGAATCCCCATGATGCCTCCGTTAGAACTCCCTCAGGTGCAACACCTGCCTCCCGCCCCGTCCGCGGCGCAAGGCGCGCCTCGGGGATTCCTCGCCCTCCTGGGGAGGGCTCGGAATGACAATTCAAAGTTGCGACGTCCACCAATTGCCGCCACATCAATGGTCACTGGCCACTGATCACTTCTTCCCCAGCCTGCGCCCGATCTCCTCGATGACCTGCGGCGTCGACTCGAAACGCAGCGCCTGCATCCCGACTCGCTGGGCGCCCTCGACGTTCTCCTCGACGTCGTCAACGAAGAGCGACGCTCCGGGATCCGCACCAAGACGCTCGAGCACGATCCGGTAGCTCCGTGGATCGGGCTTGACGACGCCTTCCTCGGCGGAGACAACGATGACGTCGAAAGCGTCGGCGATCTTCCACTTGTGTTCGAGGTCCCGGCGGGCGGAGCGGAAGGCGTTGGTCAGCATGCCGGTCTTGACGGCCGGCCGCAGGCGGCGAATGAAGGTGATCAAGTCGAGGTCGAGGCGATCGCCGGCGAAGAAATCTCGTTCGAGCTCGACCCGGTCGTCTTCTGTGAGGGCGAGGTGTGCGGCGACCCAGGCCCATACCTCTTCCCATCCTCCGCGGCCGATGGCGGCCTGCTGGGCTGCCTCATTACGAAACACGAGCGGCTCGAGCGCGCCGCGGGCGAGACCGAGCTGCGCCTCCCAGGCGTGTCGCGGGGAGGGGTCTTCCGTCCTGACCAGGACGCCCCCACCGTCCCAGACGACGGTACGAATCGAATGACCGATCGCGGCGCTTATCCCCAGGTCGCCGGGGGAGGTCGTCAAGCGTCGATTTCCGCCGAGTCCGGGAGAAGGCGCCGGAAGACCGTCCATCGCTGCAACGGAGTGTAGCCCAGGCGCTCGTAGACGCGCAGCGCGCCCGTCCTGTTCTCGGCGTCGACTCCCAAGACGGCCTCGGTCATCCCACGGTCCTTCAGGGCGGCCAGACTGCGGGCGATCAGCGCGCTCGCCACACCGCGCCGGCGCCACGGTCGACGGACGGCGATGTCCTCGGTGTACCCGCGCTGGCGTCCGAACCACTCATTCTCCTCGACGTTGATGTAGTTGAGCACCAGCCCGGCCACCTGGTCACCCTCCCAGGCCACTTGCCACAGTCGAGGGTCGTAATGGGGGAACTCCAGGAAGCGATGGTAGGCCTCTTCCGGCCAAGGGGAGTAGCCCCAGTGATCTTGGAACGCTTCCCGCTCCGCCTCCCAGATGGTCCGATAGTGCTCGGGATGTGCCGGCCGAATCTCCAAGCCGGCAGGGATCGGCAGATCCGGGATCGGTGACGCCAGATCGCGCCGCATACGAAAGGCGTATCGGACAGGAGAGTAACCGAGGCTGCTCAGCAGTGCGTGCCCAGCCGTCTCCGATTCCAGGAGAAAGGACTGCAGCCAGGGTCCACCCGCGGCGGCTTCACCCAGGGGTCGTTCGGCGGCGCGCCGCCATGTCTGACGGACCATGGCCGTCCCGATCCCGCGGCCGCGCCACGCCGGATGAACGTAGCCCCGATGTTGGTGGACTTCGTCCCCTCCGGGATGCTCAGCGCGGTCGCCAGCCGCCTCGAGCCGGTGGTTCATCCACGAGTAGGCGATGACGGCGCCGTCGACCTCGGCGACCAGCCTGTCGCGAGCCGGGTCGCTGCCGACCGGGTTCTCCATGAAGTTGGCCATGTCGGCCTCGGTCACGGTTTCGTCGAGCTGATCGGCTTCGGCGCAGGCGGCATAGACGGCCACCATCGCCGCGTAGTCGGGGCGTCCGGCCGGTGGTCGAAAGCGCAGCCCCGGAATCGGTGGTGCCTCCGGAAGATCGATGTAGATCGGTCTCAGATCGGGCTGGTCCATGGTTCGTCCCATGCCCTCACCCCTGGCCCCTCTCCCGCGGAGCGGGAGAGGGGTTGGGGGTGAGGGTCATCCATTCCGGTGCAGTTTGCCGGCGCGCTTGGCGTAGCGCTCGGCCAGGGCGAAGGCCTGCAGTCCGAGCGGGATGGCGATGACACCGATGATCAACGCCGGGATGATGGAAGCCATCAGCGTGGACATCCCGGCGTTTTCCAGCAGCGCTGCCCGCACGCCTTCGAGCACATACGTCGCCGGCGACAGGACCGACAGCTTCTGCAGGATCGGCGGCAGCACGTCGACCGGATAGTACACTCCCGAGATCAGCAGCAGGACGGCGATGATGACGTGCGTCATCTGCGCTCCGCGCTCGGGGAACAGCAGCGGCAGGATCGAGCCGACGATGCCGATCCCGATGAAGGCCAGGCTGCCGGCCAGCATCACGACTACCGCGCCCGGCAGGTTGGCATGGCTCAGGTCGAGGCGGAAGGCGATGGTCGCCGCCACCAAGACGAGTGCGGTCGAGATCAGGCTGTAGACGATCGAGAACAGGGTCTGGCCGGCCATGTGGGTGAGGCGGTGGATGGGAGCCATCAGGGTGTACTCGATCGTCCCCTCCCAGCGTTCCAGGCCGACGATATCGGTGATCCAGTAGAAGATCAGCGATAGGTAGCGCCACACCAGCGCGCCGACCACCAGGTAGATCACCAGGAAATCGGTGTCGACCTGGCCGCCGCCGAACTGTTGCATCCCGACCCCGATGTAGCCGATGGCCAGACAGTTGGCCGTCGAGTAGGCGAGCCAAACCAGCTCCCAGGTCCAATAGCGCTTGACCAGGAAGTAGTTGCGCTCCACGAAGGCATAGGAAGCGCGGAATTCATGAGCAATGGCAGACATGTTTACCTCCTCGAGGGCATCGTAGGGGCACGGCACGCCGTGCCCCTACATCTGTAGCGCCTCGTCCGCGTCTTCGAACACCTTCCCGGTCAGGCTCAAGAAGACGTCCTCCAGGCTCGTCTCGTGCCCATTCCGCGACGACACCTGCCGCTTCAGGGCGAGCGGCGTATCGAGCGCCGCCAGCCGTCCCCCGTCGAGAATCGCCAGCCGATCGCACAACCCGTCCGCCTCCGCCATGTCGTGCGTGGTCAACAGGATCGTCGTCCCGTGTTCCTGGCGCAACTCGTGCACCGCGGCCTGGACCTCCAGCTTCGAGCGCGGGTCGAGGCCGGTGGTGGGTTCGTCGAGCAGCAGTACGGCCGGGCGGCTGAGCAGCGCCCGGGCGATGGCCACTTTCTGCTGCATGCCGCGCGACATCTCCTCCATCGGCTTGCCGATCGAGGCCTTCTGCAGGCCGAGGCGGTCCAGAATCTGGTGAATCTCGCGCCGGGCCTGAGCCGCGTCGAGCCCGTACAGCCGGGCGCCGTAGAGCAGGTTCTCCATCGGCGAGAGCTTCTTGAAGAAGGCCGCCTCGACCGACACCCGGTTGATCAGCCGGCGGACGGTCATCGCCTCGCGCACGGCATCGTGGCCGAAGACCAACACCTGGCCTTCGTCGGGTAGCAGCAGGGTGGCCATCAGGCGGATCAACGTCGACTTGCCAGACCCGTTCGGCCCCAAGACACCGAATATCTCGCCACGGCCGACGTCGAAGGACACCTTGCGCACGGCGGCCACGCGGCGGTTGCCGTCCGTCCGCCCTGGCCGGGAGGGCCCGAAATACTTGGTGACCTGGTGTGTCCGTACCGCCACCTCGTCCATGTGATCGACCTCTTCCACGTCCCACCTGGTAGGACGGATAAAAAAACCGCGGGCGCTGGAGGGCGCCCGCGGCCAGGTCCGAAGAAATGTCAGTCCTGTCAGCCTACAGGCGAACTCCAAGAAGGAACGAACCCCCCGCCGACGGGTGTCGTCGTGCGGGCGGGGTTCGTGAGGATGGCGAAGGAGATCTTCATCAAGCTGCTCCGTGAACGGGGCAAAGGTAGCATAGGTGACGGGTCGAAGTCAAGTGGGAACTCCGGCTCGCTGGAGATACGGCGGCTACGGGGGCCCGATATGTGTCTCCCGACGCGACTCGAGGGCGTCGAAATACATCGAGCCCAACGTGCCTGAGTCGAGACCGGCGACGGCGCCCAGGCGGACGAGATCCACCCGCAGGCCGTCGTTGCGGACACGAACAACCACCGCGTGATGGTCTTCGACTTGGTCGCCATTACGAATGGCGAGAACGCCATCAACGTCCTCGGCCAGTCCTCCTTCACGACGGCGACTTCGGCGACGACCCAGAACGGGATGAAGAACCCTCAGGGGGTCTCTAATGACCCGCAGACCCACACTCTGTACGTGTCGGACACGAACAATCACCACGTGACCGTCTACGACGTGACTGCCATTACCAACGGGGAGAACGCCACGGGCGTGCTCGGCCAGGCGAACTACACCAGCGGCAGCGCGGCCACTGCCCAGAATCGGATGAACACCCCGAACGGCGCGCTCATCCTGCCGCCGCCGGTCTATATGGTCAGGACCTCACCCGGCGTGAGGATTCTCGCGGCTCCATTCTTCCACGCCCCCAGGTCCAGGGCCTCAGCGTCAACGCCGACGCCCACATGGACGCTGACGCCGCCTCGCACTCCAACGCGGAGCCCTTCAGGGCCTTATCGCAGCCTGACGCCCTCGAGAACACCGACAATCACGGCGTCGCCGCACTTTGCGGCGTCTCCTACGCCTGCTCCTCCATCCGTGCTCCAGCCGGCGAAGTCCTCGGGAGGAGGGCCGGTGCCTCTCAGCATCGGCACGTCCGGCCCGTCGGTAGCGATCGCCACCGACCCGGCCACCAACGACGAGCAGTCGGCCATCGCCTACAACCAGGACAGCCAGGAATACCTGGCCGTCTGGAGAACCTGGAACGGGCAGTTTGACATCCAGGCGCGACGGGTAACGGCCGGGGGCCAGCCAACCGGCTCGGCGATCCCTGTGTTCGTCGGTGGCGGCGACCAGCAGGATCCCTCCGTGGCCTATGGCGCTGGCGTCTATCTTGTCGCCTGGACGGATGGCTCCTTCATCGTCGGCCAGTTGATCGCCCCCGATGGGGCCCTCCTCGGAACCTGGTTCAACATCTCCGCCGGCAGTGACGCCAATGTGAGCCCTTCGGTGGACTACAATCCCGTCAGCGGCGAGTTCTTGGTGGCCTAGCAGCACTACGTTGGAGGCGACAATCAGATCCGAGGTCAGCGCGTCTCAACAACAGGTTCGCTCCTTGGCGGCTACCTGGTGGTCAACAATGGCTTGGGGCATCAGCTTGCCCCGGCGGTGAACCACAACAGCGCCGGGACGTACATGGTCGTCTACATGTGCGACGAATTCCCCAACCAGTTCGCCATCTGCGGCCAGGCCGTTTCCTCAGCCGGCTCCCTTGTGGGGACCCCTTTCACGATCTACAGCGCCCCGACCAACTCGAATGCCCCGGACCAAACCTGGGTCACGATGGGAAAGAAGGGGGCCGGCGACGACCTCCTGATCGCCTACACCGACAACCGCAACGGCAGCCCGGACCTGTACGCCGAGCTGTACACCCTCACCGCCCCACCAACTCCAACGCCCACCGACATGGCGACGTACACCGCCACCAACACGCCGACCGACACCGCCACGGCGACAGCCACGGACACGTTCACGGCGACGTTCACCGCCACATTCACCCCCACCGCCTCGCTGATGCCGAGCCCGACACTCCCAAGCACCCCCACCCCACCGCCTCCGCCGGGCGGGGTCCTGATCATTTACACCTATGACCCGCTCTACCGGCTGACAGCCGCCGATTACACCAATGGCACGTACTTCCACTACACTTACGACGCCGTGGGGAACCGGCTCTCTGAGGTCTCCAACGCCGGCACAATGAACTACTCCTACGACATCGCCAATCGGCTGACCTCTGTCGGTGGCGTGACCTACACGTGGGACAACAACGGCAACCTTCTCAGCGACGGCGTCTCGACCTACACCTACGACCACGCCAACCGGCTGAACTCCGGGGTCCAGGGAGCCGCGACGTACCGGTTCTCCAATTACGGCCTCGGAGACCGCTTGCGGCAGACGGTGAAAGGGAGCCCACGAACTACAGCGTGGACCTTGCGGCAGGCCTCATCCCACTGGCTCGATGAAGTAGTTGCGCCAATCGGCCTCGGCCACCCAACCTCGCTTGCCGCCGTCCGTGTCCACCCTCCACCAGGCGAAACCATCGGCACAGGTCGGGTCTTCGAGGATCGTCAGAGTGGATCCCTCGGAAAGAGCCGCAATGATATTGCCGGAAACGCTCGGTTCTTGTCGCATCCGGAGAGGGGTTCCATCGGTGAACGTGACGCGGGCCTTGGAGCCCACGGATACCCGGCTGCGAGGTGCATCCACACAGCCCGGCTCGCCGAGGAAATCCGCGTAATGATCATGCACCCCGACCAGATTTGTCCAGCCCACACCTGTCGGCTCGAATCGGAATCCCCTGGCATAGGCGGCGACGTTCACGTCGGCCCCAATCGGGAGGGCGACGATGGCCTCATAGCGTCCGTCGGCGTGGGTGATGGGGGCATAGCCGCATCCCTGACCGGAATCAGCGTCGACGCAGATCCCGACACCGGGCATTCCCGAGGTGTCGGAGCGGCGGACGACGTTTCCGGTAAGGCTGACGAGTTGGGTGGCGACGAAGTCGAAGCGGTGTCTTTCCGACCCCCCGCCGTACTCCCATGAGTGCCCTAAAGGCCAGAAGACCTTGTCCGGTCCTCCGGCGTACGCCGTCAAGACTTCGCCGGGGCGCATGTCGACGGGCTGGGAGATGTAATAGCCGCTGCGATCTGTGACCGCGATGAGATACTGGGGGCCGGGATCAGCATCTTCGGCGTACTCCAGGTAGATCTCCACACCCCCCACGACCCCCTGGCTTGGATCCGCAGTGCGATAGACGAAGCCTTCGAGCACGATCCCCTCGTTGGGGGAAGGGAGTGTTGGGATGGGGGGTGGCTGGGGGGTGAAGGATGGGATTGGCTCAGGTGTGACGGACGGGAGTGGCCTGGGCGTGGGCTCCGGCGTAGGGCCGGCCGTGCTGGCCTGGGTTGGCTGGAGCGTCAGCAACAGCGGCACGATGTCCGCCGTCCCCTGGATGTCGAACCTGGCCACGTGGGTTCCGCCGGAGTAGGCGTCCACCTTGATATCGAACTCACCACATGCGGCCAAGGTGGCGGCGACCACGCTCAACACGAGGATTCGCAAACAGCCATCGGTGGATTTCGGTTCGTGTCTCACGGGTTGTGCTCCGAGCCGCCGGACGCGGCTGAAGCCAGGATACAATCGTCAGCGTCTCTGGCTGTTGCCCGCGGTAACAACACTGAAACCCCAGGTAACAGACATGATACATCCTGACTCGACCGTCCCTGGCTCCGCGCTTGCTTTCGGTGTAGGCTTCTAACGCGTCGGTAAGGATGGGCAAACCTAAACTCCTGGTGGTCGACGACGAAGCCGACTTGATCGCCGAGCTTGCGCCGTTGTTGACGCGGGCCGGCTACCAGGTCGTGTCGGCCGGCGATCCCCTCCAGGCACTCCGGCGAATCGAAGATGAACAACCCGACCTGATCATCCTGGACGTCCTCATGCCCGGGATGGACGGGCGCGAGGTCTTGCGACGCCTGCGACACAGCCAGAACTGGATTCCGATCATCTTGCTCACGCGTGTCGGCTCGCCGGGCGAGCGAGCCCATGGTTTGCAGGAGGGCGCCGACGACTACCTAAACAAGCCCTTCGATCCGATGGAACTCATCGCCCGCATCGAGGCGGTCCTCCGACGTACGCGCCAAGGATCGATGGGCCTGTCCGGGTTCCCCCGGCTGGCCAGCGGTGATCTGAGCCTAAATCGCCAGACGCGCCAGGCTAGCCTGGCGGGCAAGGTTCTGCCTCTTACCGCGCGCGCCTTCGGGATTCTCGAAAGATTGATGCTCCAACCGACGGAGGTCGTAGGCCGAGAAAGGCTGTTGGATGAGGTGTGGGGATGGGCTTATCCTGTCCAGACCCGCGCGGTTGACATCCGCGTGGCCGAATTGCGCAAATTCCTGCAGGACGACCCTGCCCACCCGACCTTCATCGAGACCGTCGTCGGTCAGGGATACCGCTTCATCGGACCGGTGGAGGGAAGGTTGTGAGGGGCCGGCCTGCGCTTCTCCTGACGGCGCTGGCGCCGATAGCCGCCGTCTTAGGGCTGGCCCTCGCCTCCCAGCAGGGCTGGCTGGCCAACTACCTGCTCGTCGGCACGTATCGAATGGACCTGGTGGGCCTCCTCTCCAGGGTTGGTCTCTTGATGGGTTTGCTGCTGATGGGGGCTGTCGGGGTGTGGTGGCGCATGAAGCGCCTCGTTGACCACTCGCGAGAGGATGAGCGAGAACGTCAAGAGGAGGCAGGCCGGCGGTTTCTTGGCCGGCTAGACCACGAGCTCAAGAACCCCCTGACCATCATGCGCCTGGGAGTGGCGAATCTTCAGCAAGACCGAACCCTGACCGGCGAGCAGTCTCAATCCTTGGAACGCGTTGCACAACAGGTTCATCGACTGCAGAAGTTGGCGGAGGACCTGCGATCCCTAAGCGAGCTCGATGCGGCCGAACTGGAACGGGCACCAGTCGGCATCGGCCCCGCCCTGGCGGAGGCCAGGGCGCTTGCCCTCAATGCCTTGGGCGAAGGCAAACGGGTCGTCGGGGTGAACTTCCAGCAGGCGCCCTGGCCCGTTGGAACGGTCATGGGCGACCGGGATCTGCTCATCATCGCCTTTCGCAATCTCTTGGACAACGCGCTCAAATTCAGTGATGCCGGGGGTCAGGTCGAGGTCCGAGCGACGGATGACGGGAACATGGCCGTAGTCGAGGTCGCCGATACCGGGTCCGGCATACCGGAGGAGGAGATCGGGCATGTCTTCGAAGAACTGTATCGGGGGGAGGCCGCCAAAGGTGTCGATGGCAGCGGGCTTGGCCTCTCGTTGGTGCGCCGCATTGTCAGGATGCACGATGGCGACGTGGACGTTCGGAGTCGGGTGGGGAGAGGTACGGTGGTCACCGTCCGGCTCCCCCTCGCGCCGGCGGAGAAGGGAATCTGATTGCCCCTGAGGATGGCCTCCGGGGTGGCGGTGTTGCCGCGCCCATCCTTGCGCCTCTCACGCCAATGGAAGCCGGGGATTTGCGCCGCTGCTAGGGCGAGGAAGCCCCCACGGCATTGATGAAATCCGCCAGCAGGCCATAGGCGGTCGTCTCCGGCCCGGTGCTGTCCTCGGTGACCGTCAGAGGCCCCAAGACGTCGGTGACAAACGTGATCGACGAAGAGGTGCCCATGACGGCATACAACGGGTCGTCGGAAGAGAGTCGCTCGGGTGCCACGCTGGCTCGCAGGCCGCCCGCGCCGTGCTCGGCCTGACAGACCAACTTCCAACGTCGCTCCTCCTCGCGAGCTTCGCGCAGCAAGGCCGGCGTCATGCTTTCGATCCCCTGCCGCTCGACCTGCTGCGGCTTGAGCGGGACGTCCATCAACACGGTGCATAGCGCTGCCACTTTGACGGCCGCGTCCCACCCCAGGATGTCGCCGCTGGGGTCGGTCTCGGCCACCCCGATCGACTGCGCCTGGGCGACCGCCTCGTCGAAAGTCTGCCCGGATTCCATCAGGGTCAGAATCAGGTTCGTCGTGCTGTTGAGGATCCCGCGGAACGAGATCAGCCGGGCGCCCGGCAAGGCGGCGCGCCACAAGGAGAAGAGCGGAGCGCCGTCCATCACGGCCGCCTCGAAGTAGAAGCGCTTGCCTCGGGCGCGTGCCAGGTCGCGCAATTCGCGGTAGGCGTGGACGACCGGACCTTTGTTGGCGGTGATGGCGTGCATCCCGCTCTCCAGCGCCGCGCGCACATAGTCGATGGCCGGCTGACCGGTCTCGTAGTTGATGGGCGTGTTCTCGAACAGGACCTGGGCGCCGCAGGCGCGCACGAAGTCCGGCCCGTCCGGCGCCGGGGAGGCGGAGAGCTCACCCAGGGATCCGCCGCCTTCGACCAGAGCCAGCGCGCGATCGAGGTCGATCCCGCGCGGGTTGATGGCGGCCCCCGCGCGACGGCCGGCGACGCCCACCACGCGCCAATCGATCCCGTAGCGCTCTTTGAGTTCGTCGCGCTTCGCCAGGAGGAGACGGGCCAACGCCCGGCCGACGTTGCCGAAGCCCATCAGAGCAAGATCAGTTTGACTCATCGGATCCCCCGAAATGCGGCTAACAGCTCGGCGGCCCCTCACTCATTCTCGCGCAGTGCTTCGATCGTCCTCGCCGAGGATCTCTGGCCCCCGCCTACGCGGGGGCGACATTGTAGCCTACGCAAGAAACCGGGTTTGTTCCACAAACCCGGTTTCTGATTCCGCTCAAGGACAATTCGGCAGCGTGAAGTGCATCAACCGATCATTGCTTGTGTCGGACACCCACAGCCCGCAAACTTGATCGAAGGCCACGCCGGCGGGAAGGCCGAACTGTGTCAGGTCGCTCCCGGGGCTTCCCCAGCCGGCCAGGAATTCGCCGGACCTATCGAAACACAACACGCGATAACCTTCGGGGTCGCTGGTACAGACGGCTCCGCTATCGCTCACATCGAGGTAGGGCTTATTGTCGAGCGAGTCCGTCAACCAGGCGTCGAGCAGCCACTCGCCGACCGGTTGCCAGACGTTCGGTTCGGTCTCCTCGAAGAGCTGAATGCGCGAGTTCCACGTGTCAGCGATGTAGACCCGGCCGTTCGACCCGACGGCGACGCCCACCGGCTCGTCGAGCTGTCCCTCCAGGGGCCCGCCACCCGTCTCCCCGATCTGCCCGAGAGGGTTGCCGAGCCTGTCGAACACGACGACACGTTTGTTCCCAGTATCGGCGACGTAGACGCGGCCCGTCCCATCGACGGCGACCGCCCGCGGTCCCCAGAGTGCGGTCAGGCTCTCAGCCTGTCCGAAGGTTCCCCACATCCCCAGGAATCGTCCGGTGGGGCTGAAACGCTGGATGCGGTGATTCCAGGTGTCGGCGACGTAGACGGTGCCGTCCGGCGCAACGGCGATGCCCCAGGGCTCGTTGAACGTCCCGCCTGGCGCCGGGCCTGGGTCGACCTTGGCGAAGGACCCCCACGTCTCTAGCGGGGCGCCATCGGAAGCGAGGTGTTGGATCCGATGATTGTTGGTGTCGGCGACGTATAACGTGCCATCGCCGGCGACGGCGACCCCGCGCGGCTGGGTGAATTCCCCGTCGGAGGTTCCGCTCGTCCCGTAGGTTGCGTCCGCCGCCAGGACGACGGTCTTTTCCGCGTACGGATCGACGAGCGAGACCGGCTGCAGGACGGCCGGCGCGATCCCGTAGTTCCAGACCATGGTGGCGACGTCCTTGCGAACGTAGAGCTTGAGCTTTTCCGCCGGCGACCAGTTACGCAGGCTGAAGTCGAGCCCGGCGGCCTCGCCATAACGGCGGTAGTCGCGATTGAACCAGATGTCCCATAGGCCCTGCCGATACTCCGGCGAAGACAGCGCATTGCGGATGCGTTCGCCGGTCAGGTTGAAGTAGTCCTGCATCGGCCACCACACCCGGTTGTACTCGAAGGCGTAATAGCGGTCGCGCAGGATGGCCTCCACTTTGGGCCAGTTCCCCTCGCCGGCCAGGACGACGGGGTAATCCAGGATGTCGCGCGACGGGGCCTCACCGAAGAAATGGGCGTTGGGGTAATTCCTCAGATACCACCAGAAGGGATAGGTCGACAAGTTGTCGTAGCCGACGTCGATGTCGAGGCCGCCGGTCGTCCGGCGCGATAGTTCTTCGATCTGGGCCAGCGCCAGTTTGGGGCCTCCGGCCGAGTGGGCGTACACCAGGAACTCGGTGGCGTCGTCGTAGTTGACGAAGGAGGCCCGCAGGCTGGTGCGCAACGTCAGCACGAAGAGGCCGCCGAGGGCGACCACGCCCGCCAGGCGCGCCAGCTCGCGCCCGGTCCAACCCATCGCCAGACGCAAGGCGGCGAAGCCGGCGACCAGCGCGACGACCAGGGTCGTCAGCGCGCCCTCGGTCGAGCGAAGGTGCTCCAGGTCGGCTCCGGCGAACGGCGGCGGCGATCCAAACAAATAACCGATGAACCGCGCCAGGGAAAGAAGCGTCAGGGTGATCAGGGCCATCAGGCCCCAGGTGCGCACGTCGCGGAAGCGGCTCCATGGAACGCGGCTGAGGAAGCGGCCATAGGCCCAGCCGGAGAGCATGATCAATGGAAGGGCGATGTGCACCGTGAGCCAGGGCATGCGCTCGCCGGCGAAGGTGTACAGCACTAGGGCCGTGACCGACCAGTAACCAAAAACCACGGGATAGAGCGAGGGCACGTCATAGGTCGCCGTTCCGGCCTCGGCCTTGGGCTCCTGAGGGCGCGGTCCGCGGATGATCGCGGCGATTCCCATCCCGGCCGCCACCAGGCCGCCGATGGCGACCAAATACTCGTACATCGGTAGTTCGATGAGCAGGTAGTAGTAGAGGGGCTGGGTGCCACGCTGGACGCCTTGCTGAACGAGCCAATAGCCCAGAGACCCCACCATCCCGGTCGCCAGGCCGATCGGATTGGTGAAGAGCGTTGTGTAGAGCGGCACGTAGATCGCGGCGAAGATCCCGGCGGCGATGAGCCAGCGTTTCCAATTCCACAACAGGCCGATGGCCGCCGCCAGGACGACCAGGCCGACGACCATCCCCAGGGTCGGCCCCCATTCGGAGGAGTCCGAGTACCCCAGCGGATTGAAGCCGAGCGCCGCCGAGGGGAAAGCGCCGAGCTGGGTGATCGTGAGAGTCCCGGTGATGATCAGCAGATCGAGGGCCGGGAAATCGGTTCGCAGGCGGCGTCGGAAGCTCAGCACGAGCATGACGGCCGCCACCACAATGGCCACCGCGGCCAGCACGACGCCCAAGGTCACCAGCGGGGAGACGATGACCGTGGCGGCGTCCCCGGCCAGAGTCCGGTCACGCATGAAGACCACGAAGGCCATCCCTGCGCCGATCGCCGCTACGGCCACGCTCACGAAGAAAACGAGTCTGCGGATGCGATCGGGCCACGACTTGCGGACGGTTTCCCACAAGAAGAGGACGGCCAGCAACACCAGCAGTTGGGCAAAGTAGATAAAGGATGTTTCTTTGGTGACGAAATGGAGGGAGATCGCCGCCGCCAGCAAATACAGGGAAGAGGCGCGCCGGCTCTCCAGGTAGGAGAAGATGGCCCAGAACATCAGCAAGGCTTCGACCACAACGTAGGCCTCGTTGCGAGCGTAGCGGGCGTAGTACAACATGAAGGGCGAAGCGAAGATCAAACCTGCCGTGACCAGGGCGCCCAGGCGGCCGATCCAACGGCGGAACGGCCAGACCAGCAGGACGGCGATCACTCCGGACAGCGCCACCGGGAATCTGGCCGAGGCATCCGAGTCTCCGAAAAGGAAATAGGAAAGGGCCAGCAGGTGGAACTGGAGCGGGCCGTGGGAGAGCGGGTCGTGGGCGTAACCGCGCCCTTGCTCGAGTTGCCACGAAAAGTAGACGTGCGTAGTCTCGTCGTGGCTCATGACCCGCGTCCCGAGGTTGGCGAGGCGCGTCAGGATGGTCAGCAGGACGATCCCGATGAAAACGGCCAGGAAGATATCGATGCGCAGCCGTGTCCCGAGCAGCCCGTCCGGCTGATGAGTTTCCGAGTCGACCGTCTCGCTCGTTGACGCCACGTCAGGCCTCCATGCGGTGAAGCTGTCCCACCGGCCCGCAATTATAGTGGTCAGTGGATAGTGGTCGGTGGTCAGTCAGAAGAAGAAGGGTGGAACGGCAATCGGGATCTGACGAGGCCGGGACTTGAGGCATGAGACTGGAGATTGGTGATTGGGGGCTAGAGATTGGCGATTGGCGACTAACAGGAGAGATTTGGCTTCTTGCTGACGGCTGACCGCTGACCGCTGATGGCCTGTTTCTGACCACCGACCACCGACCACTGACCCCTAGACAAGAGGCCATGGGTACGGCCTACCGTCCCCCGGGAACGGGAACACCGGTTGATCCACGATCTCGGCCGCCCGGCGGACCAGGGCATCCACTTCCTCCCTCGAGAGCAGCTCGGCCATCGCCGCACGCGCCTCTCCGTCGGCCTCCAGCCCTTGGCGGAATCGTTCAATGGCCGACAGCAACGGATCCGGGACCGGCTCGCCGGCGAAGTCCCAGATGACCGTGCGCAGCTTCGGCTCCTGGTGAAAACAGACCCCGTGATCGATCAGCCAGACATGCCGGTCCGGAGCCAGCAGAATGTGGCCGCCTTTGCGGTCGGCGTTATTGATCAGAAGGTCGAAAACCGCGGCAGGACGCAGGAGCGCCTTCTCCTCGGCGGAAAACGTGAAGTAGTGACGGTCCGGGTCGAGATCGAGGAAGAGCTGAACCGAACCCGGTCCGGCCGGACCGTCGCGGCGGAATACGGTCGGTGGGACAAGTTGCCAGCCGAGCGCCTCGGACATCTGCCAGGCGGCCAGCTCGCGGGCGGCCAGCGTTCCGTCCGGGAAGTCCCACAACGGTCGTTCCCCGCGCTGGGGCTTGTAGACGGCCAACAGCTCGCCCGCGGGATGACGCAAGCGTGTCAGGAAGGTGTGGTTCGAGCCCCACACGAACTGGCCTTCGAACTGAATCTCGCCCGTGGCCAGGATGGTGCGGACCGCGGGATCCGAGATCGATTCCGAAGTTGATCGGGAAGGAAACAGGCCGGTCACGCTTCGATCGGATTCCGAGAGCTGCGAGGGACTGCGGGGTGCATCCCGCACTTCACGGTGTTGCCCTTCCGCTCATGCCTCGGCGGAGCCTGCCCTGCCCTCACCCCTGCGGGCGCCCTGAAGAGGGTAGAGACTGAGCCCTTCGGCTTCGCTCAGTCTCTACAGACGGCCAAGGGCAGGGCAGGCTCCGCCGAAGGGCTCAGCGCTTGTGCCCGTTGCTGCGGGGGCAGAAATGCCCTTGCGGATCCATCGGCTCCCCGCAATTACCACAGATCGGACGGCCGCGTCCGGCGAGCTCCGTTCCCCATTGACCCATGGCGCGCATCTGGGAACGGCTGCACCAGAACCGGGCGACGGCCGCCAGCTCGGGATCGCTGCCTTCCGGCTGCAGCTCATGGGCGACGAGGACGACGCGGTCGGCATCTCGATCGTACCCGAGGCCGAGCTGGCCGACGCGGAAGGCAGGATCGATCGGTTGCTCGAGTTCCATCTCCGGCTCGACGTAATCGGCGGAGGCTTCACTCAAGTCGGGGTATTGTTGGGCGATTTCGGCCAGGAACTGTTCCAGGCCGGCGGCCAGCGAAGTCATCTGCATCTTCTCAACAATCAGGGTAACCAGGGTCGACTCTTGGCGTGCCTGAAGGTAGAAGACGCGTTGCCCTGCCGGGCCGATGGCGCCGGTGGTGATGCGCGAGACCGGGTTGAGATCGAATTCGATGCTCGCCATGAGCGGGGTGGGACCGCCGCGCCGGAGTATATCATCCGCGCGCGGCGCTCTCGCGCGCTCGCGTGTCGTTCAGACGCAGGAGCATCGCGCGCCGATCGCCCACGTGCAGCGCCGTGACCGAGGCCGGCTCGACCGCAAGCCGCTGGAACATGTCCAGCGGCAGACCCACGAAATACGCCACCGCCAGCTTGATCATGTCGGCGTGGCTGAAACAGGCGACGATCGCTTGGCGGCTGGCGTGCTTTCTTCGCAGCGCCTCGAGTTCGGTGACGATGCGGGCTTGGGCCTCGACGAACGACTCGCCGCCGGGAAAGCGCGCCAGCGACGGGGTGGATTGAATCACAGGCCACAGCTTCCGTCGACTCAACCGGCGTAACGATTGTCCCTGCCATTCACCGACGCGCATTTCCGCCAGTCCGACGGAACGGTGGACGGCGAGTCCCTTCGCGCGGGCCAGCGGCCGGGCGGTCTCGAGGGCGCGCTCGAGGGGGCTGGAGTAGATCGCCGCCAGGCGAACCGGACGGAGAAGTTCGACCAGCGCTTCGGCCTGGGCCGTGCCGCGCCGGTTGAGGTGGAGGCCCGGAGTCCACCCGGGCAGGCGTCGCCCGACCCAGTCGTTCTCGCCGTGGCGGATCAGCAGGAACGTCGTCACGCGCCGCGCGCCGAGTGCTGGCGCTTGATGGACTCGATCACGGTCTGGGGGAGATCCGGAATCTCGACTGTCGCTTCGACCCCCAGCGCCAGACGCTGGGCCGCCCGCCAGCGGTCAAGGCGCTCGGCGACTTGGGCTTCATAGCCCTGATCGGACGGCAAGAAGAAGTAGGTGCCGAGCAGGCCGGGGGGCAAATACTGTTGCCCGATGTGATGGCCGTCGTGCTCGTGAGGGTAGACGTAGCCCTCACCGTGACCCAGGGCGGCAGCGTCGCGGTTCGCGTCCTGGAGATGGATCGGCACGCCCACTTCGCCGCGTTCCTCCACGGTGCGAAAGGCCTTGAAGTACGCGCCGGCGCTGTTCGACTTGGGCGCCGTCGCCAGATACAGAGTCGCCTCGACGATGGGGTACACGCCCTCCGGCAGCCCGACGTAGTCGAAGGCCTGGGCGGCGGCCGAAGCGACGACCAGACCCAGCGGGTCGGCCAGACCGATGTCCTCGCCGGCCAGAATCAGCAATCGGCGCAGGATGAAGCGCGGCGACTCGCCGGCGTAAAGCATCTTGGCCAGCCAATAGAGCGCGGCGTCGGGATCGGAGCCGCGCACCGACTTGATAAAGGCCGAAATCGTGTCGTAGTGAGCGTCGCCGTCCTTGTCGTAGAGTACGGCGCGGCGTTGGATCGATTCCTGGGCGACCAGCAGGGTGATGGACAGGCGTCCGTCGTCGCCGGGGAGCGTCGACTCGACCGCCAATTCGAGGGCGTTGAGCGCATTGCGGGCGTCGCCGCCGGCGACGCGCACCAGATGGTCCAGGGCGTCGTCCTCGAGCACGATCCTGCGGCCGCCGTAGCCGCGCTCGGAGTCGGCCAGCGCCGAGGCCAGGATGCGGCGGACGTCGCCGTCGCTCAACGGCCGCAGCTGGAAGACGCGCGAGCGGGAGACCAGGGCCCCGATCACTTCGAAGTAAGGGTTCTCGGTGGTGGCTCCAATGAGAGTGATCGTCCCGTTCTCGACATGCGGGAGCAACGCGTCCTGTTGCGCTTTGTTCCAGCGATGGACCTCGTCGACGAAGAGGATGGTGCGATGGCCGTGCAGTCGGCGTCGCTCGTGCGCCTCGCCGATCACTCGGCGCAACTCGGCGACGCCGGCCAACACGGCCGAGATCGTCTCGAAGTGCGATTGGGTCCGGTTGGCGATGATGCTGGCCAGGGTCGTCTTGCCCGACCCGGGCGGGCCCCATAGAAGAATGGACGAGAAAAGCCGGTCGGTTTCTATCGCCCGCCGGAGCAATCGCCCCGGACCGATGATTTCTTCCTGCCCGCTGAATTCCTCCAGCGTGCGGGGGCGCATGCGCGCCGCCAGCGGCGCCTCACGGCGCAGTCGCTCGCGCAGCGCGTGGTCGAAAAGGTCCATCGGAGGCATTCTACCAAACAGTGACCAGTGGCCAGTGGTCAGTGGTCGGTAAGCGGGACGGCAAGGTGGATGGCGATTGGCAGCCAGCGACTGGCGATTCGAAGGATAGGTCTGGCTGAGCACCGACAGCCGTGTCAAGTCAAATGATATTGTTACCGAAGGGTGATGGATCCTTCAATTGATAATGTTACTGGTGCGGCAGCCGGGAGAGTCTGTGTGA
>Ga0209342_10001283_pt1 | contig 28297 bp, 36 predicted proteins | sample RifCSP16_2_FD_184023 | JGI IMG/M metagenome (GOLD analysis project Ga0209342, IMG submission 184023) | Soil microbial communities from Rifle, Colorado - Rifle CSP2_sed 16_2 (SPAdes) (version 2) | ecosystem: Environmental > Terrestrial > Deep subsurface > Rock core/Sediment | place: Rifle...
GCGTGGATCGGCACCCGACACAAGCGAAGCTCCGCTGGGACGCGCCTCCCTCCGTCCACCCCGCGTCGGAACCGCCCAGCGCGACGAAAGCGCCCGGCGCCGAGGCGCTGGCGAAATCTGACGTTGCTTCTGATTCCAGCGCCCCCGACACGGCGAAGGAGGGGACGTGAGTAGCGCCCCGCCGCGAGATTCAAAGAGCGTTAAATCTCGCAGGCGCCGCGCTGCCCTCGCCACCTGCCCGAACTGCGCCACCCTCCTGGCCGAGGTCGAAGCCCTCCACATCGACCGCGAGCGGCTACGCCAGGATCGCGACGCAGCCTTCACCCGCCTCGACCTTCACCACGGCCCCGACTGCGGCAAGCTCGACCGCCGTCGCATCGAGGAGGCCGAGGCCATGCGCGCACAGGCGTGCGTGAGCTGGGCCATGAGGCAAGCGGAGCGCGACCGGCTCCGGGCGGCGCTGTGGAACATCGTCCACACGCTCCGCGGGGACGGGGATGACACGGCGAAGGCGGACGCGGCCTACAGCGTCGCAGCGGAGGTCATCCGCACCCTCGCGCCTCCCTCCGTCCACCCCGCGTCGGAACCGGCCAACGCGCCGGATGCGCCCGGCGACGAGGCGCTTGCGAAATCAGCCGTTGCTGACGTCCCCGAGGAGTGATCCATCCATGTTCCAGACCTGCATCCTCTGCGGCTGTTCCGGTCCTCTCGGCCGCCCCTGCCTCGGAGCCACCAGCTGGCCGACCCTCCTCGACGAGGACCGCTCGGACTGGAACGAGCACTACCCGCAGCGCCTCGTCTCTGATCCTTCGCTCCTCGCTTCCGGCGAGACCTGTCATTGGGCGGTGGAGATGGACCTCGGCCCCGTCTGCTCGGCGCACACCCTGGCCGAGGCCGAGCGGCTCGCCGGGATCATCGACCCTGACGAGGCGATCTGGGGCGGGACATGAGTCCCATCCCCTGCGCCTGCGGCGATCATCACCTCTCCATGGACCTCTGGCGCTCGCTCCAGTTTCACCTGCTCGACACGTGGGGAGATCATGTGCCCCCGACCCTGGGCGAATGCCTCGAGGTCGCACGGCTTCCAGCCTTGATCCGGGAGATCGTGAGGGAGCTGCACATGGACGGCGAGAGGGTGGCCTGATGGCTCGACCGATGAGGATCTGCCACTGGACCCAGGCCGTCCATGCCGCCGTGCACGAGCTGCTCGTCGACGTCGCGGCGCTCCGCACCGATGAAGGTAAGCCGTGGGGGATCTCCCGCCTGGCGGCCGAGCTGCTCCGGGAGATCGAGGCGAGGGAAGCTGCGCGGGCGCCGGGGGCCAACGAGTGACCTGGCGCGTCCTCACCGGGGACTGTCTCAAGATCATGCGCGGCATGGAGGCCGACAGCATCGACGCGGTGGTGACCGACCCACCCGCCGGGATCGGCTTCATGGGCAAGGGCTGGGACGGCAACCGCGGCGGCGCCGAGCAGTGGATCGCCTGGCTTGCCGAGGTCATGCGAGAGGCGCTCAGGGTGGCGAAGCCAGGGGCTCACGCGCTCGTGTGGGCCCTGCCGCGCACCTCTCACTGGACGGGGACGGCGATCGAGAGGGCGGGATGGGAGGTTCGCGACCAGCTCCACCACGTCTTCGGGTCGGGGTTCCCGAAGTCGCTGGACGTGTCGAAGGCGATCGATGCGGCGGCGGGGGCGGAGCGGCCGATCGTGGGCCAGCGCTCCAACGGTTGTGCGCCTTCCGCCGGGAACGCCACTTCCATCAGCGAGGCGCGTGCCCGCACCTTCCCCGCGACGGCCCCCGCGACGGCCCCCGCGACGGCATGGGACGGCTGGGGCACCGCCTTGAAGCCGGCCCATGAGGTGTGGTGGCTCGCACGTAAGCCGCTCGAAGGTACCGTGGCGTGGAACGTGCTCGAGTACGGGACGGGCGGAATCAATGTCGAGGGGTGTCGGGTCGGATACGGCGGCAAGGACCTGGACGAGGTTCGTCGCGACGCGGGCTCTCCCGGTAAGAACGGGACCACGCGCGGCGTCGTCTACGGCGAGGGCCTCGACCAGCGTGATTCGCTGATCGACTTCAACCCCTCCGGCCGCTGGCCCCCGAACCTCCTCCTATCCCATGACCCGAGCTGCAACGGCACCTGTGCCCCAGGCTGCCCGGTAGCGGAGATGGATAGGCAGAGCGGGGAGGCTGGTGGCCGATGGGGCAGGGAACCATCGCAGTTGCCAGGCAGCGGCTACGGGGGCGGGTGGGGGGGCCGCTACGAGAACCCCGATTACTACGCCGACTCCGGCGGTGCCTCCCGCTTCTTCCCCGTGTTCCGCTACGTCGCCAAGCCGAGCAGGGGCGAGAGGGACGCGGGATGCTGGGACATCGAGCCCCAGGACGCCGCGGCAACGGTCGGCCGCGATCCTGGGAGCGCCGGTGCGCGCAACCCAGGGGCGGGCGCGGGGCGCGGCGCGGTCCTCAAGACGCGGTGCGCGAAATGCGGCGTGGATTTCCCGGAACACGGACGCGGTGCGGCTGCGCCATGCGTGAACGGCGGCGCGCACGAACCGATACCGGATGGGCGCCGGTACGGCGGCGTCCAGAACATCCACCCCACCGTCAAGCCGGTCGAACTGATGGAATGGCTGGTGCGGCTCGTCACCCCGCCCGGCGGGCTCGTCCTCGATCCCTTCCTCGGCTCAGGCTCCACCGGATGCGCCGCCGTTCGCCTGGGGTTCAACTTCGTCGGGATCGAGCGCGAACCCGAGTACGTACGGATCGCCGAGCGCCGCATCCGGCTCGCCGCGAACGCCCCAAAGGGCAAGCCGCTCGGGGCGCTGGAGCGGGGACCAGCTCCGGCAGACGGGCAGCTCTCACTGCTCGAACCAGAGGGCGGCCGATGAGCCGCGCCTCCCTCCGTCCACCCCGGGGCAAGCCCGGTGAACGCGACGGTGAAGGGTCGTCCCGAGGCGCTGTGCGAAATCTGATGTTGCTTCTTGAGCCGTCCGCGGAGCTACACGCATGGATCACGAGACCACATCGACAACGACCAACGGCACCACCTCTTCCCCTCTCGGTCTCTGCAACCATCCAGATGAGTACCGCGGCGATGAGAGCGGCTGCCGCATGTGCCGCATGCCGATCCTCTCGAGCGCCGTGGAGGCCGGCCGCCGAAGGAAGCCGCCCCCGTCGAAGGTCCCGCCAAATGTCCAGCCGGATGTCCAGCCGGATGTCCAGGGCGCCCGACCGGTCGACGAGGTCCAGTGCCCCCCTCTAAGGGCCCCTCCCCCGCCCCCCACCGCCTCCACCACGCCGCCGGCGCGCTGCACCTGCCCCGATGACTCCCATCACCTGGCGGACGGCTCCTGTGACCGTTGTGGAGCTCCAGCGATGAGGGTTTACGGGGGGGCGCCCGGCGAGGCCATGGCGCCGTCCCTCGCCGAGGCCGTGTCCGAGCTCCGCTCGCTCATCCTGGAGCGGTTCGAGGCGCTCCAGTTCGAGTTGGCGAAGCTCCTGAGCGGGGCTGTTGGTCCGGGTGTTGGTCCGCGGGAGATCGAGGTAGGCCCCGGGCCCGGTCGGCACATCCAGATCGTCGAGCTTCAGAGGAGGCTCGGCCGGGGTCGCACGACGATCCGGGAGTGGTACACGGCCAAGAGGTTCCCCGCGCCCCACTACTGTGGCGCCCTGCGGTGCTGGTATCTGCGCGAGATCGAGGCCTGGGAAGAGGCGCACCGCCCGAAAGCGGGACTCGGCACCTGATGTCCTGCCCTCCGGGCCATGTTGGTCCGGTTGTTGGTCCGTGGCCCGTTTCACCCTGCCCTCCGGATCGTCTAAGTCCTTGTAGGCCCGGTCGGTATCGAACCGACGACCCCTACCGTGTCAAGGCATCCCGGCGCGCCGTCGCGCGGCGGCGCCCGACGGCGGGCGGCGCCGCCTCCAGTACCTACGCGGGTTTGTGACGGGCGCCGTCGCGCGCCGTCCTCCGCTCTCAGTCGCTATCCGCCGCCATGTTGGTCCACGCGTTGGTCCCGGACCAACAGCAGGCGACCCCTATCACGGCGATCATCCAGGCCATGTTGGTCCGGAAAACACTTCACCTGGGCCGCGCGTTCTGGTCTTCTGCGCGCCACATGATTCGGGCCCCGGAACGGTTCGCGCCGCGCCGGGGCCCTCACCGCCGAACCCTTCATGGAGGGATCGATGGCTCCCGAGAAGCCTACCACCCCGCCGCTCGGCTTCACGCCTAAGTTCCTCGAGACGCTCAAGCCGGCGGAGGTGCCATACGACCTCGTCGACGCGAGATGTCCGGGCCTGAAGCTCCGGGTCCAGCCCTCGGGCCGCCTGGTCTTCCGCTGGGTCTACTGGAGGACCGACGACGCGCGCCGCCAGGCGACGTCGGGCAACGCGGCAGCGCCCGCCGCCGCGCGCCGTCAAACGACGCTCACGATCGGCACCTGGGCGATGAGGGAGGCGCCCGGCTTCCTCACCCTCGCCCAGGCGCGCGACCGCCTCGAGGAGCTGAAGCGCGCGCACGAGGTCGGCCGGCTCGAGGAGGCCGCGCGCTCGGCCCTGGCGGCGCCTTCCAGCCCGAAGACCGTTCGCGAGCTCGCCGAGGAGTTCTACGCGCGCGCCGTGCTCCCAGCGAGGCGCCATCCGGACCAGGTCCGCCGCACCCTCGACACGGACATCCTCCCTGCCATCGGTGACAAGCCGCTAGCCTCCGTCACCACCGCGGACTGCCGGGCCATCGTGCTCCGTGTGGTGGATGGGAAGATGCTGGTTGACGGCAAGCCCGCGAACCGACCCCGCGGCCCGGCGCCGAGCCACGCCGGGAAGGTGCTCGACCACCTGAAGCAGCTCTTCTCATGGGCCGAAGCATGGGGCGAGGATCTCGCAAAGAACCCGGCCGCGGTACTCCGGAAGAACGCCCTCGGCGTGCGCACGAAGGTCGGGAAGCGGACACTCGGCCCGGACGAGGTCCCCCTTTTCTGGCGAGCGCTCGACGCGCACAAGCACGGCGCCCGCCAGCTCCTCCTTCAGGTCCGGATCGCCCTGCGGCTCCTCCTCCTCGTCGGGATCCGCACCGGCGAGCTGCTCAAGGCCCGATGGGCGGACGTCGACCTCGAGGCGGCGGTCTGGACCATCCCGGTGGAGAACCAGAAGCTCAACCCGAACCAGATCCCGGACGCGAAGCCCTGGATCGTCCCCCTCGCCCCCGATGCGCTCGCGCTCTTCCGGGAGCTGAAGCGGATCGCGGGCCGCTCGCCGTGGGTCGTCTCGAGCGACAAGGCGGAAGAAGGCCACCTCACGGAGAAGGCCCTCTCGCATGCCCTGCGCGGCCTGTTCGACGCGCAGCTGCTCGAGCTACCGGGGGGCCGCTGCACGCCGCATGACCTGCGCCGCACCCTGCGGACGAAGCTCGGCGACCTGGGCGTCGCGCTGCACGTTGCCGAGCGGTGCCTGAATCACTCGCTCGGACGGATCGCCCAGACCTACGACCACTACGACTACCTGAAGGAGCGGCGGGCCGCGCTCGAACTGTGGGAGGGCTACGTGCATCGGCTGCTCGAGCCCGATGCTTCGAAGGTGGTGTTCTTGGCGGGCGCCACCGGGCGCGGTTAGGCCCCGCACTCGACACGCGGATCTGGCACCACGGCCCGCCCGCGCCCTCATGCCGCGCAGCCCGCACGGTAGACGCCCAGCGCGCCAGAACCGTTGCTCTCCGAGGCTTCTGAAGGCGGCTTCTACCGCCCTCCCGGCGCTGTCACGCCGCTGCTCTCGCCTTCGCGGCTCTCCCCGCGCTCGGTCTCTCCGGCCTACCACTACAGAGCTCACACCCCAGATCCCCACACGTCTCTTCCGCCCACACCCCACACCGGGGGCACCAGTGCGCGTCGCGCCGGTGGTCCCGTAGGAGGATCGTCACACGACAGCGCGCGCAGAGGTGCAGGGCCCGACCCATCCCGGTGAGCCTCGCACCCCTCCTCGGTGCTCCGTCACGGCCCGCTGTGCGCCTTCGCCGCCTCTGCATCCGACTCCGCCTGGGCGCCTCGCGTCACCGCCACCGCCGCCGCGTCGTAGAACCGGCCCGCCTCGAGAAACCGCCTGTGCGCCGCCGGCTCGAACGCGAACGCCGCCTCACGGCGACAGCGCTCCGCCGCCTCATGCAGGGCAGACAGGATCTCCGGCTCACTCACGGCTCACGCCTAGGCCGGGCCGGCACCCCTGGCCGCTGTTCCCCTTTTGCCCCCTCCCCCGAGGGGCGCTCGGGCGGCGCTGGCGGCGCCACCACGGTGGGGGACGTGACGACGATCGGCCCAGCTGGCGGGTCCGGGCATTTCGGGCAGCGCGGGCAGGTGAGGTCCGGGCAACGCAAGCGACCGAGGACCATCCCCTGGACCGTGGCAGCCGCCTCCCCGAGCTCGCCGGCGCGCGCCTCGAGCGCCGAGACCCGCCGCCCGAGCTCGGTCACCGCCTGGAGCATCTCGCCGTGCTGCTCGACGAGCAGGGCCCTTTCCCGGTCGAGCTGCCTCTCACCGATCGCGAGGAGGCGCCAGCTCATGGTGAGGAAGCCGCCCTGGAGAAGGGCGCCCGCGACGAGGACCCATGCCGACTTCTGCCTGAGAAAATCCGCGCCGCGCCGGCCGGTCTGCCGCTTCACTTCGAGCGCTGGAGCTGTCATCGCCGCGCCTCGTACTCGCCCGCGCTGGCAGCGTAGACGGATCCGACCAGGGCCACGGAAGAGAGGAGCCGCGTCTCCTCACGGCAGGGGATCTGGATCGCCCGGCGGCTGCTCGAGCTCGATGGGCGGCTGCTCCGCCGGCACGTTCCCGCCGAGGTCGGGGGCGGTCGAGTCGGGACCCGGCGGCCGGGAGATGAGCCACTTCGCGCCCTCCTTCATCACCGCGAAGAGCACGCGCTCGAGCTGGGCGGCGGGGATCATCCCTGCCAGGTTCACCGCTGCGGTCACGATGGCCTGGGTGACGGCCGTTGGTAGCCCGAGTTCCGCACAGGCCACTGCGACGAGCTGGGCGATGAGGGCGGTCACGCGCGTCCCGGCAGATGGATCACCCCGAGCAGCCCGAGGAGGATGAGCACCACGAGGACGAGCCCGAGGATCATGCGCCAGGGCGCCGGTGGCGGGACGAGGTCTGCGATGATCCAGACGATGACGCAGATGGAGAGGAGGAGGATCATGGATCTAGCGCCGCCTCTCCCATGAGCGTGGCTTCCGCCGGTGATACCGTTTGGAAGACGTAGCGCTCGATCACCTTGCCGCACTGCCAGGTATAGCCGTGCGGACAAGGATCCCGGGTGATCGCGTTCTTCGTGGCGACGCACGCGCGTTCGCACTCGTTCAAGCCGTAGACCAGGATCGCTTTGCGGGTCATGGCCTCACCTACGGACACGCCCCGGCCGCGTCGCGCGGGATCGCGAGCGTGCAGCTCGTCGCCACGAGCTTCGTGCACGGGATCGAGCCGACACCCGCCGAAACCTGGCACTGCGCCCCCTTCCCCGGCTGAAATGGGATGTCGATCGCGATCGCGTCGAGCGGGCAGATCCCGTCGGCGTTCTTGGGGAGCGGGAAGCTGCAGCTCTGCGTGACGAGCTTCGTGCAGTTCGCGACGTCGGTCGGGGCGGTCGTCGTGCGGCAGGAGACCCCCTTCCCCAGATCGACATCGCCCGTATCGATCGTCGTCTTCGAGAGCGCCGCGCAGCCCGGCAGAGCGAGCACGCCGAGCACCGAGAGAAGGCGGAGCGCGCCGTGGCTCGCGAAGCCCTTGGGCTGGCCGAGATCGAGGCTACCTGCGGCCGTGACAGCCGGCGCAACGCGCTTCACCGCTTCGGGCGTCTCGGGCACCGTCCCGCCCGTGGAGGCGGCCCCCTTCCCCAAGACCATGCCGACGCCGGCCGAGATGGCGATGAGGGTCGCTTCCACGTTGACGGCGGTACCTGGATCGCCATCGAGCAGGGCTACCCCGGCAGCGATGAGCGCGCCGGCGATGGTGAGGATTCCCAAGATCGTGAGGTTCTTCGAAGTGGCGATCGCCGTCATGGTTCTGCCTCCTGTGATGCTTCCTGCCGCTGCTACGTCCAAGGCCTCGAAGTGCACGCCGTCGTGCGTGACGAGGAGCTGCTGTCTCGGCTCGCCCTTGGCCGCGGCCTGGAGGTGGAGCCAGCCCATCTCGAGGATCGCCTGATCGACGTGGGGAAGCCGCCCCGCCCGCACCGCGGCAACGAGCGCCTCCCATGCGCTGGCGAGATCCCGGCCGATGGGGACGACGTCCACGGCCAGGGCGAGCGCGTGGCGGCTGTTCGGGCGTCCGCCCACGGCGCGGTTGAGCTCGGCGCACCGGAAACCGCTCGTCACGTGGAGCGGCACGCCAACGACGTCGCGGGCGGGCTCGAAGACATCCAGGGCGAGGTAGCGCGCATGGAGCCAGAGCCCCGGATCAGCGATCCAGGCGCGCTGCTGGTCGTCGACGAGTGGCCGATGGGAGGAGGCCAGGTACTCGGCGAGACCGAGATGGGGGCTCAAGTCCACGGTGATCCGTCCTCGCGCAAGAGCGCGCCCGGGGCGCCCTGGTCGGTCGAGCGCGCTCTGGCGAGGATGAAGCGGCTCATGCCTGGAGGCCAGCCGCGCGCAGCTTGGCGAGAAGCGCGTTGAAGTCTAGGACCATCGCCGCGAGGGTCGCCGCCACGCTGTCCGCTTGCGCCGCCGACTGAAGGGGCACCGTCCACGGCCCCGGCGTCTCAGCGGGGATCGCCGTCCTGGCAAGGCGCACGTTGGCGAAGTCCGTCGTCCCCGTGTCGGTAACGTAGTTGCCAGCGGACGCGGGAATGATACTCACGCGCAGAAGACCGCACGTCGGTTGCGTGGCCAGGTAAGACCAAACGTATTCCGTCCAGGCGACGGGAGAAGCAATGGCTATGTAGGCAGACGACAGGAAGCCCACGCCCGCCGTGTACTCCTGCACCAGGATGCAGCACGAAGTGGCGGTATTCTTCTTAATCCACAGGCGACCGTAAATCCGGGTGCCGGCCGTCGCGGGGACATCCTGGCCGATCTGGTGCTGGCGCAGCGAGGCCGCCGATTCGTCGTTGAGGGTGGTCGCCCGCGGAACACCGGCGGGCGCCGTAACGGCCGCGGCTGCCGCCGGATAATAGGTCGCCCCAAAGAGCAGAAGATTGTTCGCCGCGCTCCCGGCGAATAGCAGTAGCGGATTGGGGTTCAGTTCTTGGTGCGCAGCGTCTCGCCTGGATAGCCCGTAAGTGCTCGCGAGCGCCATCCCTGGCTGATAGACGTAATCCTGGCCGTTTTCATCGGGGTTCAGGCCGACGATGTGCCCTGAGCCCGCACTGGCGCTCACGCCCCGCACCGCCGCCTTTGAGGAGTTGCCCGAGATCCGACAGGCCAACGGCGCGAGCACGGTGTCGGTGCCGTCGTACGAAGTGCCGGGCGCCTCGATGACGACGGGATAGACCCCCACGGTGTCAATGAAATTGTCGAGCGCCGCGCAGGCCCGCGCGTTGATGAGCCGGACCCCGTGCGTGGTAACGTTGCGGATCGTGTTCTTCGACACGATCACGCCCGAGGACGGGTGCCCGAGCTGATGCCCCGCCCCCACGGTCTCCTCGGGGCGTCCGTAGTCCGAAATCATGATGCCCCAGCGCAGCACGCCCCCGCCGTCCACGGCGTTGTCATGGACCGAGACTCGCTCGCCTTGGACCTCGATGAAGTTTCCGGTGGTGGTGGGCGTGTAGCCTGCGTCGGTGCGGCCAACGTTGTCCGTGATGATGCCGTCAAAGCCGCCGTCGACAGACTGATGGCAGTCGTACATGTTGACGCTTCGGTTCTGCGCCACGATGAAGGACTTGCAGCCGCGCTTTAGATCGCCGAGCGTCCGGATCGACTCCGCGTAGTTGCCGGTCACCTCGATGTCTGTGAACGGGGCCGTGCCATAGGTGCCCGGCGTGTTGCCCGCGTTCTCGTATTCGATCCGCACCGCGTCCATGCTGACAACATAGGCCGTGCCGCCGAGGCTGCGCTTTGCCGCCGTCGTCTGGAATCGGTTGCCCACGACCCGGATCCTGGCCCCGGTCCCGGTCGCTGCGTTGGAGTGAATGCGGATGAAATCGCATTGCGCGTCGCGGAAGTCGCAGTTCTCCCACGACACGTCCGCCACGGACTCGCCCGCGGCGAGCTCGATGTCGAAGACGTGCGTGTAGATGTTGCCCGGAGTCGCCACGCGGGCGCCGTCGAAGGCCAAATCGCGAACATGGAAATGCGCGAGGCTCCCGGCCCCGGCCGCCTTGAGAAACCCCGCCGCCGCGTTCGTCGGCTGGATCTGGCGCAGCGTCGCGGCGGTGCCTCCTGGGCCGCATAGCGTCACGTCGCTGTAGACGGTGAGGGTCGAGTACAGATACACGCCCGGCGGGAAGAACGGATGGCCGTTGATCGCAGCGGCCACGACGATCGCCGCCTGTATCGCCGCCGTGTCGTCCGTCACCCCGTCCCCGGCCGCCCCCCACCACTGCGGCACGACGTGCTCTACCTTCCAGGAGAACGTGAGCCCAGCGCTCCACCCATCGAAAATCTGCCCAATCGGCGCGGTGAGCGTCCCGGTCCCAGTAAGGGTGCCGCTGCCGCTGCGTACGAACTTCCCTCTGCCCTCCACGCGGATCGGGACCGTGCCGAGGTCGATCGCGGTGCTGATGGTGACCGGATGCGCGATGAGGAGGCCGACCCCGTCCGTCACCGCCTGCGCCGCTGCGCTCGCCAGGTGAGCGCCGGTCAGCGCGGCGTGATTGCCCCACTCGGCGGGGGAGCGCCAGCCCTTCACCGCACCTTGCCAGTCGGCCTGCGTGCGCGCCGTATCGGCGCCGGTGGCGGTGACTGCCTCGGGGCCGACGTTGTCCTGCGTCCAGATCGGCGCATCGGCTGAGTCGTGCAGCACCACCTTGTAGCTGGCCCCAGACCAAAACACCGTTGCCTCGCCGCGGGAGTCCAGTACCACCGGGTTGGCGTTGGGGGTGGTGCCGGCCTGGCTGGAGTAGGTCGCCAGTGGCGTGCTGGTGCCCGCGGCGTAGGTGTAAAGCAGGCCTCCCGCCAGGGGGTCCCCGGCGCTGTCGGTGTACACCTGTTTGCCCTGCGGCAGTAGCGATGCCATGCGGTCAGCCCTCCTGTTTCGGCACGAAAGAGCGCGGGAACTCGGCGCGATCGGCGGGCATGGCGTCAGGCATGTGCGCTCCTGCGCAGGCGGTTGCCTGCGAAGTCTCTCGGCCCGGCCAGCTCTCCCTGCTATGCTGGCGGGTCATGCGTCGATGGCTCCTGCGCCTGTTCGTGATCTGGAGTGCCTGGTCTTGCTCGTGGGTCACCGATCCTCCTCGGCGTAGGCTGGCGCGAGACCAGGACCGCCGCGCAACACCAACGCATTGCGAGGCGCCAAAGTGACAGACCCCGTTGGCGCGAGCAGGCCCAGGGCGTCGGCCAAGGCAGCCTCCTGGCTCGCCGAAAGATTCGCCGCCGCCCCGGGCGGGACAGCGGCCACCGACGCCCGCACCGCCCTCTGGTTGGCCACCGCGCTCCCGGCGGCCTTCAACAGCCCCAGCGATTGCGGAAGGCCGGGGATCCTTGAGAGTAGGTTGACTACCGCCGCCGCCGTGTTCGAGGTGTTGACGGTGGAGTCGGCCGGGAAGCTGCCACGGTACGATCCGACGCGCGCCACGCGGTCGAGGGTCTCCATCTCCGCAGGCGAGAAGAATACGGAGAGCTTCTGGCGCATACCCGGCTGAGAGAGGAAGCGGGCGAATCTCTCCGGTGCGAACGCGACGTCCCCGGCCACGTTCTGCCCGAAGGCGGCTCGTTCCAGAGCGACTCCGAACTGGCGGCGGGCCTCGTCCTTGGCGGCGCCGGGCAGAGACGACGCCAGCGCGGCGACCTCCTCGGCCTTGCCGCCCAGCAGGTACTGGCGTACGAAGTCCTGAGCGTGGACGTCGCCCTCCACGGCAGCCTTCAGTGCCGGGGCAGCCTCTTGCTTGGCGAAGCGACCTTTCGCCAGACTGCGGGCAGCGTCGAAAGCGGCCTTTGCCTCCCCGCCCGCCGCGCCCTCAATTGGCGTCCTCTCGAGGGCATCGCGCAGCTTGCCGACAGCGAGCGCCCCTTCCTTCTTGCCCTGCGCCATCAGGTCGCGCGCCATGCCGGCCAACCTGGTCTTGATCATCTCGGCTGAGTTGACGGTTAGCGGAATCTTGCCAAGCGTGATGTCGTTCAGGATCTGTCGCCCCTCGGGCGGCAGGGCAGAGGAGAGCATCTGCTCATCAAGGGCGCTGTTAGCGACCCGGCTGAACGTCCCCGACTCCATGGCCGCCGACCGCCCAGCCTGGTCGCGGGCCAGGTTATACGCGGCAGTGATAGGCGCCCTTTCGGCAACATCCGCCTGTTGCAGCGCCCGGACGAGTGTGTCGCCAGCCCCGTAGTCGTCCTGGGCTCCGCGCGATAGGTCACCGATGATCTCTTGCGTTCGGCGCGACTGCTCGGAGAAGCGCTGCAGCAGCGGTTCGCCTACCCCGGCCACGCCGCGTAGGTTCTTCTCCCGCGAGAAGATCGCTGGGTCTCGCGTGATCTGGCCCAGGGTGGGCTTCATGCCCAGCGCCTCGAAGTCGAGTTTACGCGCCAGCGCCGCGGCGTCGAGCGTCCTCCCGGCCTTGATCGACTCCTCCACCGCGTCGCGCAGCTGCGAGAGCTGCGGCATGCTCAGCTGGACCCCCTCGCGCTGTAGCGCGACCTGGGCCTCCTGCACAGCCTCGCCCGCCATGGCCGCGCGTTCGGCCGCGCTGGGCGCGGAGACGCGGCGCACAACGGCCCGCCCGAGCTTGGACAGCACCGGCCCCATGGCGGCGCTCAGTACCGCGCCGACCCCTGCCCCGCCTGACGTCATGGACGGGTCAATCGTCGCGGCCGATGCGCCGCCCACCAACGCGCCCGCGCCGGCCCGCATGCCTGTCCGGGCGAGACGCGTGGCCCCTTCGACTTTGCTACCTCCGGACGCCAGGGCGTTGATCACCGCCGGTGCCGCGCCCAGTGTCTTGGCCCCCCGAGCCAGCGCGCGTGCTACGCCAGCCGTTCCGGCGATCTCCGCGCCAAGCTTCCCGCCTTTGTACATCCACGATTCGGGATCCGCGCCCATCAGGCGTAGCCCAGTGTCGATGTCGGCCCGACGCTGTCGGTTAGACTCGAGCGTCAACCCCTTACCGGCGAGCGCGTCTCGCGCGACGTCATGCGGCGCGAGGATGGTGGCTCCGATGGATCCGGCCCCGCGCACCGCTCCAGCAAGGAGGTTCCCGGCGCCACGGTAGATGCCCCCGAGCCCCCCGCCCCCTTGTTCGCTAGAGGCCTTAGTCGGCCCGGGCGTCTCGTCTTCGAACACAAAGCGCGAGACCGGCGGCGTCTCGTCCTCAAACACGAAGCGCGCCATCACTGCACCCGGAGCCAGGCGCTCCCATCCGAGCGGTAGCGCACGCCGGTGGACGAGTCGCGGATTGTCCTGCCCGTGTGCTCGGCGGGCGGAGGCATGGCGTCTGTGCCCTGCGGCGGTGGCTTGCCCTCGCCAGCGCGCGCCTTTGTGCGCCCCAGGCCGGCGCGGACTACCTCTTGGAAGTCGCGCACCGCCCGCTTGAATTCCGGCTCGGAGCTCGAGGTGTCCATGCGCGCGATGGCCTCGGTCGCCTTCTTCCCCTCCGTCTCGGTGATCGCGCCGCTGCCCTTGAGCGCCTGGAACGCCTCAAGGAACTGCTTCCCGCGGATCTGTTCGAGCCGGATCGAGAAGTCGCGCGCGTCCGTGCCCGGGATCCGCTGCACCCCGAGCACCGAGCTCGTACCTACGGTCTGCTCGAGGCCAGGATGGGCGAGTAGTTCTTCGGTGAGCTGGAGGAGCTCGCCAGCCTGCGCCGTGGCCCTTGGGAGATCGCCCTGGACCTTGGCCGTCGCCTCGCCTTCGGCGGTGCCGCGCGCCTTCGCCGCAGCAAGGCGGGCCTGGAGGTCGGGATCTGCGGCGGCAGGCAGCGGCGGCCTCGCTGGAGGCGCGGGAGGCGCGGCGGGCCCCGGAGCGGCTCCTGGCGCAGGCGCCGCGGGGCGGGTAGCGTCGACCGTGGCCGGGGTCACCTGGCCCGTCCGCGTGTTGCCGCGGAGGTACCCTTCGCTGGATGGGAGGAACTGGACATACGGCGTGGGCTCCTTCCGCGTCGTCTCCATCACGATCGCCTGGTCGTACTGGGCGCGCCGTGGGTCACCAGAAGGCAGCGAGTCGCGCTCGGCCAGGAGCCTGCCAAGGGTCGACGGCGTCTGCTGCGCCGGCTTCGGGTACATCTGCGCGATCTGCGCTTCCATGCCCTGCCGCGTCGCCGACAGGAACGCCTGCGCCATCCGCGGCAGATCCTCGTCTTGGACCGAGTTGAGCTTGGCGCTCATTTGCTGGATCACTTCGGGTGGAGTGCCGTTCGCCGCGAGCTGAGACAGGACCCAGACGCCGGTCTGCCGTGTGGGGTTCGCCGCGAACTGGCCAGCCGCGCGGTCGATGAGCTCGAACCGCTTGATCTGGGTCTCCAAGCCGGTCCGCTGCCCCTCGGCCATGCCCTTCTTGAGCGCTAAGGCTCGCGTCGGAGACGCCTGCAGCAGGCGCGGCATGGCGCCCTCGTAGTCGCCACCCTGGACGCCTGTGAGCGCGTTCTTGTAGGCATCCTCCTCGGCCATCTCGCGCTCCCCCTGCGTGAGCTGCATGCGCGCGAGCGCGTTCCGAGCCCCCGCCTCCTCGCGCGCCAACGTCCGATCCTCGACCTGTTGCCGGTTCTGGAGGAACTTCGCCAGGGTGTTGCCGGGCAGCGCCCCGATCTGCGCCGGGGTCGTCGTGTCGAGGAGTCCGTAGTTGATAGCCACTTTTGTCACCTCCTCAGGAACGGGTACATCGCCAAGGAGTTTCCGATCGCGTTGCCCGCTCCGGCGTAGCCCGAGGCCCTCGCGTTCCCTGCGGCCAAGATCGCGTTGCCCTGATTCGTCGCGTCCGCCTGGCTGATGCCGGCGACCGCGTTGGCGAGGTTCGATCCCGCCTGGCCGGTCGCAGCGTTTGCCGTCTGACCCACGCCTGCCATGGAGGCGAGCCGGTTGAACGTGTTCGTCTGGCCTGTCTGGTACCGGTTGAAAGCGTTCTGATACTCCTCCGACGCTAACCCCTGCCCGAAGCGCTGGGTCGACCGGAGCGCGCCGCCAGAGAGCGCGCCGCCGCGCGCGGCCGCGCTGCGCTCGATGGCCCTCATGCCCTCGGCCTGACGGAACGCGTATCCAGGGTCGGCCTCGAAGTCCGACATCGCAAAGGGGCGCAGAAGCTCGGCGGAGCCTGCGCCGGTGAGCTGGGCGAGCCGGCCCAGCGCATTCGCGCCGGTTTCGCGCCACGGTTCCTGGTCCGCACGCGTCTGATCGTAGATCTGCTTCTGGACGTCCGTCTGATACCGCGCCGCATCGGCCGATGTCCTCGCGGCGTCGCTGGCGGCGTCGGCCTGGCTTTCTCCGGCTATGTAGGACGCTCCGGCGCCGATCACTGCCCCACCGACCACCGCCGCCGCTACCCAAGACATGGCGTCGTCTCCTTCCCTTCCAGCGCCGCGCGCGTCGGCGCGATAAGTTCCGCCTCGAGCCTCGCGAGGTCCGTCTCAGTCGTCGCGTGAACCGTGGTCCATACGGTATCCTCGAGCGCGTATCCCACCCGCTTGGTGCCTGGACGCGACACCATCGTGAACGGTGCGGCGACCTCCCGCATGCCGTCCTCGGTCCACACGATGATCCGGCCCTTCGACACGATGTTCAGGTGCTCGGTTCGGTGGATCTTCCCGGTGAGCAGCGTTCCAGCCTTGATCGTGATCTCTCGCGCGTACAGACCGTGCGCGAAGTAGTGGACCGGCTCGATCTCCACTTGCGGCTCGCGCAGCATGAGCCCCTCGAGCGCGTCGATCTTCTCGCGCAGGGACGCGCCTGGAACAGGCAGCGTCGCGGACGCTGGGGAGAGCTCGTCCATCAGGTGATCTCCACGCCGGAGCCGACGATCGTGATCGAGGTGGCCGCACCGGCAAGCGCCTGGATGGTCCCACCGGCCTCGAGCACGTGCCCCTCCGCGCTCACGCAGTCCCAGGTCTCGGCGGCGGCAAGAGACCGAGCCTTGGCGACTGTGTTGGCGTCGCTTGCCGAGCCTCCAGATGCCACCAGGTGCAGCGTCACGGTCACGGCGCCGGCCGAGGTGTTGGTCAACGTCAAGCGCCGCACGACGCACCTGGTATTCGCGGGGGCCGTGTAGTAGGTCGCCGCTCCCGTGGTGAGCTGGCTGCCCGCGATGATCCGAACATTGCTTGTCGCCATACGCTCCCCTTAGTCCCGGCTCGCCGCCTCTACTTCTAGTGCACCGATGCGCCTCTCCAGCGCTGCCACGTCCTGCCGTTCCCGGCCCGCGGCCTCGGCCTCCAGGGCGCCGATGCGAGCCTCCAGCGCGGCCACGTTCGGTCGCTCGGCGCGGCTCGCCGCCTCGAATTCCAGAGCGTTGACGCGCGCCTCTAGCGTCGCCACATCCGGTCGCTCGGTGCGACTTGCCTCTTGGCTTTCCAGGGCGCCGATGCGGGCCTCCAGCGCTGCCATGTTCGGTCGCTCAGGGATGGCCGCCCGTACTCGCGCCTCGAGTTCATCCAGCGCGCTCGCATCGGAGCCGTCGTCGTCAATCACTACGATGCGGCCCGTAGACCCGCCGACCCGGGTGAAGATGCCTTGGAACCAGCGCCGCCAGACCGGCGGAATGCCCTGCCAGCCAAGCAGCGGGGGTGGGGGGAGCGCGGTCACCTGGACGCCTCCACGTCAGCCCACGCGTCGACGATGACGCGTTTAACCGGGTCGGTGACCGTGAGCTCGTACACTCGATCCCGCGACTGCCCGAGCCGCCGCCAGATGGCGCGGGTGCGGTACTCACCCAGCCCGCCCAAAGGCCGCCAGTGCTCGGAGCTCCACGTGTGTCCGCCGTCGTCCGACCACCGGAGCATGGCCTGTGGGTCCGATCCCTGCCCAGAAACGAGCCCCACCCCAGGCTCCATATCAACCTGGAGCTGCGACCAGAACAGCCGCGCGCCGTCGGCGTGCTGATGCTGGGTGCGGCGGATGGAGCGGATCGCCGCGCCGTCGTCGGTGTAGACGTCGAGGTCGAGGCCGTAGATCAGCCCGTTCGAGTGGTCGAGCACCAGATTGCGGCCGAACGCGAACGCGTAGCATTCGCCGCGCTGCCGATGCTCCGCGCCATCCCACCACATGCGCTCGTGCCACAGCTGCGTGGCTGCGTCGTACGCCCACGTTCGATCCGCCGAAGGGAACGTGAGCACGTAGAACGAATGGCCGTCCTGCTGGTAGGTGTAGCCGCGCGCGTCGGCGATCGTGCCGTAGCCCTGAATCGCGTGCTCCACGGCCCGGGTCGAAACGATCTGGGGCTGGTACCCCTGCGCCCGCATCACGTGCCCGTGGCCGGCCCTGTCCTGTGAGAGCCAGAACACCGCATTGTCGGCCTTGGCCGGCGAGTACGGCGCTACGCAGCCCACCTCAAGGAACGCGCCGTCAAGTCGCGCGAATGGAAAGTCAGCGGCGCCGGAGTTGTACCATACCTCCGTGCTGCTCTCGCCGAACAGCCACAGCTCACGGTGGTCTACCAGCAGCGCCGCCAGCACATCCGGTGCGCCCTCCGCGGTCGCGAAGTCGAGCGCGTCGATATCCGTGCCGTAGAGCGAGCTCACGAGGAACTGGCCCGTGGCGCGGCGGTTGATCACGAAGTAGCCGTCATGGAACGCGACATGCGTCGCATCCGACCACTCGGGGGCGCTGAGCGTCGCGAAGACGTTGTCGGCCAGCGTGAGGCTGTATCCGTGCGACCCGTCCACCAGCACGAGCTGCTGCCCGTTGTCCGCCAGCGAGACCGGGGCGGTGATGCTGTCGAGCGCGCCGCGTACCGTCGCGAACCCAGTGGATTTGATCTCGTAGAGCGTCCCACCGACCACAGCAAACAACCGGCCGGCGGCCACGTGGAGCCCGCGCCCCGCTCCCACGGTCATCTCGGCGAACCGAGCGAGCCCCGGGGTACCGTACAGCGCCATTGGCGATTTGCCGTCAGTGGTCAGGGCCGGGTAAAGGTTGACGGTCCGTTCCGCGTTGACGGTGACGCTGCGCTGAGCGCCGGAGCCACCGAGGAACGGAACGCGCATCATTCATCGCTCCGGATGTCCCACGAGCGACCCTCGCCGAGCCCAGTGGCCATGATCGGCGGCCGGAAGTTCACGCGCCCGATCTTGTCCAGAGCGTCCCGCGCTACGGCTGCGACCTCCGCAGTCACGGGCCGGCCATACTCGGGCGCCAGGCGCACGGCGAGATGATAGGTCAGCGCCTCCTGGTACCCGGGTGGGAGCGCCACATCATCCGCCGCCGCGAACGCCGTGAGGGGCACCCACGTCGCGAGGTGCAGCACGCCGGTCGACGGCACCGGGTAGAGGTAGAGCCTGCCGAGCGGGTACGACGTCTCGTAGTACAGCCAGTCGGCGACATCGCTGGCGGTGCTCTTCGCCGCGAGGCCAGCCCATGCGATGGCCGAGGCGAGGCGAAGGGGGTAGTCGATGTCGCCGATCCGCTCGTACGCGGACTCGATCCGCGCCGGCCGGGTGGTGTTGAGGTTGCCTCCCGTCCCGATTGTGTACGAGGCCGCGCCGGTGAGCGTGAGCGTCTCTCGCGCAAGGGCGTAGACCGACAGCGATGAGGCCCGCCACGCGTCGAGCATCGCGTTCAGCGCCTCGAGCGCATCGGCCTGCTCTGCCGCGGAGGGCGTCTCACTCGCAGCGATGGCCCCGATGAGCCGCAGGGCTCGACGGATGACGGCGGAGGCGGTCGCCATCAGCGGCCCTTCCGCTGGCGCCAGGGCTCACGCTGTGACTGGACCACGGGAGCGGACTCGAGGGGAGCCGGCGGCTCTGGCGCGGCACCTGAGTGGCGATCGCGGCGGAGCGCAGCCGCCAGCGCCGCCGCCGGGGTCTCGTGCCAGCCGTCCGGCACGGCTTCGTCCACGGTGATGAATCGCTTTTCGACCACGCTACCGGTCAAGGCGCGGAACACCTTGCGAAACGCCTTGCGCTCGCTCATTGCCTCACCCCGATCGCCAGGAGATTGAACTGGGAGATGTCGCGCACCTCGACGCGATCGAATCCGGCGAACGCTTCGCGCAGCGTGTCCGGCACGAAGCCGGTCCCGTGCGCCATGTACGGGCTCGCAGCTACGAAGGATTCCTTGCCGTAGTACATGTCCAGGCCCGTGATCGGCCCAGCGTCCGACAGATACACCACCTCGCGGGTCGGCCGAACGTGCTCGAGATTCGGGACGATCATCACGGCAAAGCCGCCGGGCTTGAGCACTCGCCGGCACTCGGCGAGCACGCGCGCCACGTCGGGCGCGGTGAAGTGCTCGAGCACGTGGCACCCGAACACTGCGTCGAACGTGCCCACATCGCCCATGTCGGCGAGGTTCGCCACGATGTCCGGCTCACACGACGGATCGATGTCCATGCGAATCTCTTTGTAGCCGTCGAGAAACTCCGGCATCGGTTGCCGACCGCAGCCGACGTGTAGCACCCGCTTCATGCGTTGCAGCCCCCGGGGCGGCGCATCAGGTATTCGTGGAAGTTTCCTGGATAGGCCGCGCCGTCTGCGCCGTGATGCGCGATGCCCAGATCCGGCACGAGCCAGATCCGCCCGCCGCAATCGTTCCAGTTGCGCGAAAACGCGTAGTCCTCGCCATACCACACGCCGTCGTGGGCGCCGTGGTTGAACAGATCGACGTACGGTGCGTAGCGCGGGCCGTAGAGCAGGTGCGGATACGCGCCCATGAAACGGTTCACCGCGCCGTCCGTGACCCTGAGGAAGCCCGCCGGCACCCACTGTGCATGGAGCGCACCGTCCGCCTTGCGACCCAGCGGATGGCCGTCCTTGTCGGTGAAGACGGTGCCCATGTATTCCTCTTCGTCTCGCTTGAAACGGTAGGTCCCGGCCACGACATCGCCTTCGGTCTGGATCAGCCTCAGGAGATCCTGTGGGCGAAACGAGACGTCGTGATCCAAGAAAATGATGTGCGTCGCCTTGGCGTCGAGCGCCTTGCGAAGCATCACATTGCGCGCCTGACTGACGTACGGGTTGCCAACCTCGGACACCATCGCGTGCTCGATGCCGGCCCCATCCAACAGCGGCACCGCGGCAGTGATGGCGTCGAGGAGCTGCTGATACGGCCGGCGAATCGTGGGCACGCACAGAACAACTTTCATGCGCCGTCCTTGTGACGCCGGGGGATCACTCCCCCGGCGCACCCGTTGCGGACTAGTCGCTACCCGCCCAGAGGCCGACCGCCTCGAGCGTGTTCATGATGTCGATCACGGCCGCCTTGAGGGTGGATGTGACGTCGGCCGAGGACGCAGTACCCACGGCCGAAGTCGCGATCGCGGCGGTGCGTTGGACCACGGGCGTGGTGCCGTAGAAGCTGATCTTCTCGGTGGCCGATTCGCCGAACGTGCCAGACCCGATGACTTCCGTATCAAACGCAGAAGGAAGAGCCATGGTTGCCTCCTAGTTGAAGCCGAGCCGGCAGGCGAGCTGCGGCCGGATGGTCTTGTACCCATACAGGACGTCGATCCGACATGGAAGATTGTCGTTATTGATGTCGTACTGGCGGACGATCCGCAGCGAGATGCCGTCGAAGACCTCGCGAGCCGAGAAGTCGACGCCCTTGGGCATGAGCAGGTCGGCCGACGCGAAGGCGAAGGCATCCCGGTGGAACCCGAGGCCGATGTAGTAGTCGGCGGCGTTCCCGACGGCGGTCGAGCTGTCGCTTTCCCGCTTGAAGATCGCCTTCCCGTCTGCGAGCGTGTTGGTGACGTTCTGGCGGGCCCCAGAGGTGATGATCGACGGGCTGATCGCCAGGTCGCCTCCGCCAGCTCCGGGAGTGGCGTCCGCGGTCACCACGAACTGCTTGAGAACGCCCGTGGAAACCTTGGTCTCGGGATGCACCGCGAGCAGGCTCTCGATCTCGACGATGTCGCCCTTCTTGAACGTCCCTGCGCCCGTGTCGACGTTGAGCAGCCCCGCAGAGCCGTTGTTCTCAGCCGCGGCGATGTCGGTCAGGTAGTCGCCGGTGCCGTCGTCGGTGCCGGTGGTGTGCAGCGGCAGGAGCGTGTTCTGGTACACGCTGTCGAAGCCCAAGAAGTCGTTGCCGATAAGGCCCTTGCGGTACTGCTCCGCCACCTTGGAGCGATCGTTGAACAGGGCCGTGGCGGCGGTCACCAGGTCGACGTTGTTGCGCGTGGTGAGGAGCAGGGTCCTCATGTCCATCGGCGCAAGGTTGTCGGTGAGCTTCTTCAGCACCTCGAGCACGTCGGCAAGCGCCAGGGTGGCGCCGACGTCGGACACCTCGTTGTGCACGTCCTTGTACATGGAGAGCGCGTCCGACTCGATGGAGGCCGCGAGCACCGACATGGCCGGCTCGATGATGCGCTTGGAGAAGTCGTCCAGGCTCATGGTGAGCTCAGCCGACGAGAAGTTGACGTCGACGCCCTTCTGCGTGGCGACGGTCAGGTCCGCCTTCTGCTCGCTGGTCTCCTGTGCGTTGAGCACCTTGCCGGTACGGACGGTGTATTCGTTCGGGAGGCGGATCTGCAGGGTGTCGCCGATCCTGGCGCCCGACTTCGCGAATCGGTCGTCGTAGGTGCGGTTGATGTTGCCGACGAAGTTCAACTTCTGGTGAAGCACACGCTGAGCCTCCCGAGTGATTTCGGTCGGCGTGAGAATGGTCTGGGCCATGAATCAGAATCCTTGTCGGTTATCGGCGACGGATGCCGGCCTGCTCGTTGCGCCAGCGCATCCATTCGTCGGTACTCATCCTGGTGGGGTCCTTCTGGGCCGCGGCGCGTCCGCCGACCGGACTGATCGGGGCGGGGGCGTCGCTGGTCTTCTTCGGTGCCGGCTTGGTGATGGTCGCCGCGATCTCTCCAATGCGGATGGCGGCACCGATGGGGTCGAGCCCCGCGATCTGAGCGGCAAGTTCTCGGTTCTTGCCGAGGTGATAGGCCACGTCCGCGCCCTTCGGCGAACGGAGGATGGCAGCCATCATCGGCTCGGAGATCGGCACCTCTGGTGAGAGGGCCACCTCCTCGAAATCGTCGTACGTGGTCATCGCGTCCGTGACGCGCTTTTCCCACTGGGACTGCAGCTTCTCATTCTCGGCCTGGCCGGCCTGGCGCTGCGCCGTCTCGCGCAGCTCGCCGAGGAGGGTCCCCACCCGCTGTTCTGCCTTCCACTCGGCGCGGGCCTCCAGGAACTCCTCGTAGCTCTTGAATTGATCGGGCTTCGGCGCGCCGTCCGCCGCGCCCGCCGGCTTGGCCTGCGGCTCGGGCTGCGGCGCCTGCTTGCGTGCCACCTCTAGCTCCGCCTGCAGCCGGTACTTCTCGCGGGTCAGGCGGTCGATCCGCTTCTGCACGCCCTTGGGTAGCGCGGGCCGCGGCGGCTCGGGTTCGTCTCCGCTGGCATCCGGCTTGGCGTCCTGCGTCTCTGTGCTGTCGCTCGTCTCCGGAGCTGGGGTCTGCGTGCTGTCGCCAGGCGTCGGCGGGGGCGTGACCGTCGTCGTCGTGGGCTCGGTTGCGGTGGTCTCGTCAGCCATTTTGCTCCTCTCGCGGTGACAGCCCACCGCTAGGCATGGTCTCCCCGTTCATCTGCTCGGGGGGGACGATCGGCTCCGGCGGCGCTGCTACATGGGCCAGCGTGTCGAGCACGAGCGCCTGGATCGCCTCGGGCCCCATCCCGCCCTGCACGGCCTCAATCCGTTTCGTCTCGGCGTCGAACTCTCGGATCGCGAGCTCGCGCTCCTTGATGAGCAGGTCCGCCCGCTTGCCCTCGTACTCCATGCGCCTGTCGCCGAGCTGCGCCGCTGCCGCAGACAGCTGCTCTTGCATCTGCGCCATCTGCTGCCCCATGGCCTCCATCTGCTGCTGGACCTCGGGAGGTACCTGGGGCCCCGCCTGCTCCTGGAGCTGCGGCGGCATCATCTTGCGCATGCGGTCGGCGAGCTCGTCGGCATACGGCATGTCGAGCGCCTTGAACATGAGATCGCCCGCGACCTGCATCATGGCTGGCGAGGACTGCACCACCTGCGTCAGGAACTCGGCTGCCTCTTGCCGCTTGGTCGAGTAGCCAGGGCCAACCGTCACCGTCACGTCGTAGCGGCCCACGCCAGGGTTGTAGATCCGCTCGATGACCTGCCCGCTCACGTCTCGGATGTCCCGTCGCGCCTCCTGCTGCTCCGGGTCGATGCGCGCGAACTCCTCGGACCCGTCCTCACCCAGGATGCGCACCACGCGCGCCGTGTCGTAGATGCGCGGAACGAGGTCGATCACGATCCGGCCAACCTGGCGGATGGCCCGCGAGAGGTTGTCGATCACGTGGAATGTGGCAACGTCCGCTTCCTTCTGCCGCGCCAGGATCGCCCGGCCGCTCTTCTCGTTCGACGGAGCGCCCACCGCGGCGTTGTACATGCCGAGCGCGCCCTGGATGTCGTGCTCCATGGACTGCATGACGGCCATCCATCCGGACGGGATGTCAGCCACGATCTGGCGCTGCGGTGGCGGTGAGTTTGGGTCCGCGTTGTACGGCAGCACCGAGTAGTTGCCGGTGTTCGCAGTCTGCCAAGTCGGCTCGTGCCCCTCGATCTGGGCCGTCGTCGCGATGTATGGCGCCTTCGGCGTGAGAGCCACGCGCTCCACGAACGCGGATGCCGCGTAGTTGTACATGCGCTGCGCGTCTTTCGCCGATCCGACGATCGACCGCGTGACGCGTCGGCCCTCAACACTGATGCGGTGCCCGTACACCGGAACGATTCCGATGTACCTGGACGGCCACTCGCGTTCCTCGAGCACCTCCCGCGCGGTGATCTTGCGCCACATCACCTTGCGGCGCTTCGTCGTGCGGCTCGCAGCGCCTTCGATCTCCGTCTCCGATGCCTGCCCGTCCTGCCCCTGCCACACACGGCGAGGCTCATCCTCGGCCGAGAAGTATTCGCACACCCGGACCGCATCCTTGCGGATCCAGTCCTCCCCCTCGCCGCCAGCGTCGAATCCGCTCGCGTCCGCGTCCGGGTACTGGGCCTCGAACCGCTCCCGGGGCATGTCCTCCCAGGCGAAGCCGTACCGCGCGTCAGAGCCATCGGCCTGCGCCGCGTCCGGGTCGACGTAGCACGCGAACGGGTTCGCCACCTCGCGGATCAGGATGTCCTGCTCGAACCCCTCGTCGTAGCAGTAGTCCGTGACCACGCGGATGAAGCCGAAGCCGGCGCGGGCTGCCATCTCCACGGCGGTGTCGTACGCGATGTCCGCCGACGACTGGTCCTCGATGTGGCGCACGATGCCGGCCAACACCTCGGCCGTTTCGACGTCGGCGCCCGCGTCCTTCGCGCGCGGCTTGATCGCCGGCTTGTTCTGCCGCGCGTCGTTCACCACTTGTCGTACATACTGGTCGAGCTTATCGACGGTGAGGCATGGCCGGGCGCCGTTCGGATCCGTCTCGCGGGCGCGCCGAACGGCCTCATCCCACTGCGCCCCAAGGCTGAACCCTAAATCTTCCAGAGACCTGCTCCGGTTCTCTGATTCGGCCTCCTCGCAGCGCTTGAAGCGCTCGAGCGCGGTGGCGATGATGGTCTTGGTCTTGTCGCTCATCACGCCATCCATCCGGTCGGGGCTCGAGGCTGTGGCCGCGGCGGCGTTACCGCCGCAGGCTTCACGGCGCGGCGCACGGCTTCACAGGCGTACCGCAGGGAGTCGATTGTGTGGTTCTTCTCGTCCTTCAGCTTCGGCAGCACTTGGCCGGTGAGCGGGTCGGTCTCGTAGCTGTAAAGCCTGAGCTCGTCGACCACGTGCTTGCACCGGGGGTGGACCACGATGTCGTAGGACTTCAAGAACTCGACGCCCTCTTCGAGGCTGCGCGCGCCCTTCACCGCCGGCCCGAGCTTCGGGAAGCCGTGCCGCTGCACGTATGCGATGGTCTCAGGCCGGGCCGAGTCGGCGGTGATCCACCATCGATCCGACCCCGGAACCGTGGCGAAAAGGTCCGGCAGGTTGTCGATCTGGCAACCCACCATCCACGCCTCGTACGGAACGTAGAGCGTGCGCCCCATGGTGTAGCACTGCACAAGTACGCTCGGGTCGACCGCGAACCCCCAGTCCGCGCCCTGGCGAACGATCGCGTCGGCGGGGACGTCGAACTCCTCCACGCGCCAGTTGCGGAAGACTCGCGCCTCGCTCGCGCGGACATATCCGCCCTTCCACACGTGGGCGAACTTGTCCGGGTCGCGCCGCTGGTCGTACTCCATCTCTTTCCGCAGTACGTCAGGAAGCCACGGGTTGTCGCTGTAGTTGGCCTCCACGGTGACGGCGCCGGGCGGCGCGTGCTCGCCGCGCATGAGCTTGTCGATCGGGTCGGTCTCATGGCGCGGGTTCCATGAGAACCACATCTCCGAGCCGGCCTCACGGATCGTGGGCCGCAAGAGGTCGAGCGAGCGCTGCGAGAGGCTCTGCGCCTCCTCCACCCACGCACCGTCGAAGCCCTCGAGCGACTTGATGGACTCGGCGGTGTGGTTCTGCATGCCCTGGAAGATGATCAGCCCGCCGCCGGGCGTGCCGATCTCGAACTTCTGGACCCCAAAGGACGCACCCACGCCCATCGACTCGATCTTGTCCTCCAGGAGCCGTTTCACTGACTGTTCCAGCGACTTCTGCACCTCACGGATACACGCCCACCGGGTTCCAGTGTGCATCAGGCAGCGCTCAATCAGCGACTCCGCGAAGAAATGGCTCTTCCCGGACCCTCGCCCACCAAATAGCCCCTTGTACCTGGCTGACTCGAGGAGCGGGGCGAACGCCCGCGGGGTCTGTATGCGCAGGCAGCTCATGGCTTCGCGGCGTCGATGATCACGCGCTCGATCCTGGTGATAGTGACCGCTCCGCTGTGCTCGTGCTCCTGCTTCGGCTTCGCGTAGGCGTAGCTGGCCCGGAACTCGATCCCCTTCATGATGGCCCCCGCGTTGCGCGGCGGCCTGCCGCTGCAGATGCGATCGAGGATCACCATCTCGGCCTCGGTGAGCTGGGCGCGGGCCCGGAAGGCGGGCTCATCGAGACGCGCAACGAAGGACTCGGCCTGGCGGGTGCCGTTCGGTGCTTTCCTGGGGATGCGACCCGTGGTGCGCGCAGGGCGAAGGGCCCCCTTGCCCCCGCGTCGGTACGGCTTCCGGGGCATACGGAGAGTCTAGATACCGTATGGGGAGCAGGGAAGCAACCTGCTGACTTCGCAAGCGTCTCGTCGCCGCGCGTTACCGGCGCGGTGGGCGGTGCCGACGCGGAGTGAGGCGGGAGGGGGGGGGCGCGCTACGCGGATCTCATGTCGGGGGGTCCGCGAGCACCGCATCCACCCGCGCCAGCAGCCCCGCGTCGAAGCCGGGCACGAGCGCGCGCAGCTCCCGTAGCAGACCCAGCGCACCGGAGAGCCGCCGGAGGTGCTCGATGCAGTGCGGACACGACTGGGACTCCTCGTTGAGCCTGCCGGTGATGCTCGCCCAGGTCTCGCCGCAGAGGGTGCAGACGTCGCCGGTGATGATGTGGCCGCGGAGCTTGCCGGCGCAGAGGGGGCCCATACGGTAGGTCATGTACCGCACGGGGGGAGCGCGGTGCAACTTCCAGCAGACTTCAGAAGCCTCGGAGAGCTGCGGTCCGGCGCGCTGGGCGCCTACCGTGCGGGCTGCGCGGCAGTCGGGCACGGGCCGCGGTGCTTGGAGGAACGGTGCCGCGCAGCCCGCACGGAAAGCGCCAACACTACAAGGCCGCCCGCTCCGAGGCGCTGTGCGAAATCTGAAGTTGCACCTTACTTTTCACACGCTCTCCGGGTGCTGCCCGTACTCGAGCGCCAGAGCCCGATCCGCCTTCACCATCTCCTCCTCGTGCCCAAACCGCCCCACATGGATTCGGTACTGTTCGAGCCAGGCCACCCTGTTCGGTTCGCTATCCGTCTTCATCCGGTGGTGACGGGTACAGAGGATCCGGCAGTTCTCTACCGATTCGGGTTCCCGCCCTCGGCCCCAAACGTGATCGATCTCGGGAACGCCTGAGCAGGAGACCCCCAGGAACCCAGGCGCCGTACAAGCCCCACCGTCGCGCAGCATGACCTCCGCGTAGATCCTCCGCCTTCGGGCCCTGGCGCCCTCCGATCTGTCCAGGGTGGCGACCTTGGGCGGCCTGGCGAGGCGCAGCGAGGGCACCTCGAGACGGAGCCTGGGGAGAAGGCTCTGGGCCTCCGCGGCGAGACCAGCAGGCGCCCCGTCAAGCCTTGCCCCGGCTACCTGCTCAACAAGGGCGCGCACCCGGCGGCGAACGGTGAGGGGCCAGGTCACGGGATGGGGCCCTCCGCCTTGTCGAGGGCGGCTCGGGCGCGGTGGAGTGCCCTCACCAGCGGTAGGGCGAGGCCCGAGCCGAGGAGCTCCAGTCCGCCTACGCGGGAGACGAGATCGCGCAGCGCCTCGGTGAGCTCGGCGAGCCTGCGGCACGTCTCGCACTGGGGCTCGAAGGCGGTGTGTTGGCCGCAGGGCTTCACGCTGATCGGCATGCCGGCTACCCCGCCGGGGAGGGGCGGCGCACCCCGTTGGAGTTCTCGATGGTCTCGCGGTCCCTGATCCGCTTCATCTCCACCCTCCGGGAGAGCAGATCCTCCTCGAGGTGACAGCGATCGTCCTCGGTCCAGTCTTGGTTGCTCGAGTAGGCTCGGCCGATCCCCCGCTCCACCCAGCCGTGGAAGCCTTCGCGGGAAAGCCCCGTCGCGATCGCCTCGTCGAAGATCGCCTTGTCCCGGGCGGCCTGGGCGAGGTCGCGGGCCTTATCGGCCTGGGTGGGCTCGGGCTCGTCGGGCATCTGGCGCTGTTCGGGCTGGCGCTCCACCGGCTTGCGCACCTCGCGCGCTGCCTGCCGCTGGGGGGCCTGGCGTTGGCCGCTCGCCATGGGCCGATCCCCGCCGCGGGCCGCTTCGCCGTCGTCGTCCTCTTCGGAGGGTGCGATGGCGAGGAGGGAGAGGAGGCCGTACCGCCGGGCGTAGGTGGCGGCCGAGCCGACCGAGCGCGCGTCGGTCGCATCCACGATCGGGGCCTCGTAGTCCTCGGAGATCCACTCGCCGGACTCGCCAT
>Ga0209342_10001284_pt1 | contig 28256 bp, 31 predicted proteins | sample RifCSP16_2_FD_184023 | JGI IMG/M metagenome (GOLD analysis project Ga0209342, IMG submission 184023) | Soil microbial communities from Rifle, Colorado - Rifle CSP2_sed 16_2 (SPAdes) (version 2) | ecosystem: Environmental > Terrestrial > Deep subsurface > Rock core/Sediment | place: Rifle...
TCGCGGTCCGCGCCGAGCCGGCGATGTCGCCGCGCCGGATCGACGCCCCGACCGCGCGCGTCCGGATCGAGCTCGCCGACGGGCGGACGCTCGAGGAGACGACGACGGTGGTCCGCGGCGACGCCGCGAGCCCGGTGGCGCCGGACGAGATCGTCGCGAAGTTCCTCGCGCTCGCCGCGCCCGTGCTCGGCGAGCCCCGCGCGCGCGCGGCGGTCGACGCCGCCCGCGCGGCGGACACGCTCAAGGACGTCGGCGAGCTGACCGCGCTCCTCGTGCCCCCGCGCGCTCAGGCCTCGTAGCCGGGCGGCGCGACGAAGCCCTGGAACTCGCGCTCGAGCAGGCGCGCGAAGGCGATGCAGGCGCGGTCGCCGTACTGCGGCCCCACGATCTGCACGCCGACGGGCAGACCGCCCGGCGTGAACCCGCACGGCGCGACGGTGGACGGCAGGTACGCCATCCCCGGGAGGCCGGCCCAGAAGAGCTGGTCCGTCGTCGGCACGTCCTTGCCGTTCACCCGGATCGTCCGCTCGTACCGCTCACCCGCGTGGTCGTGGGGGAACGCGGCCGAGGCCGCCGCGGGGCACAGCAGCAGATCCCACTTGCGGAAGAACTCGGCCCACGCCAGGCGCATGCGGTGCCGCGTCTCGTTCCAGGCGAGCCAGTCGCGGTGGGACATCGTGTTCGCGCGCGCCATCCGCGCGAAGTAGCTCTCGTCGGCGGGCGCGAGCCCGCGCGCGGTCTCGAGGTTCTTCTGGAACTCCTCCGGCGTCTGCCGCCCGGACGTGGCGGCGCGGAGGAGGTGCACGTACACGCGGTTCGCCTCGGCGGTGTCCACCGCGGGCCGCGCGTGGTCGCTCACCCTCGCGCGCTTCCGCCCGAGGAAGTCGGCGAGCGCCTGGAGCCGGTCCTGCACCTCGCGGTCCACCTCGGAGCACGGGTCGGTGAGCATGACGGCGACCCGGTGCTCGCGCAGCGTCGTCCGGCGGGGCGCGGGCAGGGCGAGCCGCCAGCCGGCCCCGTCGATCGCGTCGGCGCCGGCCATCACGCCGAGGGCGAGCGCCAGGTCGTCGGCGCTCCGCGCCAGCGGCCCGATCACCGAGATGTCCCCGGCCGCGACCCGCCCCGGCAGCGCCTGACCGCGGGGCGGCGCGATGCCGTACGTGGGCTTGTGGCCGAAGACGCCGCAGTAGTGCGCGGGGTTGCGGATCGAGGCACCGATGTCGCTGCCGGCCTCGAGGCCGGTGAGCCCCGCGGCCAGCGCCGCCGCCGAGCCGCCCGACGACCCGCCGGGCACGCGCGCGAGATCCCACGGGTTGTTGGTCGTCCCGTAGATCGCGTTGTAGCTCTGCCAGTCGGCCAGGTAGAGCGGCACGTTGGTCTTGCCGAAGAGGACGGCGCCCGCCGCCAGGAAGCGGTCCACGGCGAGCGCGTTGCGCGGCGGATAGTTGTCCTTCAGCTCCGGCAGCCCCCACGTCGTGGGCATGCCGACGACGTCGAACGACTCCTTGATCGTCATGGGCACGCCGTGGAGCGGCCCCCAGACCTCGCCGCGCGCGAGCGCACGGTCCGCGGCGCGCGCCCGCTTGCGCGCGGCGTCGAGGTCGGTCGCGATGATCGCGTTGAGCCGCGGGTTGTAGCGCTCCACGCGCGCAAGGTAGAGCTCGAGGAGCTCGAGCGCGCCGATCTTCCTGCGACGGAGGTCACTGGCGAGCTGCCGGGCCGAGCGGAACGGAAGTGTGAGCATGCCCGGACTCTAGGCGGCCCGCGTCCCGCCTGTCAAGAATGCCGCCGTGGAGACTGGGTCGCCGCGGCCCTGCCGGTCCTATAATCGAGGGGAGACCGCGAGACCACCGGAGGTCGCCATGAAGGGCGTGACGCTGCCGACCGAGACCGTGTTCGTCATGGAGATGTCCCCGATCAAGTTCGGCCTCGGCGCGATGGACGAGATCGGCTTCGACGCCAGCCGCCTCGGTATCAAGAAGGCGCTGGTCTTCACCGATCGGAACCTCGGCGAGCTCGGCCTGCCCGAGCGCGTCCGCGCGCTGCTCGAGGAGCAGGGCATCAAGGCCGACGTCTACGACGGCGTCGAGGTCGAGCCGACCGACCGCTCCATGGAGGAGGCGGCGGAGTACGCGCGCACCAAGGAGTTCGACGGGCTCGTCGCCGTCGGCGGCGGGAGCACGATCGACACCTGCAAGGCCGCGAACCTTCTCACCTGCTACCCGGCGCCGCTCCTCGACTACATCAACAAGCCGGTCGGCAAGGGCGTCCCCGTCCCCGGCCCGCTGCGGCCGCTGCTCGCGGTGCCGACGACCGCGGGCACCGGGAGCGAGACCACGGCGGTGGCGGTGACCCACGTCGTGGACCAGAACGTCAAGGCCGGCGTGTCCCACCGCCTGCTCCGGCCCGCGCTCGGCGTCGTGGATCCGCTCAACACGCTCAGCGCGCCGCCCGAGGTGACGGCGGCCGCGGGCGTCGACATCCTCACCCACGCGATCGAGTCGTACACGACGCGCCCGTACAACGCGCGGCCCAAGCACCACCCGCCCGACCGCCCCGCCTACATCGGCGCCAACCCGGCGAGCGACATCTGGTGCGAGAAGGCGATGGAGTACGTCGCGCGCTACCTGCGCCGCGCCGTGCTGAACGGGCTCGACCTCGAGGCGCGCGTACACCTGGCGCTCGCGGCGAACTACGCCGGCATCGGCTTCGGCAACGCGGGCGTGCACATCCCCCACGCGGTCGCCTACCCGATCGCCGGGCTCGTGCGCGACTACGTGCCGCGCGGGTACCGGACGCGGCACCCGCTCGTGCCGCACGGCATGTCGGTCATCCTGACGGCGCCGGCCGCCTTCCGCTTCACGTACGCGACCGCGCCCGAGCGCCACCTGCGCGCCGCCGAGCTGCTCGGTGCGCCCGTGGCGGGCCTCGGCGAGGCCGAGCGGCGCGAGGCGCTGCCCCGCGCGCTGGTCGCGCTCATGCGCGACACCGGCATCCCGAACGGCCTCACCGCGATCGGCTACACCGAGCGCGACGTCCCCGCGCTGATCGAGGGCACGCTGCGCCAGCCGCGGCTGCTCGCCGGCGCGCCGCGCCAGGTCGGCGCGACCGAGCTCGACTGGATCCTGCGCGACGCCATGCAGTACTGGTAGGACGCGTACAGGTTGTCCACCCGGTGACACCGAGTCACCCGCTGGGCCCCGACCCTTGTCCCCAACATCGTCGCGCCGCCGGCCACTTAGCCGCCGATGGGCGGCTGGCCGGCCCTTTGCAACCGCGTGACGGGAGAGGAGGACGCACCATGAAGCTCTCCCGTCGCGTGGCGCTCCCGCTGGCGCTCGCACTCGTCGTGACCGTGGCGCCCGCGCTCGCCGGACCGTCCGGGGGCCGCAGTCACGGCGCGCCGTCCCTCGGCAAGGGTCCGTCCGTCGGCAAGCACCACACGAAGAAGCCGAAGGACCTCACGCCGAAGGACGAGTCAGGCGAGCACGGGAACAAGGGCGGCGAAGTGCGCGGGCTCGACCGCGCCGACGAGGTCGCCGGCGAGCACGGCCTGAAGGGCCGCGAGAACGCCCGCTCCCGCAGGAGCCGCTGAGCGACGCCCCGGGGGGCCCAGGCGCTCCCCGGGCTCCGCGAGCTCGCCGAGCCACCGGACGCGGCGTTGCCGGGCCGGGTGGCCCGCGACCTGCGGACGATCGACGACCCGGCGGCCGCCACCGTGTTCCTCGTCACGGTTGCGATGGTGATGGTGGTGGACGCGGTCAGCTCGCGCCGGCACGCCCGGCTCGTCTGAGGCGGCGCCGGAGCCAGTCGCCCGCGGCCGCCCATTCGGCGTCCCGCACGAAGAACAGGTTCGCGCCGATCATCACCGTCGAGAACGTCACGAGCCCCATCAGGAGCGCGATGGCGGCGTGGAAGGCGACGCCCGCGACGACCCACGCGAGCCGCAGCGGCGAGAGCATCGCGAGCGGGAAGAACAGGTCGAAGAGCATCGGCGCGTAGGTCGCCGCCGTCACCACGAGCGGCGTCGTGAAGAGCGCCTGCGCCCACGGCGACGCGAAGAGCCCGACCTGGGCGATGTAGTACATGGCGACGCCGTGGTACCAGGTGGCCCCGTGGGCCTTCGCCAGGCCGGCGACGAAGTACATGATGCCGAGCTGCACCGCGATCGCGAGCACCCCGCAGTTGTGGAAGAAGACGCGCAGCGCGCCGTCGGGTGCGCGCGCGCCGGGCGGCAGCGCGAGCAGCAGGTAGACGAGGACGAGGCGCGTGATGTTGTCGCCGCCGTCGGGCAGGATCGGCGTGCGGTACTCGAGCAGCAGGAACGCGGCCAGCGCCAGCGCGACCGGCAGGCGCGACCGGACGCCCCCGAGCAGCCCGAGGGCGCCGAGCGCGAGCACGGCGAGCACGGCGAGCGTGCCGGTCTCGGTCGCGAAGGCGCGGTCGAGGAACGCAGCGGGCGCGGCGCCCACGAGCGGCGCGATCGAGCCCGTGCCGAGGCCGTGCGGCCCCCAGAGGTAGGCGGCGAACGGCCACTCGGTGAGCACCCGGTAGAGCAGCATCGCGCCCACGCTCGCCTCGAGCGCCCGCATGCCGCGCCGCTGGTGCGGGCGCTCGGCGAGCCACCGCCAGGCGCGCGGGAGCGCGGCACCGGCGCTCACGGCCGGTAGAAGGTGGCCGGCGCGACGTCGCGCTCGACCGGGTAGACGCCGACGTCGGCCAGGCGCACGCGCCGCGGCTCCGCCCCGCGCCGGGACCACGGGACCGCCGACTCGACGCGGATGCGGATGGCGACCGCCGTCGCGCCGGGCGCCGCCGCGTTGCAGAAGGACGACGCGATCCGCCGCATGAGCGTGAGCGCCTCGGCGCGCGTCAGGGCGAGCTGGCGCTCCCACGTCCGGCACGCGTCGTCGTCGCCGCCCTTGCACGCCGAGTACCACGGCTCGAGCGCCGCGCCGCCGAAGAGGTAGAGCTCGATCGCGATCGTGTGCGGCCGCACGAGCCGGTCCCAGGCCGCGAAGCGGCGGCGCTGGAACGCCTCCCAGAGCCGCGTCGAGAGGTCGTACCAGCCGTCCTGGGGCAGCCCGCGCCCGGCGACGGCGGCGGCCTCGGCGGCGTCGAGCGGGCGGACGAGCAGCGCGAAGTTCGTCGAGATCGGGTCCGGCGAGAACAGCGTCCAGGTCTGGGCGAAGTAGGTGCCGATCGTCGCGTCGAGGAGCCGCTGCGCCGAGATCCGCAGCGGGTTCGGCGGCAGGACGTAGAGCGCCGTCAGGGCGAAGTGCGCCGCGAGGGCGAGGAGGACGGCGGCGCGGACGAGTGCGCTACCGCGGATAGTCGAGGATCGTCGCGGGGTGCGGCCGGGCGCTCACCAGGTCGGAGCGCCCGTTCGTGCCGCCGGCCTGCTTGTTCCACTCCTGCGTGACCTTGCCGATCTGGTCGGCGAACGTCGACGTCTGCTGCTGGAAGTGATTCGACATGGGCTCGCGCGTGAGGTCGACGGCCTTCGCCGCGACGACCTGGGCCCGCACCTCGACCGGCGTCGTGGACAGCGCGTAGAGCCCGGCGCCGACGAGGACGACCGCGAGCACGAGCGTGAGCGTCCGCATGTGTGACACCTCCAGCGCCGTACGATAGTCGGTGCCGCGGGCACCTGTCAAGCGCCGCGCGCCCGGTCGCGTCCGGTCAGGCGAAGTTCCGGACGATGTGCCTGGCCAGCAGGTCGATCTGGCCCGGGTCGTCGGTGACCGGGCCGAGCACCAGGTACTCGAGGCCGGCGCCGACCAGGTCGGCGATGCGCGCGTTGATCCGGTCGATGCTGCCGACCATGTAGCACTCTTGCAGGTGCTCCCAGGAGCGGTGGGCGCCCATCGTCCGGAAGAAGGGCGCCTTCGACTCCTCGAGGGCCGTCTCCTCGCGCGTGGTCTCGACCAGGTGCGTGAAGTTGCAGTGGCCGAAGCTCAGCGCCTTCGGGTCCCGGCCGAGCTTCCTGGCGTGCGCCTGGAGCTGGCCCCAGTCCCGCTTGACCCACTCCTGGGTGCCGGAGCAGCGGCTGAGCCAGTGGCCCGCCTTGACGATCCGGTCCATGACGGTCGTGGCGATGACGGGCACGTCGTGCTCGCCCGGGTCCGGCACCCGCGAGCCGCCCGACACCCAGATGTCGGGCAGCCGCGGCGGCCGCGGGTCGATCGTCACGTCGCGGAACGTGTAGTAGCGCCCTTCGTAGCTCACGTTGGGCCGCGTGAGCAGGAGCGTCACGGCCTCGATGATCTCGTCGGTCCGGCGCCCGCGCTCCTCGATCCGCGAGCCCGTGACCTCGAACTCGCGCGTGTACCAGCCCGGCCCGACGCCGAAGACGTAGCGGTTGTTCGAGAGGTGGCAGAGCGTCGAGATCTCCTTCGCCAGCACGACGGGATGGCGGACCGGCAGCACCAGGATGCCGGTGGCGAGCCGGACCCTGGAGGTCAGCGCGGCGGCGTAGGACAGCACGCTGAGCGGCTCGAGCCACGCGTTGCCGTAGAGTCCGGGCGCCGAGAGCAGATGGTCGATCACCCAGACGTCGATCCCGTGCGCCTCGCACCTCCGGATCGACTCCGCGATGCGCCGGGCGTTCTCGGCGCCGCCGCTGTCGTCGCCCCACGCGTACGTCGGAATCCACGCCCCGAACCCGAGCTTGGCCATCCCCGGCTCCCTCCCTCTTCGGTCGTCTACGCGTTCTTGTAGGAACGGATCTCGAGCGTCGTGCAGCCCGCCGGCACCCGGTAGGGTCCGTGGACCATCCCGGGTGGGCGGCACGCGTACATCCCCGCGGTGAACGTCTGGCGCTTCCCCAGGTCGACGAGCTCGCCCTCGAGGATCCAGACCTCCTCCCAGAAGTCGTGCGCGATCGCCTCCGTGGTCTCGACGCCCGCGTCGAACCGGAGCAGGCGGGTGACGTCGCCCGTCTCGGGATCGCGGCTCAGGACCTTCTGGACGACGCCCGCGCCTCCGACGCCGCCCGTCCGCGAGCCCGCCACCGGCTCCCACGGGATGTGGTCGGGCTTGAAGAACTCCAGCTCCGGCTTCGGCATGCTCGAACCTCCTCCCGGGCCGCGCGTCGCGGGGTCCGCGGCCATCGTAGGCGTCTACACATCCGGGATCGACGCGCACGTGTCAAGCGCGTTCTGCGGGACGCCCCCGCGCGCGCTCAGAGCTGGCCCGAGTCGCCCCAGACCTCGAGCAGCGCGCGGTACGCCGGGTCGTCGTACCGCGCGAGGTCGAACGCGGGCGCGTACCCGGGCAGCGGGCGCCCGGCGATGTGGTCGGCCAGCAGGTCCGCCGCGCCGTTCGAGGCCATGAGCCCGTAGCCCGAGAGCGCGCCGAGGACCCACGCGCCCTCGACCGGGAGCGGGCACGCGAGCAAGCGGTTCTCGCGCGTCTTCGTGTAGTAGCCGCCGTCCACGACGCAGCGGGGCAGCCGCGGCAGGTAGGCGGCGAGCGCCGGGATCATCCGCGACATCCCCCGCAGGAGGATCTCGCCGTAGAGCGGGTCGAACGCGACCGGGAACGTCGGCTCCACGGGCGCGACGTCGTAGGTCCAGATCAGGAGCACGACCGGGCTCCCGCCGCCGCCCTCGGGGCGCCCGTGCACACCCGCCGGGATCTCGGCGAGCAGCCAGCGGTGCTCCTCCGAGGCCGCCAGCGCGCGCCGCTCCTCCTCCGACCAGGGCAGGCGCACGGGATCGGTCCAGAGCAGCATCGGCGCGCCGCGCGGCACCGCCCCCAGGACGTCGTTGAACGCGGCTTTCGCGTGGCGCTCCGAGAAGACGGGCAGCTCCACGTCGAGGAGCCGGCCGACCGCCGGGACGAACGGGCCCGCGGCGTCCACGAAGCGCGGCGTCGCGAGCACGCGCTCGCCGCCGCGCGCGCCCACGTGGACCGCGCCGACGCGCCCGCCCGGCGTGTCCACGCGCGTGACGCGCCCCTCGACGAGCCGCGCGCCCTTGTCGCGCGCGCGCTCGAGCAGGTACATGCCGAGCTGCTGGCCGCTGAACCAGCCGCAGCGCCGGGCGTGGAGCACCGCGAGCGTCTCCGGCGCGAGGAACGGGAAGTGGCGCCGCACGAGCGCGGGGTCCGTGAGCACGTCGCTGCCCGTCGGCTGGTCCTCGAAGCCGTCGGCCGGCGCGGGCGCGTAGTCGCTCCCCGCCCCCGCGTGCACGCGCGCCGGGCCGGCGCCGAGCGCCGCCGCCTCTTCCGCGGCGCGCACGAGCCGCGGCACCCGGTCCGGGTCGGCGGTGGCGAAGAGGTAGCCGCGGCGGTTCAGGCGGAAGACGTTGCCGCTCTCGCGCGCCAGCTCCTCCAGGAGGTCGATGCTCCGGTTCATCAGCGCGACCATCGCGTCGCCGGGGCCGGGCCACCAGTTCCGGTAGCACTCCGTGGACTTGTCGCTCGTGAGCGAGAGCGGCGGCCGCTCGTCCACGAGGACCACGCCGGCCATGCCGCGGCGGACCGCGAGGTGGTAGGCGAGCGCGACGCCGGCGATGCCGGCGCCGCAGATCACGACCTCCGCCGCCCGCTCGCTCATCGTCGCCGCGGGCTCAGTTGATCCGGCGCTCGCGCCCCCGCCAGTAGGGCTCGCGGAGCTCGCGCTTGAGGAGCTTGCCCGACGGGTTGCGCGGCAGGGTCTCCGCGAAGTCCACGGACGTCGGGCACTTGAAGTGGGCCAGGCGCTCCCGCGCGAAGGCGACGAGCTCCGCGGGCCGCGGGTCGGCGCCCGGCGTCCGCACGACGATGGCCTTGACCGTCTCGCCCCACCGCTCGTCGGGCACGCCGATCACCGCGACGTCGGCGACCGCCGCGTGGTCCGAGAGCACGTTCTCCACCTCGGCCGGGTACACGTTCTCGCCGCCCGTGATGATCATGTCCTTCACGCGGTCGGTCAGGAAGAGGTACCCCTCGGCGTCGACGTAGCCGGCGTCCCCGGTCCGGAGCCAGCCGTCCGCCGAGAGCGTCCGCGCCGTCTCCTCGGGCTTGCCCCAGTAGCCCAGGAAGTTCTGCACCGAGCGCGTCAGGAGCTCGCCCACCGCGCCGGGCGCGCAGTCGCGCTCCGTCCCGGGCTCGACGATGCGGAACTCGACCCACGGGAAGGGTTTGCCCGCCGAGCGCAGGAGCCGCGCGCGCGGCCCCTCGACCGCGTGGTCCTCGGCCGCGAGCTGGGTGATCGCGCCGGTCGTCTCGGTGAGGCCGTAGACCTGGATGAACGGGCAGCGGAACGCCGCCATCGAGCGGACCAGCACCTCGTTCGTGATCGGCGAGGCGCCGTACACGATCGCCCGGAGCGCCCCGTAGTCGCCGTCGGCGGCGCCGGGGACCTGCGTGAGGAACTGGAGCATCGCCGGCACGAACAGCGCGTTCGTGATCCGGTGACGCTGGAGCGCGGCGAGGATCTCCTGCGGCACGAACTCGCGGAAGAGGATCGAGTGGCAGCCGTAGCCCATGCCGACGAGGGCCCAGCCCGAGCCGCCGATGTGGAAGAGCGGCATGCAGACGGCGTTGACCGACGTCGCGTCGAAGGACCACCACGGCCCGACGTGCGGGAGCAGCGTGCCGAGGTTCGCGTTCGTGAGCATCGCGCCCTTGGGGAGGCCCGTGGTGCCCGACGTGTAGAGCTGCATCGCGACGTCGCCCGGCGCCGTGGGCCGGCGCGGGTCCTCGGGCGCGTGGCGCCCGACCCACGCCGCGTAGGCCTCGTGGCGCGGGTGCGCGCCCAGCACGACGATCGTCTGGACGGTCTTGAGCGTGCCCTCCATCCGGTCGAGGTGGCCGAGGAAGTCGGGGCCGACGAAGAGGATCTTCGCGGCGGCGTCGTTGACGATGTAGGCCATCTCGGCGGGCGTGAGCCGCCAGTTCACGGCCACGTTCACGACGTTGGCCTTGCCGCCACCGAAGAGGATCTCGAAGTACTCGGGCCCGTTCTTGTCCACGAGCGCCACCCGGTCCTGCGCGGCGAGGCCCGCGGCGAGGAGCCCCTGCGCGACGCGGCTCGAGCGCGCGTCCATCTCGGCCCAGGTGATCGTGCGCGCGCCATAGGTGAGCATGGGCCGCGCGCCACCCGCGCGCGCGTGGTCACGGACGATGCCGGCGAGTGTCCAGGCCATGGCGCCTCCCTCCCCCGGGCGGATGCCCTGGACGCCGAGTCTAGCGCGGGCTCATGCCCTCAGCCACCCGCGCCGGAACGCGTGCCAGAGGACGAGGCCCGCCAGGTCCGACGGGAAGAAGCCGCCAGGGCGGCGGCGGCGGCCGCGCCGGTGCCTGGCCGCGGCCGGCCACTCCATCACGACGCGCTCTACTTCGCATCGATGATCGGCGTCCTCGTCTTCGCGAACTGGGGCGCGCCGGCCTCCTCGCTGGGGTTCTGGACGATCGTGTACGGTGCCAGGTGGCACCTCGCCGGCCTCTTCGGCGCCGCGCTCGCGGGAATGCTCGTCGCCTGGTTCCAGGTGGCGTGGTGGAAGGTTGGCCTCGCCGCGGCGATCACGGTCACGCTCGTCGCGATGGTCCCGGACGAGCCGCTCGTGCCGTTCGCCGCGGCGATGCTCGGGCTCTCCGTCGTGACGAGCACCGACCGGGGCGACGCCGGCGACTGGTTCGCGGCCACCTGGGAGTTCGCCAAGCAGATCCTGCCGCTGCTGCTCTTCGGCGTGCTCGTCGCGGGGGCCCTCCTCGGGCGCCCGGGACACGAGGGACTGATCCCGTCCGCGTGGGTCGCGTGGGCGGTCGGCGGCAACTCGCTCGGCGCGAACCTGTTCGCCTCGGTCGTCGGCGCGTTCATGTACTTCGCCACGCTGACCGAGATCCCCATCCTGCAAGCGCTCATCGGCAGCGGGATGGGCAAGGGGCCCGCGCTCGCGTTGCTGCTGGCGGGGCCGGCGCTGTCGCTGCCGAGCATGCTGGTGCTGCGCGGGGTGATGGGCACGAAGAAGACCGCCGTCTACGTGGGGCTCGTCGTGGCGATGGCCACCGCGAGCGGCGCGATCTATGGCGCGTGGTTCTGACAGGAGGAAGGCGCGATGAAGACGCTGCAGATCCTCGGGACTGGCTGTGCGAAGTGCCGCATGCTGACCGACCGCACCGAGCAGGCGGCCCGGGCACTCGGCCTCGACTACACGCTCGAGAAGGTCACCGACATCGACGCCATCGTCGCCTTCGGCGTGCTGGCGACGCCCGCCCTCGTCGTGGACGGCGAGATCAAGGTCGCCGGCCGCGTGCCGACGGCCGAGTCGCTCAAGGCCTTGCTCGCGTGAGGCCTGGACGCCGGCCTCAGCGCCCCGCGAGCCAGTCGGCGGTCTTCGAGGTATGCCCGTGGAGGTCGATGCCGACCTCCGACATGACGCTCATCGCGAACGGGTGCACGCGCGTCGCCTCGGTGCCCGCGCTCGCGACCTCGAACCGGTCGCCGGCCAGCGAGCGGAGGAACGCCTCGGCCATCTGACTCCTCGCCGAGTCGTGGGTGCGGAGAAACAGGACCCGCCCGGTCACCGGGCGGCATCCTCGGCCGTCGCCACCGCCGCCGGAGCCGGCGTCGCCTCGATGCCGGCGAACCAGTGGCGCGTCCGGTTGCAGAAGGAGCACACCGAGAGCATGACCGGCACCTCGACGAGCACCCCGACGACGGTGGCGAGCGTCGCCCCCGACGTGAGGCCGAAGAGCGAGATGGCCGTCGCGACCGCCAGCTCGAAGAAGTTGCTGGCGCCGATGAGCGCCCCGGGGGCTGCCACCGCGTACGGGACGCGCAGCCACCGGGCCAGGCTGTACGCGAGCCCCGAGTTGAAGTACACCTGGATCAGCAGGGGGATCGCGATCAACACGATGTGCGAGAGCTTGCCCAGGATGACCTCGCCCTGGAAGGCGAAGATCAGGACCAGCGTGGCCAGGAGCGCGGTGATCGAGATCGGCTTGAGCCGCGACAGGAACACCCCTTCGAACCAGGCCGGGCCCCGGGTGCGCAGCAGCACCGTCCGCGACAGCGCGCCGGCCCCGAGCGGAATCACGATGTAGAGCACGACCGAGTAGAGGAGCACGTCGTACGGCACCGTGATGTTCGACACGCCCAGCAGGAAGATCACGATCGGCGCGAACGCGACCAGCATGATCAGGTCGTTCAGGGCGACCTGGACCAGCGTGTACGCGGGATCCCCATCGGTGAGGTAGCTCCAGACGAACACCATGGCCGTGCACGGGGCGGCCGCGAGGATGATGGTGCCGGCGACGTACTGGTCGGCCAGCCCGGGCCCGATCAGCCCCGCGAAGAGCTGCTTGAAGAACAGCCACGCCAGGAAGGCCATGCTGAACGGCTTGACCAGCCAGTTGACGAACAGGACGACGAGGAGCCCCTTCGGCCGCTGCCCGACGCCGCGGAGCGCGGCGAAGTCGATCCGCAGCATCATCGGGTAGATCATCAGCCAGATGAGGACGGCGATGGGGAGGTTCACCTGGCGCACCTCGAGGCGGCTCAGCGCGCCCACCAGCCCGGGCGCCATCGTCCCGAGCAGGACGCCCGCCACGATGCAGAGCGCGACCCACAGCGACAGGTAGCGCTCGAAGAAGCTCAGACGCTTTTCGGCCGATCCCGATCTCTCGTGCATCACGCCCCCTCGCTGACGGAGGGCTCCTTCACCAGGAGCAGGAACACCAGGCTGCCGATCGCCATCGCCGCCCCCGCGCCGACCATCGCGGCGTTGACGCCCAGCGCGGCGATCGTGGCGCCCGCGAGGCCTGGCCCGACGAAGATGCCCAGCTGCTCCGAGGACTTCTGAAAGCCCATCGCCGCCCCCGCCGCTTCGGGCATGAGCTCCGCCACCAGCGTCGGCACCACGCCGCAGAGCGGGGCGCTGATGAACCCGACGAAGAGCGTGATCGCCGCCATCGCTGTCACGCTCGTGGTCAGCCCGAACAGCGCGATCGGGATGCCGGAGAACAGGATGCCCGCCCAGCCGAAGACCTTGCGTCGACCCACCCGATCCGAAAGCGGGCCGAAGACCAGGGCCCCCGTGACGTGCCCGACGCCGAAGCCGCTCACGACCCACCCGACCTGCGAAGGCGTGAAGCTCAACTGCGAGCCCAGCACCGGCACGGTGAAGTAGAGGAAAGCGCCGAAGCCGACGCCGAAAAGAAAGACGCTGACACAGGTGGCGAGCACCGCGACATTGGCCAGCACAGACCAGGCCGATGGGCCGCCTCTCCGCGCAGCGCTCGCGCCGGCCGCGCGGCGCTGCTCGCGGATCATGAAGAAGGCGTAGGCGCCGACGAGCAGCTCCAGGAGGCCGCCCGCAAAGAAGGTGGCCCGGTACCCGGCGAGGGCAGGAGCGAACGACTCGCTGATGTAGCCGCCCGGCAAGGGCCCCAGCGCCGCTCCGGCCAGGGTCGACGCCGAGAAGATGCTCATCGCCGTCGCCCGGTTCCGCGTCGTCGTGATGTCACTGACGTAGGACATCGCGGCGATGGTGAGCATGCCGTAGCCGATCCCGGAGATCAACCGGTAGGCGCCGAGATCGAAGACGCCTCCCGCCAGGCCGCCCAGGACCGACGCGGCCGCCGTGATCCCCACGCCGACAAGGTATGGCCGGCGGCGTCCTGCCCGGTCTGCCCAGCGCCCGCTCAGCGGACTGATCAGCATCGCTCCCAACCGATCGATACTGGTCACCACTCCGATGACGAACAGCGGCACCACGACGTCCAGCGTTCTGGCGTAGAGCGGCATGATCGGGACGTAGAACACTTCCGCGCTCCGCACGACCAGCATCGCCCCGGCAAGCGCCCAGAGCGCAACCGGGAGACCGACCGGCGCCGCGCGCCGCCCCGCTGGCCGCTCCAGACGCAGTGCCTGGTCCGTCGCGTCCACGGGGCGCCTCAGCGAACCGGCGGGACCACGAGCACCGTCACCGGCGCCCGCCGCAGCACCTTCTGCGTGACGCTGCCCAGGAACTCGCTCCGGATGATGGCCACGAGCGCATGGCGAAACACGGTCATTCCCTGCCCGCCGTCACGGTCGCTGGATCGCTTCCCAGTAGGGCCTCGAGCCCGCGGGCGCCGGTCGGCGGCTCCGGCAGCCATGGGACCAGCGCCACCCGCGTCGCGTGCTCCTGGCACACCTCGTCCACGTACGCGCGCTCGGCCGCCTGCCGGGCCACGAGCACCGGATCGCGCGCCGCCAAGGGGGTGAGGCTCTGGTTGAGGACCCACGCGAACGGCGCGATGCCGGCCCGCCCGAGGTCGGCCTGTAGTCGCGCGGCCTCGTGCACCGGCGTCGCCTCGGGCAGCGACACGATGAGGACCCGCGTGAAGTCGGGGTCCCGGAGCCGAGGCAGGAGTTCCCGTACCGCCTCCGGCATCTCGCTCGTCGAGCGCGACACCTCACGGTGATAGGCCTCCGTCGCGTCGAGCAGCAGCAGCGTGTGGCCCGTCGGTGCCGTGTCGACGACGACGAAGCGCTCGGTCCCCGCCGCCACCGTCTGCGCGAATGCCCGGAAGACCGCGATCTCCTCGGTGCACGGCGAGCGTAGATCCTCCTCCAGCAGCGCCCGGCCCTGGGCGTCCAGGGCCCCGCCGGCCGTCTCGAGGATGTCTGCGCTGTACGCTCGCGTCTCGGCGCCCGGATCGATCCGGCTGACCGTCAGCCCCGGCACCTCGTCGGTGAGGATCCGCCGGAGGTGAGCGGCCGGGTCCGTCGTGGACAGGTGTACGCGATGGCCGCGCCCGACCCGGCGCCGCGATGGCGTCGACGAGCGCCGACAACCCTCGCGGAACATCCTCGGTCCGCCGGTCCGCCGCGGGCGGGACGTGGTGATACGCTCGACCGCGGCCCGCCCGTGGCCCGAGCGAGCGGATGGCCTCGAGGCCGAGCACGCTGAACGGGTACAGCGGGACGTCCGTGCGGGGGAGGGCGGAGAGCCCCGCCGGCATCGCCGCCAGGGCCGCGTGCCCTCGAGCTTCCAGCGCCTGCGCGAGGGGATCGGACCGATCGACCGCCTCGAAGCGCCCGTTGATGACGAGCCGAAGGTTCGTCACGCCGAGCGCCGCGAGCTCCCCGCGCGTCCGTTCCGCCTCGGCCAGCGTGCTCGACTCCGGGCGACTCACCAGGAACACCGTGGTGCGGGCGAGGTCCGTGAGCGCGGCGAGCGGTCCGAGGCACGACGCCCCGGTGCCGTTGGTGTCGAGGAAGCCGGCCCACGCCGCCGGCAGCGTGAGCAGCCGCAGGGTATGTCCCGTCGGCGCCGTGTCGAACACCACGTGGTCGTAGGCCCTCGTCGTCGCCGGGTCGCCGAGGAGCTTCGAGAACTCGTCGAAGGCGGCGATCTCGACCGTGCAGGCGCCGGACAGCTGCTCCTCGATGCTGGCCACCGCCGCCGCCGGCAGCGCCTCCCGGTACGGCCCGACGACGCGCTCGCGGTAGTCACGCGCGGCCGCCTCCGGGTCGAGGTTCATCGCCGCCAGCCCCGGCACGCCCGGCACCGCGGTCGGCCGCGGGCCGAGCGGCGCACCGAGGACCTCGTCCAGGTTGGACGCCGGATCGGTGCTGACCAGGAGCACGCGGCGGCCGCCGTCCGCGAGCGCCACCGCCGTCGCGCACGCGATCGATGTCTTGCCCACCCCGCCCTTGCCGGTGAAGAAGAGGTGGCGGCCCGGCACGCGCGCGAGCCCGCCGATGCCAGACGTCAGCAGCATCTCCCGGAGCCAGGCGACGGGGTGCAGCAGGCGGGAGATTCCACCACGCGGAATACCCGGGAGGCGGCTCCCACCGCGGCCTCACCCTTCATGGCCGCCGCCCGGGCCAGCGTCTCGCGCTCGGGGTACGTCCCGCTGCTGACGATCCAGCCATCGATCACGATCAGCGGAAGACAGCGCGTCCCGCTCTGCGCCAGGGCCGCCTTCACCGCGGCATTCGCGGTGAACGCGCCCGGCTGCTGGGCGAGGTTGAAGCGCTCGACCGCGTTCCCCTGACCGCGCAGCCACTCGAGGTCGGCGGCAAACCGGGCCAGCGCCGGATCGACGCCCGGCCCGCACACCCCGGTCGAGCAACACATCGGCGGATCGAACACCTGGATCGTAGGCATGCCTCTCTCTCCCTTGCATCGTAAATCGCCGTTTGGCGATTTACGATCAACAAACCAAGAAACGAGCCCCGTCAGAGCCCGGCGACGAGCGCCTTCAGGCGGCGGAGCGCCCGGGGCTCGACCCAGTAGCACACCCGCGGCCCCTCGATCTCCCCGCGGATCAATCCGGCCTCCTTCAGCACTTTGAGGTGCTGCGACACCGTCGACTGCGCGAGCGGCAACTCCTCGACGATCTCGCCGCACATGCACGACGTGCGGCGCGACAGCAGCCGCAAGATCCGGACTCGCGCGGGGTGGCCGATGGCCTTGCCGAATTCGGCCACCTCGGCGTCCGCCTCCTGGCCCTCGACCGGTCGCAAGTCGGCTGCCGCGTCGTCGGGCACGGGACAGGGCGTTCGAGGATCGCTCGGCCTTCGAAGCGCTTTCATCGTAAAGTGACGATAACAGCAAACCCCTTCCCGGGTCAACTCACCCAGGAGTCGTCGTCGCCTTTCGTCAGCGCGCCGGAGACCCTGGAGTCCCGGCGCGCGGTCCTCGTGTCTCGGCGGCCAGCCCCGGCTGGTCCAAGCCGCATCCCGCATGCGACGCGTCCCACGCCTCGGTCGGCCACCTACGGGTGTTTCACCTTGGCGCTGGAGAAGTGGCATCCACCGCAGTCCATCAGTCCCCGGCTATGCTCCAGCGTGCCGCCCTTGTCGTGACAGCTCCGGCCCGCTCCGCCACCCGTGCGAGGTCCAGCTTCTTAGAGGGCCATGGAACAGCAGGGGATTTCTCTGTTTCCCGCGTGGCGTGCACGTTCCTCGCCAAGATCGGCGTGAGGGTCGCCGCCCCCGCGGCGGCGGCAAACAGCTTCAGGGCATTTCTTCGTCCGTTGTTCATCCGTCTGTCCTCCTTTTCCCGTGCCACGGTGCCAGCCGCTTCACGTTCGGATCATCGGCGCTGTTCAGCACGCAGGCTGCGAACGCCGACGCCAGGAAGTCAGCCGGTCCCGTGTACGTCTCGCTCTGGCCCGCGGACGTGTCGAACTCGATCGACGCCTGCCTGGTGCGTGCCGAGGATAGCCCCCCGCCGCGGGTGCCATCGTCAGGAAGCTCAGCATCATGATCCGGGCGCGCATCGTCCGAGTCTTCCTCGTTCCGACTCCGGGAGATGGCAGGAGTGCGCACCGCGATCCGGAGATCGGTCAGAAGTAGTACCGCACCCGCAGCTCCAGCCGATAGTCGTTCTGCTTCTCGCCGTACTCCGCGCGTCGCTCGCCCACGAGCGCCGCTGCCCGGAACCGCAGTTCCAGGTTCGTCACTGGACTGTAGGTGAGCTCGGGGATCACGACGAAACTCTGGTCCTCTACGTTGACGATCGTGGTCAGTGCCGGGGTGAAGTAGAGGATGTCGAAGGGCTCCTTCTGGCTCGCGCGTGCGTAGAGATAGCTCCGCATCGGGTTCGGCCGCCCGTAGGCCCCTTCGGCCAGCGTGATCGCCCGCCGAATCCCCGTGGGGTTCCCGGTGCTTCGAAAGGTAGCGGCGCCCGCCTCGACGAACCGGAAGAAGTCCTCCATCTGGCCGCCGGTGAAGCCGGTGCCGTTGTGGTAGTACTCCACGATGAAGGTCGTCTCCCGCTCCGTGAGGTAGCGGATCCCCACCAGGTAGCTCATGACGTCCGCGACCCGGCGCTTCGCTTGCCCCCGCTCGTTGATGGGCGCCTGCTCGAAATCCGTGATCAGCGCCCATTCGCCGTGCACCTCGAAGTTCGTCAGGATGTTCCGGGCGAAGTCGACCCCGAACCGGGTCGTGCGACTGCCCCCCGTGAAGACCATGACGTCGAGGTCGGTGTCGAAGAGCAGCGCGTAGAGCTTGGCGGCGACATTCAGGTGGTCGGTCTCCCCGAATTCCTCGTTGACGTCCCTGTCGACGGGCAGGGCCACGGCGGTGAACGCCGCGGTCTTCAGGGGCCCGTCGAAGCTCCTGATGGCCTCCGCGACCAGGAGGTAGAAGCCTTCGAGCGCGAGCTCCGGATCCTCGGGGTTCTTCGGGCGGTCGACGAAAGCCACCGGGTTCCACGCGTAGCCCTTGCCCCACTTGACGACCTTTTTCCCCACGTCCAGGGCCAGCCCGGGGATAGGCTTCAGTGACCCGAACCCCTCGAGCAGGTCGATGCGGGACTCGCTGTCGAGGTCGCCCTGGGTGGTCAGCGCGTCGGCCCGCGCGAAGAGGGAGAAGATGCCCTTGCGGTAGGAGCCCTCCAGCCTGAGCCTGAGGTCGTACTGCGCGGCGGTGGCGCCCTCGTCCTCGTCGAAGAACTGGAGCCGGTAGAACGCGGCGTCCCGGTCGAAGCCGAACAGCGTCGGTTGGAACTCGAGGAAGCCGCCCAGGCGGTAGGGCCGTTCCACGGTCCGCGCGATCTCCTTCTCGATGTCCTCGAGGCGGATCTCGTCCGTGCCCTGCGCCCGGATCGCGCCAGCCGGTACGAGGAGAGCCCAGAGCAGGAGGGCTGCCGCTGCCCCGGGCGCCACCCTCATCGCATCGTCTCGAGCCGGGGCAAGAAGTCCAGCGTGAACACCTCGTCCGGGACGACCCGCTTCTTGATGCGGGCGTAGACCATGTAGGATCGGTAGCCCTTGTACAGTGGGCTGTCGGTCTCGAGGATCGCGGGCCGGAGCCGGCCGTCGTCGAACGGCTTCGGCTCCTTGAAGTAGAGGGTCTTGATCAGGAGCCCGGTGGCCGCGTAGCACTCGATCCGGGTCGGCAGCACCGTCTTCCGATCCACCCACATCTTCAGGTGATCGTAGGCCACCGTTGTGGTCTTGGCCCGGAGGTCCAGGAAGTAGGCCCCGCCCTGCTCCTCGACCGTGCGGACGTCGTACTCGACGTGGTAGTCGAGCCGCATGATGTCGGCGTTGTTGAAGACGCTCCCGGTCACCGACTGGAGGCTGGTGATCCGGATCGGCTTGCCTACCCCCGGGATGTAGAGCCACATGTTGTCGCCGAGCCGGAGGGTGGCCCGCCCTTTCTCGCTGGCCGGCTCCAGGAACAGGGAGGCGATCCTGTCGTCCCCTTTCTTGAGCGTCCAGAGCAGGTACTCCCGCCGGGCGCCGCTGGGCTGGACGTCGATGAGCTTCCGGTAGGACTCGAACGACTCCGGCTGCAGGTTGGCATCGACCTTCTTCAAGATCTCGGTCCCATCCAGGGCGGCGGCCGGCGAGGCGCCGAGGAGAACCGCGATCGCGAGGAGAGCCATTGTCCTCATCGTGGCTTACACGTGACGGAGCGCGTCGATCGGCTCCATCCGGGAGGCCCGGACGGCCGGCTGGACGCTGGCCACGACCGAGACCGCGATGACCATCACGGACGCCAGCACGACCTCGTAGGGGTCGATGCGGGGGCTGAGCACGAACAGTTGGCGGGCGCCGCCGAAGGCGATCGAGACCTTCCAGACATTCAGGGCCAGGATGATCGCGGCTCCGGCCAGGACGCCCGCGGCGGCGCCCGCCATGCCGAGGAGGACGCCCTCGACGAGGAAGAGCGAGAGGATCCGGCTGGGGAGGGTGCCGATCGCGGCGATCGTCCCGATCTCCCGCACCCGCTCGTACACCGCCATGATCATCACGTTGAGGACGCTGATCAGCACGATCGCGATGAGCATCAGCTTCATGAAGAGGGCCATCATGTCGATGAGCGTCGCGACGGTCGAGAAGGGCGAGAGCTGCGCCCAGGTGTGGACCTCGAGCGCCGCCCCGCCGCCGCTGTCGCCCTCCAGTCGCTCGCGCAGGGCACGGCCCACCCGCGCGATCTGCCCGAAGTCCCGGAGCCGGATCGCCACCTCGGTGGTCTCCGTGCCCTGCATTCTCAAGATTTCCATCCCATCCTCGAAGTGGATGTAACCGTCGCGCCCGCCGGGGCCGGTGGCGCTCTCGAGGATCCCGCTGACCAGGAGCGTCTTGCCGTTGATGGATCCGTCCTTGTTCGTTGCCACGACGACGACGGTGTCGCCGACCTTGATGCCCATGCCGCGGGCGAGCAGGTCGGGGACGAGGATCTTCCCGCGCGCCAGGGCCGCGGGGGTCCGGTCACCCTGGAGGACGCGCGAGAGCAGCTTCGGGCTGACGGCGAGCTCCCGGTCCGGATACACCGCGGTGACGCGCATCCCGGTCGTCTCGACGAAGGTGCTGAACATGGCGTTGAACTTGATGCGCTCGGAGGCGCCCGCCACGCCGGGCACGCTGCCGAGCTCCTTCTGGATCTCGGCGAGCTGCGCCGGCTCGAGGTTCAGGTTGAGCGGGAGGCTCTCAATGGAAGCCACGTACCCCCGGCGGTGAATTTGAAGGTGCCCCAGGTAGTTGTCGGTGATCGACGCCACGATGGTCTCCTTGAACGCGCCCGCCATGGCGACAAAGACCAGGACGAAGACGACACCGAAGGCGATCAGCGAGACCGTGAGCAGGCTGCGCCGCGTGTAGCGAAGCAGGTTGCGGACGGCAATCTTGGCCAGGTTGCCCATCAGCCGCGCTGCTCCCGACGGCCCGTCAGCCGCCCGTCCTCGATGGTGTAGACGATCTCGGCCGCCCCGATGATCCGCGTGTCGTGCGTGGCGAAGAGGAAGGTGGTGCCGACCTCGTCGCGCATCTTCTTCATGAGCGCGATGATCGTATAGGCGGTCTCTCTGTCGAGGTTCGCAGTAGGCTCGTCGGCCAGCACCAGCTCGGGGCGCGTGACGAGCGCGCGCGCGATGGCCACGCGCTGCTTCTGGCCGCCCGAGAGCTGCTCGGGACGCTTGTCCCGCTGGTCGGCCATCCCGACGGCGCCGAGGAGCTCGAGCACCCGGCTGCGCCGTTCGCCGGCCGGCCGGTCCTGCACCATCACCAGCGGGTACTCGACGTTCTCGAACGCCGTCAGCACGGGCACCAAGTTGAAGCTCTGGAACACGAAGCCGATGCGCGCGCCCCGGAAGGCGGCGGCGTGCCGGCGGCCGAGGCGCGTGACGTCGATCCCGGCGACCTCGAGCTGCCCGCTGGTCGGCTTGTCGAGGCACCCCAGCAGGTTGAGCAGCGTCGTCTTGCCGCTCCCCGAGGGGCCGATGAAGGCGATGAAGGAGCCGGCCTCCACATCGACGCTGACACTCCTCAGGGCTCGCACCTCCACCCCGTCGGCGGCATACGTCTTGGTCAGGTCCGTGGCCCGGACGACGTTCACGCCTGGCGCCCTCGCGCCACCACCGGATGCCATCCCGCTCTCCCTCCCGGTTTCTGTTCGCTGAGCAACATGCATCACGCGAGCCACAAAGCGTTCGGCCGGTTCAGGGCTCGAATTTCATGGTGTTAGGGATGGCGTCGAGCGCGGCACGCCGCAAGGGCGCGCCGCACCGGGGCGGCGCCGCCACACGGTTGCCCGACTACGGCGGTGAGTGACTTCCGGGTTCGCATCCGTCGCCTCGTCAGTGTGTTCGTCCAGGGAGGGCGTCACCCCTCGCCATGACCACAGTATGAAGACCGCGGACCAGCTGATTCCATGACTTAAGTCACAGGACCTTGGCCGCGCCGATCTCCCTTTTACGCCGCCCTGCCCTTGCGCGGAGCGCTCGTCCCGAGAGCATAATCGGTGGTCGCCCATGACGACGAGAGCCGGGCCCCGTGCCGCTGACGTCGAGACCCTCTCGCGCATCCCGTACTTCCGCTCGCTGCCGCCGCGCGAGATCCGCCGTCTGGCGACGCGTTGCGTGCCGCGGACCTTCGCCCCCGGGGCGCTCCTCTTCGAGGAGGGCGAGCCCTGCCGCGGCCTCTTCATCATCGCCGGCGGCGCCGTCGAGATCCGGCAGGTTTCCATCCGAGGTCGCGAGCACATCTTCCACACGGAAGGCCCCGGCGCGGCCCTCGGAGAAGCGCCACTCTTCGACGGCGGCGGGTACATCGCCTCCGCTGTCGCCACCGCGCCCACGCGCGCCCTCTTCCTGCCGCGCGCCGACCTCCTCCGCCTCTGCCGCGAGCATCCCGGCGTCGCCCTGGCGATCGCGGGAACGCTGGCGCGGCGCCTGCGCCACTTCGCCGAGATGGTGGGCGACCTGGCGTTTCGGCCGATCCCCGAGCGGCTGGCCCGCTACCTCGACGGCCTGGTTCGCCCACCCGGCGGCGCGGGGACCGAGATCGAGCTCGGATTGACTCACGCCCAGCTGGCCGCGAGGCTGGGCACGGTCCGCGAGCTCGTCGCCCGCGCGTTCCTGCAGCTCGAGCAGAGCGGCGTCATCACGCGCAAGCGGGGGCGGGTCGTGATCCGCGATCCGGCCCGGCTCGCCAGCCTCGCCCGCGGGGAGCCCTGAACTTCTCCCGCGCCTGTGACTTAAGTCATCGCCCGCTGGCCCCAGCGTTCGCCATACTGCACGGTGCAGAGGCAAACCAGGGGAGGCGGCGATGGAGAAGGCAGACGTTGCGGCGAGGGGCGCGATCATCCTGTCCTTCGTCGTCGCCCTCGAGATCGTGATCATGATCAGCCCCTTCGCCCTCTTCTTCTACGCGGTCTTCAACCCCGTTCTGCTGGCGCTCGATCGCTTCGCCGCGACGCGCTGGCTCACCGCGTTCTTCCTCCCCCACATGGTCGTGTCGCCCGATCCGGCACTGAAAGCGATCCGGGTGCTCGGCTCCGTGGCGTTCATCGTCGGCGCGGTGGCCTTCCTCGCCTGCGCCGTCCAGGTCTACGCCGGGAAGCTCCTGCGCACGGGGCCCGCGACGCGGGGCCTGTACGCGGCGATCCGCCACCCGCAGTATCTCGCCCTGGGCGGGGCGGGGCTCGGGCTCGCCATCCTGTGGCCGCGGTTCCTCACGCTCGTGCTCCTCGCCGTCATGCTGTTTCTCTATTACCTGCTGGCCCGGGACGAAGAGCGGCGCATGCTCGCCCGGTTCGGCGACGACTACCGCGCCTACATGGAGCGGACGGGCATGTTCCTTCCGCGCCTGTCGGGAAGCCGGCCGCCGCCGGCCGAGGCCCGGCGGCCCCTGACGGCCGCCCGCGGGCTCGCGATCGTCCTGGCGCTGCTCGTGGCGATGGTCGGCGCCGGCTTCGCCGCCCGCGCGTATACCGTCCGCCATCTGCCGCTGGCGGCCATCGGGCCGGTGGACGTCCTCACGATCACGCCCGAAGACCTGGCGGCGGCCCGGGACATCCTGCCCGCGGTCCTCGAGGCTCCGGCCGTCGCCGCCAAGCTCGGCGACTCCCGGGATCGGGCGGGGCGCGTCCTCGCCTACTTCATCCCGATCGACTACACGATGCAGGGCATGATCGCGGACACCGGGGACGAGTGGAAGCTGTTCACCCGGCACGCCACGATTCCGATGATCACGGACTTCGTCCTCCATCCCGTCGCGCACCTGGCGGAGGGGCACGGCCATCGGGACGCCGCGACGCACGGGGCGGCGATGCACGAGAGCCCCGCGATGAAGCGCCGGGTCATCTTCGTCGGCGTGTCCGCCCCCGGCCGCACGCTCGCATCGCCGGCCGACGACTTCGGCATCGCGGTCACGAGGCGACCGCTGTTCTTCGTCGATCTTCACCTGCACACCGGGGAGGTCCTGGCGATCCGGGATACGGCGCCCGGAAGCGGCTGGGGCACCGTGCCGACCCCGATGTTCTGACGGAGGCGACACCCGGCGCGATGCGACACGGACGACATCATCGTCGAGATTCGTCGACAACATCGGCGAGGCGGAGCGAGTGTCGCGCTTTGGCCCCGGTGGGGCGCTGGCTCCCCGCTCCGCGTGGAGGTGAATTCTCCGGGGATCCGCTCACCCGGTCCCAGGGAAGCCCTGCGTCGCCGGCCACGTGCGATGCGCTCGGCGGGTTGGCGCGGCTGATGCACCTCTCGCGTCGGCGGTTGCATGGGACGCCCGAAGCGACGATGTGGTGCCCCCCGCCGGGACGTCGTCATGCAGTTCGTCGCCAGCGAACAGAAGGAGAGGGATATGCGCGACTGGATCATGGCGCTGATCGCTCTGACCGCGGCGCTCATTCCGTCACCCGCCATGGCGCAAGAGCGGCCATGGGAGTGGGGCTGGGGGATGCATCCCGGGTGGTGGATGTGGGGAGCCGGAGGACTCGTGATGATGTTCATGATGCTGGTGTTCTGGGGCCTCGTGGTCACCGGCATCGTGCTCGGCATCCGGTGGCTCGCCCGACAAGGACGGGAGGAGCGGCCGGACCGCGCCCTCGACATCCTTCGCGAGCGCTATGCGCGCGGAGAGATCAACAAGGAGGAGTTCGACGCGCGGCGCCGGGATCTGGGGGGTCGCGCCGCGTGACACTCGGGTGAACGCGATCGAGGCCCGCGGCCTCACCCGACGCTACGGCTCGTTGCTCGCCGTCGACCGCGTGAGCTTCGCGGTGCGACGGGGTGAGATCTTCGGCTTCCTCGGCCCCAACGGCGCCGGGAAGAGCACGACGGTGCGGATGCTGACCGGCTACGTGTCCCTCAGCGAAGGTTCGGCACTCCTGGACGGCCACGACATCCTGACCGACAGCCTCGCCGCGCGCCGCCGCCTCGGCGTGGTGCCCGAGGAGGCCAACGTCTACGTCGACCTCACGGTCTGGCAGAACGTCATGCTCATGGCCGAGCTGCACGGCGTCTCCCGGACCGAGCGCACGCGGCGCGGCATGGCGCTCCTCGAGCTCTTCGAGCTTGCCGAGCGGCGTGGAGACCGGGGCCGCGCCCTGTCCAAGGGACTCCGCCAGCGCCTGATGCTCTGCATGGCGCTCGTCAGCGAGCCGGCGATCCTCTTCCTCGACGAGCCGACGACCGGCCTCGACGTCGCGAGCGCGCGCCTCATCCGGGACACGATCGCGCGCATGAACCGCGAGCGCGGCACCACGGTGTTCCTCACCACGCACAACCTCGAGGAGGCGAACCAGCTCTGCCACCGGCTCGCCATCATCCACCGGGGGCGCATCGCCGCGATCGACACGCCCCAGGCCCTCCGCGGCGCCATCGAGTCTCGCCGCTCGGTGGACGTGGTGTTCACCGCGGCCCCACACGCCACCCCCGTGGTCAGCGACCCCGGTGCGGTCATCGAGACCTTCGCGGGCGGCGCCGGCATCCGGGTGTACACGCCGATGCCGGGCGCGGCGGCGCAGGAAGTGGCCACCTGGGCCACGGAGTGCGGCGTCGACATCGAGAGCATCAGCACGCGTGGGCCGAGCCTGGAGGACGTCTTCCTCTCCTTGACGGCCACCGCCTCCCGCCCCCGCGAGGGACCGGTCGGTGGCCGGGACTAGCCAGGGCTCGCCCGGGCGGGCTCATGCAAAGCCGGGAACGATCGCCTGGCTCCCGCCGCTCGTCCTGTTCATCAACCTCGCGGTCGTGGGTCTTCTTGCGTCGTACAGCTCGCTGAACCTGCGCCCGGACATCTCGGCATTGCACGGCGCCGAGCCCGAGACCTATCGCCTGTGGACCATCTCGCTTGCCGTCCTCGCCCCCACGCTCGCCGGCCTCGTCCTGCTGTGGCCGGTCTTCAGATGGCTGCCCCGGCGAGGATCCGACGACGTCCCGATCATGATCGCGCACCGAGCGGCCAACGCGCCGCTCGCGCTCGCGGCCTTCTGCGTCCTCGGGTGGCTCGGGGTCACCGGAGTCGCCGTCGTCCGGTCGCTGACGAGCGGCCTGGACATTCCGCTCGGGCTCAGGGCGCACGTCGTTGTCCGTCCGATCCTCGCGGGACTCATCGCGGGGGCCGCGACGTTCTTCGCCGCGGAGCACCTCTGTCGGACCCGTGTCTGGCCCGCCCTCCTCGCGAGCACCCGGATCGCCGGGAATCCCGGGCTCTGGAGAGTGCGCGTCGCGCATCGTCTCCTCGCGCTCTGGCTCGCGATCAGCGTTCTGCCCCTCAGCACCGTGGCGCTCACGACCTTCGCGCGAACGGCAGGTCTGGACCTGCCGACGCACCCCGTGCTCGGGCGTCTCGTCTCCGTCGCCCTCTTGATCGCGGTCTCGGCGGCCGTGGGCGGGGCGTGGCTCGCCTGGCTCGTCTCGCGCTCCGTCGCCCGGCCCCTCGAGGCGCTCGAGGCCGCGATGGCCCGTCTCCGTGACGGCCGCCTCGACACGCGGGAGCCGGTCGCCTCGACCGACGAGATCGGGGCGCTGGCCGAGGGGTTCAACCTCATGGCCGGACGCCTCTCGGCGAGCTACGCGGCGCTGGAGGCCCGCAACCGCGAGCTCGCCGAGGCGCTGGACCGCGTGGTGTTCCTCGAGCACGTCAAGCGAGGCCTCGACCGCTTCGTCCCGGAGACCGTCCGGCGGGCCATCGAGGAGAACCCTGAGGCCCCGCGCCTCGGCAAGACCGCGAGGGACGTGACCGTGCTCTTCCTCGACATCGAGGGGTATGCCCGCCTGAGCGAGGACCTGCCACGGCCGGCGCTCAACGCGGTCGTCGAGCGATACTTCTCGCTCTTCCTGGCGCCGATCCGCGCGGAGGGGGGAGAGATCAACGAGACCGCCGGCGACGGCCTCATGATCATCTTCCAGGCCGGCCGGCCCGAGGAGCACGCGGCCGCGGCGGTCCGGGCGGCGCTGGCGATCCGGGCGCAGACGGCGCGCGCCAATCGCGACACGGCAGGGAGTCATCCACCGATCGTCGTCAATGTCGGCGTCAGCTCCGGGGAGTGCGACGTCGGGGCTACACGCTTCGAAGGGCCTGCGGGCGAGCGCTGGACTTTCACCGCCACCGGCCCGGTGACGAACCTCGCGGCACGGCTCGGTGAGCGCGCCGGCGGCGGGGAGATCCTGCTCGCCCCCGAGACGGCACGCCGGGTGCACGACCACTTCCCTCTCCGAAGCCTTGGCCTCGCCACGCTCAAGAACCTCGCGAGGCCCGTGGAAGTGTGGGAGGTCGACGGCGGACAATGATGACCTCGCGCCACGCCGCTCTGGAGGTATGGAGATCCCAGGTGAGAGCCGCCCTGGTCGTCGCCAGGAAAGACGTGCTGATCTACTACTTCAAGCCCCCCGTCGTGACGTTTGGCCTGGTGTTCCCCCTCTTCTTCTTCCTGGCGTTCGCGGTGGGCCGGCCCGTGCCGCTCTCGAGCCTCGTCTCTAGCGTGCTGGCGATGGCGCTCTTCTTCAGCGCGTCGGCCGTCGGCCCGCTCATCACACCCTGGGAGCGCCAGGCCCGGACCTGGGAGCGGCTCGTCACGTCCCCGGCCTCGCTGGAGGCGATCCTCGCCGGCGACGTGCTCGCCGCCAGCGTGTTCGGGGCCGGCATCACCCTCCTGCCGCTCGTCCTCGGTCTGGTCGTCACCCCTGCCCGGATCACCGCGCCTCTGGAGCTCGTCGCCGGCCTGCTCCTCGGCGCGCTGGCGTTCGCCGCGCTCGGGGTGCTGCTCGCCGCGCGCGGCACCGACGCGCCGTCCGAGGTGATGATGCTCTCGAACCTCGTGCGCCTCCCGCTCATCTTCGTGAGCGGCGTGCTGGTGCCGCTCGACCAGGTGCCGGCGTGGGGCCGCTGGGTCGCCCCGCTCTCCCCCCTGACCTACGGGGTCGATCTCCTGCGCGGCGGTCTGGGCGAAGCGCGCTTCTTCCCGGCGTGGGTGGACGCGCTCGCCCTGGTCGCCTTCGCGACGGGCTTCCTCGCGCTCGCGAGGTTCCTCCATCAACGGCGGGACCGGGCTGCCTGAGCCGATGTCCCTGAAAAACGCGCACGACCGCGTCACCGGGCACGAACGCTTCCGCCCCGTGCGAGGAGCGCGGTTGACGCGCTGGTCCTGAGCCTGGCCGGGGACCCCGGGGGGATCGCCGTCGGATGGCGGTGTCGGTCCTCTCGATCGTCCTGGCACTCGGCGTGTCGACGACGGTCGGCGTCTTCTTCGGCGCCTACCCCGCACGCCGCGTGGCGCGCGTGGACCCGAGCGTCGCGCTCCGGGCGGAGTAGGACCCGGCTCAACGCAGGCCCCCGGCCGGCTCGATGAAGAGCTCATTGGTGTCGTCCTCGAAGCCGAACAGCTCCGCGTAACGCCCCCAGTCGATCGCCGTGTCGAGCTGCCGGCGGGCCTCGGCCGCGCTCCAGTGCTGCTCGAGGAGGCCGAGGAAGAACGATTCCGACAGGCGGCGGTTGGCCTTGCCCTGCAGCGCCGCGTGGATCCGCGTCACGAGGCTCGGCCGCTCCTCGAGCGCTCGCCGGAAAAGCTCTTTCCGGGCGAGGCC
>Ga0209342_10001286_pt1 | contig 28250 bp, 22 predicted proteins | sample RifCSP16_2_FD_184023 | JGI IMG/M metagenome (GOLD analysis project Ga0209342, IMG submission 184023) | Soil microbial communities from Rifle, Colorado - Rifle CSP2_sed 16_2 (SPAdes) (version 2) | ecosystem: Environmental > Terrestrial > Deep subsurface > Rock core/Sediment | place: Rifle...
CGCGCCGAGCCGCGTTTCCCTCCCCCTACGTGGGGAGGGTTAGGGTGGGGGGTCGATGACAAAACAAAAAGACCGGGGCGCCTGGCAGCGCCCCGGAGACGACTCGTGAGGATGATCCCCTCTTTGGGGGGGTAGGTATTCGTGAGACGGGTTAGGTGCAGGTTGGATGAGCCATACAGGAATGCGCAGGCTATTTGCCATTTGACTCCAGCAAGAGGCGTGCCCGCATGACCCGCATGACGGGTGCATTCCTCCAAGTTTCCTGCTCTCAACGCGATCGCGCATGGCGCTGGGCGGCTCCTCCCTCGCTCCCCCGCGGAAAGTGTGCCGTTTCTGCGCACGAAGCTGGACAGTGCGCAGGTTTTTTTGGGGGACGTCGACGGAGTCCCCGTCTCAGTGGCCTCCGCCCCGGAGCCGGGCCTTCTCGAGCTCGCGCGCGCAGGTATGACAGGGAAAGTCGTAGCCCGAGAAGATGTCGTAGATGCGCAGGCACTCCGAGCAGGCAAAGCGCTCACAGACGTCGCACTGCAGCAGGGCCGGGTTGGAGACGAGCTCGTCGCCCCGGCGGTAGTGGAGGGCGGCCTCGGTGACCGTTCGAAGACAGGATTGGCAGTTTTCCGGGGGCTCCATGAGCAGGCTCCGTGTCCGGGCGCCTCGCCAGCCGGAGCGGCGGGCGCTTCTCCCGATCCCGGCGATTGGCTGCTACGATAGCATCGGAGATTCTTTCCCGGTCCGTCTTGGTGCCGGCGGCGGGGTTGACCTGCGGGGGCTATAATGCCGGCCCGCGTCGGCCTGTCCGGCGCCGAGCGAGGGACGGAGCATCGCCATGAAAAAGCTGTTCGCACCCTTTGTCGCCATCGCACTGCTCACGGGCCCCGCGCTCGCCCAGTCGAAGCTCGACCAGGCCATCGCCAAGGCCGACGAGCAGCTCAGGAAGGGCAAGCCCGAAGAGGCCGTGAAGACCCTCACCAAGGCCGCCGAGCAGGCGGGCGCCGAAGGCTACGTCGCCCTCGGCCAAATGCAGGAGCGGGTCGGTAACCTCGACGAGGCGGCGGCCGCCTACGGAAAGGCCAAGAGTCTCGCCGCGAGCGAGGATCCCCCCACGCGCGCGGAGGTGCTCGCCACCGTCGTCCACTTCACGCTGCGGCGGGGCACGGCCAAGGACGCCCTCGCCCTCGCCCACCAGGCGGTGCAGCTCGCGGCGACGCCGACGACCCTCGCCGCCCTCGCCCGAGCCCAGGTGCGGAGCGAGGACGGCCCCGGCGCGCTGCAGACGGCAGACAAGGCGGTGGCGGCGGGGGCGCCGAGGGGGATCACGCAGGTCGCCCGGGGCGAAGCGCTGATCGCCCTCGGGCGCAACGCCGAGGCCGAGGCCGCGCTGCGGCGGGCGATCGAGCTCGACCCCCGCTCCGCCCTCGCCCAGTCGCGCCTCGCCCGAGCGCTCCTTGCTCTCGGCCGCCCCGCGGACGCGGTCGCCGCCGGGCGACGCGCGACGGAGCTCGACGAGAAGTTCGGCGAGGGCTTCGCCATCACCGGGGTCGCCATCCTCGCCGGCAATCTCAAGGACTGGGGTGACGCCATCGCCCAGGCCCAGCAGGGGGCCTTCCTCGATCCGAAGGACCCGATCGTGCAGCTGGCGGTGGGCAAGATCTTCGAGACCAACGGCCAGCTCGAGCAGGCGGCGGGCGCTTACCGCCGGGCCCTCGAGGCCGATCCCGACTTCGCCCCCGCCCGGCTCGCCCTCATACAGGCGGAGCTGAACCGCGGCAACCGCGAGGCGGCCCTCGCCGAGGCACGGAAGGCGGCGGCGGACATGCCGACGAGCCCGGAGATCCAGCTCCTCATCGGCGAGATGGCGGTCCGCAAGGGCGACTACGCCGAGGCCCTCGGCTTCCTCGAGCGGGCGACGCAGGGCCTGCCGGGCAACCCCGACGGCTGGGCGCTGCTGGGCCGCGCCTACCACTTCGCGCGCCGCTACGACGACGCGGCCGCCGCCTACCAGAAGGCGGTGGAGCTCGCGCCCCAGAACCTGGGCTACCGCACGACCCTGGGCCTGGTCCTCGGGCAGGCGGAAGAAAACGAGGCTGGCCTCGCCCAACTGCAGAAGGTGGTCAACACCCCCGGCTACAAGGAGGCTGCGGCTTGGGCAAACATCGGCTGGATCTACCGCAACATGGACAAGCCGCAGGAGTCGATCGCCGCTTACCGCAAGGCCCTCGAGATCGACCCCAAGGAGGAACAGGCGGCGCTCGGCCTGGGCTGGGCCTACTACTACACGAAGGACTACGACCAGGCGATCGCCGCCTACAACCGGGCGATACAGATCAACCCCGAGACCGCGGGCGTCGCCTACGACGGCATCGCCTGGTGCTACGCCTTCAAAAGGGACCCCGCGAACGCCCGTGCCTTCATGGACAAGGCGCTCAAGGCCGGGGCGAGTGACACGCGGCTCAAGGACTACGTGGAGCGGCTTGAGAAGGCGGTGGCCGCCGGCCAGCTCATGGGCGAAGAGGAGGCGGCCCGTGTCCAGGCGGACCAGCGGCGCGAGGCGGAGCGCGCCCGGCGGATCGAGACCGCCAACAACGCCGTCCGCGCCCGAAACCCCGCGACCCGCTCCCGGGCGGCGCGGGAGCTCGCCTCGCTGGCCGGACCCGACGCCGTGGATGTGCTCATCTACATGATGCAGGCGGACAAGGACTACGACGTGCGCATCGCCGCCACGCAGGCCCTGGGCTCGCTCGGGGGAGCGGCACGCAAGGCTGTCCCGAACATCGAGGGGCTGCTGCGGCAGGCGCCTTACGAGGCCCCGATCAACGCCACGAAGGAAGACATGGACAACATGATGAAGGACGGCGACTACCGTCGGGCGCTGCGGGACGCGCTGCAGAGAATCAAGGGGTAGGGAAGCGACCTCAGGCCCAGACCCCGGGGATCCCCCGGCGACAGTCGGGGCAGCGGCCGTCGGCGCCGACGCGGTTCTGCAGGATGCGGTAGCCGACCCGCTCCACCAGAAGCGCCCGACAGCCCGGGCAGTACGTGTTCTCCCAGCTCCGCACGAAGCCGGGGAGGTTCCCGGCGTAGACGAAGCGCAGCCCCTCCCGGGCCCCGATCTCCGCCGCCCGCAGTAGCGCCTGCACCGAGGTCGCGTCCTTGTCGCCCATCTTGTAGTCGGGGTGGAACGCGGTCACGTGCCATGGGATGTCGGGCGAGACCGAGACGAGGAAGCGGGCGATGTCGGTGAGCTCCTCGTCGGAGTCGTTGAAGCCGGGCACGACCAGCGTCACCACCTCCAACCAGAAGCCGCGCTCGTGCAGCGCGCGGATCGTCCAGAGCACGCGCTCGAGCGTGCCCCCGAGGTCGCGGTAGGGGCGCTCGCGGAAGCCCTTGAGGTCCACCTTGTAAAGCGAGACCCAGGGCTTGATGTACTCCAGGACCTCTTCGGTGCCGTTGCCGTTGGAGACGTAGGAGCAGAGCAGGCCCTCCGCCTTCGCGACCCGGAAGACGGCGACCGCCCACTCGCTCGTGATGAGCGGCTCGTTGTAGGTCGAGGTGACGATCTCGGCGCCCTTGTCGTGAGCGAGGCGGACGATGTCCTCCGGCCTCACCTCTTCCGCGGGCGCCATCGCGCTCTTGTCGCGGAGCGCCTGGGAGGTGAGCCAGTTTTGGCAGTAGCCGCAGTGGAAGTCGCAACCGAGCATCCCGAAGGAGAGGGCGCGCGCTCCGGGCCGGACGTGGAAGAAGGGCTTCTTTTCCACGGGGTCGAGCTGCAGACCGGCGACGTAGCCGAAGGGGACCCGGAGCACGCCGTCCTGGTTGTAGCGCACGCGGCAGATGCCCTCGCGCCCGGGCGGGATCAGGCAGCGGTGCCCGCAGGCGAAGCAGCGGACGCGTCCCTGGGGCAGCTTCTCGTAGAGCTCGCCCTCCCGCGTGTGGCGGGCGAGCAGCTCGGCCAGGGGAGTTGCGGTGGCAGGCATCCGATCCTCCCTCGACCGATTATAGGCCCCGCGAGGGGCGTCGACCGGGTGTGGTCCACTCTGGCACCTCTGCGGCTCGCCCCGTCCGCTTGACGGAGGGCGGTCCCCGGGGCGAAACTCTGGTGAGGCGAACAAAAAGCGAAACACAGATGATCCGCCCCGGCGTCGCCGCACCCGCCCTCGCGTCCCGCATGGGGTCGGAGATCCTTCTCGAGAGGGGCGGCGTGCGCTACCACCCCCTGCGCTCGCGCTCGCTCCTCAGCCGCTGCACCTCCACCAACGTGCCGTTCGACTGGACGGTGAATCCCTACCGCGGCTGCGCGATGGGGTGCCGCTACTGCTACGCCGCCTACACCCACGAGTACATGGGCCTCGACGCGAGGTCGGCGTTCCACTCCGTCATCTACGTCAAGGAGGGCGGGGAGGCGGAGACCGCCCGGCGGCTCGGCGTGGCGGCGCGAGCGGGCGCGCTCGTGGCCCTCGGCACCGCGACCGATCCCTGGCAGCCCGGGGAAGCCTCCGCACACGTCACCCGTCGCTTCCTCGAGATCGCCTCGTCCCTCCGCGGGCTGCGCCTCGCCGTCACCACGAAGGGCGCCCTCGTGCTCCGTGACCTGGACCTGCTCCGGCGCATCCACGAGCGCTCGACGCTCTCCGTCGCGGTTTCGCTGATCTCCCCGCACGCCGATCTCCTGCGACGGGTCGAGCCCTGGGCGCCGGCGCCGGAGGCCCGCCTCGAGGTGATGCGGCGCCTGGCCACCTCCGGGCTCGACGTGGGGCTGGCCCTCGCGCCGATCCTGCCCGCCCTCACCGACGGCGAGGCCGACCTCGACCGGCTGCTCGCCGAGGTCGCGGCGGCCGGCGTGAGGCGCGTCAACTGGCGTCTGCTCTTCCTCCGCTCCCCGACGCGGGAGAGCTACCTCACCTGGCTCGAGAGCGAGTTCCCACACCACGTCGCCGCCTACCGGCGCGCGTTCGCCGGCCGCTCGCACCTCGGCGGGGCCTATCCGCTCCGGATCGCCGCCCGGGTCGAGCGGCTGCGGCGCAAGCACGGCTTCCGGGATGAGGCCTTCGGCCGTAGCGCTCGCCCCCGCTCGGCGGGCGCGACCCAGCTTTCTCTGTTCGCTTGACGGCCGGGGCCCCCGGATATCATCCGAGCTCGGAATCGAGGGGGCGGGAGGGGCGTGCGCAGCCCCGCGTCTGGCCTGTGAAGGCTGAAGGCAGGAACGCCGTGCGGATCCCAACGGGGCGGCCATTGGCATTGGTGGGCGGGCTGCCTCAGGGCCGGCTCGAACCCCACCCACCGCCAGAGGGGTTATCCAGATCCGTCTAACCAGGCTCCCGCGACCCTGGGGATCGTCACGCGCCTCCCAACCTCCTGACTCGCAGGAAGGGCCAAGAGCAGCCGCCTTTCTGAGCTCGGAATGAACGGACCGCTATATCCTTGTTAACGGGACCTGTTCAATCACTTGTTCGGCGGGCATCGAGGAGCGCGCCGGGGCGACAGCGCGGGGACTGTTCTTGCCGCGGCACGCGTGGCAGAATCGAAGGTATGGAGAATCGCTACACCGGGGTGTTTGAGCAGGTGGGCGACTGGTGGATCGGCCACGTCGAGGAGCTGCCTGGGTGCAATGTCCAGGAGCGTACGCTGGAAGAGGCTCGAGAAAGCTTGAAGGAGGCCATCCATCTCGTCGTGCAGTCCAATCGGGAGCTGGCTCGTCGCGAGTCGGAAGGCCACCAGGTCGTCCGCGAAGAGCTCGCCGTCCCGGTTGAGTGAAGCGTACCGAACTCCTTCGGCATCTGGCAGCTCAAGGGCGTCAACTCCTACGGGAAGGAGGCCGCCATTCCATCTAATGGAGGCGGACGCCGCGTGCGCATTCGCGCACCGGCGCCCGCAGCTTATCGCGGGTGTTCGGCGGACAATGCCGAGTAGCATGTACGACGGGCGGTGTCAGAGGCCACGGTGACCTTCTTCATCATCGAGCCAGAAGGCTCCGGATCGTCCAGTGAAAGAACGGCCTCCGGTGCGGTCACGTGCGTATTCGATTACTGGCTTGGTGACGACCTGGTGCGAGCGTACCCGGCGGTGCTGGTCACAGACCCCGTCAAGACGGCGCTGCAAGCGTTGGAACAGCCCACTGGCTTCACGATCGCAGAAGCGCACGTCACGACATCTGGTTTCTATCGCAAGCACAACCCGGGCGGGTCCTTGCCATCGTTCTGGGCGATAGGCGTCCTTGGTCAGCCGGGCCGAGACGACATGGGAATGACCCCGGCGGGACAGCTGGTTGTGTCGCGTAGGGTCTTGGATCTGCTCTTGGACTTCCGAATCGGACGTGCAGTGCTAGTGAAGTACAGTCCGGGAGAGCAGGGGCCCGCACAACACGGGGAGGAAGCTGGCGAGCGCGTGCGGTAGACGGGACGCCTTCATTAGCTCATCACCGGAGTTGGGCGTTCCATCGGCTCAGGGATCATGACCGACAAGCGTGAGGTGGCGCCACAGGTGCGTCGGTACCAGATGCAGCTCGCGGGCGGAGTCGCGGGCGCACTGTTTTTCGCCGTAACCGGCGCCATAGTATTCCTTGAGCTCAAGGAGCTTGAGGCAGGTGCCAGGGAATCGGTGAGGGTGTGGAGCCCAGCTGCCGTTCTGTGTCGGCTCTTCGGGCTATGGGGTGCTGTCTCAGTGTTCGCGGTGATGACCCTACTGGGTGTGGGAGCGTCATTTCAGACGCTACGGACTCGATCGCGGTTGATCGATACGTTCGGCAAGTCAACGATCTCGGACGCCCGGAGATCTCTCGACTCCAGCACGCCGCGTTTCCTCCGTGGTACCGAGGACGACGGACGATTGCCCAAGAGCACGATCATCATGGGCGTCTTGTTGTTGTTGCTACTTGCCGCCGCTGTGGTCGGAGTCAAGCTCGGAGTCATTCACTGAACGCCTGACAAGCCCCTGAAGGTGACGACCCGAATGAGCGGCATCCGGATCGAGCGGCGGGGGCGCCTCGGTGTGCTCCGCCTGGACAAGGCGCGCGGCAACGCAATCGACGAGCCCCTGGTCGAGGCGCTGGCCAACGCGACCGCCGAGCTGGCGGCGGACGACGCGGTGCGGGGAGTCCTCCTGGCCTCCGCGCACCCGAAGCTCTTCTGTCCCGGCCTCGACCTCGTTTCCCTCATCGAGTACGACCGCACGGCGATGGATCGGTTCTTCGGCCGGTTCGAGGAGGCGACGATGGCCCTCTTCGCGCTCCGCAAGCCCCTGGTGGCGGCCATCGCGGGGACGGCGGTGGCGGGAGGCTGCGTCCTCGCCCTCACCGCCGACTACCGCCTCCTCCGCCGGGGATCGGCGATCGGTCTCAACGAGGTGCGCGTGGGGATCCCGCTGCCCTGGCCGGTCGCGGTGCTCCTGCGGGAGTCGGTGCCCCGGGCCTCGCTCACGCGGGTGGCGCTGCTCGGGCAGAACTTCGCCGACGAGGCGGCCCGGGACGCCGGCCTCGTCCACGAGGTGCTCGAGGCGGAGGGCTTCGAGGCGGCCAGCCTCGCCCGCCTCGAGGAGCTCGCGGACAAGGACCCGTACGCGATGGGGACCACGAAGGGCTACCTGCGCGAGTCGGCATTGGCGGAGATGCGCGCGGGCGGGCCCGCGCGCCGCTCCGAGTTCCTCGCCGCCTGGTTCTCCCCCGCCGCCCAGGCCAAGATCCGCCAGACGGTCGAGGCGCTCACCCGCAAGGGCTAGCCGTCGGGGTGCCGAGCGCCGCACCCTACCCGCGGGCGCGGCGAAGGATCCACGCCAGGGCGGCCGCGCTCACCAGGACCGCCACCACCGCCAGGACCTGGTTCGCGCTGGCGACGAGGGCCTTCACCGCCTCCCAGTTCTCGGCGACAGCGTAGCCGGCGTAGGCCAGAAAGGCGTACCAGATCGCGGAGGCGATGGCGGCCGGAAGGAGCGCCCGCGCCGGGGCGAGCCCCGCGACCCCGGCGAACGGCGTCACCGCCGCCCTCACCCCGGGCAGGAAGCGACTCACGAAGATGCCGGCGACACCCCAGCGCGCGTAGGCCTCCTCGAGCGCGGCCATCACCCCGGGCGGCAGCAGCCGGCGGCCCCAGCCCTCGCGGAAGAAGCTCGCACCGTGGCTCCGCGCCACCGCGTAGGTGAGGGCGGCGGAGGACAGGTTGGCGAGCCAGCACAGCACGGCCAGGGGGACGACCGAGATCTCGCCCCGGCGGGCGAGGAAGGCCCCGAGCGCGACCGCGGTGTCGGCGGGGATGGGCGGGAAGACGTTCTCGAGGGCCGAGAGGGCCATCAGCACGAGGTAGGTCGGCACGAGAGGCAGCTGGGCGAGGGCGTCGAGGATCCGGTCAAGCACGCGCGATCGCCTCGTGCACGAGGTGCAGGAGCGACCGATACGGCCGCCCCACGGCGCGCGACATGCCGATCTCGCAGGTGCGGCAGGTCGAGAAGAGGCCGGCCCCGGGCTCGCGCTCGAGGAGCTGCCGCACCTCCGCCGCCTCCGCCGCGGTGGCGCTGGCGGTCACTTCGGGAACGAGAAAGCCACGGTCGCCGGCGAAGCCGCAGCACTCCGCCGTGCGGGGCACGACGACGTCCTCGGCGTGCGCGCGCGCCACGGCGAGAAGGTCCTTGAGCCCGCCCGACTTGAGAAGCGTGCACGTGGGATGCAGGACCGCGACTCCGCTCCGCCGCGGTGTCTCCCCGCGGCCGGGCAGGATCTCGGTGGCCCAGAACGACGGGAAGTCGAATGCCCGCAGCGTCCGCCCGCTCTCGCGAAGGACGGCGAGGACGGCGTCGCGGAGCGTGCCCGCGCAGGGCGAGGCGTCGGTGACGACCGGGAGCCGACCCTCCTCGCTGGCACGCCACAGCACCTCCGCCGTCCGGCGCGCGCAGGCATTCGCCGCCTCCGCAAAGCCCTTGCTCGCGAAGGCCATCCCGCAGCAGAGGCCCTCGACGCCTTCCGGCACGCGCGCCGACCGGCCGGCCCACCTCAGGACCTCGAGCATGGCGCGGGCCGGAGGGAGCCCGTCCTCGCCCGGGAGGACGCCGACGATGCGCGTCAAGCAGCTCGGGAAGTAGACGACCGTTCGCTCGCCCGGGCCCGCGGGCGCCCTCGGCAGGGGCGGCGCCGGTCGCGGGAGCGTGTTCTGCGGGCCCACCCGCGGGAGGAGGGAGGGGGCCGCCGGGTGCACGAGCGCGCTCACCACCTCGAGCACGGTGCCGCCGAGCGGCAGCCCGCGCAGGAGCGCGGCCGCGCCGAGCGCGGCCCGGCTCGCCCTCGCCACGAGGCCGAAGTGCTCCGCCGCCGCGACCGCCGCCCGGTGCTCCCAAGCAGGCCTCTGCGCCGCCTTGAGCTCCTTCATCAGCGCACCGGTGTCGATCTTGATCGGGCAGGCGGTCTGGCACATCGAATCCCCGACGCAGGTCGCGATCCCCTCGTAGGCGAAGTCGGCTTGGAGGGCCTCCGCCCAGGCACGCTCCTCCCGTCCTCCCGCGGCGAGGCGCGCGATCTCGCGCGTGATCACGATCCTCTGGCGCGGGCTGAGCGTGACGCCGCGCGAGGGGCAGCGCGGCTCGCAGAACCCGCACTCGGTGCACTTGTCGGCGAGGGGAGAGATGGATGGGCACGGCTTGAGGTCCTTCAGATGGACGCGCGGGTCGTCGTTGAGGATCACCCCCGGATTGAGGACGCCCTCGGGGTCGAGGAGGCCCTTCACCCTTCGCATGACCTCGTAGGCGCGCTCGCCCCACTCCGTCTTCACGAAGGGGGCCATGTTGCGCCCCGAGCCGTGCTCGGCCTTGATCGCCCCGTCGTACTTGTGGACGACGAGGTCGACGAGCGCCCGCGCGAACGCGCCGTAGCGCTCGACTGCCTCCGGGCTGCGCACGTCCTCGGCGAGAACGAAGTGGAGGTTGCCGTCCTTGGCGTGACCGAAGACGGCGGTGTCGGGAACGCCCTCGCGCTCGAGGAGGGCCTGGAAGTCGAGGATCGCCTCCGCCAGCCGCTCGACCGGCACCGCGACGTCCTCGGTGAGGAAGGCGGTGCCCGAAGGGCGGAGGGCGCCGGTGGTGGTGGCGAGACCCTTTCGGAGCTGCCACAGCTGTGCCCGCTCCTCCTCCCCCCTCGTGAAGCGCGGGGTCTCGAGAAGGCCGCAGCGCGCGAGCACCGCCTCCGCGGCGTCGACGGCGGAGGCGAGGCCGGCCGCGTCCGGGCGCCGGAACTCGACGAGCAGCCCGGCGTGGCGGCGGCCGACCTCGAAGGGCAGCGGCCGCTCGCCGGCGATCGAGCGCAGCGAGGCGGAGTCGAGGATCTCGAGGGCGTCCGCCCCCGCCCGCGCGAGGGGAGCGACCACCGAGCCCGCCTCGTGGATCTCGGCGAAGAAGACGAGCGCGGTCGCGCGCTCCGGCGGCTCCGGGACCGTCCGGAGCACGAGCTCGGCCACGAAGCCCAGCGTCCCCTCCGAGCCCACCATGAGGTGGGCGAGGATGTCCGCGGGGCGGTCGAAGTCGAGCAAGGCGTTGAGGCTGTAGCCGGTCGTGTTCTTTCGCGAGAACTTGCCGCGGATGCGGGCGGCGAGGCCCGAGTCGCCGCGCACTTCGTCGCGCAGCGCGAGGAGGGCCGCGTGAAGGTCGGCGCGTGAGCGCCGGAGCTCCTCGTCAGCGTCCGGCTCGCGGGTGTCGACGAGCGTGCCGTCGGCGAGGAGAAACGCCATCCCCTCCAGCGTGTGGTAGCTGTTCTGGGCCACCCCGCAGCACATCCCGGAGGAGTTGTTGGCCACGATCCCACCGATCATCGCCGCGTCGATGGAGGCGGGGTCGGGCCCGATGCGGGTGCCGAAGGGGGCGAGCATCCGGTTCAGGTCGCCGCCCCTTACCCCCGGCTGCGACCAGACGGAACGGCCATTATCGAGCACGCGCGCGCCGCGCCAGAACGGGGCCAGCTCGACCAGGACGTCGTCGGTCTGCGCCTGCCCCGAGAGCGAGGTGCCGGCGGTGCGGAAGGTCATGTGGCGAGCGCGGCGGCGGGCCCACCCGAGCAGCTCGCGCATCTCCCCCTGCCCGCGCGGGCGGACGACGACCTCGGGGACGAGCCGGTAGAGCGACGCGTCCGCGGAGCGGCCGAGACGATCGATGGGCCGGGCGAGGACGCGCCCCGGGGAGAGAAGGCCCTCGAGCTCGCGCACGAGGTGAGCATCGGCGGGACGGAGAGGTCCCACGCCGGGGCTACTCCTCTTCGCCGACCGGCACCCGGAAGCGGTAGCGGGTTCCGCCCGCGTTGAGGGTGATGGTGGCCGTCCGGCGCGTGGTGAGCTGGTCGCGGGTCATCCCTCGCGGGTCGGTCACCAGCACATGCCCGGCGGAGTGGAGGGCCCCGGTCGAGGTCCGCAGGCGCACCTCGACGTCAGGGAAGGGACGGCCGCCCCGCTTCTGCACGCGCACGAGCAGCTGCGCGACGCCGCCGCCGTGCGGCAGCCGGCTCGGCTCCGCCCAGGCCGCGAGCACGATCGGCTCCGCCACCCGCCGGACCTCCAGCTCCTCGTCCTCGGCGTCGGGCTCGAGCAGGGAGCCCTCGACGGGGGCACCCGGGGTGGGAAGAGGCGGGGGCGGCGGCGGCTTCCGGCCTCCCGACGCGCAGGCACCGATGGCGAAGGCGAGAGCCACCGGGAGGAGGGGGCGCAGGGTCATGGTTTGCCGTGTTCCGGGGGCACGGCGTCCCATCCTACACCGTCGCCCGATGCTCGGCGCTGGCTTTGCAGCCCTGAGGGGAGAACGCTCTGCCGCTCTTTCAGTCCAGCTCCCCCTCCACGAACCAGGCCTCTCGCAGCCGATCGAAGAAGATGCGGTAGACCCCGCCCCCGCCGAGCGCAACATCCCACTCCTCGCGACTCCAGGCGACGTCCCACCAGTCCCCGGAGGCGCGCCACGGGCCTGCATAGGCGACGACTGCTCCGCGCACGCCGGAGGCGGAGACGAAGACGGGAGCGCCGTCCTTCTGCGCCACGTGCGCGGGCCGCGGCGGGCGGAAGGCCCGCAGCGCCACCCGCGGCGGGGGCGGCACCTCCGCCTCCGGGCTCGCGGGGCCGGGGGCGAAGCTCGAAACGGCGAACGCCCCGGGCCGGTGCGTGTCGAGTAGCTGCGCGGCGCCGCCGCGGCCGTCGGCCGTCCACGCGTGGAGCCGCGCGAGTGTCTCCGCAAGCCGTTCCGGTGAGGGCTGCGCGGGGTCGAGGAGCGAGAACTGCACGGCGCGCGCGGGCGTCGGCTCCGCTCGGGCGGTGATCCGCTGGATGGCGTCGCGCGGGGGGTGAGCCTCGAGGTCGAGGAGCACCAGCGTGCGCCACGTGCGCGGCTCGACCGAAGGCGCGGCGGGGCGGAGCCGACGCGAGTGCCGGGTGCCGTCCACGAGGCCGAGATCCACCTCGAGCGCCATGGCCCGACGCCCGCGCGCGGCGAGGTGCGCGCAGAGCGGCTCGAGCACGCGGCGGAGGAGGAACGCGAGCGGCTCCAATCCCTCCACCGGCCAGTCGAGCTCCAGCGTCACCGCGAAGGACTCGGGCACGGGGGTCGGGACGAGGACGCCGCCGTCGTCCTCCCCGTGCGCCAGCCGCCGCAGGCGGGGCCCCTCGGGGCCGAAGCGTTCGGCGAGCCCGACCGCGGGCAGGCGCTGGAGGTCGCCGATCGTGCGCAGGCCCCAGCGCCGGAGAAGCTGCTGCCGCTCGGGGTCGAGCCCGAGCAGCGCGAGCGGCAGCGGGGCGAGGGCATTGGCCTCTCCCCCCGCGGGGACGATGGTGAGCCCGGAGCGCGCCTGCGCCACGACGAGCGCCGTCGTCCGCGAGAAGGCGAGGGCCACGTGCGCCTCGATGGCGCGCGCTCGCGCCGCCGCGAGCAGCGCCCGGCCCAGCGCCTCCGGGGTCGGCCACACGCGGCCGAGGCCGTGAAGGTCGAGCAGCACCGGCGTCGGCGCACGCGCCTCGACCCGCGGCGTGAACGCACGGGCGAGGACGAGAAGCGTGTCCTCGCGGGGGAGAGGCCGTGGGGAGTGAAGCCCGCCGTACATGGCGCGTGGTGGCGCCCCGCTCTCAGGCGAAGGCGATGAGCTGCAGCTCCGCGGACGACAGGGCCCGGCCGGCGACGGCCCGCAGTCCGAGTCCGGCGAGGAGGCGCCCCGGCCCCGGCGGCCCCGACCACCGCGGGCCCGTGGGCGCGAGGGCGAGCGTCCTGCCGCCGGGACCGCAGGCCACATGGCCGTCGGCCACGAGGACGAGCGCGGCCGATGTCTCCTCCGCCATCCGCTGCAGCCGGATCCACGTCGTCGCCGGCAGCCGGCGGCGCTCGTGATCGCCGATACCGGCGAGGTCGAGGACGATCGCGTCGAAGAGCCCCGAGCCCAGGAGCGTCGCCGCCGCCGTCGTCGCCTCCGCGAGGGCCTTCTCTCCCCCGTCCTCGACGCGCGGCCCGCGCAGCCAGAGCAGCCGCGGGAGCGTGACGCCGGCGGCGGCGGCCGAGGCCGGATCGAGGCGGTCGAGGGGATCGACGTGAGCGGCGAGCGCACCCGCGCGCGTCACACGCGCGAGCAGCGAAAGCACGAGCCCGGTGCGGCCCGAGGAGGCGTGGCCGAAGACCTCGGAGAGCTGGCCGCGCGGGAAGCCGCCGAGGAGGAGCGCATCCACCGCCGGAACCCCCGTCGCGAGCGGCCGCGGCCGCCGGTCCTCGCCACGCAGCGGCGGGGCTTCCGCCCGCAGCTTCCTCTCCCGCAGCAGCGCTTCGAGGGCGGCCTTGGTGGCAGCGTGGGAGGAGGCGGGAAGGGTGAGGGGGGTCGCCATGTACTTTCGCTTTTTATTCGCCTATTTTGCCACGAGCCATCGACGCGTCAATCCCGAAGTTGTTGTGGTCGCGGCCGTGGGGCCACAAGCGGTCGCGGTCTATCGCGCGGCCCGCGCCTGAGGACGGGCCTCGAAGCGACGGAGGTCGCGCTCCGCGCGGTGGCTCCCGCGGTCGATCGAGAAGCCGCTCGCCTGCACCACGGCCTCGGTGTCGCGGTTGGGGTGGCAGCCGCCGGTGAGGCGTGTCCATGCCGGCTGTATCGCGTCCTGGAGGCGTGCGCCCCAGGGTCTCCTCGCTCGGACGTGCTCCAGCATGCGCAGCCGGCCTTCCGGCCCCAGCACGCGGCGCACCTCGTCGAGGCCCCGCCGCGGATCGCCGACGCTGCAGAAGACGAGGCCGCTCACCACGGTGTCGAACACACCGTCCCGAAACGGCAGCGTCTCCGCCCGTGCCTGCACCAGCGGGACCCCGCCCGCGCGTCGCCGCGCCTTGAGCAGCGTCTGCCGGCAGGGGTCGAGGCCGACCACACGGGTGCCGACCGGAAAGAGCGGCAGGTTGCGCCCGGTGCCGCAGCCCACGTCGAGCACGCGCCCGCGCGCACCGCTCGCGAGCCACCGGCGCCAGCTCCGAAGACCCGCCACCTCCGCCAGCGCCATGAGGGCGTCGTAGAGCCAGGGGATCTGCTCGACGCCGCGCACCTAGCGTTTCCGCTCGGCGGGGCGCGCAACGCCTCCCCGCCCGGCCTCCAGCTCAGCGAGCACGAGCTCGAGGTGCGGGAGGACGTTCGCCGCGAGCCTCGTCTGCCCGGCGGCGTTGGGGTGGACCTGGTCCGCAAAGAGAAGCTCGGGCTCGCCGGAGACACCCTGGAGGAGGTCGGGGACGAAGCCGAGGTGCTTTTCGGCGGCGATGCGGGGGTGGACCTCCGCGAAGCGACGTGCGTGCTCGGCGCCGCGCGTGGGCGGGATCCGGACACCGACGAGGAGGACGTGGACGTCGGCGGAGAGTGCCTCGTCCACGATGCGCCGCAGGCCGGCCTCCGTCTCCTCGAGCGGCAGGCCCCTCAGGCCGTCGTTGATCCCCAGCGCCACGACGAGAACGGCCGGCCGATGCTCGAGAACAGCGGGGAGGCGGGCGAGACCGCGGGCGACGGTGTCGCCGCTCACCCCCGCGTCGAGGACCCGGATCGGGCGGCCGCGCGCCCGCAGCGCGCGGGCCACAAGCGCAGGGTAGGCCTCCTCCCTCTCGAGCTTCCAGCCCGAGGTCAGGCTGTCGCCGAGGAAGGCGACGAGAGGCCCACGGTCCACACACCCCGCCGCGGCCAGGAGGACGACACCCAGGACCATGAGACGTCCGCGCATCCGAGGCTCCCGCTTCCCGATGGACGGCGGGACCAGTGTACGCTGCGAGCCGCTAGAATGCCGGCGTGATCGCCCGATCGCCCTGGGGCGGGCTTGCGACCCCGGCCGTCCCTTCCCCGCGCGTCGCCATCCTAGGCGTCCCCTGGGATGGCTCCGCCTGCTGGCGCCAAGGCGCCGCCGAGGCACCCCGGCGGCTGCGCGAGATCTCGCACACCTCGCCCGCCATCTCCGAGGAGGGCCACGTCGTGGAGGCGGGGGGCTTTCCGGTCGTCGATCTCGGCGACGTGGCCCCCCCGGGGGGCTTGCGGCGGGATGAACCCGGCTTCGAGCCCGCGGTGGCCGAGTACTTCCGGCGCATCGAGGAGGCCGTCGTGAGCGCGCTCGATCGCCGGGGAGACTCCCGGCCGCCCTTCCTCCTCGCGCTCGGCGGGGACCATTCGGTCACCATACCGCTTTTCACCGGGTTCAGCCGTGCCGTCGAGGGCCCGCTCGGCCTCGTCCTCCTCGACGCCCATCCCGACCTCTTCGACGTCTACGAGGGCTCGCGCCTCTCGAACGCCTGCCCCCTTCGCCGCGCCCTCGAGACGGGCCGTCTCGCTCCCGAGCACGTGCTCATCGCCGGCACCCGCTCCTACAACGTCGGCGAGCTCGATTTCATGCGCGAGCGCCGGATCCGCTTCCTGCCCGCCCGCGAAGTCGACCGCCGGGGAATCTCGGCGGTCGTGGCGCTGGCGCGGGAGCGCCTCGCGCACCTGCCCGCCGTCTATCTCACGGTGGACATCGACGTCGCCGACCCCTCTTGCGCCCCCGGGACGGGGACACCGGTCGCGGGCGGCCTCACGAGCCGCCAGACCCTCGACCTCGTTCGCGGCCTCGTGGAAGCCCTCCCTGTGCGCGCCATGGACCTCGTGGAGATCGCGCCCGCGCTCGACCCCACGGGCGCCACGCTCTTCCTGGGTCTCCAGCTCGTGTTCGAGGTGTTCGCCTGCCTCGACCGCCGGGAATAGGGGTCCCTCAGACGCGGATCACGACCTTGCCGAAGTGCGTCTGCCCCGCGAGGTGCTCGAACGCGGCGCGCGCCCCCTCGAAGGGGAAGACACGGTCGACCACGGGCCGCAGGCGGTGGAGCGCGATCGCGCGGTTCAGGACCTCGAAGGTCTCGCGGCTGCCCACGAAGACCCCCTGCACCCGCACCCCCTGCATGAAGACGAGGCCGAGGTTCACCTGCGCGTCGAGGCCGGCGAGGTTGCCGATGAGGCTGATCGTGCCGCCCATCCGCACCGCCCGCAGCGACTTCATCAGCGTGCCCGCCCCCCCCACCTCGACGACGTGGTCCACGCCCACGCCGCCCGTCAGCGCCTTCACCGCCTTCTCCCAGTCCGGGGTCGTGCGGTAGTTGATGGTCTCGGCGGCGCCGAGGGCTCTCGCCCGCTCGAGCTTCTCGTCCTGGCTCGAGGTCACGATCACCCGCACCCCGAGGAGGTGGGCGAGCTGGAGGGCGAAGACGGCGACGCCTCCCGTTCCGAGGACGAGCAGCGTGTCCCCGGCCTTGAGGCCCCCCTGCTCGACGAGCGCGTTCCAGGCCGTCACCGCTGCGCAGGGCAGCGTCGCCGCCTCCTCGTGCGAGAGGTGCTCGGGGACCGGCACCACGCCCTCGGCGTCGAGGAGGGCACGCTCGGCGAGCATCCCGTCGAGCGGGCCGCCGAGGGTCGAGCGCATCCTCTCCCGCGTCGGTCTCCCGGCGATCCACGTCTGCGCGAAGATCCCGGCCACGCGCTGTCCGACGCTCACTCGGCTGACCCCTTCCCCGACCGTCTCCACCTCTCCCGCCCCATCCGAGACGGGGACGAGGGGGAGCGCCTGCTTCGGGTTGTAGAGGCCCTGCACGGTGAGGAGGTCGCGGTAGTTGAGCGAAGCCGCCCTCACCCGGACGACGACCTGTCCCCGCCCGGGCTTCGGGTCCGGCCGCTCGACGAGGCGGAGCGCGTCGAGCCCGAAGCGCTCTCCGATCTCCCACACGCGCATGGGCTTCGCCTACTCCGAAGCCGGCACCGGCGCCGCCTCCCCCTCCGGGGCCGGCGCCGGGGATGCGGCCCGCCGGCTCCGCGCCGCGAGCCATGTGCGCACCGCTTCCGGCCGCAGCCCGTCGAGGTAAGTGTAAACGACCGGCACCACCACCAGCGTCAGCAGGGTCGAGGTCACGAGCCCGCCGATCACGGCCCGGGCCATGGGCGCACGCATCTCGGCCCCCGCCCCGATGGCGAAAGCGAGGGGCAGCATCCCGAAGATCATCGCGAGCGTGGTCATGACGATCGGCCGCAGGCGGGTGGACCCGGCCAGGATCAGCGCCGCGTTCCTCTCCACGCCGCGGGCCCGAGCCTGGTTGGTGAAGTCGATGAGCAGGATGGCGTTCTTGGTGACGAGGCCCATCAGCATGATGAGGCCGATCTCGCTCATGATGTTGAGCGTGTCTCGCGTGACGAGCAGGGCCACCGCGACGCCCACGAGCGAGAGCGGCAGCGACAGCATGATCGCGAGGGGGTGGGTGAACGAGCCGAACTGGGAGGCCAGGATCAGGTAGATGAAGGTCACGGCGAGGACGAGGGCCTGGGCCATGTTGGCCTGCATCTCCTGCAGCTCCTCGGTGTTGCCGCCCAGGACCACGTCATAGCCCGAAGGGACCTGCAACCGGCCGGCGGCGGCGGCGATATCGGCCGAGACCTCGCCGAGGCTGCGGCCGCTGGTCCCCGCCGACAAACGGACCTCCCGGACAAGGTCCTTGCGCTTGATGGTCGAGGGGCCGCTCCCCGCCTCTGCCTGCGCGACCTCGCGAAGGGGGACGAGGAACTTGTCGCCGTAATCGTCGTCGCGGTCGGTGGGAACGGTGAGATCGAGGAGGTCCTCGGCGTAGCGCCGCTGGTCGGCGCGCAGCCGCACCCGCACGTCGTACGAGTCCCCGGCCCGGTCCTCGATCGTGGTCGCCACCTCGCCGGTGAGAGCGGAACGCAAGGTCATCCCGATTACGCCCGCGGAAAGACCGATGTCGCTCACCCGCTGGCGGTCGACACGGATGCGCAGCTCGGGTTTCGACTTCTCCAGGCTCGTCTCGAGGTCCACCAGGCCGCGGATGGGCCGCATCTCATCCGCGAGCGCGCGCGAGAAGCGGTCCAGCTCATCGATATCGGGCCCGCGCACGCTCACCTGGATGGGTTTCTCCTGGAACATGCCGGCCTCGATGAGGCTTGTCGTCAGGCCCGGCACGCCCTCGATCATCCGGCGAGCCTCCGCAAGGACGGCGCTGAAGCTGCGCCCGTCGGAGCCGCGGAGCTTGACGTAGGTCGCACCCTCCGTGACCGGGCGGTAGAGGTTGCCCGCCTCGCCGATCGTCGTGTACGTGTACTCCACGTTCGGCATCGCCTTGAGGCGCCGGACCATCTCCCGCACCCGCTCGCCGGTCTCCCTCAGCGTCGTCCCCGGGGTCGCCTTGAAGGCGATCTGGTACTCGCCCCGGTCGAAGTCGGGCATGAAGTCGGACCCGAGCGTCCCCGAGATGGCGATCCCCGCCACGAAGCTCAGGGCGGCGATCCCCAGCACCTGGGGTCGGTGCCGCAGCGACCAGGCGAGCAGCCGCTCGTATCTGACGTGCAGGTCGTCGAACCACCGGTTGAAGCGCGCGAGCTGCCGGCCCAGCCAGTGCGGGTGGTGGCCGCGCTCGATGTCGGGATCCACCCAGCGCGACGACAACATCGGGTCGAGGGTGAAGCTGACGAAGAGCGACACCAACACCGCCGCCGCGACCGTGATGCCGAACTCGTAGAAGAAGCGGCCGACCATGCCCCCCATGAAGGCGACGGGGATGAAGACGGCCACGATCGTGAAGCTGGTGGCCATCACCGCGAGGCCGATCTCGGCCGTCCCGTCCTGGGCGGCGGCCAGGTGGTCCTTGCCTCGCTGCAGGTGCCGGACGATGTTCTCGCGCACGACGATGGCGTCGTCGATCAGCATCCCGATGGCGAGCGAGAGGCCCATCAGCGTCAGTATGTTGATCGTGAAGCCGAACGCCTTCATCGCGATGAAGCCGGAGATGACCGAGATCGGGAGGGTGAGCCCGGTGATGACCGTGGAGCGCCAGGAGTTGAGGAAAAGGTACACGATGAAGACGGTCAGGAGCCCGCCGATGATCATCGTGGTGTTGACGTCGTGGATCGATTCGCGGATGAACGTCGAGTCGTCGCGTATGATCTGGATGGAAACCCCCGGCGGCAGCTCCTTTCCGATGCGCTCCACCGCCGCGTGGACGCCGTCCGCCACCGCGACGGTGTTCGCGCCCGACTGCTTCTGGATGTCCAGCGCGAGCGCCGGCCGCTCGTCGATCATGGCCAGGTTCCGGGGCTCCTCGATCCCGTCGATGACCTGGGCCAGCTCGCGGACCAGGAACGACCGGCCGCGGACGTGCTTGACCGGGATCTCGGCGATGTCGGGCGCCGTCCGGCCGCGGGCGGCAAGGCGCACCAGGGCCTCCGTCGCTCCGCGGTCGGCGGCGCCGGCAGGGGCGTCGACGTTCTCCCGCTGCAGCGCGCCGACGACGTCCGCCAGCGAGACGTGGTAGGCCTCGAGCCGTGCGCGGTCCACCACCACCTGGATCTCGCGGGTGGACTCGCCCACGAGATTGACGGCGCCCACGCCGGCCACGGTTTCGAGCCGGCGTTTGATGAACTTGTCGGCGAGGTCGGTCGCCGCCTGCGGGGAGAGGCCGCCGGCGTTGAGGGAGAGGGAGATCACGGGCATCTGGGAGAAGTCGATCCGCTGGACGATGGGCTCCTCGATCCCGCGCGGGAGCTCGCCGCGCAGCGCCGCGATCTTCGCCCGTACGTCCTGGGAGGCTATATCCGCCGACACCTCGAGGCGGAAGATCACGACAATCGTCGAGATCCCCTCCTGGGAGGTGGACTCGATGTGGCGAACGCCCGCGACGGTGTTGACCGTCTCCTCGATCTTCTTGGTCACCTCCCGCTCGACCGTTTCCGGCGAAGCGCCCGGGTACACGGTCGTCACCGTGACCACCGGGATGTCGACGTCCGGGAATTGGTCCACGTTCAGCTGGCGGTAGGAGGCGATGCCGAGAACGGCCAGCGCCAGCATCATCATGGTGGCGAAGACCGGCCGTTGGATGGAGAGGTTGCTCAGAAACATGGCTACTTGACGTCCTGGACCTCGACCGGAGCGCCCGTGCCCAGCGCGGTCGGGGGGTCGAGCACGACCACCTCGCCCGCGGCGAGGCCCTTCGTCACCTGCACCGCATCCGGAGCCTCGACGCCGAGGCTGACGGTGCGTTTGTCGGCTTTGCCCGCGACGACCACGAAGATCTGGGCCTCGTCGGGGCGGGAGCCGTCGCGGATGAGCGCGCGCGGCGGCACCACGAGGGCCCCCGCGGCCATCCCCACGCGGACCGACGCACGGGCGAAGACCCCGCCTACGAGGCCGGGTCGGCCCGGCAACTCGACCACCACCGTGAAGGACCGCGAGCGCTCGTCGACGAGGGGCGGGATGCGCGCGACCCTGCCTGCGATGACCACGTCGGGCAACGCGTCCACGCGGACGTCCGCCGACGCCCCGACCTTGACCTTCCCGTAGTCCGCCGACGCCACGGAGGCACGGAGCTCGAGGACCGAATCGTCCACGAGCGTGAAGAGGGGCGAGCCGCCCGCAAGCATCGCACCGGGATCGGCAAAGCGCCGGGCGACGCGGCCCGAGAAGGGCGCGGTCACGCGCGTGCGCGCGAGCCGCTGCGCCGCGATCGCCACCTCGGTTCGGGCCTGCGCGAGCGAGGCCTCGGCCACCTGCAGCCCCACCTGGGCCGCCAGGTGGTCCTTGTCGGTGATGCCGCCGGTCTGGAGCAGATTATCGGCGCGCTCTTTCTCCGCCGCGGCGTGGGCGCGGTTGGCCTCGGCCACAGCGAGGCCGGCCTGCGCACGCTCGTGGGCGAGGCGGTAGTCGGTCTCGTCGAGAAGCGCGAGCGCCTCCCCGGCGGAGACAGTTGCCCCCTCGTCGCGAAGCACTTTCTCGAGGCGGGCCGAGACCTCGGCCACGACCTCCACCTGAGCTCGGGGCTTCAAGGTTCCCGTCACGACCAGGGTGTCCTCGAGGTCGCGCGTGGCCACGCTCGCGGCGCGTACGGCCACCCCACGCGGCGTCGCCGCGGGGGTGTCCGCCTTCGACCCGCCGCCGCACGCGGCGGCGAGGGCGGCTGCGGTCAGGAGCAGGGTCAGGGATCGGTTCGGCATGGCGTTTCGGTCGCTAGTCCCGGCCGGCCGCGGAAGGGCTTCCGGGACCGGGGGTCGGCGTGGCGGGAGGCGGGCTCGCGGGCGCGGGCGGCGCGGGAACGGGCACGTCCTCGAGCGGCGGCTCGCCCATCACATAGCGCAGCGCAGCCCGGGCGACGGAATGCGCCCAGAGCGCTTCCGCGCGGTTCGTCTCCGCGGCGGTGAGCGCGGCCTGGGCGTCGAGGACGTCGAGGATGGTGGCGGCGCCGAAGCGGTAATTCGCCTCGGTCATGGTCAAGGCCTTCTCAGCCTGGGTCACGGTGAGGAGGGTCGTCTCGTAGACACTCTTGGCCACGCGCAGGGCGTCGTGGGCGTCCTTGGCCTCGAGCTGGATCCTCGTCTCGATGGCGATGCGGTCGTGGTCGAGTCGGGCCACGTCCGCCCGGGCCTGGGCGACCTTGCCCTGGGTGCGGAAGCCGTCGAAGACGGGGACGCGGAGGGTGAGCCCGGCGTTCCACTTCTGGAAGTCGGGGTCGAAGAAGTCGGAGCGCTCGCGCACGGAGTAGCCGTAGGCCCCGCTGAACTCGAGCGAGGGCTTGCCGTCGGCGGCGGCGATCCGGATCGCCTGCTCGAAGGCACGGACCGTGAGCCGGATCGAATCCACCTCCGGCCGGTCGGCGAGCGCACGGCGGACCACCTCGTCGAGGTCGACCTCCACCGGCCTGTACTCGAGACGGTCCGTGGGCTCGACCGCGTCGTCCATGGGACGCACCATCACCGCGTTGAGCCGGGAGCGGGCGAGGTCGGCCGCGCCCCGCAGGCGAAGGAGCTGTGTCCGCGCGTTCGCGAGGTCGACCTCGAAGCGCAGCACGTCGAGCTCGGTCGCGACGCCCGCCGCGCGCCGGTTGCGCGCCATCTCGAGCTGCTTCTCCTTCTGGCGCACGACGTTCTCGGCGACGCGCACGCGCTCGAGCGCGAGGAGGTAGCCGTCGTAGGCCGCGATCGCTTCGAGCGCCACCACCTGCCGGGCGCGCCGCACGTCCGCCTTGGCCGCTCCGAGGGCGAAGCGGGCGCCCTTGATCGCGGCCCCGACCTTGAAGTTGAAGAGCGTCTGCCGCACGGAGACGCTCCCGTCCCAGATCGTGACCGGGATCGGCGTGAGCAAGTCGAGGAACTCGGGCGGGACTTGGTCAAAGCTACCGCTGTTGAGGATCGCCGGGTCGCGGAAGCGCAGCAGGCTCCCGTAGGCCGTGACCTCGGGCAGGGCATCGGCGACGGCCTCCTTCTTGATGCCCTCGAAGCGCGCGAGATCGTCGAGGCTCCTGCCCACCTGCGGGTTCGCCTCGAGGGCGAGGGCCACCGCCTGCGCGCGCGAGAGTGGCTCCGCCCGCAGAAGGCCGGCGAGGAGCGCGAGGGGTGGCAGCAGGGAGGCGACGAGCGGTCGTGTCATGGCCTCAGGTGGTCGGTTTGCGGCCCTGAGAAGCGGCACCCCAGCCCTCGAGGACGGTCTCGACGAGCGTGTCCGCCAGCTCCGGGGTGAGGTCGGGGCGGCCCAAGAGCAAGTAGCCGTGCAGTGCCTCCCCGATGGCGCCCATGTAGACGAGCATGCGGACCTCGGTGGGCCCCGGCGCGAGCTGACCTTCGGCGACGCCCTCCTCGACCAGGCGGGCGACCTCGCCGACCACGTCCCGGTAGAACCGATGGAAGTCGGTGGCGGGCGCCGAGCTGGGAGGGTTGTGGATGAGGCCGAGGAGAAAGCGGACGAGCTGTCGGCGCTCGCGAGTGTACTCGAAGTGCCCGCGGGCGACTCTCTTCAGGCACGCGGCGAGATCGCCTCCCGCCTGGACCGCCTCCCGGACACCCTGACGGTACTCCTCCAGCGTGCCCTCGACGAGCGCCCGATAGACCCCCTCCTTGCTGCCGTAGAAGTGGTAGAGGGTGGGCTTGGTGACGCCCGCCGCTTCGCAGATCTCCCGCACAGGGGTGGCGTCGTAGCCCTTTGTAGAGAACAACTCCAGTGCCTTCTGGAGGATACGGTCTGGGGTTCGGATCTCGCTGGCGAGCACCGGCAATTGTATACGTACCGGACGGTACAGATGTTTCGCGGCTTTCCGCGCCGGCGGCCCGTGTGCTAACCTCGTTCATCCCCGAGGCCCGGGTGCACCGCCCGGGCGAGCCTGCCCGGGACCCAGGGTCTCGGTCGGGGGTGTCGATCCCAAAGCAACCCCCAAGAGGGAGGAAGTTTGGCCATCAACGCGCAGGACGAGCAACGGCTCGCCCTCTTCATCGACTTCGAGAACATCGCCATCGGCGTCCGAGACGCCCACTACCGCAAGTTCGACGTCAACCTGGTGCTCGAGCGCCTCCTCGACAAGGGGAAGCTGCTCAGCAAGAAGGCCTACGCCGACTGGAGCCGCTACTCCGACTACAAGCGGTCCTTCCACGAGGCCGCGATCGAGCTCATCGAGGTCCCACAGAAGTCCGTCGGCGGCAAGAACTCCGCGGACATCCGCCTCGTCGTGGACGCGATGGACATGTCCTTCCAGAAGGAGCACATCAACTGCTTCGTGATCTGCTCCGGCGACTCCGACTTCTCGCCGCTCGTCTCGAAGCTCAAGGAGAACAACAAGTACGTGATCGGACTGGGGGTGAAGAACTCGACCTCCGACCTCCTGATCGAGAACTGCGACGAGTTCATCTTCTACGAGGACATCGTCCGCGTGCAGCAGCGTCCGCTGCCGGCGATCTCGGGCGCGCTCCCGGAGAAGCTGCAGGAGTGCTTCGGGCTTCTCGCCGATTCCGTGCTCGCCTTGCAGCGGGAGAACAAAGAGGTCCTCTGGGGCTCCATGGTCAAGGAGACCATGAAGCGCAAGAAGCCCTCCTTCAACGAGACCTACTACGGCTTCCGCTCCTTCTCGCACCTGCTGGAGGACGCGCAACGGCGGGGCATCGTCACGCTGCGCCGCGACCAGCGCTCCGGCAGCTACATCATCGAGGACCTCGCTTCGGCGGCGAAGGTGGAGGCGGCGGGGGCAGTGCCTGCCGCACCTCCGGCCACCGCCGCCGCGCCGCCCCCCACGGAGGCCGCGGAGGGTCCGAACGGCCCCCGCTCCGGCCGCCGGCGGCGGGGCCGCGGCCGACGCCCCCGGCCGGTCTCGCCCCTCGCCGCGGGTGCTCCCACCGCGCCGGGCACCCCGGCACCCGAGGAGCCGGAGGACGAGGCGGACGAGGACGGGGAAGAGGCTTCGGGTGCGGGCGAGGCTCGCCCTCGCGAGGAGAGGGCAAACGAGCCCGCGGCCGCCGCGGAGCCGGCGCGCGCGAGCTTCTCGCTCTTCTCCTGGCTGCGACGGGATCCGAACGCCCGCGGCGGGAGCGGGGAAGGCAACGCGGGCTAGGGCAGGGTGGGGGGTCGATAGAAGATCAGTCGACGGGCAGGCTGAGCACCAGCCGGCCCTCGGCGTCGGGGGCGGATTGCTCGGTGAGCGAGCCCCCATGCAGCTCGACGATCCGCCGGGCCAGACCCAGGCCGAGGCCGGCGTTGAGGGGGCCGCCCGCCGGCGTCGCCGCGGCGGCCGGGCCTTCCGCCCCCACGCTCACCAGCACGCGCCCGGAGGCGAGGCGGGTGCGGATTTCGATCGGCACCGTGTTGCTCCCCGCCCACCCGCGCACCTCGTCGAGCACCGCGCGAAGAGCGACCCGCAACAGGGTCGCGTCCGCCGCCACCGTCTCCGCCTCGGGATCGAGATGCACGATGACCTCCGGGGTCCGCAGCTCCGAGAGCAGGTCCTCCACGTAGACGCTTTCGCGCCGGATCTCGCCTCGGCTGAAGGCAAGGAGTGATCGGCCGTCCTCGAGCGCGTGGGTGAGGGCGGGGGCGAGATGGGCGAACTGCTCGCCGAACCAGGGGGGCGCATCCGGCCGACCGCGCATCTCCCCGAGCCGGTCACGCAGCTCCTCGAGCGACTGCACCACCCCCGTGAGCCCCTGGAGTGAAGCGGTGCCGGCGAGCGCCAGCTCGAGGGCGCGCTCCGCCGCCTTCACCGTCTGCAGCGTGGCCGCGAGCTCGAGGGCGGCGGAGATGGCGCGTGGGATCTCGCCGAGATGCTCGAGCGTCTCCGGCCCCGGCCGCGCGGTGTCGGGACCGTAGTAGAAGATGGCCAGGCCCTGGAGCCCTCCCGGCGTGCGGAAGGGGACGACGAGGACCCCCGCGAGCCGACCCTCGGGTCGGTCGAGGGCCTGCCCCAGGTCGAGGTTGTCGGCGCCCAAGACGAACGCCGGCTTCGCCCCCCGGGCCGCGTTCTCGAGCACGTGGCGCAGCGCGGCGGGCACGGCGAGGAGGGGATCCGCGGAGAGCCCCACGAGCGCGGCCGCGCGGGGCGGGCGCCCCGGATCCGGCACCCAGAACGCAGCGATCTCGGTCTCCGCGATCCGCGCCATCCGTGCGAGCACGTCCTTGAGGGCCGACTCGAGCGGCGCCCCGGAGAGGACCTCCTGCGCCGCCTGCATCGTCTTCTGCAGGTCCTCGAGCCGACGGCGCGCGAGATCCCGCTCCTCCCGAAGCTCGGTCAGCGCGGCACCGAGTTGCGCCGAGGCTTGGGCGTAGGTCTCGACGAGCTCGGCGGCCTTGGCCTCCGGGCCCGTGCGGGGGACCTCGTCCGGGGGGGGCGGCGGCGGGGCCACGCGCACGACCGTGTACCCCCCCATCGGCGGCACGGGGCTGGGGCTGGCGGGGGCGGAGGCCGGCGGAGGGCCGGGCGTCGGGGACGGGCGAGGCGACGGCGATGGCGCCGGAATGTCGGGCCGCGGGATCGCGGGACGGGGCGGCTCGCTCGGGAGCTGCCCGGGCTCGAGCGACAGCCGCGAAGTGCCGAAGAGCTCCCGCGCCGCCTGCTCCGCCCACTGCCGCGCGGGCGCACCTTCCTTGACGTCGAGGATCGCGTAGCGGCGGGCGAGGTCCTGGACCGTGCGGGCGAGGGCGGCGATGAACGTCTCGAGGACCCCCTCGCCGCGCACCGCCACCGCCGGGATGGCGTCGACCCTCCGCGTGTTGAGCGCGCGGTCGAGGGCTTCCACCTCCAGTACCTGCGGCAGGTCGCGCTTGTTGTACTGGAACACGAGCGGCATCGCCGCCGGGTCGAGATGGTGGGAGACGAGGTTGCTCGTCATCTCGCGCATGCTCTGCAGGTTCTCCTCCCAGCGGTCGAGGGCGGAGTTGGCGACGAAGACCAGCGAGTCCGCACCCTTGAGGACCAGCCGCCGAGTCGCCGCGTACATCGCCTGCCCGGGCACGGCGAGGACCTGGAGGCGCAGGTCGAAGCCCCGGAAGCCGGAGGTCTTGAGCGGCAGGAGATCGAAGAGGATGGTCCGATCCTGAGCGGAGTTGACCGAGATCAGCTCCCCCCGCCGCTTCTGGTCGGCGTACTTGTGCAGGATCTGGAGGTTCGTGGTCTTCCCGCCCACGGGCGGCCCGTAGTACACGAGCTTGACCTTGATGGTGCGGTCGCGGTGGTTCAGCTCGACCATGGCGGAGACGCTTCCAGGTGGGGCCGAGTGTACCCGCACTCGGCGCGGCCTGTCACGGCGGGGCCCCGAACGCGGGGGGCACCGAAGGAAGGGAACGGCCACCGGCGGCGAGCGAGCGGGATTCACTCCCGCGAGGGAGCGCGGGGTCTCAGGGGGGCGCGCCGCAGCACCCCCCTGCTCAGGGACGGTGGTAGCGCTACGGGGATTCGAACCCCGGTTTGATGGCTGAGAACCATCCGTCCTAACCCCTAGACGATAGCGCCATCGGCCAGTCTAAGGGGCCGCTTCCGGGCAAGTCAACCCGCGTCCGCGGGCGGGAACGGTGTGTCCGCGCCCTGTGATAGCCTCAGCGTTCGCGATGGCGGTCCGCACGCGAATAGCCCCGAGCCCCACCGGCGACCCCCACGTGGGCACGGCCTACGTGGCCCTCTTCAACCTCGCCCTCGCCCGCAAGCACGGCGGGCAGTTCATCCTGCGGATCGAGGACACCGACCGCGAGCGGAGCTCTCCCGCGAGCGAGGCCATGATCTTCGAGGCGCTCCACTGGCTGGGTCTCGCCTGGGACGAGGGCCCGGACGTCGGGGGCCCCTGCGGCCCCTACCGCCAGAGCGAGCGCACCTCGATCTATCGCGGGCACGCGGACGACCTGGTGCGCCGCGGGGCCGCCTACGTGTGCTTCTGCACCCGTGAGCGGCTGGAGGCCCTGCGCGAGGAGCAGAAGGCGAGAAAGCTCAACTTCGGATACGACGGCCTCTGCCGCGCGCTCCCCCCCGGGGAGGCGTCGCGGCGCCGGACCGCGGGTGAGGCGCACGTCATCCGCCTCGCCATGCCGCGCGGGGGCGAGACGCTCGTGCCGGACCTCCTGCGCGGCGAGGTGCGGTTCGACAACACGCAGATCGACGACCCGATCCTGTTGAAGAGCGACGGCTTTCCCACGTACCACCTCGCGAACGTCGTGGACGACCACTTGATGGGGGTCACCCACGTGATCCGCGCCGAGGAGTGGCTCTCGTCGCTTCCGAAGCACGTCCAGCTCTACCGCGGCTTTGGTTGGGAGCAGCCCGTGTTCTGCCATCTGCCGCTGCTGAGGAACGCGGACCGGTCGAAGATCTCGAAGCGGAAGAACCCGGTCAGCCTGAACTTCTACCGGCGCGCGGGGTACCTCCCCGAGGCCTTGGTCAACTACCTCGCCCTGATGGGCTGGGCGATGCCGGACGAGCGCGAGGAGTTCACGCTCGACGAGTTCATCGAGGCCTTCACCCTCGAGCGGATATCGCTCGGGGGTCCCGTCTTCGACCCC
>Ga0209342_10001287_pt1 | contig 28244 bp, 24 predicted proteins | sample RifCSP16_2_FD_184023 | JGI IMG/M metagenome (GOLD analysis project Ga0209342, IMG submission 184023) | Soil microbial communities from Rifle, Colorado - Rifle CSP2_sed 16_2 (SPAdes) (version 2) | ecosystem: Environmental > Terrestrial > Deep subsurface > Rock core/Sediment | place: Rifle...
GGTGGACCTGGACATCCTGCGCATCGGGACCTACGAGCTGCTGGCGGAGCCGGGGACGCCGTCGTCGGTCATCATCGACGAGGCGGTAGAGATCGCCAAACGGTTCGGGGAAGCGGACTCGCCGGCCTTCGTGAACGGCGTGCTGGACGCGGTGAAGCGCGCGCTGCGTGGAGGGGCGGAAGAGCCCGTCAAGCCCCGACGGCAAGAGCGAAAGCATGAGTGAAGACTCGCGGATCCCCCCCGGCTGGCCGGAGGAGTCGGCCCAGCGTTTGGCAAAGGCCGAGAGCCTGCGGGGCATGGGGGTGAACCCCTACCCGAACCGCTACGAGCGCAGCCATCACTTGGCCGAGCTGGTGGGCGCCTACGGCGACAAGAGCCTGGAGGAGCTGGCGGCGCTGGCGGTACCGGTGCGCATCGCCGGTCGCGTTCTCACCAAACGCGGCCACGGCAAGGCCTCGTTCGCCACCTTAAGCGATGGCGAGGGCCGGCTTCAGATCTACGTCCGCGCCGACCAGGTGGGGGAGCGCGGCTACCTGGTCTTCGATCTGCTCGACCTTGGCGATTTCGTGGGCGCCGCCGGAACCCTGATGCGGACCCGCAAGGGGGAGTTGTCGGTGGAGGTCGGGGAGCTGACCTTCCTCTCGAAGGCGCTCTTGCCGCCGCCCGAGAAGTGGCATGGCTTGGCCGACGTGGAGGCTCGCTACCGCCAGCGCTACCTCGACCTCATGAGCAACCCCGAGGTGCGGGAGGCGTTCGTCAAACGCAGCCTCCTGGTGTCCGAGATCCGCCGCTTCCTGGACGGTCGGGGCTACCTGGAGGTGGAGACCCCGATGATGCACCCCATCGCCGGGGGAGCCGTGGCGCGCCCTTTTGTGACCCACCACAACGCCCTGGGTGTCGATCTGTTCCTGCGCATCGCCCCGGAGCTGTACCTCAAGCGTTTGGTGGTGGGGGGGCTGGAGAGGGTCTACGAGATCAACCGGAACTTCCGCAACGAGGGGATCTCCTCCATGCACAACCCCGAGTTCACCATGCTCGAGTTCTACACCGCCTGCTTCGACTGCCAGGACGTCATGCGCACCACCGAGGAGCTGATCGCTGCCGGCGCCCGCCGGGTCGCCGGCGACCGGCCGCTGTCCTACAAGGGGCGGGAGATATCCTTCGATCTGCCATTCGCCCGGGTGAGCATGAAGCAGGCGGTAGCGGAGCAGGCGAGCCGGCAAGGCCTGGGTCTGACGCTTGAGGTCCTGAACGACCCCGGGCATCTGGAGCGGTGGGCGGCGTCGGGTGCCCTCGACGGCCGCCGCAACCACAAGGGCGTGCCCCTGGAGAAGGAGCGCTATCGCGGTCTCTCCCACGGCAAGCGGGTGGCTCAGCTCTTCGAGGATCTGGCCGAGGCCGCCTACTGGCAGCCCACCTTCGTCACCGACTATCCGGTCGAGGTCTCGCCGCTGGCCAAGGCCAATCCCCAGGACCCCGGCATCACCGAACGGTTCGAGCTGTTCGCGGCGGGCATGGAGATCGCCAATGGCTTCTCGGAGCTGAACGACCCCCTGGAGCAGCGGCAGCGTTTTCAGGAGCAGCTTGAGGAGCGGGAGAAAGGCGACCTGGAAGCGCACCAGATGGACGAGGATTTCGTGCGCGCGCTGGCCCACGGCCTGCCGCCCACCGGGGGCTGCGGCGTGGGCATCGACCGCCTGACCATGATCCTCACCGACTCGCCTTCCATCCGCGACGTGATCCTGTTCCCGCACATGCGCCCCGAAGGCGGCCGCACCCGCGAGGATGGCGACTAACGGAAACCACAGAGACGCAGAGACACGGAGAGTGAGAGGAACGGGAGTTGTGTCCGGCGGTCCGGGTGAGCCGCAGCCGTGCCTTTCTTCTCCGAGCCTCTGTGCCTCCGTGTCTCTGTGGTTGCGTTGACCTGATGCCCTTCGAGCTGCGCATCGCGCTTCGCTACCTGACCGCCAAACGCAAGCAGGCCTTCATCTCCGTCATCTCCGGGATCTCCGTGCTGGGGGTGGTGGTGGGGGTGGCGGCGCTCATGGTGGCCTTGGGTCTCATGACCGGCCTCCAAAACGAGATCCGCACCAAGATCCTGGGCGCCACCGCCCATGTGAGCATCTTCCGCAGCGCCAGCGCGCCTTTCGAGAACCACCGAGAAGTTGCGGAGAAGGTGCGGGGCCTGCCCGGAGTCCTGGGGGCGGCTCCCGCGGTCTACAGCAAAGGACTGGTCGGCAGCCCCACCACCACCGCGGTGGCTACCCTCAAGGGGGTGCTGCCCGCGGAAGAGCGGACGGTGACCGATATCGGGTTGCAGGTGCAAGGCGGGAAGCTGGAGGACCTGACGGACCCAGGGCAAGGCCTGCCGCCCATCCTGCTGGGCCGCGAGCTGGCGAGCAACTTGGCGGTGGGCCCGGGGGACGTGGTCACCGTGACCTCGCCTCGGGGCCGGCTGTCGCCGGTGGGCCTGTTGCCACGGGTGACCAAGTTCAAGGTGGCGGGCACCGTGCACACCGGCCTCTACGAGTTCGACGCCGGCTGGGCCTACCTGCCTCTGGCTTCGGCGGAGCGCCTGTTCACGGAGGAGAACAGGGGGTTCCTGGTCGAGGTACGGCTCGCCGACATCTACGCCGTGCGGGCCGCCGGCGAGACGATACGGACCGCCCTGGGCGAGGGCTATGTGCTCAACGATTGGATCCAGATGAACGGGAGCCTGTTCGAGGCTCTGTGGCTGGAGAAGATGGCGATCGGCATCACCATCGGCCTGATCGTCATGGTGGCGGCCCTCAACATCGTGGCCACCCTGATCCTGATGGTCATGGAGAAGCACCAGGACATTGCGATCCTGGTCTCGATGGGGGCTTCACGAGGAGCCATTACCCGCATCTTCATGCTGCAGGGCACGGTGATCGGGGCTCTGGGCACCGCTGCCGGCAGTGCGTTTGGGGTGCTGGCCTGCACGATCCTGGATCACTTCAAGCTGATCCGAGTGCCGGTGGACGTCTATCAGATCTCCTTCGTTCCCTTTCGGCTGCTGCCGGGCGATGCCGGTGCGGTGATGGTGGGCGCGGTCCTGGTCTGCTTCCTGGCGACCCTCTATCCGGCGCGCGGCGCTGCCCGCCTCGATCCCGCCGAAGCCCTTCGCTACGAATGACAGCAGCAAAGCGACCACAGGGGCCCAGAGGCACAGAGACGAAGATGGCACCCCTGTGGCTTCCGTTGGCCGGCCCCGGCCCGCGCTGGCATCGAGGTGCCGCTCCGCGCTCCGACGCTCGGCCATTGTCAGTTGACCACGATTCGGGCCTCGCGAGTCGCGCGTCGGACACCTCGATGCTCATCCTGCGGCCTGATCGCTGTCCGTTCCGCTTGCGGCCGGCGGTTTCTTCTCTCCTCTGCGCCTCTGTGTCTCTGTGGTTGCTTTTCGGAAGCCCATGGCTGAGCCGCTGATCGTCGCCTCCGGGGTCGTCAAGGGGTACCGCACCTCTGCCGGCTACGTCCCCGTCCTCTCGGGCGTCGAGCTGACGGTGGGGAGCGGGGAGATGGTGGCGGTGACCGGGGCTTCCGGGGTGGGGAAGTCGACGCTGCTGCACGTGCTGGGAACCCTGGATCGACCGGAGGCGGGCACGGTTCGAGTGGGGGGAGCCGACGTCTTCGGGCTTCCCGAGAAGGAGCTGCGGAGGTTTCGCAACAAAACGTTAGGGTTCGTGTTCCAGTTTCACCACCTGCTCCCCGAGTTCACGGCCCTGGAGAACGTGATGATGCCGCTGCTCATCGACCGGCGGTCGGAAGCCGAGGCTCGGCGGCGGGCGGGCGCCCTGCTGGCCGAGCTGGGTCTTGAGAGCCGAACCGAACATCGGCCGGGGGCGCTTTCGGGGGGAGAGCAGCAGCGGGTGGCGGTGGCCCGTGCCCTGGTGCAGTCCCCGCGCGCGCTCTTGGCCGACGAGCCCTCGGGCAACCTCGATCGCGAGACCGGCGACCGACTTCACGAGCTGCTGCGGCGTCTCAATCGGGAGACAGGGACCACCGTGGTGGTGGTGACCCACAACGAGCGGCTGGCGGCTTCCTGCGAGCGAGAGCTGCGCCTCGAAGGCGGGAGGCTGGGAGCCGCGGCGAGGCGACCCGAATGACGGAGGCGGTGCCTTTTGGGCTAGAATCCACAGTTGGAGCGCTCGGGGCGCTCCTGAGGCCAGGGGACTCCACCACCGTCATGTTCGAGCGCTACACCGAGCGCGCCCGCCGCGTCATCTTCTTCGCTCGTTACGAGGCGAGCCAACTGGGCAGCGCCTCCATCGAGACCGAGCACCTGCTGCTGGGGCTGATTCGCGAAGGCAAGGGGCTGACCTCGCGCCTCTTCAGCAAGGGCCATCTCTCCATGGAGTCGATCCGCAAGGAGATCGAGGGGCGGACCCCCTATCGAGACAAGGTCTCGACCTCGGTGGACATCCCGCTTTCCTCGGAGTCGAAGCGGGTCCTCGGTTACGCCGCCGAGGAAGCCGAACGAATGCTCCACAACTACATCGGAACCGAGCACATCCTGCTGGGGCTGATGCGGGAGGAGAAGAGCGTGGCCGCCGGTCTCCTGTCGGAGAAAGGGCTTCGCCTGACCAGCGTTCGGGAGGACATCGTGCAGCTCCTGAACGAGAAGGCCAACGTGGGCAAGGCCAAGGAGACGCCGCTACTCTCGGAGTTCTCGCGGGACCTGACGGAGGCCGCCGCGCGCAGTGCCTTGGATCCGCTGGTGGGGCGAGACGACGAGCTGGCGCGGGTGATCCAGGTGTTGTGCCGGCGCACCCGGAACAACCCGGTCCTGATCGGCGAGCCGGGGGTGGGCAAGACGGCTTTGGTCGAGGGCCTGGCCAACAAGATCGTCCAGGGCGACGTCCCTGTCTACCTGGCCGACAAGCGGATCCTGGCCCTGGACATCTCGCTGATCGTCGCCGGCACCAAGTACCGGGGTCAGTTCGAAGAGCGGCTCAAGACGATCATGCGGGAGCTGACCGAGAATCACAACATCGTCATCTTCATCGACGAGTTGCACACCCTGGTAGGTGCGGGCTCGGCCGAGGGCAGCCTGGACGCCGCCAACATCTTGAAGCCGGCCCTCTCCCGGGGCGAGATCCAGTGCGTGGGCGCCACCACCCCCGGCGAGTACCGCAAGTACATCGAGAAGGACCGCTCGCTGGAGCGGCGCTTCCAGGCGGTCAAGGTGGCTCCACCCAGCGAAGAGGAGACGATCGAGATCCTGCGCGGGATCAGGGATCGCTACGAGAAGTTCCACCACGTGGTGTACAAGCAGGACGCCCTGGAAGCCGCCGTCTACCAGTCCAGCCGGTACATAACGGACCGCTTCCTTCCCGACAAGGCGATCGACCTCCTGGACGAGGCCGGCAGCCGGGTCAAACTCCGAGAGACGGCAGCCGCGCTCCAGGCCCCCGAGTTCTCGCGCACCATCCGGGTGGTGGTGGATCGGGGCGAACCGCCGGCGGGCGCTTTCTTTCGCGATGAGGACCTGGCGCAGCGCGAGAACCTCCAGATCATGCGCGAGCACTGGGACGTGGGCGGCCAGTCCGGCCACCTGGTCACCAAGGCCGACGTGGACGACGTGGTCTCCAAGTGGACGGGGATTCCCATCGCCGCCATCAAGGAAGAGGAATCGGCCAAGCTGCTGCGCATGGAGGAGGAACTGCACCGGCGCATCGTCTCCCAGGAGGGCGCGGTGGGTGCGGTGGCTCGGGCCATCCGGCGCACCCGCGCCGGCCTCAAGAGCCCTCATCGCCCGGTCGGCTCCTTCCTGTTCCTGGGTCCCACCGGGGTGGGCAAGACCGAGGTGGCCCGCAGTCTGGCCGCCTTCCTCTTCAGCAGCGAGCGCGCCCTGATCCGCTTCGACATGTCCGAGTACATGGAGAAGCACTCGGTCTCCAAGCTCATCGGTTCGCCCCCGGGTTATGTGGGCCATGAGGAAGGCGGGCAGCTCACCGAGCGGGTGAAGCGGAGTCCCTACTCGGTGGTGCTGCTGGACGAGATCGAGAAAGCCCATCCCGACGTCTTCAACATCCTGCTCCAGGTCTTCGAGGACGGGCACCTGACGGATGGCCTGGGCAACACCATCGACTTCAAGAACTCCATCCTCATCATGACCTCCAACATCGGCGCCCGCTTCATCGAGAAGAAAGGGCGGCTGGGTTTCGCCTCCGGCGAGGCCGACACCAACCAGAGCGTGTCGGAGATGGTGATGGCGGAGGTGAAGCGCACCTTCAACCCCGAGTTCATCAACCGCATCGACGAGATCATCATCTTCGACGCCCTGACCGACGAGGACCTGAGGCGCATCACGCGCCTGCTGGTGGAACAGCTGAACGTGAACCTCAAGGAGAAGGGGATCTTGATCTCCATCGCCGACGAGGCCGTGGATTGGCTGCTGGAGAAGACCCTGAAGGACCGCTCATACGGGGCGCGACCCCTGCGTCGCGCCATCCAACGTCACGTGGAAGACACCCTCTCCGAGGCCTTCATTCGGGGCCAGATCCGGCCCCGGGCGCCGATCGTGATTGGCGTGCGGGATGGGGGGCTCTGGTACAGCCAAGAGGATCGTGGGGGGAGTCTCTCGTGAAGCCACTCTTGGCCGTGATGCTGGGAGGCCTGCTCCCTCTGGTTCCGCCGGCGGTGGCGCAGGATGCCGATCCGGCGAGCGCCCCCAAGATCGAACGCATCGAGGTCCAGGGACTCCAGTACCTGAAGCCGGAGACCCTGCTCTTCTACGTCTCGACCAAGGCCGGGGACCGTTTCGACGAGCACCGGCTGCGGGAGGACTTCCGGCGGGTGTGGGAGACCAAGTTCGTGGACGACCTGCTGGTGGACGTCCGCGACGGGGCCACCGGCAAGATCGTGACCCTGGTGGTGAAGGAGCGGAAGCGGGTCCAGATCGTCGACTACCGCGGGAACAAGACGGTGACCACCAGCAGCATCGAGGACAAGCTCAAGGAGAAGGACGCCGCCCTCAAGATCGACGGTTTCTACGACCCGAGCAAGGCCCAACGCGTGGAGGCCATCATCAGGGAGATGCTGGCGGAGAAGGGACGCCCCTTCGCCACCGTCAAGCACGACGCCAAGAACTTGGGGGGAGCGGGAACCCAGGTGTCCTTCGTGGTCGACGAGGGCCCCAAGGCCAAGCTCAAGGCGGTCGAGTTCGTGGGCAACCAGATCTTCTCGGACGGCCGGCTGCGCCGGACCATGCGGTCGCTGAAGGTCAACAACTGGTCGACGGACGTGGTGAGCCTGGTGACCTCGCCTCTCAGTTGGGGCAAGGGCACCTACACCGAAGAGAAGTGGAACGATGCGCAGAAGGGCGACAAGGGGCGGCTCCAGGACTTCTACCTGAACCGGGGTTACGTGACCGCCAGCGTCGGCGAGCCCACCATCACCTACGAGGACGCTCTGTCGGGCCTCTTCAAGAAGAAGCCCATCAAGCGGATGACGCTCACCATCCCGGTGAGCGAAGGCGATCGCTACCGCCTGGGCGAGGTCAAGTTCGAGGGGATGACCGTCTTCAAGGAAGAGAACATCCGACCGCTCCTGAAGCTCAAGCAGGGCGATCTCTACCGGGAATCCCGCTTCAAGAAGACCTACGACAAGCTGCGCGACGCCTACGGCGGCCAAGGGTACTTCCAGTGGACGGTGGCCACCGACCGGAAGCCCGACCCGGAAAAGAAGGTGGTCGACGTGACCATCCGCATGGACGAGGACAAGAAGTACTTCGTCTCCAAGATCCAGTTCCTGGGCAACGACACCACGCGCGACAAGGTGATTCGGCGCGAGGTCTACATGAACGAGGGCGAGGTGTTCAACACCGAGGCCCTCAAGCTCTCCATTCGTCGCATCAACCAGCTCGGCTACTTCAAGCCGCTGGAGGGCCCGCCCCAGATCAACCCAAGCCCGTTAGGCGATGACAAGCTGGACGTGGCTTTCAAGGTGCAGGAACAGAACCGCAACCAGTTCACCTTCGGGGGCGGAGTCTCGGGCCTGGAGGGGACCTTCCTGAACGCCTCCTTCTCCACCGCCAACTTCCTGGGCCTGGGCGAGACCTTCCAGGTGTCGGCGCAGAGCGGCAAGCGCACCAAGAACTACCAGATCGCCGTCACCGAACCCTACCTCTTCGACCGACCCATCACCGCCGGCATCGACCTGTTCAGCCGGCGGTTGCGCTACGAGGCCTACCAGACCGCCGCCGGCCTCGGCCTGAACGGCTACTCCGAGGACCGGAGCGGCGCCAGTTGGGTCTTGGGCTTGCCTCTGGGACGCTTCACCCGCCTCTTCACCAACTACTCCTACCAGTTCATCGACATCAAGAACGTGGAGGCGGCCGCCTCGACCGAGGTGCCTTCCGACGCGACCACGCCCACCACCCCGACCAACGATCCCTACTCGCTCTACTACGGTCAGGTGGGCAAACGGCGGGAGAGCACGTTCTCGCCCACCTGGGTCCACAACACGGTGGACAACCCGTGGACGCCGCGCAGCGGCATGAAGCTCACCGCCACCCTGCCCGTCACCGGTGGTGTTCTCGGGGGGACGGTCGATCTCTTGCGGCCGAGCCTGGAGGCGGTGATCTACATACCTCATCTGCGCCGAACGGCACTGGGACTTCGGGGGGAGGTGGCGTACGTCAAGCCCTTCGGCGACACCAAGACCCTGGCCTGGTACCAGCGCTACTACCTGGGGGGGGAGACCCAGATTCGGGGCTACCAGGTGCGGACGGTGGGCCCCATCGAGAAGCTGGAGGACGGCAGCGAGCGTGGGACGGGCGGGAACAAGTACGCGCTGTTCAACGCCGAGTACTACATCGACGTGATGGGGCCGTTGCGGCTCCTGGCGTTCTTCGACGCCGGCCAGTCTTTCCTGGAGGGCGAGGGCATCGGGGTGAACAAGTTCCGCACCTCGACCGGCATGGAGCTGCGGTTCATCATGCCGGTCCTCAACGTTCCCTTCCGGCTCTTCTACGCCTGGAATCCCCACCGCGACCCCTTCCAGCCGAAAACCCACTTCCAGTTCGCAGTAGGCACGACCTTCTAAGGAGACGACATGAGAAAGACGCTCATTGCCGCACTGGCCCTCGGTGCGGCCACCGCCGCTATCGCCCAGGAGGGGGCGGCGGAAAAGCCCAAGTCGGATACCCGTACGCCCCGGATCGCCGTCATCAATCTCGAAAAGGTGTGGAACGAGAGCCTGATGGGCAAGGGTTATGCCTCGCGGATGGAGGCCCTGGCCAACGACATCAAGGCCACCGAGACCAAGAAGCAGTCCGAGGTCCAGAAGATGGAAGCCGCCGTGAAGGCCCTGCAAGAGGACCTCACCAAGCAGCAGGCGCTGCTCTCGCCCGACGTTCAGGAGCGCAAGCGCGCCGAGATCGAGAAGAAGCAGCGCGAGCTGCAGTACTTCGTGGACGACAGCAAGGCCGAGCTGGAGGGGATGCGCCAGCGGGCTCAGAAGCAGGCTGCGGAATGGCAGGAGGAGTTCCAGAAGCGGGTCGAAGCCCCCATCCAGGCGGTGGCCAAGGAGAAGGGGATCGACATCATCATCGCCAACCAGGCGGCCATGCTGATCAACAAGGAGTTCGACATCTCCCAAGAGGTGGTGGTGAAGGCGGACGATGCGGAGCGCGCCGCCAAGGCCAAGGCTCCCGCTGCTGCCGCACCGGCGAAGCCGGCGCCGGCAGCCCCCAAGCCCTCGCCGTCGCCCAACGACTGAGCGGCGCCTGCCGGAAGCGGGCCCGCCCGGATCCGGGCGGGCTCAGCTCTTTTTCGAGGCCCGCATGCCCACCGACACCATCGACATCGGCGGCCTGATTCGCAAGATCCCCACCCAGTATCCCTTCGTGCTGGTGGACCGGGTGCTGGCGCACGACGCCTCCAGCCTGCTGGCGGTCAAGAACGTCACCGGGTCGGAGGAGTTCTTCGAGGGCCACTTCCCGGGGGCCCCGGTGATGCCTGGGGTGCTGCTCATGGAGAGCCTGGCCCAGGCCGCGGGCATCTGGCTGCTCAAGGCCGCGGCCGATCCTTCCCGGCTGGAAGTCCACGTGGTCGGCATCGACGGCGCCAAGTTCCGGCGGCCGGTGGTTCCCGGCGACGAGCTGCGTCTGGCGATCACGGTGCTGCACCGGCGGGGGGCGCTGTGCCGGGTCAAGGGCGAGATCACGCTGGGCGAGCATCGGGTGGCCGAGGCCAAGCTCTTGCTGCAAGTCGAGGAGCTGGCGGCACCCGAGGTGGACCCGACGGCCCGGGTGGCTCCGGGGGCTATCCTCGGCCCAGGGGTGCGGGTCGGCGCCTACTGCGTGATCGGTCCCCGGGTGCGGCTGGGAACACGGACCGTTCTGGAGTCGCAGGTCACCATCGCGGGTGACACCACCCTCGGCGAGGACAACCAGGTCTTTCCCTTTGCCTCGCTCGGGCACCGGCCTCAGGACCTCAAGTACCACGGCGAAGACACCAAGCTGGTGATCGGCGATCGCAATACCTTCCGCGAGGGGGTCACCGTTCACCGCGGAACCGAAGGCGGGGGCGGCATTACCCGCATCGGCTCCGACAACCTGTTCATGGCCCAGGTGCACGTGGCCCACGACTGTCGGGTGGGGAACCACACCATCTTCGCCAACGCGGCGGCGCTCTCGGGACATGTCGAGGTTCAGGACTGGGCCACCCTGGGGGGCTTCGCGGGCGTCCACCAGTTCTGTCGGGTGGGAGCGCATGCCTTCATGGGTGGGGCCACCATCGCCACCAAGGACGTTCTGCCCTTTTCCATGACCGTGGGCAACCGGGCCCGCATCTTCGGCCTCAACCTGATCGGGCTTCGCCGGCGCGGCTTCTCTGCGGAAGCGCTCTCGGCCCTGAAGCAGGCCTTCCGGGTTCTCGTGCAGAGCCGTCTCAACACCACGCAGGCGCTGGCCCTGCTTCAGGCCGAAGGACCGCACACCCCGGAGGTGGGGGAGCTCGTCACCTTCATTCGTGAGTCGAAGCGTGGGGTGGTCTTGCGACGCCGGCAGGGGTCAACCTCGGACCTCGATGAGTCCTGAACCAGCATGACCGAAGCGGCGCTGGGCCTGATCGCGGGCAACGGGCGCTTCCCGATCCTGGTGGCCCGGGCGGCCCGCCGGCAGGGCCGGCGGGTGGTGGCGGTGGCCATTCGTGAGGAGGCCTCGCCCGAGCTGGCGGATGAGGTCGACGAGATCCACTGGGTGGGTCTCGGCCAGCTGGGCCGCTGCATCGAGGCGCTCACGGCGGGCGGTGCCGCCGAGGCGGTGATGGCCGGGCAGGTGAAGCACCGGCGGATCTTCTCCGGCATCGTGCCGGACCTGAAGCTCATGGGGGTGCTGGCCCGCTTGGCCTTCCAGAACACCGACAGCCTGATCGGCGGGGTGGCGGACGCCCTGGGGCGAGAGGGCATCACGCTCCTGTCGTCGGTGGGGTTCCTCCACGACCAGTTGGCGGTGCCGGGGGCCATGACCCGGCGCAAGCCGTCCGGCCAGGAGCGAGACGACATCGCGTACGGTCGCCGCATCGCTCTCACTCTGGCCGGCATGGACCTGGGGCAGACGGTTGTGGTCAAGCAACGGGCGGCGGTGGCCCTCGAGGCCATGGAGGGGACCGACGAGGTCATTCGTCGTGCGGGTCGGCTGGCGGGGGCGGGTTGCACCGTGGTCAAGGTGGCCAAGCCACGGCAGGACATGCGTTTCGACGTGCCGGTCGTGGGGCAGGGGACGCTCGCCACCATGAAGGAGGCGGGTGCGCGGGTGCTGGCGGTCGACGCCGGCAAGACGCTGCTCATCGACCGCGAGAACGTCCTGGCCGAAGCCGATCAGGGGGGGCTGGTGCTCTGGGGCATGGCGGAGGAAGCGTGACTCGGGTGGCCGTGGTCGGAGTCGGCGCGCTGGGCCAGCATCATGCCCGGGTCTACGCCAGCCTGCCGGGCGCGTCCCTGGCGGGCGTCTTCGACATCGACGCCCGGCGGGGCGGCGAGGTGGCGGCGCGTCACGGCTGCCGGGTCCTGGGCCACCTCCGGGATGTGGTGGCGAGTGCCGACGCCGTCTCGGTGGCGGTGCCCACCGTCGATCACCATCGGGTGGCGAGGGCCCTCTTGGAGGCGGGGAAGGACGTCCTGGTCGAGAAGCCGATGACGAAGACGGTCGAGGAGGCGGACGACCTGATTCGCCTCGCCGAAGCCAGAGGCGCGGTCCTCCAGGTGGGGCACATCGAACGCTTCAACCCAGCGGTGGACGTGCTCAGGGCCGAGGTCAGGGCGCCGCGCTTCATTGAGGTCCACCGCCTGGCGCCCCCCACGCCTCGCAGCCTGGATATCGACGTGGTCCTGGACCTGATGATCCACGACCTCGACATCCTGCTCTCGCTGGACGGTTCGGAGGCGGTCCAGATCGACGCCGTGGGCGTCCCCGTGCTCTCGGACAAGATCGACATCGCCAACGCCCGGCTGCGCTTCGCCTCCGGCCTGATCGCCAACCTCACCGCCAGCCGGGTGTCCGCCGAAAAGGTCCGCAAGTTCCGGGTCTTCGCGCCGCGGACTTACATCTCTGCCGACTTCTCGGCTCGGGAAGCCCAGGTCTACCGGCTGCTCGAGGTGGAGGGCCGGCCGGACATTGCCGTCGGCAAGGGAGGGGCTCCGGAGGAAGAACCGCTGCAGCGCCAGCTCGCGGGCTTCCTGGAGGCGGTCAGGACGCGCGGCCGCCCGGTCGTCTCGGGTGCCGATGGCCGGCGCGCCCTGGCTCTGGCTCACGCCATCCTGGCTCGGATGACCCAGGCCTGAGCCTCAGGCCCAGCCGACTGCCCCCAACTAATCGACATCGCTCCGAGCCCGGACCACGAGATCTTGCGGTTTCGGCCGGAAAGCGCGAGACTGGGGTAGAATTCGAGGTTTGCTTTGGGCGAGGTGAGGCCGCTTGAGACGCTCCCCCCTGTTGGTCTCGGCCATCCTCCACCTCCTGGTGATGAGCGTGCTGTTGTCGGTACCTGTCCTGTCGCCGCCGAGGAATCCGCCTGGCCCCGAACCTGAGGCTCCAGAGGTGCGCCACAGGGTGTTCCTGCCTCCGGCCGGGACGTGGAGCCGGCTCTCGCCTCGGACCCAGCCTCCCCCGATGCCTTCGCCCGAGCCGCGGAGGCCGAAGGACCGTGTGAGCATCGGCGCGCCTTCGATCCTGCGGGCCCGAGGGCCGCTGGAACTGCGGCGAGACGAGGACCTGACCGCGTCGCCGAAGGGCCATCGAGAGGCTCGCAGCCTCCTCGCCGCACCGCCGGGCGATCCCGGCACTCCGGAGCCCCGGGATGCTGCCCGGCAACGAGCCGACGAGGCGGCAGCCAGGGAGGGCCTCTCCTTCCGCGCTGGGGCCGGGCGCGTAGCCCCCCAGGGAGAGGAGCATGCCGAGCGCTCGATCGCGAGCTCGCTGCACGAATTGGATCGCCGGCTCCGCCTGGGAGGCGGGCCGCCAGGGGTTGAGAGCGGCCTGGGGCGGCAGATGGGGCCGCTCTTCTTCGACCCCCAGGGGGCCGACTTCACGGCCTGGATCAACCACTTCAAGAACGAGGTCTACCGCAACTGGGTGGTGCCCCAGTCGGCGCTCTTCGGCTATGCGAAAGGCCAGGTGAGCTTCGAGTTCACCGTGGAACGCGACGGCCGGGTGAGCGCTCTGCGCCTGATCGAGTCGTCCGCCACCCCGGCCCTGGATCGAGCGGCGCAGAACTCGCTGCGCTCCTCGCGGTTGCTGCCGCTTCCCGTCGACTTCGCACCCGTCAGCCTCACCCTCCAGGTCACGTTCTACTACAACCAGGAGCCGCGGGACGCATGAGCTGGCACCTCAGGCCTTCCCGTCGCGGCCTCTACCTGCTGCTCACCGCAGCCGGCCTGGGTGCGGCAGCCGGGAGCTGCCGCACGCTCGGACCTGGCGTTCGCCCGGCGGCCCCGGTGGCCACCGTACAGGAGCTGGTGGCGGCCCAGGTGCCTCCGCCGCTCTTGCGGGTGGGGATCTTGACCGAGGCGACCCGAGCTTCGATCGGCGCCGATGCCGGAATCGTGGTTCGCGCCGGCCCGACCGGGGCGATCGCCACCAAGGTCATGAGGGCCACCTTCGTCCCGGTGGCCGAGAACCCGGATCTCCTGCGGCTGGTCGAGACCGGTGACACGATGAGTGTGGCGACCCTCTTCCCGGCGTCGGGGGGAGACGGACTCAACCTGGAGGCGGCCCCCTACCGGGGCCTCTTGGAGGTGCGGGCCAACGGGACCGGCGGGCTCACGGTGATCAACATCGTGAACCTGGAGGACTACCTGAAGGGCGTGGTGCCTAACGAACTATCGCCCAACGCCTATCCGCAGATCGAGGCCTTGAAGGCGCAGGCGGTGGCCGCCCGCACCTACGCCCTCCGGAACCTGGGCCAGTACAAGCTCAAGGGCTTCGACATCTGCGCCACCCCCGCCTGCCAGGTGTATCGGGGTCGCTCGTCGGAGAGCCCGCTTTCCGATCGGGCCGTCGACGAGACGCGCGGCCAGGCCGCCAGCCACCGGGGCCGCCTGATCAACGCTCTCTACACCTCGACCTGCGGCGGCCATACCGAAGATGGATCGACCGTCTTCGAGGGGGAGGAGACGCCGTACCTGCGCGGCGTGGCCTGCGCACCCGAGCAGTCGGCCTGGGTGACGGTCAAGACCCTGGCCAAGCCGCTGGCCTTTGAGGGGTTCGACACCCTGGGTCGCGATGCCGCGGTGCTGGCTTCGCTTGGGGTGCTCGAGCCGAAGCAGCTTTCGGCTCAAGCCATGAAAGGCGCCGCCAGCGATGCCGAGGTCCGGGGCTGGACCGAAAAGCTGGTCGCCGCCCTCCACCGGAAGGGCTGCGACAGTGGGGTCGAGCCCCCGCTCGCCCGGCGCGGTTCCTTGTTCGCCCACCTGGTGGGCGCACTGTGCTGGCAGGAGCGCGCCGAACGGCTGCTGGCTCCCGGCGACGCCGACTATCTCCTGCACCTCGAGGATCGTGCGGCCTTGAGGGACGCCGAGAAGGAGGCGGCCGCGCTGCTGATCCAGGAAGGACTCCTCACCCCCTTTCCGGACAACACGATCCGGCCCGACATCGTGGTGAGCCGGGCCCAGGCGGTTTCGCTCCTGGCCCAGGCCGGACTCAAGGCGGGCGGGCCGGCGCTGCTCACGGCCGAGTTTCAAGAAGCGAACGCCGAAGGCTTGCTCTTGAAGCGGGGTGAGGCGGTGGAGGCGCTAGCGGTCGATCCCCAGGTCCGCCTGTTCCGATCCCTGGACGGCCTGCCGCTGGCAGCCTCGGAGTTGTCGCTGGCCATGGGAGACAAGGTGCGTTATGTGGTGCGCGACGGGCGCATCGTGTTTTTCGAGGCCGAGGAGTCCCGCTTGGGCGCCGCCGCCGACCACAGCTCCCGCTACTACCGCTGGGAGGTGAGCCTGTCGCCGGCCGAGGTCGGCAAGGCGGTGGCTCGCTACGGGACGGTGGGCCAGGTGAGGGAACTGGTGCCCCGGCGGTTGGGGGTGTCCGGCCGGGTGGTGGAGCTGATGGTCCAGGGCAGCGACGGCGATCTCCTGCTGCAGGGGCTCAGAGTGCGCTGGGGACTGGGCCTCCGGGAGAACCTGTTCGTGATCGACCGTGAGCTGGACGCGTCAGGCGCGGTGCGGCGCTTCGTGTTCACCGGCAAGGGATGGGGCCACGGGGTGGGCCTCTGCCAGGTAGGGGCCTTTGGAATGGCCCGGGCGGGCTCCGACTACCGGGCGATCTTGAAGCACTACTACACCGGGATTTCGCTCTCCGAGGTGACCCCCTGAGAGGGAGGCCCCGCCTCGGACCGAGCCGGGGCCGTTGCCGAGAGCCGGCCGCCTGCCGTATTCTTCTCGCGGTCTCATGGCGACAGTAGCTCCCAGCCGGCTCGATTCCTTCGTGGTGCCCGGAGGGCTCAAGGGGCAGCTCTCCGACTTCGCAGTGCCCGAGCTGCTGCAACACCTCCACCTTTCGGGGGCGGTCGGGATCCTGACCCTGGTTTCCGGCGGGGCCAGGAAGGCGCTCTATCTCAAGGACGGACGGGTGGTGTTCGCCGCCAGCAATCTGCCTAACGATAGGTTGGGGGAGTTGTTGCTGCGCGAGGGGAAGATCACGGTCGAGGAGTACGACGCCTCCATCCGCGCCATCTCCAAGGGCAAGCGGCAGGGCCGGGTGCTGGTGGAGATGGGCGCGCTCACCCCCAAGGACCTCTGGGAGGGAGTCCAGTTCCAGGTCAAAGAGATCGTCTACTCGGTGTTCCAGTGGGATGACGGCCAGTTCCACTTCGAGGAGTCGACGCTGCCGGAGAAGGAGCGCATCACCGTCGAACTCCACGTGGTGCCGCTGATCCTGGCCGGGCTGCGACGGGTCGATGCCCAGGGGCGCATCCAGAGTCGCTACCCGTCCCCCGATCTGGTGCTGGAGATGGCGACCCCGGTCGAGCTGGCCCTGGAGCCGTACGAGCAGCACATCCTGGGACTGGTGGATGGGGAGCGCAGCGTGCTCGAGATCTGCCGAGAGAGCGAGATCGGGGAGAGCGAGACCCTGAAGGTTCTCTACGCCCTGCTCTCGGGGAGCCTGGTCAAGATCCGGGGCAAGAAGGTCAGGGCCTTCGACCAGGACTTCGTGCCGGCCGACACCCTGGACTCCATCATCGACGGCTTCAACCAGATGTTCAGCTACGTTTTCCGGTACATGGTGCGGGAGGTGGGCCCCATCGCCGAGAACGTGCTGGAGAAGTACTTGGGTGGCCTGCGGGAGGGCCGCAAGGACGTGTTCGCCGGGGTGAAGTTGCAGAAGGACGGCACCCTGGATTCGGCAACCCTGGAGCGCAACGCCAGCCGGCTGACCGAGGAGGCTCGCCGCTCGCTCCTGGTCGATGCCCTGAACGAGCTGCTCTACGCCGAGCTGCTCGCCGTCAAGCGCACCCTGGGGCCCGAGCACGAGGCGGCCATCGTCCGCGCCTTTCGGGACCGCTAGGCCCCGGCGCCCCTGATCACGGGTGCAGATCACGCGGCAGCAGGTTCGAGGAGCCGTCCTGCTGCTGGCGGTAGCGCTGCTCTGGACCGCCTGGAGGCTGTGGACGCTCCGCTGATCGCGATCGTGGGGCCCACGGCCTCGGGCAAGAGCGCGCTGGCCCTGCGGCTGGCGGCGGACCGCGGTGGCGAGATCGTGTCTTGCGACAGCCTCCAGATCTACCGGGGCCTGGACATCGGAAGTGCCAAGCCCACCCGCGCCGAGCAGGCCCTGGTTCCGCACCACCTGATCGACCTGGCGGATCCCCAAGAGCCCTTCTCCGCCGCCGACTACGCTCGTTTGGCGAGGCAGGCGCTGTCGGGAATCCGGGACCGAGGCCGGCTGCCGGTGGTGGTCGGGGGCACCGGCCTCTACCTGCGGGCCCTGCTGGAGGGGCTCTTCGAGGGGCCGTCGCGCGACCCGGAGTTGCGCCAACGGCTGGAGGCGATGGCGGGGCGCTGGGGGCAGGATGCCTTGCACCGGCTGCTGCGCCGGGTGGATCCGGCGGCGGCGGACCGGATCGCGCCGGCGGACCGGGTGCGGGTGGTCCGGGCCCTGGAGGTCTTTCGCCTGACGCGGGAGCCGCTGACCGCGCACCACCAGCGCGCCGGTGGCGGGCTCACCGGCTTTGCGGTCAGGATCGTGGGCCTGGCCCTGGACCGCGGCGAATTGCGTGCCCGGGTGGAGCGGCGGACCGAGGAGATGTGGCAGCGGGGGCTACTGAGCGAGGTGCAGGGACTGCTGGCCAAGGGTTATGCGCCGGACCTCCGCCCCTTGCAGGCGATCGGCTACCGGCAGGCGGTGGCGGTGATCGAGGGCCGGCTTTCCGAGGCGGCGGCACGGCGTGATATGGTCACCGCCACCATGCGCTACGCCAAGCGGCAGATGACCTGGTTCCGCCACCAGGCCGAGGTGCGATGGCACCGCAGCGCCGAAGCGGCCCTGGCCGACGCCTGGCGGGGGTTGGAAGCGCCAGGGGGACCGTCGTGAGCCCGCGGTTCAAGCGGGCCGTCCTGGTGGTCTGCGACAGCCTGGGTGTGGGGGCGCTTCCCGACGCCGCCGCGTTTGGCGACCAGGGCGCCGACACCCTGGGCCACGTGCTGGCTTCCCGCCAGGTGCACATTCCCAACCTGCGCGCGCTGGGGCTCGGCAACCTGACGCCCAGCTTCGAGGGGGCGCGGAACCCGAAGCCCGACGGTGCCTTCGGGCGGATGGCGGAGGCCAGCGCCGGCAAGGACACGGCGACCGGGCACTGGGAGATCGCTGGCCTGCGCACCGTAAAGCCCTTCCGGACCTATCCCGGTGGTTTCCCCCCCGAGGTGGTCCGGCCCTTCGAGGAACGGATCGGCCGGCAGGTCCTGGGGAACCAGGTGGCCTCCGGCACCGAGATCCTCAAGGAGCTGGGCGAGGAACATCTGCGTACCGGCAGCCCCATCCTCTACACCTCGGCCGACAGCGTCTTTCAGGTGGCCGCCCATGAGGACGTGATTCCCCTGGAGGAGCTGTACCGGATCTGCCGGATCGGCTATGAGATCGCTTGCCTGGAACACGGAGTGTGCCGGGTGATCGCGCGGCCCTTCGTGGGCCGGAGCCCGGCCGACTTCAAGCGAACACCTAACCGGCGCGACTTCGCGGTGCCGCCCGAGGGCGACACCCTGCTGGACCTGCTGGTGGCGGCGGGCTGGCCGGTGTTCGCGGTGGGGAAGATCGAGGACATCTTTGCCGGGCGCGGCATCACCGAGGCCGTGCACACCAAGTCCGACGCCGACGGCATCGACCAAACCCTGGCGGCGATGGGCAAGGTCGACCGCGGCCTCATCTTCACCAACCTGGTCGACTTCGACACCCTGTTCGGTCATCGGAACGATGTGGCCGGGTACGCCGCCAACCTCGAGTCCCTGGACGCGCGGATCCCGGAGCTGATGGGGGCGCTCCGTCCAGACGACGCGCTGATCTTCACCGCCGATCACGGCTGCGATCCATCCGACGTGTCCACCGACCACACCCGCGAACACGTGCCCTTGCTGGTCTGTGGCCCCGGCGTGCGCTCGGGGACCAACCTGGGGACGCGCTCGACGTTTGCCGATCTGGGGCAGACCCTGGCCAGCAACTTCGCGGTGGGTCCCTTGAAGACGGGCTCTTCGTTCTTGACCGAGCTCTAGGACCGACCGAGCTGCTGCCAAGTCCTTGACAGCGAAGAAGGAAGCCCTAGAATAGAGAGTTTGATTGCGGCCCCGACCATGCTCACTATCGACGTGAACAAGATCCCCGAAGAGGGGATGACTGTGAAAGAGAGCCTGCTCCCAGCCGAGTTGCACGTGGCCGGCGAGGAGGGCTTCTCGCTGCTTCCAGGGGGGTGCCTCGAGGCCCTGATCGAGCGCGGCGAGGACGAGACCGTGCACGTTCGGGGACAACTGGCGGCCGCCCTCGGCCTGGAGTGCGGGCGTTGCCTCGAGCCCTTTTCCTTTCCGGTGAAGCAAGATCTCGATCTCTTCTACCTGCCCCATCTGGCCGGGGCCGGCGTCGAAGAGGAGGACGAGGTCGAGCTTTCCGACCGCGACATGGTGGTGGCCTATTACAGCGCGGACCGCTTGGACTTGGGCGAGATGCTGAGAGAGCAGCTCTTCCTGGCCATCCCCATGAAACGGGTGTGCGGCGAGGCTTGTCTCGGCCTTTGCCCTTGCTGTGGCCGCAATCGCAACATCACGCCGTGCTCGTGCACGCCGGAGGAGAGCGATCCCCGGCTGCTGCCGCTCAAAGACCTGCTCGGCAAGGGTTCGAAGCCCGGAACCGACTGACGTCCCGCTCGGGACGCGGCTTCCCCCCGCGAGCGCCTCAAGGGCCTCGACAGCGGGAGCCGGAATGAGGAGAAAACGATGCCGAATCCCAAACGCCGCCACTCGAAAGCCCGCACCGCCAGCCGGCGCGCCCACGACCACCTGAAGACCCCCGGGCTCAGCAACTGCCCCAACTGCCACGAGCCCAAGCTCTCGCACCGGGTTTGCCCCCACTGCGGGTTCTACAAGGGCAAGCCGGTGATCGAAGTGGGAGAGGTCTGATCGACACCGGTTCCAGTTCGCCTCGCGTGGCCGTGGATGCCCTGGGCGGCGATCACGGCCTTGGCGTCGTGGTCACCGGGACCATGGCCGCCTGTCGCGAGCTCGGGGTCAAGGCCATCCTGGTTGGCCCCAAGGACCAGGTGTCGGCGGAGCTTGAGCGGCAGGGCGGTGCGGCCCTGCCTATCGATGTCGCCGACGCGCCTGACGTGGTTGGCATGGCGGAGGCGGTCACCCGAGCCACGCTCAAGAAGCGCTCCTCGATTCACCTGGCCCTGGAACTGGTGCGCGACGGCGCGGCCGACGCCTTCTTCTCCGCCGGAAACACCGCCGCCTGCTGGACCGTCGCCAAGCTGACGCTGGGCACCCTGGAAGAGGTGGACCGGCCGGCCCTGGCGGCCGTGGTGCCCCACCTGGGCGGCTGGACGGTGCTCCTGGACGTGGGTGCCAACGCCAACTGCAAGGCCCGCCACCTCGAGGAGTTCGCGGTCATGGGGAGCCTCTACACCCGGGCCTTGTTCCATGTCGAGAACCCGCGGGTGGGCCTGATGAGCGTGGGGGAAGAGGAGACCAAGGGCAACGAGCTGACCAAGGAGGTCCACGAGGTCTTGAAGGGCTCGGGCCTCAACTTCGTGGGGAACGTGGAAGGCCACGACATGTTCTCCGGCGATGTCGACGTCATCGTCATGGACGGCTTCACCGGCAACGTGGCTCTGAAAGCGAGCGAGAGCCTGGCCGAGGCCATGGTCGACCTGATCAAGGAAGAGCTGGGCAAGACGGCGCTGCGACGGCTGGGGGGCCTCTTGGCGCGGGGGGCCTTCCGGGCCCTCAAGCAGCGCATCGACCCCTCGGAGCACGGCGGGGCGCCGCTGCTCGGGGTCAAGGGCTCGGTGGTGATCGGCCACGGGCGGTCCAATGCCCTCGCCATCAAGCACGGCATCCGGGTGGCGGCTGCGCTGTTCCGGGCCGGCATCAACCAGCGCATCGAGAGCGAGCTCAGGACTCTGGGGAGCCGCAAGGCCGCGGGAACCGCCCCGGCGGGCGCACCATGAGCCTGGCTTTCCTCTTCCCAGGGCAAGGTTCGCAGAAGGTCGGCATGGGCCGCGCCCTGGTGGACGGCTTCGCCGAGGCCCGGGCCGCCTTCGAGGAGGCCGACCAGGCCCTTGGCTTCTCGCTCTCGCGGCTGTGCTTCGAAGGGCCGGAGGAGGACCTCAGACTCACCGCCAACACCCAGCCGGCGATCCTCACCACCAGCCTGGCCGCCTACCGCTGCCTGGCCTCCCGGGGTGTCACGCCGGCGTGGGTGGCGGGGCACAGCCTCGGCGAGTACTCGGCCCTGGTGGCGGCCGGGACGCTCACCCTCTCCGATGCGGTGAGGGCGGTTCGCAAGCGCGGCCAGTACATGCAAGAGGCGGTTCCCGTGGGTCAGGGAGCCATGGCGGCGATCCTGAACCTCGACCTGCCCGCGGTCGAGGAGGCGTGCCGTCAGGCGGCCCAGGGCCAGGTGGTTTCGCCGGCGAACCTGAACTCGCCGGGTCAGATCGTGATCGCCGGCCACCGCGAGGCCGTGGACCGGGCGATCGAGGCCTGCAAGGTCGCCGGCGCCAAACGGGGCATCCGGCTTCCCGTGTCGGCGCCCTTCCACTGCGCGCTCATGATGCCGGCCCAACAGCGCCTGGCGCAGGACCTCGCCGGCCTTGCCTTCAAAGACCCCGGGTTCCCGCTGGTGAACAACGTGGACGCTCGGCCGGTGCGAACCGGAGAGGAGTGCCGGGACGGCCTGGTGCGTCAGGTATCGGGAGCCGTGCGCTGGCAGGAGTCGGTCGAGCGTCTGGCGGAGGCGGGTGTCAGGAGCTTCGTGGAAGTGGGGCCGGGCAGCGTGCTCTCCGGCCTGGTGAAGAAGATCGATAGGGAGGCCCAGGTGCTGAACGTCGAGGATCCGGCCTCGCTCGACCACGTCCTGGCCGCGCTCACCGCGGCGCCCCGGGAGGCATGATGGCCGAGTTCGCCGGCAAGGTCGCCCTGGTTACCGGAGCCTCACGGGGCATCGGCCGCGCCATTGCCCGCGAGTTGGCGACGCGCGGGGCCTCGGTGGTGATGGGGGCCCGCGACGAGTCGAGGTTGGCCGAGGCGGTGGCGGAGATCGTGGCGGCCGGGGGGCGGGCCGAGCCGCTGGCGCTGGACGTGGCGGATCGGGCTTCGGTCGACGCGGCGTTCGCCAAGCTGCTGGCCAGTCACGGCCGCCTCGACTTCCTGGTCAACAACGCCGGAATCACTCGGGACAACCTGCTGATCCGCATGAAGCCCGAGGAGTGGGACCAGGTCCTCGCCACCAACCTCACCGGCCTCTTCCACTGCACCCAGGTCGCGCTCCGGCCCATGCTGAAGCAGAAGTCCGGACGCATCGTGAACATCACCTCGGTGGTGGGTCTGGCCGGAAACGGGGGGCAAGCCAACTACGCCGCCAGCAAGGCGGGGATCGTCGGTTTCACCAAGTCGGTGGCCCGCGAGGTGGCCTCCCGTTCCATCACCGTGAACGCCGTGGCCCCCGGCTTTGTCGAGACCGACATGACCGGAGCCATGACCGACAAGGCCAAAGAGGCCATCACCTCCGCCATTCCCATGGGTCGAGTGGGGCGACCCGAGGACGTGGCCGGAGCGGTGGCGTTCCTGCTGTCCGAGGGCGCGTCCTACGTCACCGGCCAGGTGCTGTCCGTGGACGGTGGCTTCCACATGTAGAATGGGCCGCTCGGGAGCGGTATCTCATCGCTCATCGAAAGGCCGACCAGAGCGAAACGTCGCAAGAGAAGGGGTTCAGCAAAGGCGAACCCTGGAGGAGCTTCATGGAGCCTGTTGCCGATCGCGTCAAGAAGATCATCGTGGACCAGTTGGGTGTGGAAGAGGACCTGGTGACCGCCGAGGCCCACTTCGTGGACGACCTGGGCGCCGACAGCCTGGACACCGTCGAGCTGGTGATGGCCCTCGAAGAGGAGTTTGGGATCGAGATCCCCGACGAGGACGCCGAGAAGATCACCCGGGTGAAGGAAGCCGTCGACTACATCGAGAAACACGCCGATAAGGCGAAGAAGTAGCGGCTTCGCCGAGCCCTGGCCCGGTTGTCGGTGGCCTGGGGCCAAGGGCCGGGAGGAATCGAACGAGTGACATCAAAGCGTAGAGTCGTGGTGACTGGTGTGGGCCTGGTGTCCCCGTTGGGGGTGGGCACCGAGGCCAGTTGGAAGGCCCTTCTCCAGGGTCAGTCGGGAGCCGCCCCCATCACCCTCTTCGACGCGTCGCAGCACTCCACCCAGTTCGCCGCAGAGGTCAAGGGGTTCGACCCCTTGACCTGGGTGGAGAAGAAGGACGTGAAGAAGATGGACCGCTTCATCCAGTTCGCGGTGGCGGCCACCGAGTTCGCGGTCCAGGACTCGGGATTTCGAGTGGAGGCAGCCGACGCGGACCGGGTGGGCGTGTATATCGGCAGTGGCATCGGCGGCTTTGCCACCATTGAACGCGAGCACGAGACGCTGCTCAAGCACGGTCCGCGGCGGCTCAGCCCCTTCTTCATCCCGGCCGCCATCGTCAACCTGGCATCCGGCTGGGTCTCCATCCGAACCGGGGCCAAGGGGCCTAACTCGGCCACCTGCACGGCCTGCACCAGCAGCTCGCACGCCGTGGGCGACTCCTTCCGCATCATCCAACGCGGGGAAGCGGACGCCATGATCGCCGGCGGCAGCGAGGCCGCCATCACCCCGCTGGGGGTGGGTGGGTTCTGCGCCATGCGTGCCCTCTCCACCCGCAACCACGAGCCCGCCCGCGCCTCGCGGCCCTTCGACCGGGACCGCGACGGCTTCGTGATCGGGGAGGGTGCCGGCATCGTGATCTTGGAAGAGCTGGAGGCGGCGCGCCGGAGGGGAGCCCGCATCTACTGCGAGATCGTGGGCTACGGGATGTCGGCGGATGCCTACCATATCTCGGCACCCTGCGAGGACGGCGACGGGGCGATGCGGGTGATGCGGCGAGCCCTCGATGATGCGGGGGTAACGCCGGAAGCGGTGGACTACGTAAACGTGCACGGGACCTCGACACCCCAGGGCGACAAGGTCGAGCTGATGGCGCTGCGGGGGGTCTTCGGCGAGCACGCCAAGAAGCTGGCCATCAGCTCCACCAAGTCGATGACCGGCCACCTGCTCGGCGCAGCCGGGGGCTTGGAGGCGGGAATCACGGCCCTGAGCCTCCGGGACCAGGTGGTTGCCCCCACCATCAACCACGAGAACCCCGATCCCGAGTGCGACATCGACTGCGTGCCAAACCAGGCCCGGCCGGCCGCCGTGACCTATGCCCTGTCCAACTCCTTCGGCTTTGGGGGGACCAACGGGGCGCTCCTCTTCCGCCGCTACCAGGAGTAGGCCCGGGCAGCGCCGCTTGCCGCTTGCAGTGCGACCCGGAAATGAATCATGATTCAGTAATCAGTGGCCCCGTCTCCGACCCCGCCGGGTAGAGGAGGGAGGGGGCTTGGAGAGCCTGACATGAAGATCGCCGTGTGCGTGAAGCAGGTCCCCGACACCGAAACCCGGATCAAGATCGCGGCTGATGGCAGGGGAATCGTCGATTCCGACGTCAACTGGGTGGTGTCTCCGTACGACGAGTTCGCCATCGAGGAGGCCCTGAGGATCAAGGAGGCCAAGGGCGGCGAGGTGGTGTTGCTGTCGCTGGGGCCGGAGCGGGTGGTGACCGCCATCCGGAGCGGCCTGGCCATGGGAGCCGACTCCGCGGTCCACCTGCAGGACCCGCTCTTCGAGGCTGCCGACGCCTCGGGGGTGGCCAGGGCGCTGGCGGCCGCACTCAAGGGGGTGGGTGCGGACCTGGTCCTGATGGGACAACAGGGTGTGGGCGGCGACCACTCGCAGACCCCGGGCCGGGTGGCCGAGATCCTGGATCTGCCGCAGGTCAGCATGGCGGTCAAGATCGAGCTGGGCGAGGGCAAGGCCAGGGTGGAGCGGGAGACCGAGGGCGGGCGCGAGGTGTGGGAGACCAGCCTGCCGGCGGTGATCTCGGCCCAGAAGGGGCTCAACGAGCCGCGTTATGCGAGCCTCAAGGGCATCATGGCCGCCAAGAAGAAGCCGGTCGAGACCAAGGACGCGGCGGCTCTCGGCCTCACCGCCGCGGAACTTGCCCCCAAGACGCGGGTCAAGGTCATGGAGCTGCCGCCGGCCCGGCAGGCGGTGAGGATGATCGAGGGCGACCCGGCCCAGCAGGCCCAGGAACTCCTGCGCGCCCTCCACCAGGACGCCAAGGTCATCTGAGGGGAGAAAGTCATGGCAGCCATCATCACCTTTGCCGAGCAGCGGGACGGGAAGCTCCGGCGGCCCTCCCTGGAAGCGGTTTCCGAAGCCCGGCGTCTGTCGGGCGGGCTCTCGGCTTCGGTCGAGGTCGTCCTCATCGGCTCCGGAGTCAGCGGTCTGGCCGGGGAGCTGGCGGCCTACGGGGCCGACAAGGTCCACCTCTTCGATCAGCCGGAGCTGGCTCAGTACGCCACCGAGGTCTACGCCCGCGCCCTGGCGCAGGCGATCGGCGAGAGCCAGGCCGGCCTGGTCCTCATCCCCTACACCGCCATGGGCAAGGACCTGGCTCCGCGGGTGGCGGCCAAGGTCGGCGCCGGCCTGGCCAGCGACTGCGTGGCTCTGGCGCTGAGTGGCGGCCGAGTGGAGGCCCGGCGTCCGATGTACGCCGGCAAGGCCTACGCCACTCTGAGCTTCGAGGGCGACTGCCAGATGGCCAGCCTCAGGCCTAACGTGTTTGCCCTGGGGGTGCCCGACCCCTCGCGGCAGGCCGAGGTGGTGAACCGCACTGTCGACACCGCCTGCCGAGCCAGGGTGGTGGGCGTCGAGGCGACGGCGAGCGGCAAGCTGGAGCTGACCGAGGCTCAGATCGTGGTGTCCGCCGGGCGCGGCATCAAGGGACCCGAGCACTTCCAACTGGTCGAAGCGCTGGCCCAGGTCATGGGGGCGGCGGTAGGCGCGTCCCGGGCCGTGGTCGATGCCGGCTGGGTGGACCACCATTTCCAGGTCGGACAGACGGGGAAGACGGTTTCGCCCACCCTCTACATCGCCTGCGGGATCAGCGGCGCCATCCAGCACCTGGCGGGGATGTCCTCCTCCAAGGTGATCGTGGCCATCAACCGCGACGCCGATGCCCCCATCTTCAAGGTCGCCGACTACGGCATCGTGGGGGACCTGTTCGAGGTGGTGCCCAAGCTCACCGAGGCAGCCCGCGCCCATTTCGCCGCCAAGGGTTAGGCGGGAGGTCCGGAACCCGTCCCCGGGGGCTTTCCTGTCGAGCCGACCCGGGGGCGCCGTCATTGAGTTCGATGTTTCGCGATCGCGAGGAAGCAGGCCGCCGTCTCGCCCAACGGGTGGCGGAGAGCGTCAGCGAGCGCGGGGCGGCGGTCCTGGTCCTGGGCATCCCGCGCGGCGGGGTCCTGGTGGCGGCGCCGGTCGCGGCGGCGCTGGAGGCGGGCCTCGACGTCATGGTGCCCCGCAAGCTGGGGGCTCCCGGCAATCCTGAACTGGCCATTGGAGCCCTGGCGGTGGCCGGGGATCGGGAGTTCCTGGTTCTGGATCCGCGGGCCGCGGCTTGGCTGGAGGTCAGCGACGCCTACCTCGAGGCCGAACGGGCCCGGCAGCGAGCCGAGATCGTGCGCCGCGATCGCGCCTACCGTGGGGCCCGCCCCCCGCTGGAGCTCGGCGGCCGGGTGGTGGTGCTGGTCGACGACGGGATCGCCACCGGCATGACCATCCGGGCCGCGGTGGCAGCCGTCAGGCGCGCTGCCCCCAAAGAGGTGGTGGTGGCCGCCCCGGTGGCGCCCCTGGGGAGCCTGCGCGAGATCGAAGCCGCCGGCTGCCGGGCTCTGGTGCTCGAGACCCCCTGGCCTTTCGGCGCTGTGGGTCGCTTCTACGCCTCCTTCGACAGCGTCGAGGATCGGGAAGTGATGCGGGTGCTGGCCGCCAGCCGGCCCTCCTGACGATGGCCTGGCACACCGACGGCCTGTGCTACCATGCCCCCTCTCTAACGTCCTGGAAGGCATGAGCGAATACAACTTCGAGGAGATCGAGACCCGCTGGCAGGAGCGCTGGCGCAAGGGCCGCACTTTCGAGGTCACCGAGGACCCCTCGCGGCCCAAGTTCTACTGCCTGGAGATGCTCCCTTACCCTTCGGGCGACATCCATGTGGGCCACGTCCGCAACTACTGCATCACCGACGTGGTGGCCCGCTACAAGCGGATGCGGGGCTTCAACGTGCTGCACCCCATCGGCTGGGATGCGCTGGGGCTGCCGGCTGAGAACGCAGCCATCAAACGAGGGGTCCATCCCGAGAAGTGGACGCGGGACAACATCGCGGGGATGAAGCGCCAGTTGCAGCGGCTCGGCTTCAGCTACCCGTGGAGCCGCGAGGTCGCCACCTGCGACCCCAGCTACTACCACTGGAACCAGTGGTTCTTCTTGCGCATGCTGGAGAAGGGGATCGCCTACCGGGCCAAGGCGCCGGTCAACTGGTGCCCCAAGTGCGAGACGGTGCTGGCCAACGAACAGGCGCAGGGCGGCGAGTGCTGGCGCTGCCACAGCGCCGTGGAGGAGCGGGAGCTCGACCAGTGGTTCTTGCGCATCACCGCCTACCAGGACGAGCTGCTCGACGACATGGCCGAGCTTGCCGCCTGGCCGGAGCGGGTGCTGCAGCAGCAGCGCAACTGGATCGGCCGCTCGCCGGGCGCCGAGGTGGACTTTGCGGTGGAGGGCGGGGGATCGATCCGCGTCTTCACCACCCGCATCGACACCATCTACGGCGCCACCTTCCTGGTCTTGGCCCCCGAGCATCCGCTGGTGGCCTCGCTCTTGGCTGACGCTTCCGCGGAGGCCCGGGCCGTGGTGGCGCGGCTCCACGGCCAGGACCGCCGGGCCCGGCAGGCGGGACAGGTGGAGAAGGAGGGCGTGTTCACCGGTCGCTCCGCCAGCAACCCCTTCAGCGGGGAGCGGGTGCCCATCTGGGTGGGTAACTTCGTGCTGATGGGATACGGCACCGGAGCCATCATGGCGGTGCCCGCGCACGACCAGCGCGACTTCGAGTTC
>Ga0209342_10001290_pt1 | contig 28195 bp, 23 predicted proteins | sample RifCSP16_2_FD_184023 | JGI IMG/M metagenome (GOLD analysis project Ga0209342, IMG submission 184023) | Soil microbial communities from Rifle, Colorado - Rifle CSP2_sed 16_2 (SPAdes) (version 2) | ecosystem: Environmental > Terrestrial > Deep subsurface > Rock core/Sediment | place: Rifle...
CGTTGTTCCACCACATCGCCTCCTGGCCCTTGGAGAACGTCCAGGTGCTCTTGCAGGCCATCGAGCAGGTCTGGCAGGCGATGCAGCGGTTGATGTTGAAGACGAACGCGAACTGGTGATCCGGGTGATGCTCCGCGTACGGATAGGTCATCGTCCGGCCGAGCTGCCAGTTCTGAACCTCGGGCATCAGGCGCCTCCCTCCGGGACGGGGTTCGGGCGATGCCACTGGGTGCGCACATCTGCAATGAGCGTGCGCACCCAGGGCTCCCCCCGCCGACGGAAGATGACATGGAGGCCGGCGTAGAACGGCGACCGGAAAAGCGGCACGAGGCGCTCATCGCTCCAGCCGTCGCGGACGTACTCCTCGACGAGACAGCGGGCCATCTCGTCGAACGTCGCCTCGTCGACCGGCACAGGCACCCCCACGAGCTCGAGCGGATCGTCCGGCTCGGCTTCCTTCGAGACGCCGACCGGGCCCAGCATCGGCAGCTCACGGCGGGTCATCGGCCGGACCTCGGACCGAGGGTGCCGGCCATGTAGCGGCGCATGAGCTCGGACTCGTTGCCCGGCGACATGCCGGTCGTGCCCGGCTCCCAGCGGCCCTGTCCACCGAGCCCGCCGGGCTCGGCGCGGGTGACCTTGACGAGCGTCTCCTTCGGCACCGTATTCAGGGCGTGGTTGTCGTTCTCGTAGCCGAAGATGAAACCGGTCGCGTCCTTCGCCTTGTGAAACAGGCTGTCGGTCTGGTGCATCGGCATCGACCAGTCGCGGGTGACCGACTGCTGGCTGCCGTAGCGCAGATTCGCCTGGTAGCCCGTGCCCTCCGACAGGGCACGCCCGTCGGCCCGCGCTTCGTGGGCCTTGACCGACCGCTCGGTCGCCTGGAACGGGCCGTGCTTGGTCATCACGATCCCGGGCGGGTAGGCCGGGTTGTACTTCGCGCGGAGCATGAACCGGGCGACGCGGTAGAAGGGATCGTCGGGCTTCCAGCCGACGTACGGCCGATCGGCCGGGTTGGCGTCGACATAAACGTAGTCGCCGTCCTCGATCCCGAGCGCCCGGGCGGTGTCCGGATGGATGTGGAGCTGGTGCTCGCCGACCCACGGCGAACGCGGGTCGGCCCGGTACGGGTCGGCGAAGTTCGAGTCCCAGAGCAGCGACCAGTCCGACGTGCTCCAGCTCGAGTGGACGCGATGGCGGGTCTTCGGGGTCAGGCAGTAGAGGTCGTAGCCGGCGGCCCATAGCGGGTTGGTCGTCCGCTGCACCTCGGACCACGCCTTCTTGATGTTCCGCACGGTTCGCTCGTCGGCGTCCATCGCCGTCTCCGGGATGCCGTAATCGTCCGGCCGCACGAGGGGATTCGAGCTGACGATGACGTTCGGCAGGTAGGGCGTCGCCTCGGGCCCCTCACGGTGGACCACGAAGTTCTCGCCGGTTTCGAGCGCCTCGGGGATGTCGCAGTAGCTGTTCAGGCGCCCGGTGTCGGTGAAGAACGGGAGGCTGTCGCTGATCTGCTCGTAGAAGGGGATACGCGGATAGGTGCGGAAGAGCATGAGCGCGGCGCCGGGTTCGCCGTACGCGCCGGCCAGGATGTCGTCGAGCCGGTAGCCCTTCGTCGTGATCGAGGCATCGAGGAGGCGCTGGATGTAGACGTCCTCCTGGCCCTCGAGGATGAACTTCCAGTAGTCGGCGAAGCGCGCGTCACCGAGCTCGTCGCCGAGGGCCTTCGCCTGGTCGGCCAGGATCCGGGCGTCGTCCTTCGCCTCGTACAGCGGGTCGATGCCGTCCTTGGCTCGGCCCCAGACCTGGAGGAACGGGTTGGAGCAGGACGCCGTGATCTCGTGGGTCTGCGACTCCATCCACGACGTGGCCGGGAAGGCGATGTCGGCGTACTCGACCGACGAGGTCATCTCGATGTCGGTCGTCGCGATGAGATCGATCCGCGGGTTGACGTTGCGGATCATCTCGTAGTGGTGCTTGGCGTTGTTGAGCAGGTTGACGTTCGTGAACCAGAGCGCCTTGGTCGGGGTCGGCATGTGGCTCTGCCCGGTGAAGACCTTCCGGCCGTACCGCGGCGTGTCGACGATGAGGGGCCGGTCGCCGTGGTTCCAGTAGGCCGGCTCCTCGCCGTAGCCGTAGAGGTGCGCCGTGATGTCCGACCCGGAGGCGGCCGCGTCGAGGTTGGGCTCGAACGGGTCCTCGGCGATCCAGCCCTTGAACCCGGGGCCGCTGTCCCTGTGTCCCTGGAACAGCGCGCTCTTGTAGTTTCCGGCCCAGGTGTAGACGCCGGCGCCGGGCTTGCCGATGTTGCCGGTCAGCATGAACGGCAAGTAGATCGCCCGGTTGGCGAGGGTCGCGTGGAACCAGTGGTTGACGCCCTCACCGATGTGGGCCGAGGCGGGCTTGATCCGGGCGATGTCGTCGGCCAGGCGGACGATGAGCTCGCGCGGCGAGCCGGTCATCTCGACGACCGAGTCGAGGTCGTAGTCCTCGAGGTGGGTCCGGTAGGCGGCCCACGTCGTCGTCGTCTCGACCTCGGACCCGTCGACGAGGCGGACCGTCCCGCTCCAGTCGAGCGCCGGAGCGAGGCCCTCGTCGGCCACCCGTTCGCCCACGATGTCGCGGGTGATCGCCCGCGGTTCGCGGGTTCGCTCATCCCAGACCACGAAGTCGCCGAGCCGCTCGTATTGCTCGGGCTTCAAACCCTGCTCGGCGAATGACGGCCCGTCGTCACGCAGACCCGGCTGGTAGCCTGGGAAGAGTTCTGCCGCCCGAACGCGTCGCCCGGTGTCGGTCCGGATGAGGAACGGGAGGTCCGTGAACCGCCGGACGAACTCGACGTCGTACTGCCCGCGGTCGATCATCAGCCGGGTGATGCCCAGGAACAGGGCGGTGTCGGTGGCCGGCCGGATCGGGATCCAGTAGTCCGCCTTCGTCGCCGGCGGGCTGTACTCGGGCGTGATCGTCACGATCGTCCCGCCCCGCTCCATCGTCTCGATGAAGAAGTGGGACTCGGCCATCTTGTTCTCGACGAGGTTCTTGCCGACCTGGATCGTCAGCTTGGAGAAGCGCAGGTCGTTGAAGTCCACGTCGGCCGACTGGAGACCATGGACGAACGGGAAGCCCGGGGCCTGGTCGCCGTGCCAGGTGTAGTTCGACCACAGCCGCCCGCCCTTCGCGTCCTCATGGCCGACCCCCCGAACGTCGGCGTCGAGGAGCGCCATCATGTTCGCGAAGCGATACATCCCGTACTTGCCGATGACCCCGAGGAGGCCCATCCCGCCGCGAAACTTCAGGGTCCGGGTACCGGCGCCACCCATCGCGTCGAGCATCTCGGGCGGATAGCCCTCTGCCTCGAGGCGGGCCCGGCCCTCGTCGCCGCCGTACGTCCGGGCGATCGCGACGAGGCCAGTCGCCATGTACCGGTGGGCGTCATCCCACGACGCGCGGACGAGCTCATCGGAGCCGCGCGCGTCGAAGCGGTAGGTCGTCCGGAGCTCGGGGGTGAGCGGCGGGAAGCCGGCGTCGGCCCACTCGCGCCAGCCCCTGCGGATGAGCGGGTACTTCAGGCGGAACGGGCCGTACACCCGGCGATGGACCTGGTAGCCCTTCGCACAACCTCGCGGGTGCCAGGCGGCGGTCGCGGTGTTGCCGTACAGGTCGGCGTAGCGCGACACGTCGTAGGCCTGCTCCGTCCGCATGACGACCCCGTTGCGCACGATCGCTCGGAGTCGGCACGAATGGGTGTCGTTCGGCGAGCAGACGAAGGTGAAGCTCCGATCGTAGCGGTACTGGTCGCGGTAGACGGCCTCCCAATCCCGATCCGGATACGCGGCGAGTGGGTCGGCAACGTCCACAGGCTCGAGGAGCGCGAGCGGCGCACGACGGGTCGCCAGGAGAAGGGCGGCCACAGCCGCCGTGCCGCCGGATGACGCAATCAGGAACTCGCGACGACTGATCCGCCTCACCCGGCCACCCTCTGGTGCCACCCGCGCGCGGGGGGAGTCTCGATGTCCGAAAGGAAGAGCGCCGCGCTTATCCTATCGCACGTCGTCGAGTGGCTGTGTTGCGTTTCCGCAGGGTGCCGCTCGCCGGCCTACAGGTCCTCGGCGTGGACGCGGGGCAGGGCGGTTCCAATCGGCGGCTGATCGGGAGACCGCTGCTCAAGCTCCCAATCCGCGATGGCCAGGTCCTCGAACGTCGTCCGAGCCAGCCGGTCCGTGAGCGCCCTCTCGGCCTCGATCCACGCGTCGTGGACGGCGCACTTTTCGCCCCAGTAGCAAGGGCCGCCGCGAAGGACGCACATCGTGCTCCGGATTGGCCCCTCCGCCACTTCGATAACCTCTCGCAGCGTGACCGAGGCAGCGGGGCGGGCGAGCTCGTAGCCGCCACGCCGGCCGACCGTAGAGCGGACGACGCCGGCCTTCACGAGGCCGCCGAGGATCTGGGGGAGGAAGCTGTCCGGGATCTGCATCGCCTCGGCGATCTCCCTGCGGCGCTGCAGGCCCGGGTGCCGGGCGAGGAACAGCACGGCCCTGACCGTGTAATCGCCGCGGTTCCCTAGGACGATCTGCATGACCGATGGGCTCCCGTTGTGGCTGGGCGCTTCATGAGCGCGAACCCGCTTGACATGCCGAAACGTGAACTCTACAACTCATCATTACCGTGCCAACGCCCCCGATCCAGAGCGGGTCAGCCTCCGAGGATGACGACCCAGGAAGGCCTCCTCCACGTCGAGCCCCGCGCGGACGCGATGCTCGGAACCGGTAGCGTCCGCTATCGGCTGGCGTGCCACCACGGGCAGAGTACCGGGACATTCATCCCCGCGACCGGTCGGCTGTCGGAGGCGGTCGCCCTCGACCTCCTCCTCTGGCGCCACCATGTAGCGTACCGATGTCGAATGTGACGAGCCTGGACGGCTGGACGCGCCGAATTCCGGTCGTCCCGCGGCAACGGCGGCGCCAGATCGCTATCTGGCACCTGGCAGCGACCCCGGCGGTGGCCATCCAGGCCAGTCCCGGTGGCGCTGGATGGTAGCGTCCAAGCGCATGTGGAGGGAGTTGGCGTGAGTGGTGGCACGATCCAAGAGGCGATCAAGACTGCCAGCGACTACCTGGCGCGACACCCAGAACAGGCGCGATCCACGGACAGCGCCGCCGTCGCGACGCTCGTCGACGGCCTCGTCGTCCGCGTCGCTGGCCCGGCCGGCGCGAGCATCACGACGGACATGGTTCGGTCGGTCGGCGGCACGGCAACCGCGCCGTCACCGGGCTGGCTCCTCCGCGCCGCGGAGGCGAGCTGCGTCGTGACCCTGATCGCCATGCGAGCGGCGATGCTCGGGATCACCCTCGATGCGCTCGAGGTCACGGTGGATTCGGAGTCAGACGACCGTGGGCTCCTTGGGATCGATGACGACGTGCCGGCCGGCCCGCTCCGCGGCCGCGTGTCCGTGCGCTTGGCCTCGGCCGGCGTCGACCCGAGGACGCTCGACGACATCGCGCGTTGGGGCGTCCGGCATTGCCCGGTCTGCGACGCGCTTGAGCGGGCAGTCCCGGTGACGACCGAGGTCGCGACGTCCTGAGCCGGGGACCCGTGCCGATGCCCGCCGGCCGGGGCATCATGGCGGGACGGTGAGAGGAGGCCGCCGACATGGGCAGCATCGTCATGCGCGACTTCTCCAGGCCCGACGACGTCTACGAGTTCGTCCACGGGCGATCCCTCGTGGTTCGGGTTAGCGAAGCCGAGGAGGTCTGGCGCTCTGAGCTCGAGCCGGGCTGGAACTGGGATGAAGACCTCGAGCCGTATGCCGAGGGCGCGACGAGCTGTCCGATGACCCACCGCGAGTACGTCGTCTCGGGACAGATCCGCTACCTGACCGACGAGGGCACCGAGGTCGTCGGTGCGCCCGGTGACTTCCTCTTCATCTCGCCCGGTCACCGGGCCTGGGTGGTCGGCGACGAGACCTGCGTCCTGATCGACTGGTAGGCGGAAGGGTCGAGAGCCCGCGTCGATATCGAGGCCGTGGTCAGGCTTCGCACGAGACCGAAGCGGAGCTGGTCGAGCCCACCCGGGAGACCCCGCCGGAGCTCTTGACAGGTCAGTCATACAACCGTATGGTTGTATCAATGCAGATCGCCCCAGCCAACTTCGACCGCATGTTCGGCGCCCTCGCGGACGCCACCCGGCGTGACATCGTCCGTCGGGCGATCGCCGGCGAGGAGGGCGTGGCGGAGCTGGCGCAGCACTACCCCATGAGCTTCGCGGCGGTGCAGAAGCACGTCGCGATCCTCGAGCGGGCCGGGCTGATCGCCAAGCGGCGCATCGGGCGACGGAAGGTCGTCCGCACCAACCTCGAGGGGCTCCGCGTCGCGCGGCGCCTGCTCGATCGCTACGAGGAGCTGTGGCGCGACCGGATCGCCCGGATGAGCGAGCTGATCGGCGACACGAAGGAGGCCAGGACATGACCGTCACCGCCGTCCGCAAGGACCCCCAGGATCGGACGCTGACCCTCGACGCCGAGTTCGACGCCTCGGCCGAGCGGGTCTGGCAGCTGTGGGCCGACCCCCGCCAGCTCGAGCGCTGGTGGGGCCCGCCGACCTACCCCGCGACCTTCACCGCGCACGACCTTCGTCCGGGCGGACGGGTCGAGTACCACATGACCGGCCCGGAGGGCGATCAGCCGCACGGCTATTGGGAGGTCGACGAGGTCGATCCACCGCGCCGGCTCGTCTTCCGCGACGGCTTCGCCCATGACGATGGCACGCCGAACCTGGAGTTCCCGGTGACCATCGGCCGGGTGGACATCACCGAGATCGGCGGCGGACGGACCCGGATGTCGATCGAAAGCACGTTTCCGAGCCCCGAGGCGATGGAGCAGGTCCTGGCGCTGGGCATGGAAGAGGGGCTGACGCTCGCGGTGGGGCAGATCGACGCGATCCTCGCCGGCGACGTCGTCCATTCGGGCACAGGAGGTGCAGCGTGACCGCGACCACGACCGACGTGACCACGCAGACCCTCGACGTGCCTGGTGCCCGCCTGACCTACGACGTTCGCCGCAACGAGGCGAGCGCGGCGCCACCGCTCCTCATCCTCGGCTCGCCGATGGCCGCCTCAGGCTTCGGCTCCCTCGCCGGGCACTTCGCCGACCGCACCGTCGTGACCTACGACCCGCGCGGGACCGAGCGCAGCGAGCGGGCTGACCCGGCGAGTCCGGTGACGCCGGACGACCACGCCGAGGACATCCACCGGGTCATCCAGGCCGTCGGCGGGCCGGTCGACCTGTTCGCCAACAGCGGTGGCGCGGTCAACGCCCTCGCCCTCGTCGCCCGCCATCCCGAGGACGTCCGGACGCTCGTGGCGCACGAGCCGCCGCTGGCCTCGATCCTGCCGGATCGCGAGCCCGCGCTGGCCGCGACGCGGGCGGTCTACGAGACGTACCAGCGCAGCGGCTTCGGCGCGGGGATGGCGCACTTCGTTGCGGTCGTCAGCCACCGGGGTCCGTTCCCTGCCGACTTCGCGAGCCAGCCGGCCCCCGATCCGGCGATGTTCGGGCTGCCGAGCGGGGACGACGGCTCGCGGACGGACCCGCTGCTCGGGCAGAACATGGTCACCTGCACCCACTACGAACCGGACTTCGACGCACTCCTGCGCACATCGACCAGGATTGTCCTTGGGGCAGGTGAGGAGTCGACGGGGGAGATGGCGAACCGCGGCGCCTTCGCCGTCGCCGAGCGGTTGGGTTCCGCACCGGTCATCTTCCCGAGCGGCCACGGCGGCTTCCTGGGTGGCGAGTACGGCCAGACCGGCGAGCCCGACGCCTTCGCCGCGAGACTGCGCGAGGTGCTCGACGCGACGGCCTGAGGAAGCCTCGACCCCGAGCGGGGCTCAGTCGCGACGTCCCCGCAATCGCCCGCCGTAGGGCGCGTGCACGGGCCCGACCGCCGCCAGGTCCAGGCGAACGGCGGGCGCCGGGGTTGTCGCGGAGCCGCAGAGTGACGCGCGTATGATGTCGGTGAGGTCGGTCTTGTGTCGCCTCTCCTGCCGTATCACGACGTGAGGGGCGAGAAGGGAGGCGCAAATGCGGCGCTTATTCGTCCTTGGGATGGCGATGGTCCTGGCGATCGCGACCGCCGCCGGAGCGGTCGCCAAGACGGAGCAGGTTCGTCAGCCCACCCCGGCGGCGGTCGTCGCCGAGCACCTCGACGCGCTCAACGCCTGCGACGTCGATCGGCTCATGGCCCAGTACCCGGACGAGATCAAGATCCTGTTGCCGGGCGGTGTCACCGTCGAGGGCCGCGACGATGTTCGCGCCCTCTTCGAGGGCTTCTGCCAGCCATTCCCGGCCGGGCTGGCGGGCCTCCAGTTCACGGAGCTGTCGTCGTCCAAGGTGCAAAAGACGGTCAACGCCCAGTGGAAGGCGGAGGCATGCTTCCTCGCTGAGCCGTACCTTGGCGCCGATGCCTACGAGACCTGGTCGGGTCTGATGGCGGCCCAGGTGACCACCTTCGACGGGGCCGAACTGAAGATCAATCCCGACTGGCGACAGGACTGTGGCGTTGAGCTGTGGTTCCAGACCACGGCCGGCCCGCTGGGCGCGGACGAGATCGGTAACGTCCTTGCCCATCACCATATGTTCGTCGAGCTCGGGGATGCGACCCCGGAGGACTTCTTGAGCTCGACCCCCGAGGAGGTCTACGAAGCCCTCGCGCCGTGGCTCGCCGAGGCGAAGGCGCTCGGCGCCGGCTCCTTCATCGAGTTCACGCCATTCGGCGTCGGCCGCCGGCCCGACATCGTCAAGTACGTCGCCGACCAGGCAGACCTCCCGACGATGATGGTCACGGGGATCTACCGAGAGCCATTCGTGACCGATGACATGCCCGGCTGGGTGTACGGCGCGTCGGTCGACGAGATCGCCGACTTCTTCCGGGGCGAGCTGAGCAACGATCCGGGCGTGGGTGGTACGGGCGTCCCGGCTGGCTTCATCAAGCTCTCCCAGAACGACACGGGCATGACGCTCACGGAACTGAAGATCCTCGAGGCGGCGTGCACCGTGGCGCAAGAGACGGACGCGACCATCGCCAGCCACATCACCTCCGGACCGACGGCGTTGTCCGTGATCGAAGCGCTCGAAGCGTTCGGCTGCGACCTCGACAGGTACCGGTTCGTCTGGATCCACACCCAGGTCACCGCTCGGGCGGATGGCGCGAAGCTCGAGGGCACCTGGGGCAGCGGCCACGACCCGGGCTTCGACTACCTGCTTGCGGCCGCAGAGCGGGGCGCCTATCTCAGCCTCGATGGGATCGGAAGCCAGTTCTGGACCGACTTCTATGGCGGCTTCGATCTCAACCTGGGCTGGATCATGGACCTCGTTACCGCTGGCTACGAGGATCAGATCATCGTCGGCTCCGACACCGGTTGGTACGATCCCGGCTATCCGGGTGAGGAGGCGTCGTGGCCTGGAAGTCAGGACTACAACTCGATCCTCGAGTTCGCCGATTGGATGGCCGCTGAAGGCGTCTCCCCGGCGCTCATCGAGAAGCTGATGCACGACAACCCGTTCGCCGCCTTCTCACGCCCGTAGGCTCCGGACGGGCGAGGCTCTCCCGCCACCACTCGCGGTTAGGTGTGAGGGGCCCAGATCCGGGCTCCTCTCGCTCGAATCCCCTGATCCGGAGTCAGATACCTTCCGCGCGGTCGGTCGGCTCGATCGGGGCGCGCTCGTGGTCTTGCCCGGCCGGCCCGAGCCGCCAGATCGACCGGATGAGGCCGGGCGCGGCCACGAACATCATGGCCAGGGCAATGATGACCACGAGCAAAGCGAGCGGGATGCCGGACACGATGACCATGTTCTTCGCGCCGTTATTCAGCGCGCCGTAGAGCAATGCTGCGAGCACGACACCGCTGGGCCTCAGTCCCGCGAGCAGGGCGAGGGCGAGGGCAACAAAACCGATGTCCCTGACCGTGCCGGGGCCCCCAGCAGGCCCGAGGGCGAGGAACGAGCTGCCCATCCCGGCGAGCCCGCCGGACAGCGTCATCGCCAACATCGTGGACCTGCCTGGGCTCATGCCGGCGCCGCGGGCGGCGGTCCGGCTGAATCCCGTGGCTCGGAGCTCGAAGCCAAGCCGCGTTCGGTAGAGCATGAAGGACACCGCAGCCGCCATCAGCAACGCGACGACGAAGCCCCAGTCGAGACGGATCATTCGCAGGTCGACGAGCAGCGGCACGTTGGCGATGGACGTCAGGCTCCCGGAGACACCGCCCGAGACCAGGGCGAAGACCATGATCTCTGGTGCGATCGCGTTCAGCATCAGCGTGGTGATGACCTCATGCGCGCCCGTGCGCGCCTTGAGGAAGCCGGGCACGAAGCCGTACGCGGCACCGGCGATGGTCCCGCCGGCCAGCGCAGCGACCAGGATGAGGGAGGACGGCAGCTGCCCCTGGAGAAGGATCGCGGTGCTCGCCGCGCCGAGGCCGCCGATGAGGAACTGGCCGTCGGCTCCGAGGTTGAACAGCCCCGCGTGGAACGACACCGCGAGGGCCAGACCCACGAAGATGAACGGCGTCGCGCTGACCAGGGATTCGGCCATCGGTCGGATGGCGTTCGCGATGTCGGTCGGGTTGCCGCTCTGGATCGCGACGACGATCCGACCCGGGTCTCCGATGGCGCCGGAGAACATCGCCCCGTAGCCCTCGACCACCCCAGCGATCGCCCCGCCAAGAGCGGCGGCGGGATCGGTCCCGAGGTGCTCAAGGTGCTCAAGATCGGTCAGCACGATCACGATCGCGCCCAGGAAGAAGGCGGTGATCAGAGCGAGCGCCGGGACGGCGGCGCGACGCAGCAGCTCGGCGAGTCGCTTCATGTCAGCGCTCCGGCCCGAACGACGGTTGAGGGAGAGTTGTTGGCTGGCGAGGGAGTGTCTGAGTTCACCACATAGTGGACAGATGTCTCGGGAGATAGTGGACACCTTCGAAGGAGGGTGTCGCGATGGGGCTCGAGCGCTATGTGGTCGATGCCGTGGTGCTCGAGGGCCGGAGCCCGACCGAGATCGCCCGGCGCCACGGGATCTCGGGGAGCTGGCCGTATCGGCTCCTCCGGCGCTTCCGCGAGGGCGGCTACGCGGGCCTCGCCCCGCGCTCCCGGCGTCCGCACTCCTGCTCGCACCGGACCCCGCCCGAGCACGAAGCCGCGATCGTGGCGTTGCGGGCCGAGCTCGTCGCCGCGGGCCATGACGCCGGGCCGGCGACGATCGCCCACCATCTCGGCCGACGCTTCGACGCGGTGCCCTCGCCGGCGACGGTCTGGCGGATCCTCCGACGCCACGAGCTGATCACACCCCAGCCGCACAAGCGGCCGCGCTCGTCGTTCGTCCGGTTCGAGGCGGCCCTGCCGAACGAGCTGTGGCAGGCGGACACGACCCACTGGCGTCTGGCCGACGGGACTGACGTCGAGATCCTCAATCTCCTCGACGACCACTCCCGGCTGCTGCTCGCGAGCGACGCCTTCCGGACGGTCAAGGGCGGCGACGTCGTCCGGACGTTCCTGGCGGCGGCCGAGATCCACGGTGCCCCGGCCGGCCTGCTGACCGACAACGGGGCGGTCTTCACCGGCGGTCCGCGGCGCGGCCGGATCCGCCTGGAGACCGAGCTCGAGCGGCTCGGGATCGTCGCCAAGCACTCGACGCCCAACCACCCCCAGACCTGCGGCAAGGTCGAGCGCTTCCATCAGACGCTCAAGCGCTACCTCGCCAAGCAGCCGCCGGCCGCCTCGCTCGCCGAGCTCCAACTCCAGCTCGACGCCTTCGGGGCCTACTACAACGCCGAGCGGCCCCACCGGGCCCTTCGCGGCCAAACCCCGGCCGTGGCGTTCGTGGCCCGGCTCAAGGCCCGACCGGCCCTCGACCGGGCCCGTGCCCACTTCCGGGTTCGCACTGACCGGGTGAGCAAGGCCGGCAACGTCACCGTCCGCTATCTCAGCCGGCTCCGCCACATCGGCCTGGGTCGGGCCCACGTCGGCAGGTCGGTGAAGCTCCTCATCGCGGACGACTACGTCCGGGTCGTGGGCGCCGACGGCTCGTTGCTCCGGGAGCTCGTCCTCGACCCCGCCCGCGACTACCAGCCGCGCCTCCACTCGTCCATCATGACGTGAGACGTCCACGATGTCCCGAGAGAGGACATTGGCTGGCGAGGGAGGATTCGAACCTCCAATCCCCTGATCCAGAGCCAGGCGACGTAACGTGTGTCTATCGCCAGCGTTTGGCGCTCGAAACGGGCCTCGTGTGTTCCGTCTTCTCGTCGTTTCCGGGTAAGTCAGGTGCCCATCCGGAACGATGTCAGGTGCCCATCCGGAGACCCGGATCTTGAGGTGCAGGTGCACCTGGAGCCAAGTCTACCGCGGCCAATGTGCGAAACCTGAGAGTCAGCCAGGCCGAGCTTGCCGTCCCGACAATCGATGAGCCTCGCCTGGTCAATAGCCGAAATGGAACGCTTCGCCCTGCGGGTTGACGCACGTCCCAACTCCGACGAGCAGATCCGTCCCTTCCTCGTAGCCCTCGTCCGTCCAGTCGACAGTCTTCGGCAAGGCAATGACCACGTCGCCGCGAGGATCAGCGACCGTCTGGAAAACGTGCGTCGCAGTCATGGTCGCCCGCCCAAAGATCACATAGCAGCCTGGCGGCGTCAGATTCGGCTCCGGCCTGCGGAGGTCCGCAAAGTACATCCACGGCGCCGGTTCGGACCCGGCCAACAGGACTGCGTCATCCCTCGGCTGGGTTCCGCCAGGATAGTAGACGTCGAATGGAAACGTGAACTCGCGCCCGTCATCGAGGACGAAGCGGGCGTCCTGCCCGACGACCTCGTGCTGCCGCACCAACCCGGCGGTGTCGGGAACGTAGACTGCGGGGGCCGGGCTCGATCGTGACAGGAACGAGCAGCCCCCCAAGGCGACGGCGATCATGATCGCGCCGAGTCGGCCAAGAGCTCTCGCCGGCGGCAGCTTGGCCTCCACGCTACGGAACCGTTGCCGGATAGGCCCGAAGGTTCGCTGCGCTGCCGCTGCCGACCTCCCCGGCAGCAATCCCCAAGGTCGAGGTCATGGCGACGGCAGGGCGTGCGTAGACGCCGCTCGCGCTGAGTTGCGTCTGGGAGCCCCACGTCCCCGTTGCCGGGTCGAACCGAACACCCCACATCACCCCGGCCGTGGTCGTCCACACGACGTATCCGACGCCATTGCCCCGCATTGATACCGCCGGCGTCCGGGCCGATCCCGGGGTCGACGTGCTTACCACGACAGCTGTGGACCATGTCGACGAGCCCCCCGGCCGCGTCCGCGCCCAGATGGCGGTCGTGCCCTCCGAGTACACGGCGAGAAGCCGCCCGGCAGTATCGACCGCGATCCGCGGGTTGATCTGATCCTTGCTGTTGTCGTTGATCTGGGCAGGGGTGGCCCAGGTCGAGCTGCCGAGCGGCAGGCTGCTGAACCAGATGCCGTTCTTGTTGGCGGCCTGCTGCCAGAGGATGTACGCCGTCCCGTCCGAGCCGATCGCGACGCTCGGGACGGTCTTCACCTTGGTCTGGTCGGAGGTCACCTTGATGTCGGCGGACCAGGTGGAGCTGCCTGCCGGCAGCCGTGCCGAATAGATGTGCTGCTTGTTGTTCCGGCGGTCCGCCCACACGACGATCACTTCACCGGTCTCTGATACGGCGATCGATGGACTGCTTTGGGCCGCGCCGACGGCGTCGTCGTTGATGAGCACGCCGGGCGCCCACAGCCCGGTCGCCGCGCTGCGCTTGGCGACATAGACGTCGCCAGCGTCACCGCCGCCGCGCCGGGAATCGACCCAGGCGACGTAGACGTTGCCGCTTGCATCGATCGCAACGGACGGGCTCACCGCCCCGACCGCCGCGTCGTCGACGCGCTCGTTAGTTCCCCAGGTGAACGTGGCGTCCTGGCGGCGCGCGAAATAGATGTCGGTGATCGTCGCGGAGTTGCGGTTATCGGACCAGACCAGCCCGATGGTGCCATCGCGACCGTTCGTGGCCTGCGCTTGCCCCTGAAATGCGGATCCAAGGTCGTCGTTCACCGTCTCCGGGCCCACCCGAATCTCCGCGTCGCCGACCGCTGGAAGCGCCTCGCGGTTGCCCGCCCGGTCGACCGCGACCGTGGCGAACTGGTAATACCCATCGCTGAGGCCGAGGAAGATCGGGGAGGCCCCCATGCCCGAGCTGGTCCACCCGCTCCATGGTGCTGCCGGTGTCGCCCGCGAACGCTTCCAGAGCTCAACGATCCCGACGTCCCTGTCGTCGCTCGCAACGTAAGGCACGCTTGTGGTATTGCCGAGGGTGTATGGAGGCAGCGGCCCGGCGATCGACGTTGGCGGGTTGAGGTCCATGGTGATCACCTGCGTGAGCTGGGACAAGATGTTCCCCGCGGCGTCGCGAAGTTCCGCGCGGATTGTGTGTGGGCCGTCTGTGTTCGCGACGTCGAAGGTGGTGTCGGAAAGGAATGGCACCCACGGGCCTACCTCGAGCGCTGCGGTTGTCTCGGCGAGGCGCATCTGCGTGGGTGCTCCGGTGACGCCGTTGAAGTGAAGCGGGATGGAAGGCTGGTTTGTTACGGTCTTACCGCCGGTGACCGCGAGCGTCGCCTGCGGCGCGGTCGCGTCATCCCTCGCCTCCACCGGGCCGATTCCGGCGACGGACCCGCGGCGACCCGACGCCGTCTCCCCGACGACCCGATAGCTGTACGTTCCGACCGTAAGGGGACCATCCATGAAGGTCTGGTCACCTGTACGGAGGCCGAGATCCGTGGAAACCCCGTTCTGGACGCGGAACACGCGCGCACTACCCGTGTCGGGCGTCAGTTCGAGCCTCACTTCGACGACTCGCCCGTCAATGGCGGTCGCGGTAGCGCCGACCGACGGGATCACAGCATCGTCAGCCGCCGATAGCGGATCGGCGCCGTTGGCGATCTCGCTGCCGTCCGCCTCGCCGGCGCCGTCCGTATCGGAAGTCATCGGGTTGGAGCCGCGGGCCAACTCGACCGCGGTCCCTGCGCCGTCCAGATCCAGGTCGGTGGAGCCGTCGGCAGCACTGTTTGGATCCAGCCCAAGCCGGACCTCCATAGCATCGGATATGCCATCTGCATCGGCGTCAGCGCCGGCGCCGACCTCGAACGAGGTCGTCCGCGACGTTGAGAAGGGAACGCCGTCAATCTCGCCCGTTGCTTCGAAGGTCACCGCGTATGTGCCCGTCGCCGACGTCCCGAAAGCCTCGGCAGCAAAAGCCCCGTCGCCCGAAGCGCCATCGAGCGGTGAACCGTGGTCAGTGAGGACGAAGGAGCGGCTGACGCTGAACGGGTCGACAACAGTGGCAGTGACCATGGCACCAACGACTGGGCCTTGGTCGCTCACCGGGACCGCGGCAAGCTCGAGCGGGTCGCCCGCGAGCGCAGACCCCCCAACGACGGCAATGGGCAGGTCGACGCTCGATGCGTCGAGTAACGACATTCCGGCCAGTGAACCGGGCACCTCGAATGTCGCGGTCGTGGTGACCGACTGCGTCCCCAGCTGGAACGTCACCTCTACTTCGTGCTGGCCGGTCGAAAGCGACGAGGCGCCCCGAAGGACAATCGTGGCGCCGTCGCCCAGGTCGACCACGCCCTTCACTGCCTGAAGCACGCCGTCCACCTTCACGGTATAGGCGGCCTGGCGCTGCTGCCTTGCGAAGACGCTGCCGACCGCGGGGCGTGCCCGGACGATCAGCGAATCTCCAAACGTGAAGACCGGGCCGACTGTCATGGACAGGCTGCCCGCGACGGCCGAGACGTCGAGGTCGAGCTTTGCGGTGGTCTCGCCGGCGAGCAGGACAAGGGTGATCGTGTCCATCCCGGCTGCCGCGAACGTGTACGTCTCGGTCTTCGTCCGTTCCGGGCCGCCCGTGAAGTACGAGGGCTCGAACACCACGTCGAGATTGGCGAGCGTCGGCAATGCCGCGATTCGGACTGGGTCGGGTTCGAATGTCGTGGCGAACATGCCGTAGGAGACCACGACGGGGTCGGAGTTGTCGGTGATGGTCAGCTTGAGAAGCGCCGTGCCCTCCGGCACGTCGTACCGTCGGATGAGCGGCGTGGTCGGCAGCACCTCAGGCGAGTCGTGCATCGGGAGCGTGAAGCCGTTCGCGCCACCGGCCCGAACGACCAATGGGTACTTGAGCGCAGGGTCAGGTCCTCCGAAATCAGCGGGCTGCCCGTGGAGGGTGGATTCGTCGAGCAGGCGGAATTCGTTCGGCCAGTCCGCGAGGTTGTTCGCCTCGCTGACGAGCATGGTGACCCAGTAGTCGCGGATGGCATCGAGGGCGGTCTGCTTGTCGCCACCAATCGCATTCCCGATGGCAACAAGCCGGACCGCGTTGTTGTCGTAGACCTCTCGGGCGAATTGGGCGACGCGGGCCTCGAGGTTCGGGCCTGTGCCGTATCGCTCGCCGAGCCACTGGAAGAAGGCGCCGGCGCGGTAGACCTGCCGCGGATGATCCCCGAAGACGATGGGCGCGCCGGCGGGGTCGGCGATGCCCTCCCCGACGAGATGGAGGTACGACTCATCATTGAGATCATCCAAGTCATCGGAGTCGGCGAGCAAGTCCTGGCCCACCATCGCCGTGCTCTCGATGTTCACGTAGTCGTGGAACCCGTGGTAGCGGATGAACTGCTCAACGCCTCCGATGGCGTGGGCCTGGTACGTGTGAAAGAGCTCGTGATCGATGAGGTCCGCCCACGACTCGCCTGCGATCGGCCAGATCGCCTGCGGCAGGCCGGCGCGACGCGCCAGCACATAGGACCGCATGGACTGCCGCATGAAGTCGGGCCGGAGCTTGATCAAGTCGGTGTCCTGCGTGTACCCACTGGCGCCTCCGTAGGAGCCGCTGCAGTTGACCTCGATCTCGATGGGGTAGCCGTCCACCTCGCTGCCCGTGCCCGCCTCGAAGGCATCGAACAGGTTGGACATCTCCGCACGTGCCGCAAAGGCGCGATCGAGGATGCCCTCGGACGCAAGAGTCGCCTGCTGTAGGAAGTCGAGCTCGGTCACGTCGCCCAGGGACCTCGGGTCGTACTTCACGTGAACAGGGTCCGGGTAGGGATCGAGGAGCTGTTGGTTGCCGCACTGGGCGTCCCAGGCGCGCACGACCAGATCGTTGAAGTCGTTGTCGTTGCCGTCCTCGAAGCAGATCAGCCAGACGCCGGCTGCCTCTTGGAGCACCTTGGCGAACTGGCTGTCCGAGCGCCGGACCTGGCCGAAGGTCGGTGTGTGGATGGAGAAGACCAGGATCTGGGAATCCGGGTCTGTCTCCACCTTCTCGGCGTAGCCGCCGCCCTCCGAATGCGTCGCGTCGTTGATCACGAGCTGGGGAGTTGGCGTGCCCGGCTCAGTCGACGTCTCGAGATAGAAGTGACTCGTCTCGAAGGCTGACGCGTCGATGACGACCGCGTTCATGTCGGTTACGAACCCGACGGAGATCTGGCCCGGTCCCGCTGTGCCGCACGGCTGCGGCGTCTCGGCTAGAACGCCGGCTCCCTCTGGGCCAACCGGGTTGGACTCCGGGTCGATCGGCGGCTGCGTCGGGCTCGCGGTGGCATCAGGCGACGGAGTCGGTCCCCCCGCGAAGGTGGTCGCCGGTTGCACGAGGCCTGCGGCGATGAGGACGATGCTGAGAATGACCCCGAGGGTCTGCCGACGCCTTCGATCCGGGTAGGCAAGCACGCTGGTCACGCCCCCCCGTGTTGATGTCGCTCGCATGCCCGGAGCGTTCAACCGGCCGCTCAAGGTGCTCTCTGAGGCAGCATGACACGTCATGCGGCGCGGGCGCAAACGCGTATCCTCAGCCGCTCGCCCGCTCGCTCTCAGTTGGATTCCGACCTGTCCCATGCCGGCTGCTCGTGTTGGTAAGGCTCGACCCAAGCATGTCCGGCCCTGTCGGCGGGAGACCCGTCCTACGGCCTGAGATGCCAGTGCATATCCAGTGCTACCGCACCTTCCCCCCGACCAGCCGATCGGCGGGCGACGCCACAGCGTGGCGCGTGACGAGATCGACGTCGGCGAGGGCGACATAGCGCTTGACCATGTCGAGCGTGGTGTGGCCGAGGATCCGCTGGAGGGTGAACACGTCGCCGCCGTTGACGAGGTAGCTGCGGGCGAACGTGTGACGGAGTGAGTGCGGGCTCAACCGCCCCGTCACCCCGACCCGGGCCTTGAGCCGCCGGATCATGTGCTGGAGGCCGCGGCTGCTGATCTCGCCCTTCCGCCCGAGCCATAGCGCGTCGTCAGGTCGTCCCGGGCCGCGCTGGCCGAGGTAGCGGACGATCGCCGTGCGGGCCGTCGAGCCGACCGGCACGATTCGCTCCTTGGAGCCCTTGCCCTGGACCTTGAGCGTCCCGTCGGGCCGCAGGTCGCCGAGCCGAAGGGCGGCCACCTCCGACACCCGGAGGCCGGTGTCGATCATCAGCAGCACGATCGCCCGTCCCGCACCGAGCAGACCGCGAGCAGGCGCCGCAAGACGTCGTCGGCCACCGGCTCGATGACCTTGTGCGGCACCCGTGGCCGGCGTAGCCCGCGAAGCGCGGCCGCGTCGGCAAGGGCCTCGGCGGCGAGCCAGTTGCCAAGCACCCGGAGGGTTCGGACGTAGCCGGCGACGCTGACGGGAGCGAGGGTCGTCCGGAGCTCGACCAGCCACGCCCGCAGCTCGAACGGGTCGAGGCCATCGACCCGCCGATCTGCGCCCAGCGCCCGGAGGAGCCGGACCAGGATCATCCGGTACCACTCGATCGTCCGCGGCGAGGCGCCCTCGGCGGCCTTGGCGGCGAGGAGCAGCTCGACCGCCCGGCCGAGCGTCAGTTGCCCTCGCGAATCAGATGCCCATCGATTCGGGGTGCCCGAATCAGGTGCCCAAAGATCAGTAGAGTCAGGTGCCCAAACCACGTCGTCGCCTCCCGGCAGACGGGGTTCAGGACCCGTTCGAGGCACAAGATGTTGTGGTTCGGTCTTCGTCGATCACCACATCTTGTGGAATTGGCTGGCGAGGGAGGATTCGAACCTCCAATCCCCTGATCCAGAGTCAGGTGCCTTACCGTTTGGCCACTCGCCAGCGGTGTGGGGGCGACCCCAATCTAACCCGAACGGCGGGCCGCCATCACGGCCGCGGCGGATCAGCTCCTCGCCTGGAGCTTTGCCCACGTGTCGCGGAGGGTGAGGGTCCGATTGAAGACCGGCGCGCCGGGGCGTGAATCGGGGTCCGCGACGAAGTAGCCGAGCCGCTCGAACTGGACCGTTTCGCCGACCCGTCCCTCGGCCAGCGACGGCTCCAGCATCGCGCCGCGGATGACCGCCTCCGACGTCGGGTTGAGATCGGCGAACAGGTCGGTGCCGCCGGCGCCGGGGAACGGTGACATGAACAGGTGGTCATACAGGCGGACCTCGGCCGGGACCGCGTGCGCCGCCGAGACCCAGTGGAGCGTCGCCTTCGGCCGCCGGCCGTCCGGCGCGTCACCGCCGCGCGTCGCCGGGTCATACGTGCAGCGCAGCTCCACGACCGTACCGCTCGCATCCTTCACGACCTCGTCGCAGGTGACGAAATAGGCGTTCCGGAGCCGGACCTCGCGTCCCGGCGCGAGCCGGAAGAACTTCGGCGGCGGCTCCGCCATGAAGTCCTCGCGCTCGATCAAGAGCTCGCCGCCGAACGACACCGGGCGCATCCCCGCCCCGGGATCCTCGGGGTTGTTGACGACCTCCATCGTCTCGACGTGGCCGGCCGGCCAGTTCGTGATGACGACCTTCAGTGGATCGAGGACGCCGAACCGCCGGGGCGCGGTCCGGTTGAGGACGGCCCGGACGGCAAACTCGAGCTGGCCGACCTCGATAACCGAATCGGTCCGGGCGACGCCGATCATTGCCGCGAAGTCGCGGATCCCCTCGGCCGGGAAGCCACGCCGCCGGAGCCCGGAGATCGTCGGCATTCGTGGGTCGTCCCAGCCTCGCACCCGCCCCTCCTGGACGAGCCGCAGCAGGACCCGCTTCGAAAGGACGGTGTGGGTCAGGTTCAGCCGGGCGAACTCGTATTGGTGGGGGACGTGGGGGACCGGCAGGTGCTCGATGAGCCAGTCGTAGAGCGGCCGGTGGTTCTCGAACTCGAGGGTGCAGATCGAGTGGGTCACGCCCTCGATCGCGTCCGACTGGCCGTGGGCGAAGTCGTAGGTCGGGTAGACGCACCAGGCATCGCCGGTCCGGGGGTGGCTGGCGTGGACGATCCGGTAGAGGACCGGGTCGCGGAGGTTCATGTTGGGGCTGGCCATGTCGATCCGGGCTCGGAGGACCCGGGCCCCGTTGGGGTACTCACCGGCCCGCATCCGGGCGAAGAGATCGAGGCTCTCGGCCACCGGCCGGTCACGCCAGGGCGACGCTCGGCCGGGCGATGTCAGCGTCCCGCGGGTCTCCCGGATCTCGTCGGCCGACTGGTCGTCGACGTACGCCAGGCCGTTCTCGACGAGGTGGACGGCCCAGCTGTGCAGCTGCTCGAAGTAGTCGGACGCGTGGTAGAGGTGGTCGCCCCAGTCGAAGCCGAGCCAGCGGACGTCCTCGACCATCGAGTCGATGTACTCCTGCTCCTCCTTGATCGGGTTCGTGTCGTCGAACCGGAGGTGGCAGCGGCCGCCGAACTCGGCCGCGATGCCGAAGTTCAGGCAGATCGACTTGGCGTGGCCGATGTGGAGGTAGCCGTTGGGCTCGGGCGGGAACCGCGTCACGGGAGCCGTGATGCGGCCGGCGGCGAGGTCCGCGGCGACGATCTCGCGGATGACGTCGCGCCGCTCGGCGGCTGCGTCGGTGGGCTCTGCGGTCATCGGGCGCGGCTCCTGGATCGGGGTGGGGGAGGAGTCGCGGCTCACGACGGGGCGCACCACACTCCCTCGGGAGTTGGCTGGCGCGCCAGGATTCGAACCTGGAACCCCCTGATCCAGAGTCAGGTGCTCTACCGTTGAGCCACGCGCCAGCGGCCGTCCGGAATGATACCTGACACCCGTGGACCAGCCCTCGGCCGCCGGCGGAGCGGCGTCGGCTCAGCGATCGCCCAGCCGGAGGTACGCGGCGCCTGAGACGTCGAGATGGGTGCCCCGGTCGGTCTCGGCGACGCGGACCACGACGCCCCAGCAGGCCGGGCAGCGCAGGACGATCCCGGGCCCGCCCACCCAGGCCCGCAGCTCGGCCATCACCGTCACCGTCCCGCAGTGCGCGCAGCGGGCCGGCACCACGGTCATGTCGGCCCCCAGCGCGGCCGCGAGCGCGCCGGCGGCGACGTTGCCGTCCAGCGGCGCATCGTCGGGCTCGACGTCCAGGTCGGTGTCGAGGTCGGTGTCGAGGTCGCGAGCATCCGGATCGGGCATCGGTCAGTCCTCCTCGCTCGTCACGTGCCGCCCGGGCCGAACCGCTCGGTCCGGACCCGGTCCGGCGGCAGCCCCAGCCGGACGAGGGCATTGGCGGCCGTCTCGACGAGGGCGGTTGGGCCGCAGATGAAGGCCCGGGCCTCGATCCCGACCGGCTCGAGGGTCTCGGCCAGCATCCGCTCGTCGATCCGCCGGTCGTAGCCGGCCCAGCCCTCCGGCCGCAATCGGGTCAGGGTGTGCCAGACCGTCAGGCCGTCGCCGGCCGTGGCGAGCCCGTCGAGCTCGGCCCGGTAGATGATCTCCTCGGCGTGGCGGGAGCTGAACAGGAGGCCGGTCCGGGCCCGGCCATCGACGGCCGCCCGCGCCCGATGCCGGAGCATGGCCATGAGCGGCACGATCCCGGAGCCGCCCGCCACGAGGTAGAGCGGCCCGGACGCAGCGGCGTCCCAGACGAAGTAGCCCCCGATCGGCCCCCGCAGCTCGATCCGGTCGCCGATCTCGACGACATCGTGGAGGAACGTCGAGACCTCGCCGTCCTCGATCCTCTCGACCGTGAGGTCGACGATCCCGGCGCGTTCCGGCTCCGAGGCGATGGAGTAGCTCCGCTCGACGCTGTATCCGTCGGCCGCGGTGAGCCGCAGGTCGACGTGCTGGCCCGGCCGATGGCCCGGCCAGTCCGGGATCGCCAGGCCGAACGACTTGACCGAGGGGGTCTCGTCGCGGATCCCGGCGATCGTCGCGAGACGCCAGGCGATCGGGCTGGTCACGGCCGTACCGGTTGAGCCACTGACGGGGTCGAGCTCGTCATCGCGCTCGTCATCATCGCGCCGCGGTCCTCAGTCGCCGCCGTAGCGTTCTTCGAGCCACTGGTCGCCGCGATTGTGGTAGCCCAGCGATTCCCAGAAGCCCGGCTCGTCGCGGTCCGCGATCCTGAGGCCGCGGATCCACTTGGCGCTCTTCCAGAAGTAGCGGGCCGGGACGACGAGCCGGGCCGGGCCGCCGTGCTCCGGGCTGAGCCGGCGGCCGTCGTACTCCCAGGCCACGAACGCCTGGCCGTTGAGGACGTCACTGAGCGGCAGGTTCGTCGTGTAATCGCCGTCCGACCAGGCGATGACGAAGGCCGCCCGATCGCCGAGCTCCACGCCCTCGAGCAGCGTGTCGACGCTGACCCCGCGCCAGCGCATGTCGAGCTTCGTCCACTTCGTGACGCAGCTGATGTCGACGATCCAGTCCCGGGCCGGCAGGGCCCGGAACGCCTCCCACGACCACGTCACGGGCTCGCGGACGAGGCCCTCGATCGTGAACGTCCAGCGATCGAGTGGCGTCCGGGGCGTCGGGCCGGCGGACAGGACCGGGAAGTCGGTCGTGAGGTACTGGCCGGGCGGCGTCCGGCGGGCTGCGTCGGCGGTCCCGCCCGCCCGGTCGCGCCGGCCGGTGAAGCCGCGAGTGACGAACCGATCGGCCATTCGATCCCTCCCTGGAATGTCCAGACGCGGAACGGCTCGGGCCCGATGATGGCACGCCTGTCGCTCCGCCGGGAGATCAGGTGGTCGTCAGGCGCTGCCCCAATCTCCGAGCGAGCTCGGTGACCGCGGCACGGTCGGCTCGGGGTGCGGCCTCGTCGCTCAAGTGCCACGGCACGTCGTCCGGCGTTCCCGCGTGCCGGGCGAAGACGTGCTCGTGGAAATGGGCGATGCCTCGGCCGATCACCGCGGCGAAGACGTGTTCGACCGCCAGCTCGGCGCGGAGCGCGCCGGCCAGGCGCGTCCGGAGCCGGCCGAGGGCGGCGGCCTCGGTCTTGTTCAGGTTGTCCAGGTACGGGGCGTGTCGGTCGCTCTCGATCAGCAGGTGGCCGAGCGAGGCGAGGCCATCCTTGCCGGCCGGGGCGTGGTAGATCCAGAAGCCATCGATCCGGGTCACGAGCTCGCCACCGAGCGGGCCCTCGCCGCGGTGCTTCGCGCAGATCTGGCAGTCGCTGCCCACGAGACGGCAGCGTACAGCGCGGTCCCCGCGGAGCGAAGATAGCCCCATGCCCGCCTACCCGGAGGCTTTCCGCGCCTACGTCGTCAACCGCGACGGCGACCGCTTCGAGCGCGGCCTCCGAAGCCTCGTCCTGGCCGACCTGCCCGAGGGCGACGTCGAGATCCGGGTCGAGTGGTCGTCGGTCAACTACAAGGACGGCCTTGCGGCGACGGCCGATGGGAAGGTCGCCCGGGCCTACCCGCTCGTGCCCGGCATCGATCTCGCGGGGACGGTGATCCGGTCCGCCCGCCCGGCGTTGCGGCCCGGTGCCCAGGTCATCGCTCACGGCTACGACCTCGGGGTCAGCCGCCACGGTGGCTTTGCCGGGATGGCTCGGGTCCCGGCGGAGTGGGTCGTGCCCCTCCCGCCCGGGCTCACCCTCCGGGAAGCGATGGCGATCGGGACCGCCGGGTTCACGGCCGGGCTGTCCGTCGTCGAGCTCGAGGACCGGGGCCTGGAGCCGGCGGACGGCCCGGTCCTTGTCACCGGCGCCACCGGTGGCGTGGGCAGCACCGCGGTCGCCATCCTCGCCGAGCGCGGCTACGAGGTCTGGGCGGCGACCGGCAAGGACGACGAGCGAGCCTGGCTCGAGACCCTCGGCGCGGTCGGGTTCATGACCCGTGACGAGGTCACCGCCGAGGGGCGGCCCCTCGAATCCGAGCGCTGGGCGGGAGCCGTCGATTCGGTCGGCGCGGCGACGCTGCCGTACATCCTGCGAACCCTCCGGCGCGGGGCGGCGGTCGCCGCCTGCGGCAACGCCTCGGGGCCGGCGCTGGTGACGACGGTCTTCCCGTTCATCCTTCGCGGCACCGCGCTCCTCGGCATCGACTCGGCCTACCTGGCGATCGAGAAGCGGCGCCGGGTCTGGGAGCGACTGGCGACCGACCTGCGGCCGAGGTCGCTCGCGGAGCGGGTGACCGAGGTCACCCTCGACACGCTCGAGCCGGCCCTCGACGCGATCCGGGCCGGCGAGGCCCGCGGCCGCTGGGTGGTCCGGATCGGGGGCTGATGATCAGCGGCTGAGCGCCCCGCAGGCTCGTCGGCGGGGTGGTGCGCGGTGGCCCGATCGTCCCGGCCTCGACGGGACCGTCTGGTGGGTTGCCGTGACGACCGTCGCGGGCGAGGCTCGGGTCATGCCCCGCTACCCGCGTCTCCGGAGCCATCAGCTGCTTCGACTCGTGCTCGCCATCGGCCTCGTCGCGGCGACGTTGCCGGCCGCGAGCCGACCGGCTGCCGCAATCGTCGTGCCGTCCGCGTCGGTGACGAGCGAGCGCCTCGGCGGACCGGATCGATACGCCACGGCGGTGGCCATCTCCAGGCGGCTCTTCCCCGATGGCGGGGCGCCGGTCGTCTACGTCGCCTCGGGCGAGACGTTCGCCGACGCCCTCTCGGCCGGTCCGGCCGCGGCCCGAGCCGGCGGAGCCGTCCTGCTCACCGCGAGGCTGTCGCTGCCGGCGGTCGCCGAGGCGGAGCTGATCCGGCTCGCGCCCGATCGGGTGGTTGTCGTCGGTGGAGCCTCGGTCGTCACGAACACGGTGGTCCAGCGGATACGGGCGGTCCTTCCGTCGACGTCGATCGAGCACATCGCCGGCACCGATCGCTACGCCACGAGCGCCCGGCTCTCGGCCGCGACGTTCCCGGCCGGTGAGACGGAGATCGCCTTCGTCGCGACCGGCACGAACTTCCCGGATGCGATCGCCGCGGGGTCGGCCGCGGCGTCCCTCGGATCCCCGGTCCTGATCACACGGCCGGATACGTTGCCCGCCTCGATTGCCACGGAGCTGAGCCGCCTCGCCCCAGAGCGAGTGGTCATCGTCGGCAGCACAGCGGCAGTGTCGAGCGCGGTCGGCTCGGCGATCCAGGCGATCGTCCCCGATGTCGGGCGCTCGGCCGGCCAGGACCGGTTCGCGACCGCCGTGCAGATCGCGGCTGACCACCTGCCGGATGCCACTTCGATCGTCATCGCGACCGGCCTCGCCTTCCCCGATGCCCTCGCAGCGGTCCCGCTGGCCGGCGCCATCGGAGCCCCGATCCTCCTCGTGGAGCCGGAGAACGTGCCGGTCGTGACCCGGGACGCCGTCCGAGCCCGGGCGCCGAGCGGGATCACCGTCGTCGGCGGGCCGCCGGCCGTCGAGCGCATCACGCTCGGCGAGCTCGTGGGCTGGGCCGACGGTCGGCTCGCTGTTCCGTCTGCGGGGCCGACCTATCCGGGCTACGACGCGCGCTACCACGACTACGGCGAGATGCTGACCTACATCCGGGCCGCCGAGATCGCCTATCCGGACATCGTCCAGGTCCTTTCGATCGGGGAGAGCCACGGGGGCCGCGATATCTGGGCGGCCAAGATCTCCGACAACGTCGCGGTCGACGAGGACGAGCCCGAGGTCCTCTTCGACGCCCTCCACCACGCCCGCGAGCACCTGACCGTGGAGCAGGCGCTCTACCTCCTCAAGGCCCTTTCGACCGGCTACGCCTGGAGCCCGACCATTCGCCAGCTCGTCGACGAGCGCGAGGTCTGGATCGTCTTCGCCCTCAATCCCGACGGCTGGGCGTACGACCTGTCGGGCAGCCCGTACGTGGGCTGGCGCAAGAACCGTCAGCCGAACGCCGGGACCTCGGCCGTGGGGACGGACCCCAACCGCAACTACGGCTACCGCTGGGGCTGCTGCAACGGCTCGTCGGGCAACCCGTCGGCCTGGAACTACCGCGGCCCGGCGGCCTGGAGCGCGACCGAGACTCGAGTCCTGCGCGATTTCGTCCTGGGCCGGGTCATCGACGGCGAGCAGCAGATCCGGACTCACGTGACGCTCCACACGAACGGCGAGCTGATCCTCTGGCCGTTCGGCTACACCCGGACGGACATCCCCGCCGACATGACCCTCGACGACCACGCCGTGTTCGTGGCGATGGGCCGGGCGATGGCGGCCAGGAACGGCTACACCGCACAGCAGTCGAGCGATCTCTACGTCACCGACGGCGACCAGATCGACTGGATGTACGCGACCCAGGGCATCTTCTCGTTCACCTTCGAGCTCTACCCGACCGAGCAGGTCAGCTCCCACGCCGACCACGAGCCGCCCGACGAGGTGATCGCGGCTGAGACGGCGCGGAACGGCAGCGCCCTGCTCTACCTCATCGACATGGCGGCCTGCCCCTACGCCGCGATCGGCAAGAGCGCGACCTACTGCTGAGCCGGCGCCAGCCGCCCGGGCGCGCGGCCGGTCAGTCGAGCTCGCCGCGGAGCTGGGCGAGGGCGCGGTCGAGGGGCTCGATCGAGCTCGACGGGTCGTAGGGCATCGCGGCGAGGGCGGCCGCACGGTCGAGCTCACCGGTGTGGAGCCTTCGGGCGACGGCCGCGACAGCGTCGAAGTCGGCGAGCTGGCGCTCGACGAAGGCCCGATCACCGATGGAGCCGTGGCCGGGGACCACCGGGCCGCTCACGAGGTCGAGGAGCCGCCCGACCGTCGCCGGCCACTCAAGGGGATAGGCGTCGCCGAAGTAGGGGACCGCGTCGTTCTCCAGGAGATCGCCGGCGAAGAGGATCGCGGCGTCGGGCACGACGACGATGACGTCGGCGTCGGTGTGGCCACGGCCCAGGTAGGCCAGCTCGACGCGGCGGCCGCCGACCTCGACGGTCGTCGCAGGGTCGAACGTCCGGTCCGGCGGATCGATGACCAGCGATTCGAGGGCCGCGGCGAGCGCCGGCTCGGTCTCGGCCACCCAGGCCCGCTGCCGTTCGCCGTTCTCGAGGAGTCGCGATCGGCACCGCTCGTGCCCCCAGATCGTGGCCGGCCGGAAGTCGTGATTGCCGAAGAGATGGTCGTAGTGCCAGTGGGTGTCGACGACCTGGCGGACCGGGAACGGGGTCAGGCGGCCGATGTCAGCGATGAGCTCACGGGCCTGGCCGGGGCTGCTCCGAGTGTCGATCACGAGCGCCTCGCCGTCGCCGACGACGACACCGATCTGCTGGTCGTAGAAGCGGTACCGCCGGGTGTAGACCCGGTCACCGACCTCGAGCCAGCCCGCCTCGTCGCGCATCCGGGGGATGGTACGCGGCCGGACCTCCGGCGGGCCGCGGCGCCGGGCGATGCCGCGGACGGGCGAGGTCGCCTCGGCCGACGTCGCCAGCGAGCGTCGGCGCCGCGGCACCTGCCCCTCGGAATCGTCATCCAGATCTGGGCTGACCCCTCGTCGACCAGCAATCGTCGGCCACTCCCGCCGCGCATGGATGACGATGTTTCGGCAGCTGATCACGCAGGGGATGGCGCGTGCGACCGCCCGACCCGATGACGTCCAGTCGTCTGGGTACTGATTGGCAGGAACCAGAGCCCGTGGATCGTGCCGGACGGTTGCTCCACGAACGTCCGTGCCTCTGCGGATCGCGCCGGCAGGTGGGTGGCGAAGGTCGCTCCGACGGCCTGGACGCGGCGGCGGTTGGTCCGCCCCTCGGCCGCGACGAGGATCGTCGCGACCCGCTCGCTCCTCCATCCACGGTCGCGGGCGATCGCAGGTCCCAGCCGGACCTTACGGTCGAGCGCTGCGAGCGTGGCCTGGATGTCCGGGATGACTGACTTCACCTCGACGACCAACAGCGTCCCCGTGGCCTCGTGAAGGGCGAGGACATCGATGGATCCGCGCTCGCGGCCGATCGCGAAGGTGACCTCGACCAGGCACCGCCAGCCGTTCGCCTGGAGCTCGCGAACGACACGCTCGACGAGCGAGGCGTGATCGGCGTCGAGGGGCCGATCGAGG
>Ga0209342_10001291_pt1 | contig 28191 bp, 21 predicted proteins | sample RifCSP16_2_FD_184023 | JGI IMG/M metagenome (GOLD analysis project Ga0209342, IMG submission 184023) | Soil microbial communities from Rifle, Colorado - Rifle CSP2_sed 16_2 (SPAdes) (version 2) | ecosystem: Environmental > Terrestrial > Deep subsurface > Rock core/Sediment | place: Rifle...
CTGGGCCTATATTTTGGCAGCCGGAATAATGTTTGGCTCGGTTTTAATCGGCATCCAGTACCCGGTCATTTTCTCCACCAAAATCTGGATGGTGATCCTGTCGGCTTATGTCCTGTTTGCGGCTGGGGCGCCGGTCTGGCTAATTTTACAGCCCAGAGATTTTATTAACGTTCAGCTTTTATACTTAGGAATACTGGGATTGCTTCTGGCCTTAATTGTGGGTGGCTTTAACGGGCTTTCTATTCAGGCTCCCTCCTTCAATTTAGCCGAAGGGACAAAGAATTTAGGGCTGGTCTGGCCCATGCTTTTCATCACCATTGCCTGCGGGGCCATCTCCGGGTTTCACTCTCTAATCACAACCGGAACCTCTGCCAAGCAACTGGCTAACGAAAAAGATGCCCGGCGAATCGGCTACAACGGCATGCTTTTAGAATGCACCCTGGCAGTCTCCGTGCTGCTCACAGTAGGCAGCGGCATTCTCTACGCTGATTATAAAGGGATTGCCTGGCCAGAGACCGGCAGCTCCAATCCGATATTAGCCTTTTCACTGGCAGTTGGTTTTCTCTTGAACCAGACCTTCGGCCTGTCAGTCGCCTTAGGGGCAGTTTTAGGGATTTTGATGGTGGAGGGTTTTGTCATCACCACCCTGGATGTGGCGGTCCGGCTCAATCGCTATCTGTTAGAAGAGCTGTGGCAGGCTATCTCAGTCAGAGTCTCACCCTTCTGGAGGAATTTCTGGGTCAACTCAGCTCTGGCGGTTTTTATGATGTGGGTCTTAGCTTATTCCAATACATTCTCGGCCTTATGGCCAATCTTTGGCACTGCCAATCAGCTTTTGGCCGCCCTGACTCTGATTGCGGTTTCGGTCTGGCTTTATATCCGTTCCAAGCGCAACTGGTTTACGGTCTGGCCGGCTGTATTTATGATTTTGACTACCATAACCTCCCTGATTATCTTGCTCTGGAACAAATACATACCACAAGAGAACTATCTTTTGATCGGAATGGACCTATTACTTTTAGTTTTCGCTTTAGGAGTGGCTTATCTAGCGTTAAAAACTGTATTCAAACTAGTTAAAGTTAAAGCGCTCGACAAACGCTTGGCCACTTAACCTGTTGCTCATCATAAGAATATATCAGATAGAAGATTAAATTGTTCAAAATCTGCCGATATAAGAAATGATTAAAGATTCTCAGTCCAAGTACAGATTGGCGGTAATCAGAAAGACATCATAATCTCTATGGACTCTCAGCCGGCTCACAATCAGACCACTTTTGCAGGCCAGGAAGTAACCTATGTCACGGCCAGACTGATTATGATCCTGGCCGTGGGAGTCTATTTATTAACCTCCACTTTAGAGAGCATCCAGACTATCCTGGCCTGGGTTTTGCTCTCTGGGATGGGGATTCATTTAGGGGTCTACTGGTGGCTGGCCTCTACTCACAAGGTAAACCTCAAGGATTTGAACCGGCTCAGCTTCTTTTTGGATGTGGCTGTAATCAGCATCTTTTGTCTGGCCACCGGCGGGCTCTTTAGCCCTTTCTACGTTTTATATTATTTTACTATTTCTTTTGCTGCCATAACCTTGCCTCTGGGGGAAGTGCTGATCTTTTCCTTTTTGGCTACCTTTTTGTATCTGATTCTGCACCTGAATCAATTTGGAAGAATTTATGCCGGAGAACTCCTCTTCCGGATCGGTTTAATCTGGTTTTTGGCCGGTTTAGTCTCGGTTCTGTCCAAACATTTCCGGGAGAATGAGACCAGATTGAAGAAGACTCTAAATATATCGGCTCAGAGGACTCAAGAGCTGGAGCGCTCCAAGCTGCAGATTGAAACTATTTACGAATCCTCTCGCTCGTTAGCCAAACTCATGACCTTAGACCAGATCATCGAAAAGATTTTATCCATCGTTCAGCAGACCTTAGGGTACAAGAATTTTTCAATCCTGCTTCTCTCCCAAGAGAAGGATGCCTTAGAGCTGAGAGCCAAGATTGAGGGGGGAAAAACCGTCCGCTATGACCAGACCCAGAGATTTAACCTGACCGGGGTGTGGGGTGAGGTCGTTCGCCAGGCTGCTCCGGAAAGGGTTTTAGACGTTCAGTCAGATCCGCGGGAAGTGCTGGCCGAAAGGAAGGACACCCGGGCCCAGCTTTCAGTCCCCCTGATGGTGGGAGGGAACGTCTTCGGGATTCTGAATGCCGAGTCTCAACAGGTGGGTGCCTTCTTAGACCAGGATCAGAAGATTTTATCGATTTTGGCCAACCATGCTGCCTTGGCCATTGAGAATAGCCAGCTGCACAGCAAGACCGAGGAATTGACCGTCATTGACGAACTGACCGGAGCTTTCAACTACCGATACTTCAAACAGAAGTTGGACGAGGAATTCAAAAGGGCCAAACGCTACCATCAGCCTCTATCCTTGATGATGATAGATATTGACTGGTTTAAGAAATGTAACGACACTTACGGGCACCGCTTTGGCAACTTAGTGCTCAAGGAGCTGGTGCGGATCTCCTGTAAATATATTAGGGATGTGGACCAGATCTGCCGCTACGGGGGAGAGGAGTTCGTGGTATTTCTCCCCCAAACCCTCAAGGAGGATGCCAGACAGATAGGAGAGAGAATCCGGGTTAGCTTTGGACAGCACTTAATCGAGATGGAGAAAACCAAGAGCAGAGCCACTATCAGCATCGGAGTGGCCACCTTTCCGGAGGATGCCGAAGAGCCGGAAGATTTAATCGAGAAGGTGGATCAAGCCTTATACCAAGCCAAGGGGCATGGCAAAAACCAGGTCTGGGCGCAGCAGCCGCTGGTTGCCAGTAAATGAGCCGGCCGGAGCCTGCCCGGGGAGAGCTCTTTGTCCTGGGATACGAAGGGATAAAGCCCTCTGCTGAATTCTTGAATTTAATCCAGACCTACCCGGTCGGTGGAATCATTTTTTTTGAGAGAAACATAGCCTCCCCCATTCAGCTTGGAAACCAGATCCAAAGCTTTCGTAAGCTGGCGCCTTATCCCCTGTTTTTTATGATAGATCAGGAAGGGGGGAAGGTAAATCGCATCAAGACAGGATTTCCGGTTTATCCCAGCAATAAATCCTTTGGAGATAATTTGGATTTTCAAGGTGCCATTGGAGCTTACCAGGTGACCGCCACCGAGTTAAGAAAGTTAGGAATAAACGTCAATCTTGCTCCGGTAGCAGACCTGATTCACACCCAAGAAGATTACATCGCCGAGCGTTCGTTCGGCACCGATCCAAAAGTAGTATCCCGGCTTGTCAGTCTAGCAGTGGAAGCCATCCATTCCGCCAGAATCTTTGCCTGTGCTAAACATTTCCCCGGTTTAGGCAATCTCCAAAAGGACCCTCACAAAGAATTACCAGAAAAAAGCCAGTCTGCCAACGAGTTCAGGGTTAAGGATTTTCTCCCTTTCCAGGCCGCCATTGACTCTAAAGTCGAAATGATGATGACCACGCACCTGAAAACCAGCCACATTTTCCAAAGTCATCGTGACCGAAATTTTGAGAAAGGAGCTCAAATTCAAAGGTTTAGTCATCAGCGATGATATGGAAATGGGTGGAATTACCAAATACTTTCAGCTTCCCGAGGCTTGTTACAAAGCTTTTCTGGCCGGGCATGACTTGATTCTTATCTGTCACTCTCTGGAGCGACAAAAAGAAGTGCTGGAGTACTTTAACCAAAAGATCAAAAACGACCAGACTGCACAAAAACGACTAGAGGATTCTCTCCCCAGAATCGAGCGATTTAAGCAGAAACTGAGCCAGGATGCTTGGATCTGAGCTGTCCAAAAGAAAGACCCTAACGGTATTGGGTCTGTCCAGTGGCACATCTGCGGATGGGATCGATGCAGCTCTGGTAAGAGTCTCTAATTCCCCCAAGTTCAAAGTAAAGCCACTTTTCTTCTCAGTCTTCAAATACCCTAATAAACTACGCCGGATTATACCCGACTTGACTTCCGCGAAAAACTATTCCTTGGAGAAAGTCGCCTACCTCAATTATTACTTGGGTGAGCTATTTGCCCAAGCAGCGCAAAAAGTAATGAAAAAGACTAAAGTCAAGGTAGATCTGATCGGCACTCACGGACAGACTATAAGGCATTTGCCTGAAGCTCAATATTATTTCGGGAAAAAAATCAAGGCCACCTGGCAGATCGGTGAGGCGGATGTGATTGCCAAGAAAACCGGCCTGATAACAGTCTGTGATTTCCGGGCCGGAGACGTGGCCCTTTCTGGCCAGGGGGCGCCTCTGACACCCTTGGTCAATTACTTGCTTTTCGGAAATCAGAATGGAACAGCAGTCTTAAACCTCGGGGGGATTGCCAATCTTTCCGCCTGGAAGAAAGGGGCCCGGCCTGAAGATATCTTGGGGTTTGACTGTGGTCCTGGGAATATGGTTGTGGATGCATTAGTGTATCTTCTCTTCAAAAAAAATTGCGACCGAGATGGAAAAATTGCCCTGAGCGGAAGAGTCAACCAGAAGTTATTGCTGAAATTAGAGAATCACAAGTTTTTTAAAAAGAAACCTCCCAAATCTGCTGGCCGGGAGGAATTTGGAGAAAGATTCATCAAGAGAACATTGTACTTATCCAAGAAATACAAAGTTAGCAAGCCAGATTTGATAACAACTGTCTCAGAGCTAACCGTGCAGGCGATCTGGGATGCTTACCAAAAATATGTTCTACAAAACTTCTCAGTGGAGCAGCTCTATGTGTCCGGGGGAGGAATATACAACCGTTATTTTATGAAGCGTTTGCAGGAACTGTTTGAACCGCTCAAAGTTTCCAGTCCCATCCAGAACAAATATCACCCTAAGGCTTTAGAGGCGGTAAGCTTTGCAGTGCTGGCCTATCTGACAGTCCATAATCTTCCAGCCAATTTGCCCCAAGTTACCGGAGCCAGACGAAAAGCGGTTTTAGGAAAAATATGTTTGCCGTAAGAATGATTATAAGCCGAAGGACTTTACTATTTGGGCTAGTGGTTTTGATGGTCATATTCATCAGTCCGGAATACTCGGGGGCTAAGCCTCCCTTAGTCAGAGTCAAAGTCGCCCAGACTACTAGTGAGTTCTTCATCCTGCCGGATAAGTACGTGCAGGTCACCTGCTACAATAAAGGAGAAAAGGTCGCTGAATACCATGCCCATACCGGCCTGACTCTGTTGTTGCGCTCCGGTAAAATTCTGTTAGAAGAAGCTAAGGGGATTCTGGAAACAGAATTAGATCAATTGTTTCTTATTCCCCGGCGCTCCAATAGCTACGTCAGCATCAACGGAAAGAAGTATCGGGGAAACTTAAGAATTTCATTGGAAGACGGATCAATCTCGATGATTGGCGTCAACGAGGTAAGCTTGGAAAACTATTTAAGAGGGGTAGTCCCTTTGGAGATAGGGATTAAACTAATAACCTCTAAGCGCGACCGAGAAGCCTTAAAAGTCCAGGCAGTGGCCGCTCGCACCTATGCTTTGTCTAAACTGGGGCAGTACCCTGACAGACCCTATGACTTAGAATCCACAGTAGCTGACCAGGTCTACGGTGGAGTAGCCAACGAAGAGAAGATAATAAACCGAGCCATAAAGCAAACGGCCGGAGAAGTTTTGACTAACAACCGACAACTGGTGAAAGCCTATTTTCATGCCAATTGCGGGGGCCAGACAGAATTCATCGAGAAAGCCTGGCCCTGGAAAGAGGCGGAAGAATATCTCTTGGCCCGCTCGGATTCAGAATACTGCTCTTGGGCGCCAAATTATGCCTGGCAAGAGTCATTAAGCAAAGCCGAAGCCGAGGAGGGGATTTCTGGGTACCTGGCAAGTCTATTCAAAGATTCGACCTACCAGTGCGGAAGCTTACAAGATCTGCAGATTATGGAACGATCTGGGTCAGGCAGAATCCAGCTCTTGAAAGTCATTACCGACCGAGGAGAATGGGAAGTAAAATCAGACAGCATCCGCTGGTGCTTTAGAAGAAACGCACCTAAGGGAGCCATACTTCCCAGCACCAAGTTTGAGATAGGTGTCGTCAAAAGTGAGCTGGGGGAGGTTTTCTCAGTCGAGTTTACCGGGAACGGAAATGGGCACGGGGTGGGGATGTGTCAGATAGGGGCTTTGGGGAGAGCCAGGGCCGGGCAGTCCTATCGGCAGATACTTCTGCATTACTACCCCGGAACCAAGTTGGTAAAGCGTTATTAAGAGTCTTATTTCAGCCGATAAGCATAAAGTCAGGGATTCGTGCTAAGTTGCTAATTTAGTTGAGCTTGAAAAAATTACTTGACATCAGAAACATAGTGGTCGTATATTTTGCCCAATTTGTGAAATGGAAGCAAAATTAAAACTTAAGGATGAAAAAGAATGCACTGGAGGGGGTGATTTGAGAGATATAACTTCTAAGGTTTTTTTCTCTTCTAGCCAGAGTTTGTCTAACCCGGAACTAATAAAAGGAGGAAGATTGTGAAAAAATTAGCTTGCCTAGTCCTGACCATAGTATTGGTGCTGGCTCTGGCCGCCCCGGGCTGGTCAGTGGATATGACCCAAAAATGGGGTATCAGCCTTTTGGGTGGAGCCTGGAAGTTAGCCCTGACCGACCACTCTGATTTCTGGACCATAGGTCCCTACGGCTCCTTTGGAGTCAAATACGGCTTAAATAAGAATATTGCGGTAGGCGCCACCGGCTACTGGATGCAGACTTACATCGCAGATTTAAAGGACACCAGCGTTGTCAAAGATGGGGCCGGTTTTACTATCACAAACTTAGATGGCGGCTACCGGCAGAGAAACTTCTTGTTCGAAGCCACGGCTGAATATCACTTCTTGCCGGATAACGAAAAATTCAGCCCTTATATCTTAGGTGGCGCTGGAATCTATTTCTGGGCCTGGAAGAATAAGGACTGGGAGACTTTGACTTCTGACAGTTTTACCTCCCCTCCCTATGATGTCATGGGAGTTCCAGACACTGCCAAGGATGGTAAAGCTTATGAGTTAAAAGACCAGGAAATAACCGTGGTAGGTGGGGCTGGGTTTGAGTGGTTTCCCATCCCGCAACTGGCCGTAAACTTCGGCGCCAAGTTCCACTTTTTAACTCACTTTCTGACTGACTTCAAGGACAAACTTGACATCGTGGGAACCGGGGCGGGAGAGCTGGATTTACCCACCGGAATAGTGGAGGGATTCTTAGGTGTCACTTATTATGTGGGCGCCAAGAAAGATACTGACAAGGACGGAGTCACCGACGACTTAGATCAATGCCCGGATACTCCTATAGGCGCGGTAGTGGATGCCTCCGGCTGTCCTTTAGATGCTGACGGCGACGGGGTCTACGATGGTCTAGATCAATGTCCGGACACTCCCAAGGGAGCCAAAGTCGATATGAACGGCTGTCCCATGGATTCGGACGCTGACGGGGTCTATGACGGCATTGACCAGTGCGCCAACACTCCGGCTGAAGCGAAAGGGAAGATCGACTCCAAGGGCTGTCCGCTCGACACGGATGGCGACGGAGTACACGACTACAAGGACAACTGCGCCGACACTCCCAAAGGGTGTAAGGTGGACAACAGCGGCTGCACGGTGGATTCTGACGGCGACGGAGTGTGCGATGGGGTTGACCGCTGCCCAGAGACCAAGGCTGGCAGGCAGGTGGATGTCTTCGGCTGTCCGATCTCTGAGTTCATACCTGAGCCGGAGAAGCCGGTGGTTCTACACGGGGTCAACTTTGAGACCAACAAGACCATCCTGTTCGATGCGGCTAAGACTCTCTTGAACCAGGTGGCCGAAAGCCTCAAGGAGCGGCCGGACGTCAAGGTGGAAATCGGCGGACACGCTGACTCACGCGGCAACGACGAGCACAATATGAAGCTCTCTCAGGGTCGAGCCGAAGCGGCTATGCAGTACTTAATCAGCCAGGGAGTTTCGGCTGACCGGCTGACCGCAAAGGGTTACGGTGAAACCCAGCCCATCGGTGACAACAAGACCGAGGAAGGCCGGGCCCAGAACCGGAGAGTAGAGCTGAAGAGAATGTAGTAAGCCCGCTTGAAAATAAAAAGGGCGCCCTTTTTTCGGCGCCCTTTTTTATTGGTTAGGCTCTATTTAATTTTCTGCCAGAGTTTCTCTAATTTTTCCGGAGCTAAGTCAGAGAGCCTTTTATTCTGACGTTGGGCTAGCTTCTCCAATTTCTGAAATCTGGAAACAAATTTGTCAATTGAGCCCCTCAGAACTGTTTCAGGGTCCTTCTTGAACCACCAGGAGAGGCTAACCAAGGCCAAGAATAAGTCGCCTAATTCCTGCTCGATTTTAGCCTTTTTTCTATTCTTCAAATCTTTTTGGAGTTCATTTAGCTCCTCTTTCAGCTTTTTAACAATCTGCTGAGGATTCTGCCAGGCAAAACCTAAACGGGCGGATTTTTCCTGGACGCGGTAAGCTTTTACCAAAGCGGGTAGATGTTTAGGCAGCCCGGAAAAAGTGGAATGGTTATCTCCCTTCTTGTGGGAGAGTTTAATCTTCTCCCAGTTCTGCAGAACTTTCTCGGCTGTGAGTTTGGTTTTCTTCTTAAACACATGGGGATGGCGGAAAACGATTTTGTCGTGAATGTGGGTTATGACATCGGTGATATCAAAGTTTTTCTTCTGGGCCTCCATTTGAGCGTGAAAGACTACCTGCAGAAGTAAGTCACCCAATTCTTCTTTAATTTCCTCCAGACGGTTCTTCTCAATTGATTCCACCAACTCATAAGTTTCCTCAATCAGATTGGGCAGAATCGAGCGGTGGGTCTGCTTCCTGTCCCAGGGGCAGCCTCCGGGCGCGCGCAGAAGGGCGATTAGCTGCACTAAATCTTCGAATTTCCTCTTACGGGAATTCATAAAGTCTTCAATATAGGTCCAAATCAAGCTGTGGCAATAGCGGTAAAGTCCAGACTAAGCAACCAAAGCTCTGGGGAGTGGCGCTTGACTTGCTGGTCTGAATCAAGTTATTTTAATATTTGGTAGGGATTATAAACTTATGCCAAAGCAAGAGATACCCAAGCAGTACAATCCCAAGGCAACCGAGTCTCTTATCTATGATTTCTGGCTGAAGGGGAAGTTTTTTTCGGCCCGGCCTGATTCAGGGAAAAAGCCCTACTGCATTGTCATTCCCCCTCCCAATGTAACTGACGCTCTGCACATAGGGCATGCCCTGAATAACACCTTGCAGGATATCATGATCAGATTCAAAAGGATGCAGGGGCATGAGGCCCTGTGGCTGCCTGGAACCGACCATGCCGGAATCGCCACTCAAGTAGTAGTGGAGAAAAAGTTAGCCAAAGAGGGGACAAACAGGTGGGATTTGGGCCGGGAGAAATTTGTACAATTGGTCTGGGAGTGGGTCAATCAGAATGGAGACTATATCTTGAATCAGCTGAAGAAATTAGGGTTCTCCTGCGACTGGTCACGCACCCGCTTTACTTTGGACGAAAATCTATCCAAGGCGGTAATGGAGGTCTTTCTACATCTCTACCATAAAGGGCTAATCTACAAAGGGAAATACATCATAAACTGGTGCCCCCGCTGTCTGACTTCGCTTTCTGACGACGAGGTGGAAGTGGAAGAAGAGAGCGGGTCGCTCTGGTACATCAAGTATCCACTCCAGGGTGAAAAAGAGAAATATGTGATGGTCGCCACAACCCGGCCGGAGACTATGTTGGGGGATACAGCAGTGGCAGTCAATCCGGAGGATGAGAGGTACCGCGCTTATATAGGCAAGAAGGGGATTCTACCCTTAGTTGGTAGAGAACTACCTATCATTGCAGACACCTATGTCGATCCGGAGTTCGGCACCGGAGCGGTCAAAGTTACTCCGGCCCATGACCGGAATGATTTTGAAATGGCCCAGAGGCATAACTTGGAGTTGGTTGAAATCATGAACCCGGATGCCACCATCAATCAGAACGGCGGAAGATTTAAGGGATTAGATAGGTTCGAGGCACGCAAGAAAGTTGTAGAGGAGCTGCAGAGCCAAGGATTCTTAGAAAAAGTAGAGCCTTATCAGGTGCCCTTAGGATTCTGCTATCGCTGTGATACAATAGTCGAACCCTATCTGTCTGAGCAGTGGTTTGTCAAGATGAAGCCTTTAGCTCAGCCGGCTATCGAGGCCGTCAAAAGTGGAAAGCTGAGGTTTCATCCGGAGCACTGGGAGAAGACTTACTTACACTGGCTGGAGAATATTAGGGACTGGTGCATCTCCCGGCAACTCTGGTGGGGGCACCAGATACCGGTCTGGTACTGCCAGAAGTGCAAAGAGACCATAGTTACTAAAACTGCGCCGAGCAGCTGTCCCAAGTGCCAGTCCACTGACTTAAAACAAGAGCCGGACGTCTTAGACACCTGGTTTTCCTCCTGGCTGTGGCCCTTTTCCACTTTGGGCTGGCCGGAGAAGACTAAAGAGCTGGAATTTTTCTACCCCACGGACTCTTTGTTCACTGCCTCGGAGATTATATTCTTGTGGGTGGCCCGGATGGTGATGGCCGGTTTCGAATTCATGGGGAAGCTCCCTTTTTCAGAGGTCTGCATCCACGGTACCCTAAGGGATGCCCAGGGGGTGAAAATGAGCAAATCTCTGGGAAATGGAATTGACCCCTTGGATGTGATTAAAGAATACGGAGCTGACTCACTCCGCTTGAGTCTGATTCTAAACGCTCCGGACGGGCAGGATCCCTGTCTTTCTTTTAACAGTTTTGAGCTGGGCCGAAACTTCTGCAATAAGCTCTGGAATGCCACCCGCCTGGTGATGATGAATCTGAACGACTTCGACCCCGGTCAGGTGGAGTTGACCGGCCAGGAGGATTTCACATTGGCAGATAGATGGATACTCTCCCGGCTGCAGGAAACGATAAGAGCAGTAACACCCTATCTGGATGATTTTCGCTTTAACTTAGCCGGCAAAGCTCTGTACGATTTCTTTTGGGGGGATTTCTGCGACTGGTATCTGGAGACGGCCAAACCCAGATACAGAGAGGAGGGCTCTTCTCAGGATGGGTATCTGGCCAAGAAAGTGTCGGTTTACGTTTTGGAGAAAATCTTGCGACTCTTGTCTCCCATTATCCCCTTTGTGACCGAGCAGATCTGGCGCAATCTATACGGCTATGAAAGTTCTCATACAAGTCAGTCCTTGATGATACAGCCCTGGCCGGTGCCTGAGGAGAAACTAAAATTTAAGCAAGCCGAACAACAGATGGAAAAACTGCAGGAGATAATTGTCTCCCTGCGGAACCTGAAGTCGGAATTAGGGCTTGCCAGTGGGGCTAAGCCGAGAGTCATATTGAAGTGTGAAAGGTCTTCTACAGTAGAATTTTTGAAAGAGTACTCGGCCTATATTAGCGACTTGGCTAAAGTGGAAGAGCCAGAGATTAGCTCTAATGCCTCCAAACCCGAGCAGGCCGCGGCTAGCGTGGTGTCCGATGTGGAAATCTATCTGCCACTGGAGGGATTGGTTAATCTTGAAGAGGAAAGAAAGAAATTAATGGAAGAAGAGGAGAAATTGGTCAGTTTACTACAACAGACCAAAAGTAGGCTGGGGGACCAAGATTTTTTGAATAAAGCGCCGGCCTCGATTGTAGAAAAGGAAAAGAGTAAGAAGGAAGACTTGGAGTTCAGGCTGGCTAAAATCAAAAAGAATCTGGAGGCATTGAAATGAAAAGGTGGGGAATTTTTATGGGCGCGTTTTTGGCTGTTACAGTCCAAGCGCAGGAAAAGAGCGTTTCCGTAACAGTTTACAATCAGAATTTAGCTTTAGTGCGAGAAGTCAGGGAATTGAATTTCAGAAAAGGGGTCAATGAAGTCAAGTTTACTGATGTGGCGGCCCAAATTGACCCGACTTCGGTACACTTCAAAGCCCGGCAGACTCCGGAGCAGGTGGCCATTTTAGAGCAGAATTACCAGTACGATTTAGTCAGCTCGGAAAAGCTGTTACAAAAATACATCGACCAGAATATAGAGGTGCAAACCAAGCAGGGGGAGATCTACTCAGGCCAACTCCTCTCTTATGACGGGAGTGGGCTAACCTTAATGCAGAAGGAGGGAGACATAAAAATCGTCTCCCGGGCAGAAGTCAGAGACATCTCCTTCCCCTCCCTGCCGGAAGGATTGATAACCAGGCCGACTCTGCTCTGGCTTTTGGACTCAGATTTTCAGGGTAAACAGAAGGCGGAAGTCTCCTACCTCACCGGCGGAATGAACTGGCATGCCGAATATGTGGCGGTGGTCGACCAGAAAGACCAGAATTTGGAATTAGCCGGCTGGGTTTCTATCGAGAATAACTCCGGGGCGACTTATCCACAAGCCAAGCTGAAGCTGATTGCTGGCGATGTCCACCGAGTAGAAGAGGAATTCAGACGGATGGCCGTGGATGGGATGGCGCGGGAGGCTAAGATAGCTGCTCCAGGTTTTGAAGAGAAAGCATTCTTTGAGTATCATCTCTACACTTTAAGCCGACCGGCTACAATTAAGGATAAAGAAATCAAGCAGATTAGCCTCTTCCCCAACACAACCGTGAGAGTGCAGAAGAAATTTGTCTATGATGGAGCTTATTACGCCGGTAAGGTGAGAGTGAACTTAGAGTTTGATAATTCCCAGAAAGCAGGATTGGGGATGCCTCTGCCTAAAGGGAAAATCAGAGTTTATAAAGAAGATACGGATAAATCCTTAGAATTCATCGGAGAAGATCGAATCGATCACACACCCAAAGATGAAAAAGTAAGAGTCTATGTCGGCAATGCCTTCGACATCGTCGGGGAAAGAAAGCAAACTGATTACGAAAGACTTTCTGATCGGGTCGACCGTTATACTTACGAAATATCTCTCCGCAACCACAAAGAGGAAAGTGTAGAAGTGGTTGTAGTCGAGCATCTTTACTACGGAGACTGGGAGATTACCAAGACGGATACTCCCTTCGTCAAAAAGGATGCCTCTACCATTGAGTTTGTAGTGCAGTTAGAAAAAGACCAAGAGAATAAAATCAACTACACCGTAACGTACAAACGTTAAACTGATAGAGCTAAAAGGAGGTTAGATGTATAAGGCTTTGAAAACAGGTGTCCTTGTGATGACGCTAACCTTAGGGGGAATAACAGCAGCCCAAGAGTATCCCTGTGCTGTGTATCTGAACTCGGCCCGGATTTATCTAAAACAGAGTACTCCGGATAATGAATCAGCCCGCAAGAACTTAGAGGCAGCCTACCAAAAATGTTACGAGAACGCTGAGTTGCACTATCTTTTGGGGCTAATCTATGCGGACGATTATAAGATCGACAAAATGGTAACCGAGCTTGGCATTGCTAAAAAGCAGGGCTTTGCCAAGCCCGAAGAAATCAAGAAGGTCTTGGAGAGCAAATGGGTGCAGGAGTTTCAGGCTGGTACCAAGGCTTTAGAGCAGACCGACACGGCTACGGTCGATTCGGTCCGCACCGCTTTACAAGCCCAGGCAGCCAGATATTTTGAGTCCTGCCTAATGATTGATTCCACCAGATTTCAGCCTTATGTCAACGCCGCCGCCCAGCTAATTGAGATGAACAAACTAGAAAAAGCGGACACCTTGCTGAGCAAGGCCTACTCCTTGGTTCCGGAGAGCTTGAACGTCATCTTAAGCTATGGGATCAATCTCTACAATTTAGAAAGATATGACCAGGCCATCGAGATTTTTCAGAAGGCGGTTGCCATCGATCCCAATAACAGTGAAGCGCTGATCAATCTGGCCAGCTTGTACGGCCTAAAGGGGGATCGGGAAAAGTCCCGGGAGATGTGGGATATACTAATCGAGAAGGGAATGGCCAACAAAGACGTCTACTTCAACCGGGGACTGGTATTTCTAATCGAAGCTCAAGATCTCACCACCAAGATAAACACTACCGAAGACTCCCTGGCTAAAAATCCCAAAAATGAAGCCTGGAAGAAACAAATGGCAGCCTTAAGCTCGGAGAAAAATAAAATCTTAAGCAAGGCCGAGCAGGATTTTTCCAGAAGCGTAGAGCTAGATTCCCAGGATATGGAAGCCGTATATCAACTGGGATTTGTATTACTTTTGGAAGGGAAGCTAGACGAGTCCATGCAGAATTTAGAAAAAGTAACCCAGATGAAAGAGGACCACAAGGCCGCCTGGGAAGCGCTAACGGTGGTCTATACCAAGAGGGGAATGATGGAGAAGGCCAGAGAGGCCGACGCCAAGTCTAGGCCCTAAAGAGCTAATCCAATCAGAAATCTAAAAAATGGCGGTGGAAATCCACTGCCATTTTTCTATTTTAGAAGTATGTTTGTAGAAGTAGCCTTTCCGATTCCTATCCGCCAAGAATTTACTTATTCGGTTCCATCCCAACTACAGAAAGAGGTCAAAATAGGGGTTCAGGTTTTGGCACCATTGGGAAAGAAAACTCTGGCGGGGGTAGTCACTGGCCTACTCCCCAAATCAAATATCACCACCCGGTCGATCCTAGAGGTAAATCCATTTGGTCCGCTTCTATCTTCCCGGCTTTTGGAGCTGACCAGATGGATGGCCAATTATTATTTTTGCTCTTGGGGGGAAGCCATAAAGGCCGCTCTACCACAAGGGATTCGACTCAAGCCCCAGTTATGGGTGGAGCCGATCCCAGGTCTAGACTGGTCGACAAAAGATCTCTCCCAAATGGAGCGGGAGCTGTTGGCTTTTCTGCAAAGCAAATCCCGGCCTAAACTGAAAGTCTCTGCTCTTTCCGGAAAGTTTAAGGGAAAGGAGATTCTAAAAGTCCTTCAGCAGCTGGAGACAAAGAAACTGGTGGAACTATCTTATTCAGCCCAGACTCCTCTACCCAGAGCCAGAACCGAGCAAGTTGTACGAGTCATCGAAACCGGGGACCCAGTCAACCTAAATGGAAAGGAAATTGAGATCTGGAAGTTTCTGAAATCCGCGGATTGGCTGGCAGTAAAAGATCTGAAAAAAACTTTCCCTAAGCCAGAGAGGCTCTTGAAAAAGCTGCAAAGCCAGGGGCTTGTTGAGCTAGAAGAAAGGGAAGTAAGTTTTGACTTCTGGCAGACCTATCCCCTGCCTGAAAAAAGGAACCTGGAACTATCCCTCCCACAAAAGCAGGTGATATCCAAAATTGAACTCTCTCTGAAGTGCAGGGCCTTCTCCCCCTTCCTGCTGCAGGGTGTTACCGGCAGCGGCAAGACCGAGATCTATATAAGATGCTGCGAGCAGATTCTGCAGCAGAGCCGAGCCGCTTTGATTTTAGTCCCCGAAATCTCTCTGACCATTCAGACTATCCTGAATTTCAAGAGAGTCTTTAGGGACCAGGTAGTTCAGCTCCACTCCGGGCTATCTGAGAGCCAGAGACTCAATATTTGGAGAAAGATCAAAGCCGGACAATTCCCAATAGTGATTGGAGTCCGCTCGGCCATCTTCGCACCTTTAGAGAATGTGGGATTGATCATCGTGGATGAAGAGCATGATAATTCCTACAAGCAGTCCGACTTGGCTCCGCGTTACAATGCGCGCGATCTAGCTTTGGTGAGAGCAAAGCTTGAAAAAGCAGTGGTGATTTTGGGCTCGGCCACCCCCTCTTTGGAGTCCTACTCCAACGCCTTAAAGGGAAAATATACACTTTTAACCTTAAGGGAAAGAGTGCAGGGCAAGCCATTGCCCCAAGTTGAAATTGTGGACCTCAAAGCAGAGAGAAAAGCCGGCAATTACGGTTATCTCTCAACTAAACTAAGACAGGAAATTGAAAAAGAGGTAAATAATAAGCAGCAGGTCATACTCTTTTTAAACCGGCGCGGATTTTCCAATTTGATAAAATGCCAGGAGTGCGGGTACGTTCCCATCTGCCGCAACTGCAACCTCACCCTGACCTATCACATGCAGGGACACTGGCTGCGCTGCCATTTTTGCGGTTATCAGAAGAAAGCTCCTGGGGCTTGCCCGGCCTGTAACAGTTTGAAATTCAGCTACAAAGGAGCCGGTACCCAGAGAATAGAATCCGAAATAAAACAGAGTTTTGGAGAAGATAGCATCCGGCGTTTGGACTCGGATCTTTCCGCTAAGAGAAACTACGTTAGGAATCTGCTCCTAGATTTTCAGGCTAGAAAATTCCCCATCCTGTTAGGGACTCAGATGGTTACCAAGGGGTACGATTTCCCGGAGGTAACCTTAGTGGGTGTAATCTCGGCCGATATATCCTTAGAGCTGCCGGACTTCCGAGCTTCTGAAAAAGTCTTTCAGCTTTTGACCCAGGTGGCAGGCCGAAGCGGAAGGGGAGAAAAATCTGGCCAGGTCTTGATACAGACTTATCATCCTTTAGAAAGCGCCATCCAGTTAGCCAGCCAGCAGGATTATGAGTCATTTTTCAAAAAGGAGATTGCCCTCAGGCGAGAACTGAAGTATCCTCCCTTTTGCCACTTGATTATGCTCTTAGTCTCCGGAGTAAGTTTGGGCAAAGTTCAGGAGCAGTCCGAGAGATTGAAAGAATTACTGAAAAAAATTCCCCAAAAGGATGTTTTCACAATCTTGGGGCCTGCCCCGGCCCCGCTGGAGAAGGTGAGAAGAAAATACCGCTACAGATTGATGCTGAAGACCAATCAAGTATTTGAATCGCTTAAAATCATAGAGCAAATATTTCAGGCAAAAGCATTATTGGCTGGCCGGGAAGTCAGAGTTACGGTCGACGTTGATCCTTTCGATTTGCTCTAAGTTTTAACCCCTTCGGTTTTCAAGACTCCAGGTTCCACTTCGGATGAAACCTTAGAGTATTCACACTGCAGTCTAGTCCACCACCTCTCGACTTTCGGTCCCAGCCAGACCGCCAGATGAGCTAAGACCCAGCCGGCGATTAAGTCAATCAGGTAGTGTTGGCGGAGATAAATAGTAGACAAAATCATTCCCAGGGCAAAGGGTAGGACCAGCCAAAAATACCATCTTACGTATCTCCAGGCAAAAAATAACGCCACCAAGATAGCTCCAGTATGTAGAGAGGGAAAGGCATCCCGGCTGGTGGAGGTTACCACCTCAATAGAATTTCTGACCTGGTCTAAGAAAGGGAGCCCTTGCAAGGTCTTGGTAAAATGGGAAGCTAAGACTACATGGGGGGAGGCGGCTGGAAACAAAACATACCCCAGATACCCGATATAGTAAGCCAAGATTACTCCTACCAGGGTGTAGCGGAACTTCATCCGTTCATCTTTTAGATATAAAATGAAAGCCAAAAGGGGAGCCCATAGAAAATACAACACATAGAAAAACGTAAAGAAATCAGTTAGAACCGGATGGACGAACTGCTCAGCCCACACACAGGGCTGGACTCCAAACAGGAGATTATCAATTTTAATTAAGGTGCCGTGAATATCGTGGGGGTTGGCAAAATGGATGGTGTCGTGCAGATTAGTATAAATGGCGATGCAAAACCCGAAGGGGAGGCCATCCCGGATAATCTTCCACTCTGGTTTAAACTTTATCACCGCCAAGAAAAGGAAAAAAACCAGAATGGTTATAATCCATCTGGCCACTCCTCCTTGGATGGCGTTGGGTATGTGCCCCTGGGACTTGAAGAAGAAATAGGCCTTAAATGTAAAATAGCTCATAGGCAGAAAGAATAAGAAAGCAAGAAACTCTTCCACCCGCAGGCGGAATATTGCGCTTCTGGTTTTAGACCACATAATGGTAATCTAAGATTGTTGGGTAAAAACTCAAATCAAGAGGTCTTACAGAAAGTGATGAGAAAACTTACAGAAGGCCAAGAAACTCCGTAACAAAGCCCTAGTTGTTTGTAACAAATGGCTGAAAGATCAGTTCCCCAGCATATTTTCCCGGACCATCTGAACCGGAATCGTGCCGTAGGAGAGGAGGCGGTTATGGAATTCCTTCAGATTAAACTCTGCTCCCTTTTTCTTTCGGTAATCTTCTCTTAGCTTTAAGATCTCCAGCTTTCCCATTAGATAGCTCATAGGCTGGGTTGGCTCCTTGGTGTATCTTTTCACTTCTGCTATGGCATTGCTCTTTTCCAGCTTGGCCACATCCACCAGCATATCCACTGCCTCCTGGAAAGACATCTTTCCAGAGTGCAGAGAGACGTCGATTACTACCCGGCAGGCTCTCCAGAGCTGATCCCGCAATTGCACCAATCTGGTGCGAGGGTCAGAATAAAACCCCTCCTCATACATCAGCTCTTCACAGTACAGAGCCCATCCCTCGGCAAAGACCGAAGTCCAGAAAGTGCGCCGGACCTTGGAATCCACCCGGTTAGCCCATAATAATTGCAGATGGTGGCCAGGGTAAGCTTCATGCAGGGAAGTTACCGTGGCCTTGAAGCTGGAGTGCCCTTCCAGTTGTTCCTGCTGCTGTTCCAATGTAGCATTCCTGTTCACCGGAGTCACCCAGTAATAGCCGACCTGTCTTTCTTCAAAGGCAGGTGGCGGCAAATAGGCCGCATAGGGAATGATTGCCCGATAAAAGACCGGGGTTTCAATTATTTTCAACTCCTCCCGGTCAGGTATAGACGCCAGATCCTTAGACCTGACAAAGTCCCGGGCATAGGCCATCTCTTTCTGGTAGAAGTCCAAAAGCTCCTCTGGCTGGGGATGGATTCCCTTGAGCTGATCCAGTATAGCTTCCCAAGATTTAGTGCCGTCGATTTGAGCGGCCAGCTGCTCCAATTGGGAAGTAGTCTCACGAATCACCCGGTTGCCAGTCTGACAGAGGTAATCCGTGTCATATGGAAGCCCGTGCATTTTCAAGAGGAGAAATTCAAACAGCTCTTTTCCCAGGGCAAAGCTGCCGTTGGAGCGGGGCAGAATCTCCTGCCTGACAAACCGCTCATAATCTTTCAGGGCTTGGATGGCGACTTGATTGGCCTGGAGTACGCTTTGCCTTAGTTCAGAGACTTGATTAGCAGCTTCTGGTACCATCCCCTCAAAAAAGGAAACCGAAGATTGTGCCACATCAATCGCCACCTCGGTCCAGATGTGGGGGATATTGCCCCCTTTCCTCAAATTTTCTTTGCCTTCTTCCAAAAAGCGCGGAATCTGTTCTAGTCTCTCCTGGAGTGACTGCAACCTGACCTTCAGAGGCGCAAATTCCCGAAGAAGTAAAATATAACAGGAGGTAGCGGCTAACTCCGGATAGATCCCCGCATCCCGCTCGAATTTCTTATGCTCTTCTTCCAGTTTGATCTCAGCTTCCAAATTTGCAGCCAGAATCTTCCAATCCATCTTTTCCCCATCATCTAAGTCCGGGCCTGAAAAGTTCTGCAGTTTCTCCAAGTATTTTTGATTAGCTTCCTTGGCCATTTGGCGGGATTGTTGATCTGTCTTCTCCAGCTGGCTATCGAAGTCGTGAATCCCCAGATAAGTGGCTTCGGTGGGATAGGTCTGCCACCTGAAACTTAAGATCTGGTCAACTAACTCTTTAAACTTTTTGTTCATATATTCCCCTTTTGGTTACTAGATTGCTCTTCTTTTGATTGAAAGCACACTCCCCAACATAATCAAAATCCCTCCCAGCCACAAAAGATTAATCAAAGGCTTGTGGCTGACTTCTACCAAAAGGGTCTGGGTTACCTCAGAATTGCCTCCTTCAGTATGAACTAAAAGGCCAATCTGTCGAGTGTCTGCCACGATTTTTTGCAGGGAGATCTTAGTCTGGCCGTCTTGTAAGGTGACATCGTGGTACTCAACTTGTTCCCCGCCTATAACTTGATAGGGAACCAGTACTGTGCTGTGTTCCTCAGTTTCGACTTCTAACCTGGCCCCAATCTTCATTTGACCACCTTGATCGTGAGGTTGCATCTCGTAGTCGACGAAGGTAATTTCGAAGCCTGGAATCTGGAAACTTTCCCCCTTGGCCAGGATAACTGCAGAATCAGAATGTCCGGAAGAGACTTTTCTCAATTCCAGAGGAGCCAAGTATAAATCTGATATGAGCCCTCTCTGAATATAGGGTTTGCGCATTTGCTCTTGGGTGTAGTCAGAAAAGTAGAGCTGGGGCCTGACTTCCTGACTTTTTCCGTCTTTGGCAAAAAGAATGCTGACCGAGTTTTGTTTATTGGTCTCCTGGATTTCTCCCTGATAGGTCAGCTGAAAATCCTCTATATTTTCCACCTCTCCTCTGGTTAGGGCTACCCGGTTTGACTTAGAATAACCGGAAGAAAAAATAACTCCCAAAATCAGAAGGGCAAATCCCAGGTGAGTAATAAATCCGGAGGTACTCACCAGTCCCTCCGGCAGTTTCCGGAAAAACCTGAAAAGATTGCTAAACAAAGCCCAGAAAGTAAAGAATAGAAGTAAAAGGTGGCTGAGGTTTTTAACTCCCCAGACATAAGCGAAAACTGTCAATCCGACTGCAACTACAAATGGAATAAGAACCTTTTTTCTCAATGAACTTAAATCGGTTTTCTGCCAGTCTAAGAGTGGAGAAAAACTCAAAAAGAGTACTAAGAGAACTGCTAAGGGAAAAGAGATTTTCAGATAGTAACTAATAGCCACGTTGGAGGGGTTGGCCAAAAGGGTAGTCAAGAGTGGAGCAGAAGTTCCCAGGAGAACCAGAAAAGCCAAAATTGCCAGTCCCCAGATGCCGTAGATAATGAACTTCTGCTGGGAGAAAGGGTCAGAGGCGCTCTTTTGGACTCTCATCTTCGGGAATCTCATCAACATCAAAGCAGCTGAAATAAAGAGAAACAAAACCATAAAAAAGATCAGAAACTTGTTTATCCCTAAATCGGCAAAGGAGTGAACCGAGAAATCGGCTAAGACTCCAGAGCGGGTCAGGAATGTGCCGTAGATTACCAGTAAAAAAGAGATAAGGGCCAAGAAAAGATTCGTTTTTCTCAGACTCCCCTGGGATTTCTCCAGTATCAATCCATGCACTAGCGCCAGAGAAGTAAGCCAGGGGACTAAAGAGGCGTTCTCCACCGGGTCCCAGCCCCAGTAGCCTCCCCAGCCCAAAACTTTGTAGGCCCAGAAACCTCCCACAAAAATCCCGGCCCCCAGAGTAAGTATACTAAATGAGGTCCAGGGAAAAGCATTCCTAGGCCAAGTCTCGAAATTATTCTTATGCAGGGCGGCCAGGGCGTAAGCAAAGGGGACTGCCAAAGCGGTGTAGCCCAAAAAGACCAAAGGGGGATGAACCACCATCCAGGGATCCTGCAGGAGTGGATTCAGACCTCGGCCTTCAACCGGAGTGTTCGGTAACAATTCAAAAGGGGATTTTTTCAGAAGCATAAAGAGGATGATAACTTGCACTAAAGAGTAGTAGAACATGGCGGGAGCTTGATTCTCTCTGGCGCTCTTAATTACAAAGAGTCCTAAAATAAAACCCATAAAGAGCCATAACAGGAAGCTCCCTTCCTGGCCAGCCCAGAAGGAGGAGAGCAGATAGAATAAAGGGAGGTCACTGGAGGAGTAGCCATAGACGTAGGACAGCCTAAAATCGTGAGTCAAGAAAGCATAGAATAGGAAGGCCACCGCCATAGTACAAAAAAGAAAAGCCGCCCCGAACGTGAGATCGGCTTTCCTAAGCTGGCGATTGTTTTTTAAGCTTAGCCCGTACAGGACTAAGGCAGCCAGAGTGAAAACAAATGTGAGATAAAGGGAGGCTTGCCCCAGCCACATTACTTATCTGGGGGGAGTCCCTGATACTTGGAAGGGCATTTTACCAAGAGCTGTTCAGCCTCAAAGGTTCCGCTTTGATACTGCCCGATGGCCACAATCTCTGTGGCTTGCTCAAAATTCCCGGGCTTTACCCCATCGTAAAGCACTTTCATCTGCAGTCGGCTTTCTTGGTCGGTTAACATAAAAGCCAGCTTCTGGGATTGGCTGTCATAGTAGTCCGTCCCGGAGACCAATTTCCCGATGATCTGGACTGTGCCACCTTTTTGGGCCTGGGCAAAGCTGACATAGGGGGTCAGGGATTTCTTCAGGGAAAAGGCCCCAAAGACTAAAAAGACTACCACCACTGTCAAGGCGATGATATATTTTGGTTTCATCTCACTTCTCCTTTAACTTTCGGTCCAATCTCCACAAATATACGAAAACCGCTATCCAAATCAACATAATACCTAAGGTAGCCATTAAATTGCCGGACAACTAAACCTCCTTCTTTGCGCTGAGTTTCTCAACTTTTTGGTGTAGGTAATACATCCAGAAAAAGATAACGGTGAAAGCTAAAAGTGAGGGGAAAAACAGAGCCGAAACCTGACCGGACATCTGTATCTTTAAGTTTTTATCCACAATCGAATCGGTGGGATGCAAAGACTTAAAGACTCGGGGCACCACGAATACCAGAAAGGGGACGGTCACAAAGGCGAGGATGGAATATACCGAACTTAAGGCCGCCCGCTTGGTTTCTTCCGGTACGGCTGATCTTAAAGCCAAGTAAGCTCCATAGATTAGAAGCAGAATAAAAAGGGAAGTCTCTCTGGGATCCCAGTTCCAATAAGAGCCCCAGGCTGCCTTGGCAAAAATCGAGCCGGTCACCGTGGCCAAAAACGTAAATAACAGCCCAAGTTTTGAGGCTATGCCTGAATTAGTGTCAAACTGCAGATTCTTAGTCCTCAGATACCATACCGAGTTAAGCATGGCCACTAAGAAAGCCAAGACCGAGACCCAGGCCACCGGAACATGAAAATAAAAAATTCGCGAGACATCTCCCAATTTAGCCTGGGGAGGAGACCAGGTAAAAGTTAAAATAATTATCAGACTCATTCCCACCAGAAGCAAGATTTTCCACCACATATCATTCACTCCAAACAAACTCAAACAAGATTAAGGAGACCGTCAGCATCACCACGCTAAAGGAGACCAAAAGCCGCAGTTGTCCCCAGCCTTCGCTGAATCTGGCCCCGCCGGTGGCCAACTGAGTCCCTTCAATCCCGGCCACTAAAACCGGTATGAGAAGTGGGAAAGATAAGACCGCAAACAGAGCACCTTTTACATTGGCCTTGGACACAATTGCTCCAATAATAGTGGTAGCGGCTGAGAGCGCCAGGCTGCCTAAGACTGATACTGTTAGAAAAAGAGCCAAATTTGATAGTTCTAAATCAAGAAAGATTACAAACAGGGGTATTATAATTACCTGCAGGACCAAAAGCAAAACCCAATTGTACAGAAATTTCCCCAGATAGATTATGGAAGCCGGGCCAGCCAACTTAAGCAGATAGGAGGTCTTGGCCTCTTCCTCCTTGATAAAGACCTGAGCCAAGCCAGCCATAGAGGCAAAAAACAAAATTAGCCAATACAAGGCTGCTTTCACCTGAACGCTCAGGGCAAATTGACCCACTGAAAAGCTAACCGCAGTAAGAGTTACCACCGAAAACATTAAAAGCGAATTAAAGGCATAGCGGGTGCGCAGCTCGGTTTTAATCTCCTTCCCCAACAGGGCTAAGACTCTACTGGCCCAGAGTGATAAAGAAGTCGGCATACTTAGTTTCCAAGGGGTTGTTAGTGGCCAGACAGATAGCCAGGTTGGGCCTGGATTTTTGAATAAACTGCTCCACCAAGTCGACCCCCTCTCGGTCTAAATTACTCCCCGGCTCATCCAGAAGCAAAATCTGGGGCTGACACACTAAGGCTAAGGCAAATTTAAGCCGCTGCCTCATTCCAGTAGAATAGGAGCCTACCTGGTCATTCTCTCTTTTCCCCAAACCGACTCTTTGGATCTGCTGCACAATTTCAGAATTGTCTTTCTTGATTCCCCTGATTCTGGCAAAAAAGGAAAGATTTTCCAGGGCGGTCAATTCGCCATAAAATTCAAGGTCCGGGGCAATCCAGAAAATGCTAAAGCGAGCAGTTTCCCTGGAAACCTCTCCCTCTCCGGCCAGAAACGTAATTTTACCAGTGCTGGGGGAAAGCAGGCCGGCCGCAATTTTCAGAAGGGTAGATTTGCCTGATCCGTTGGGGCCGATTACTCCACAGCACTGCCCGGCCTTTAATTCCAGATTGATATCCGAAAAAACCCGGCGGGAGCCAAAGGATTTAGAAATCCCCTCCAGCTTCAGCCCGAGCATAAGTTAGCGGATGAGGTCCCCGACTCTTTCCCAGCGGACTTTCCAGGGAATGCGCACAATGTCGTAGGCCAAGCTGCCAATCTTGGAGACAACTTTCTCCACCAGCCCTTTATCAGCTTTGCCCTGGCGCTGATAAGGATATTGAGCCGACTGCAGAGAGCCGGTGTCTTCCTCATCCGGCTTCCAGGACCAGTGTAGAATCATGGCCTTTCCCAAAACTAACTTGCGGTCCAGAAAGCCCCAAAACCTGGAATCGTAGCTATTATCCCGGTTGTCCCCCATCACAAAGAGCTTCCCCGGGGGAACAGTCACCGGCCCAAAATTATCTCTCCCAGGAGTGACGTTCTGATCAGTGAACTTGGCATTCTGGGGTAGAGGAAATAATTTGCCGTCCAGGTATACATTTTTATTTCTTATTTCCACGGTCTGTCCCGGGGTGGCAATCAATCTTTTGATATAGTTCTGCTTGGGATTCAAGGGGAACTTGAAGATAATCACATCTCCGGGCTTAGGCTCTCTGACAGCCGGCAGGTGGACGTCTATTAAAGGAACCTTAGAGCCATAGATGAACTTGTTGGCTAAAAGAAAATCTCCCACCAAGAGGGTATTTTCCATCGAGCCGGAGGGGATCTTATAAGCTTCCACCAGGCTGGTTTTGATGATTAGAGCCAGAATTAAAGCAATTATCAAGGATTCCGCATATTCCCTTAGAGTGGATTTCTTCTTAGGCGGCAGGTTATCTTTTTTTCTAAAAGGCATCTTTTTCTCCGTATCTGATTACTCCGGCTTAAGCCTAGTCAACTAAGACTAATTAAACAAATAAGCTATTAGTGTCAACCGGTAATGTCACTTTAGTGCCAGCCATACATTCTCTTCAACCAATAATATACGTCCAAATGCAGGGTTAATCTTGAGAAAAACTGGGTTCAATCTCGACCTGGCGCGCTGATAAAACCTCACTTACAGTGCAGAATCCTAAAATTACTTACCTAAGAGTCTAAAAATGTCGTTGTAGGTAATAAATAAAATCAAAACTAGCAGAAATCCCAATCCCACCTGCTGAATCAGACTCCTCTGTTTAACCGAAAGTGGTCTTCGGCGAATCTTTTCCCAGCCTAAGAAGAGTAGGTGTCCCCCATCTAAGACCGGAATAGGCAAAAGATTCAAGATGGCCAAGTTGACCGAGAGCAGGGCGGTAAAAGATAAAAGAGCAGTCAGCCCCTGCTGGGCGGTCTGGCCGGCGGCCTGGGCGATGAAGATGGGTCCCCCCAGGGTTTTCAAGGATAGGCTTCCGGTTACCAGGCCATATAAGACCGTGAAGATCTCGGCAGACAGGCCAATAGTTAAGTCTAAACCCTCTTTTAAGGCTTGAAAAAGATTGAGGTCTATTTGAGTGCTGGTCGGCCCTATACCAATCTTTCCTATCTGCCGGGATTTTCCCTCTTGGTCATAAACTTTCTCTTTGAAAGTAAGGATTTCCTTCTGAAGAATCTCCCCTCCTCTTTCCCACTGAATTAAGACTGGCTTTTCTACATTCTGGTAGATGATTTTTGCCATCTGGTCGAAATTAGTAACCGGCGTTTCGTTGACCGAAAGAATTTTATCGCCCGGTTTAATCCCCGCCTTCTCAGCCGGGCCTCCCGGGGTCAACTGCCCGATGACAGTCGTTTCTGACTGGGGTACCTGCAGGCCGTTGAAAAAGAAAATCCCCCAGAAAAAGAGTATGGCCAAAATAAAATTCATGACCGGGCCAGCTGCTATGACCAAGGATCTTTTCCAGACCGGCTGAGCCATAAATTCCCAGGGGTTGGTGCCGGACGATTCTTCAGGATTCTCTCCGGCTAACTTGACATAGCCCCCCAGGGGAATCCAGGAGATAATGTATTCTGTCTCTCCCACTTTTCGGCTGACCAGCTTGGGGGGAAATCCCAGGGAGAATTTATCCACTCTAATGCCACACAGCCGGGCCACAATAAAATGTCCCAGCTCATGCACGAAAACCAGTATACCCAAAACGAAAATAAAGGATAGGGCGGTTGTCATATCTTAGGTGCTGGCTAACTCCAAGGTCTTCTGCCTGGCCCAGCTGTCTTTCTCTAGGATATCGTCTAAATCCGGGTTTTGTTCCACAATTTGCATAGACAGGACATGCTCGATTATCTGGGTTATTCTAATAAATGAGATTTTTTCCTGCAAGAACAAATTTACGGCTACTTCATTGGCCGCATTTAAGACCGCAGGCGCAGTACCTCCCTGCCGTAAGACCTCATAAGCAAAAGTCAAGGCTCTAAATCTATTCAGATCCGGCTCCACGAACGTAAGCTTATCTACGGATGTCAGACTGAAATTGTTTATCACTTTTTTTTGCCGCTCCGGGAAAAAGAGGGCATATTGGATGGGGAGCCGCATATCCGGAGGGGCTAATTGGGCCACAATTGAGCCATCCTGGTACTCGACCAAAGAATGGACAACCGACTGGGGATGGATTAAAACCTTGATTTTCTCAGGCGGGATGCCAAACAGCCAGAAGGCTTCGATGATCTCCAGGGCCTTGTTCATCAATGTGGCAGAATCAATGGTGATTTTCTTTCCCATCCTCCAGGTGGGGTGATTTAAGGCCTGTTGGACTGTCACGCTTTTTAACTCTTCGGGCGGAGTGCTTAAAAATGGCCCTCCGGAGGCGGTGAGGATTAAATTCTTGACCTCTTCTTTTTTTCCGGCAGAAAGACACTGCAGCATACCCGAATGTTCGGAGTCGATGGGAATGAGGCGGACTTTTTTTTCTTTGGCCCTCTGAGTGACAAGCTGGCCAGCCATGACTAAGACTTCTTTATTGGCCAAGGCGATCTCTTTACCGGCAGATATGGCTTGTAAACAGGGGATTAATCCACTGGCTCCGACTAGTGCGTCCAGGACTAAATCAACTTCTGGTTCAGAAACAATTTGTTTCAGGCCGTCCGAGCCGAACAGCAACTCTGTGGGCCGGGGAATTTTTCCTTTGAGTCTGGCGTAGGCGGTTTTATCAGTGAGAACCGCAAATTTGGGCTTGAATTTGACTATCTGCTGGCAGAGAAGCTCGACATTAGAATGGGCGGATATGGCAAATAGGAATAGCCGGTCTGGAAAGTGTTCTACTACTTCTAGGGCCTGTCTGCCGATGGAGCCGGTGGAGCCGAGAGTTGTCAACTGCTTCATAAACTATCAATATAGTCAGATCTGACCTGGTTTCAAGGGCTTGGAAGACCTGGTTTGCTATCTAAAATCTGACGATTTGACATTTACTTCCGGAACTCTTAATTGGCTTTTCCGATTGCAAAGGAGAAGTGATGAAAAGAATTTCGATAATAATCCTTAGCCTGAGCTTATTAACAGCTATTCTTTTTCCCCAAGAGAACCAGGAAAGGCAGCTGAAAAATATTCGACAGCTCACTTTCGGCGGTGAGAACGCCGAGGCCTACTTTTCAGATGACGGCAAAAATCTCATCTTTCAATCCACCCGCCCGCCTTATGGCTGCGACCAGATATTCACAGCGACCGCCCAAGGAAAAAACTTGAGATTGGTCTCCACTGGCAAGGGGAGGTGTACCTGCGGATTTTATTCTCCAGATAAGAAGAAAATTATCTTTGCCTCCACTCACTTGGGTTCGGATAGTTGTCCACCCCCTCCTGATTATTCCAGAGGATACGTTTGGGCACTTTACAAAACTTACGACATCTTCATTGGCAATTCAAAAGGCTCGAATTTGAAGCGGTTGACTGAAACATACGGCTACGATGCGGAGTGTGTTTTTTCGCCAGACGGCAAGAAGATTTTGTTCACTTCAGACCGAGATGGGGACTTGGAGCTGTATGAGATGGATACCGAGGGGAAGAATGTCAAAAGGTTGACCAATTCTTTGGGCTACGATGGAGGAGCATTCTATTCCTTGGACGGGAAAAAGATTTGCTTCAGGGCAAGAGTCATTACAGACTCAGTTGAGTTGAAGAATTATCAGGAAAAATTAAAAGAGGGGTTGATTGAGCCGAGGTATCTGGAGCTGTTCGTGATGAATGCAGATGGTAGTGATAGGCGACAGATTACGAACAACGGAGCGGCTAATTTCTGTCCCTATTTTACTCCGGATGGGAAGAAGATTATTTTTGCCTCTAATATGGATGACCCTAAAGGGAGGAATTTTGAGCTGTATTTGATTAACCT
>Ga0209342_10001292_pt1 | contig 28184 bp, 32 predicted proteins | sample RifCSP16_2_FD_184023 | JGI IMG/M metagenome (GOLD analysis project Ga0209342, IMG submission 184023) | Soil microbial communities from Rifle, Colorado - Rifle CSP2_sed 16_2 (SPAdes) (version 2) | ecosystem: Environmental > Terrestrial > Deep subsurface > Rock core/Sediment | place: Rifle...
CCTTCACCGGGGGCGGTGAGACTGCGGCACCACCCACGACGAGGACGGATAGCGCCGGCAACACCTACCAGTGGAACGGCGCAACGGGCAAGTGGGAACTGCTCTGGGGGGCTGCCCCGAAGATCACGTCCAGCGGCGGCGGCGGAGGCGGCGGCGGCGGAGCCGGTGGGGGAGGTGGTGGCGCCGCCATCGACCCCACCCGGATCACCGAGTATCAGCAGGGGATGCTCTCGCTCCAACGCGACCAGATGGCGCAGCAGAACCGTCAGTTTCTGGCCGAGCTCGGCATCGATACCTCCCGCCTCGGTCTCGACGCCGCTACGGCCCTCGCCAAGGTCATCTCGTCAACGGATCCGCTGGCCGCCGAGGCCTTCTGGCTCGGAGGCGGCCGCAACCTGCACAACGCCATCGCTGGAGGCGGCTCTGCTCTCTCCGATGCCGCACTCTCCCCTGCCGCCTGGATCCTCTCCCAGATGCAGGGCGGAGCGGGGGGCGTTCCCGGGGGCGTTCCCGGGACAGCGCCGGGGGGCGGGGCGCCACCTCCCGGCGCTGCAACCCCCCCGGGGGGAACGGTGGTGAACGGGGAGATCGTCCCTCCACCGCGGACGCGCACCCCTGCCTGGCTGCAGGAGCCCGGGATGACCCAGGAGGAGCAGATGGCGCAGCAACGGGCGGTGGCCGTCGCCCAGAGCCCCGCTCCCGAGCAGCCGGGAATGATGACGCCCCTCGGCTGGGCGGAAAACCCGGTCGTTCCCACCTTCCCGCTGGGGCCCTCGGCACAGTATCCCGTCGCCTCGCCTACGGTCGGGACGGCCGCGACTGCCCCGCCGCTCCCGCCCACGGTCTTGCCCTATGTCACGCGCGCAGCCGAGGGCGGCCCGGTGAACGACCCGATGATGATGGTCGGCGACGCCCGGGGACCCAACCCGAGGGCCGGTGGCGCCAGGCCCGAGCTGGTCGTCAACCCTACAAGAGCACCCCTCGATATCATCCCCAGCGAGGCCGCAAGCCACATGGTGGTCAATCCGGACACCGGCCAACCGATGCCTCCCGGGATGATGATCCAGCCCGGCCAGCGGGCGGCTATCCGCCGGTACGCGGACGGCACCACGGCCGAGCTACAACGGCTCGGCATCGATCCCTCGTACTACCTCTCGACGGTAGCACCGGAACCAGCGCCCGCCTTCTACACCCGGCCCCGCAGGACTCCCACTGCGGCCCCGACTTCCGCTGCGCCGGCCCCGGCGGCGAGCCCTGCGCCAGTCCCCCCGCCCGCCTTTCAGGGCGGGCCCGTCTGGCAGCCACCGGCCACAGCGGGCTCGTCCCCCACTGGAGTCAATCCCGGCCCCCTTCCCCCGGCCGGGGCCCTCGCCCAGATCCGAAACCTGCGCCAGGGGGTCCCCGTCCCTGACTTCTACTCCTACATGGACGTGCGCAACCGCTTGATCCCTCCCACCGAACGGGGCCGCATCTTCGCCTCGCTGCAGTCGAAGTACGGCGTACCAGCCGAGGACTGGCAAGCTGAAGAAGAGAGGTACCGCCTCCCGGGCCAGGGCCGAGGGGCCGGAACCATGGGGTACTGACAATGGCGGTAGAGATACTATCGTGCACACAGCGTTATGCCGCACATCTGTGCCACGGTCGGCGGTGGTATGTGTACTGGAGCCGTAATTTCGATGAACTCTCCGTTGATCACGATCAGGAAATGATCGAGTCATTCGATTGTCCTGAATGTGCCGAGGAGCATGCTGCCAGGCATCGCGACCGGACGTTCCATGAACGGAGCACGGCGGACGAGGAGCCCTGTTGGAACCATATCGGCGGTTGCCGGCACATAAGAGGACGAAAGTAGATGGTCTGGGTCGACTCCGATACGGCAACCGTCGTGCGGAGCACCCCTCCGCCGTTGCCGGGCTTCCTTCCTGGCCCCGGCCAGAACGACATCGGCGAAGTTCCGCCCCCGCTCGAATACGCTCCTCCTCCCGAGCCGTCGCCTATCCCCCAGGCGATGAGCCCGTTCTACCAGGACCCCTCCGGCAACACCTGGGATTCCTCCCGCCAGACGTGGGTAGACCCCTGGGGCAACTGGCAAGGCCCAACCGGCCAGTGGATCAATCCCGGGGGTGGTGTGGCTTCCGGCTTCGCCCCGCCCCAGGAAGCGGCGCCCGCAGCGCCGGAAGAGAACGCGGGGGTCTTCGACTTCACCCAGATGCAGCAGTTCGTCGACTGGGACCGGGCCCAGAAGGCACAAGAGATGACGGCGGAGAACCCCGAGCTCGCGCGCACGAGCCTGTTCGGCCCCGGCCAGCCGTTCACCGCCGGCGAGCTGCAGAGCGCCTACGGCAACTACGAGTCACGGCTGAATGTCGAGCAGCAGGCAGCGGAACTGGAGCAGATGGGGACGGCCTTCACCGGCGGCCTGGGCGCCAACCAGGCGGCTTCCGCCCGCGAGGCCGCCCACACGGCTGCCGCCCTCTTCTATGGGAAGACGCCGGAAGAACTGGGGCCCGGAATCTCGGGCGAGTTCGAGAGGGGCATCCTCGAGCGCTACACGATGATGGCGCCCGAAGACCAGTGGCGTGATGTCCAGCGCTACGCCGCCCGCGGAGACCTCCTCGGGATCACCGTGAAGGGATTGACCACGGCCGCCTCCGCCCGCGAGACGACGAAGTTCCTCGGACTCGGCGACCCCCTGAAGAATCTCCCGGCACCCCTCCGCTGGGTGGCAGACGTCGGGCTCTCTCCCCTCAACCTGGCCTCGGCCGGGGCGGCCGGATGGGCCGCCCGCGGAGCGGGCCTCGGCGCTCGCGGCGTGGCCCAGGCGATAGGCGCCGACATCGCCGCCAACCTCGGTGGGCAGGCTACTTACGAGGGACTCCCGGCCCTTGGCGTAGAGGACCCGTACGCCCGGTTCGTGCTCTCCCTTCCTGCTGCAGTGATCTCGGCGGGGGCCGCCTCGAAGGCTATCGGGAGAGGGGCCCAGCTAGCGGGCGGCCGGGGGGCCGCACTCACCGCGGAGGCCGGGGCAGCTCTCCCTAGCGGGCCTCGGGGCAGCCCGGACGAAATCGTGACCCTCTACCACGGAGCCGAGTACGGCCTCCCCGAAGGGCAGCTACCCCGTGCGGGAACCTGGCTCATGCATGACGCCGGCCCGGGCACTCGCTACATGGATATCTCGAAGGAGGTTCCGACGCGCACCCCTGCGGCGGCGGCGGAAGTCGGGGCGACCCTCTACGAGATCAAGCTGCCGCGGAGCGCCCTGGGGAGCGCAGCGGACGATCCCAGAACCGCCGGGCACATGTTCCGGGATCAGGCCCAGATCCTTACGGACCCCGACCAGATCGTCTCCATGCGCAAGATCGAGGAGCCCGAACTCGGGGCCATCCGGACGACCTACGAGCAGGCATCGAAGGCCACGATGGGCGGTGGCCTGGCCCAGAATATGGCCCGAGCGCGAGAATTTCAGCAGGCCGCCGAAGAGTTCGCCCAGCAGGGCCCCCTGCGTCGTATTCTCACCGACGAGACCGGCGCCCTCGATATCGGCGCCATCGCCCAGGCAGCGGCCAGGCTCCGCCCCGTGCCGCGACCGACAGGCGGCGTCTTCCGCCAGATCCAACCGAATCAACCCATCGCCCGCGAACTGCTCGCGGGCTTCGAGGGCCGTACAGGAACCCAGCTCTCGGATGTCGGGCAGCGCATCGCCGCCGGTAACGACGCCCTCGCTGCCCTCAAGGTCGGGACCCGCGTGGAGAACCGGAGGATCGTCAAGGAAACGCCCGAGATGCGCGCGCTCTTCCTCGCCCTCCATGGCGAGGGGCCCGTCCCGCCGAGAATGCAGGCGATCTACGACGACGTGCGGCGCCTCTTCAAAATCGAGGAGGACGCGACGCTGGCTGCCGATCCAGATTTCCCGCTGCGCGAGGAGTACTTCAGCCGCTTCTGGCTGGAACCGAAAGCGACGAAGGCCGCCGGTGGCGCCATCGGGGCTCGGCCGGCGTTCTACAAGCCGCGGACAGAGGACGCCTTCAGCGACCTTCTGGCCAAAGGCTACCAGCCGCTCACCTGGAACCCTTACGAGATGTACGCGATTCGCGCGCGTATGGGCACGACCTATCGCGAGGGCCTCCAGCTCGCAGAGAACATGAAAGGCGCGGGTCTCGCCGTACGCGAATCGATAGCCCCCGATGGATGGCGCGTCCCTCGCGTTGGCCCAGCCTTCGAGGGCAAGCTCCATCCCTACCCGATCGTCGATACGGGGGACATCAGGCTCGGGAAGTCCGGAGACCTCTACCAGCGCCCGAGCGCAGCCATCGCTGGCCCGAAACCCCGCGAGCGCTGGGCCGTTCCGAACGCTCTCGCCGAACGCCTCGAAGGGATGTTCGGACCCCCCGCAGACATGGGGCGCACCCTCAATGCGGTGAGTACCGTGTCAGACGCAGCGAAGCGCCTGAAGCTCGCCTTCTCACTCTTTCAGCAGGTGGACTTCGCAACCCGGACCGGCGCCAGCGGCTTCGCCGGGGCAATCGATAGCGCCATCCACGGCGAGCCGCTCTCGGTCATCCGGAAGCTCGTGAACGTCCCCGCCAACCTGGCCAAAATCCCCCTGGCGAACCTGTCTCCCGCCCGCCGCCAGACACTGGCCCGGCTCCTCACCTCGTCTAGCCCCATCCTCAAGGGGCGCCCTGACGTGTCCTGGCGGATGCTCTCGGAGGCGGGGCTCACGACCGTAGACACGTCTATCGTCGACGATCTCACCAGGTCCCTGCTGAGAGAGATCAGCACGGGACAGAACGTCCCGGGACCCGTCAGGCGGCGGATCAGGGCGATCAACGCTGCCATCACCAACGGCCTCTTCAAGGGTGTCTACCCCGAGGCCCAGGTGGCCTCCATTCGCGATCACATCGCTCCCCAGGTCATGCGGCAACACCCACACTGGACACCGAATCAGATCGCCCGCGGGATCGCCGACCAGACAAACGAACGCTTCTCGACCCTTGGCAACTATCAGACGGTGTTCTCGAATCAGGTCGTTCGCAAGGGCCTCCGCACGCTGCTCTTCTCGACCAACGAGACCGAGGCCCTGCTGCGGCAGGCGATGCATGTGGCCTGGGGCACGCACAAGGTCGCCAACATCGAGTATTTCCTCGGGGCCTTTGCGTTTCTGGGTGCCACCGCAGAAGCAATCCACTACGCCGCGACGGGCGAATTCCTGCCGCCCGAGCGCTTCGTGCCTGTCAGTCGCGACCGAAACTCGCCGATCCGCATCGGTTACAACCGGAACTTCATGGCACCGGACGTGCCGTTCGCCGTTGGCCGGGGAGGGGCGAAGCTCTCGCTCGACCTGATGGGGCAGCTCGATACGGTCTTCCGCTTGCTCGACCCCGAACAATTCTTCACCGCTCGGCTCAACGTCCTGCCCCGAGCGGCGTGGAATCAGCGGGCCGGCAAAACCTTCTTCGGAGAACAGCTCGACACGCCGGGCAAGCGCGCGGAGGCCCTTCTCTCCGATGTGGCTATCCCCATCCCCCTCGAACAGCTCCGCGGCGTCGCCGGCCTCGGCGCAATGCCCATCGAGCCGCGAGTGGGGCCCTGGGGAGGACTCATCCAGGCGTCGGGCCTCAACGTCCGCGCAGAGACGAATGCCGAGCTTCGCAAGCGGCTCGCTGACGACTTCTACGCCGCGAACCCGGCCACCAGCGCTACAGCCCTTCGCACGTCCTGGGACGAACTCACGAAAAAGGAGCAGGCGGCGGCCCTCGCCGCGAACCCCCAGATTGCCGCTGAACTTGGGCGCCGGGCTGACGAAGCACTCGCCCAGGGCCAGGACTATGCCGTCGCCAAGAAGAAGATGGACGACAAGCGGACGGCTATCGACGCTCGCTTCACGGGCGCCCAACTGGAGGTTGATGATCAGCTCCAGCGCTCGGTTGTCGATGCTGAGGAGTGGCGGAAGGAGACCGAGAAGATTCTGGCCTCTCGCGCCGCGGCCCTCACCGACCTGTACTCGGAGTTCCCAGAACAGGAGCGCCTGAAGAACCCGCTCGAAGAGTACTACTTCATGATCGAGCGGCATCGGCAGGGAACAAGGGTGGACTGGGACGCTGTCCAGCAGGAGCAGGCCGCCATGCCTGCAGACTGGCAGAAGTTCGTCGAGGACAACCTCGTCAGGACGTTGTCGACGCCAACCTACGAACGCTGGCGAGCGGACAGGCAGAAGATCGAGGAGTCTGGCTTCTGGGACCCAGAGCTACGCCACAAGGTGGATTGGCTCAAGGAGCGCCCAGAGACGGTGGATCTGCTCCGCTCCTGGGGGTACTCGAAGGACACGCTCGCGGCCCTCGATACCCGCAAGCAGTTTCAGGCCGCACAGTTCGAAGCCGACCGCACAATTACCGACGGAGCAACATGGGTCGATGACCACCGTCTTCGCGTGGCTGCCCTCGCCAACCGCCAGGCTGGCATCTACGCGGACCTGTCCCCCTCCGACCGGGCGGACCAGACGGCCATCGACCGCTACCAGGGCATCAAGGCTGCCGCCGTGGTCGATCCCACCGTTGGCAGTTTCGACTGGAAGAAGATCGACGCCGAGGTGGCGAAGCTGTCCCCTGAAGACCGGGCCGCGATCGCCGCTTATGAGTCGGTCTGGGCAACCCCGAGGGAGAAGCAATACCGTCAGGACATGAAGGCGATTGCCGACACCGGCTACTTCGCTCTCAAGGACGACATGTTCAAAGCGTGGACGGAGGCTAAGGGCTACTCCACGGGTGGTCTTGGCCCGGACGAGTACTTCTCCAATCTTCAGGAGCGCTGGGAGCAGGAGTTACTCACATCAGGGCTTGCTCCCGCGGACGCCTCGGCCCTGGCCGTCGTCGTCCTTGCCAAGTTCAGTTCCCAGTACGGTGAGGCACTGCAGCGGGCGCATCAGGTGTGGCGCGAGTACTACGGTGTGAAGCTGGTCCGGCCGCTTCAGGAATGGGGCCTTGGGGCGCTCGGCCAGAAGGAAGTGCTGAAGTACCTGGGCAAGTAGTTGCGTTGACAGGCTGTCATGCCCCATCTTGACGAAAGGAGCTAGAGGTGCCCGAAGAAGAACTGGAAGACAACGCCGGCCAGGCCGAGCCAACGGAGGAGGTACAATCCCCTCCGGACTCAGGAGACGCCTCACAGTCGACGGAAGCGGGAACCCAGGAAGAAGCCACCTCTCCCCTCGCTGGCCTCGAAGCGGACGCCATCGCCGCCCTCCCCGAAGTCTCCGCGATCGTCAAGAGCGTGGAAGCCCGACTGGGAGAGTCCTTTCGCCAGCGAACGGAAACAGAACGCGCACGAGCCCAACGGGAGGCCGACTCCCGCGCCTACCAGGAGCAGCTCACCCGCGCCTCTCAGGCAGACGTCAACTGGGCCCACCAGCAGCTCTTCACCGCCCTGCGAGGGGCGCAAGACTCCGGTGAGGCCCTCGACCCGGCCCGGATCAGCACGGTGGCCCAGCAACTGGAAGAGCGCGCGAGGCTCATGCACGTTCAGGACCTCGACCGCTACGCTCCCTCCTTCATCGCTCAGTCCTATCCCGAGTTCCGCGTCCCGCCTGACTACGTCGATGCCCTCGCCGCCGCTCGCAACCGCGGCGACGTGCGCGGCATCCTTCAGGCAATCGCTGCCCAGGTGGCCCTCGCTCAACACGAGCGGTCGGCCAAGTGGGCCGTTGCGGAATACGAGAAGGAGCAGGCGCAGAAGGCGAAGGGGGAGACGGAAACGGCCGAGGCTCGCAAGCTCAGCTCGGAGCGCAAGGCCGCTCCGCGGCCGTCTGCGGTGCCGGGCCGGACGTCCGCTAACGGGATGCGGCGGATGAGTCTCGACGAGATCGAGAGGATGCCGATGTCCGAGTGGGACGCCATCCCCGCCGAGCAGCGCAAGCGCCTTCTCGACGACGCGCACGCGGCGGCTCGGTCATGAAGTGCTTCTGGTGCGGCGAAGAGCGTGACGGGCTGGAGTTCTCCGCCAACGGGGAACCCGTGCTCATCTGTTCGACGTGTGTGTTGGAAGCACTACTCGCCAGTCTTAGACTCAACAGACACGGCCTGGAGTCATTCACGGGCGTGGCAACGGCTACCAATACCTCCGGGCGGTAAGCTCCGCCTTACGTACTAGGAGTACCACATCTCGACCTCAATAACGTCCACGACGGGCGCAGTCCAGAACCCCGCGATCACCTCGAAAGACGTGATCGAGTTCCGGAAGGCCAACCTCGCATTTTCCGGCACCGTATCGACTCGCTATCGCGACGAGGCCGGTGTCGGTACCACCATCCGCTGGTCGCCTATCACACTGCCTAACTCGGGCGTAGCCCGCACGAAGGCCGAAGGCAACAGCGGCAACGACATCACCTACGACGCCCAGACAGAAGTGGCCGTCACCCTCACCATCAACCAGCACATGTACTCGGCGTTCGAGCTGGAGGAATTCGAGCGGAACCTCTCGATCGTCGACCAGCGGCGCTGGTACACCGAGGCCGCGGCCTACGTCCTCAACGTCTCGATCGATGACACGCTGGCCGCCCTGCCGGACAACGCCGGCACGAACATCGTCGGCACCCTCGCTATCGACCTCACGGACGAAGACATTCGCGCCGCGGACCAGGGGCTGAACGACGCCAACGCGCCGGGCGACAACCGCTTCTTCGTGATGGCTCCGGCTACCAAGAACTCGATGCTCGCCATCGACCGCTACGCCTCCTCGGACTTCAACCGCGGCGGCGGGTCAAACATCATCCGCGGCGAGTTCGGCGAGATCTACGGCTTCCGAAGCATGGTCTCGACGAACGTCGAAGGGTCGAACGCCGCCGGACACGACAACTCCCTGCATCACCGCGACGCCTTCGCGATGGCCATGCGAATGAGTGCCAAGACCAGGCGCTTCGACGACATCCAGAACCTGTCTGAGCAGCTCGCGATCTCCGCTATCTGGGGAGTGGTCGAGACCCGTGACGACCATGTCGTGTGGGGCAGGGGCGCCTGAGCATGCCACGCAAGGCTCATCTGCATCCGCGAGAAGCGACCCAGACCTGCCCGGGCTGCCAGAAGCAGTTCAAGGCCCTTCACTGGCACACTCCGTTCTGTGAAGGACGGGGCGAAGCGCCGCAGGAGGAAGGGGCGGCGGCGGTTGCCGTCAAGGTTCCCTCACCTGCCCCCGTAGCCGGCGAGCCACGGTCCGCACGCGGCCGGCGCAGGATGGGAGTGTCGGTCCTCAGGCCGATCGATCAGATCCGGATGCAGCCCAACGGGTTAACTGGAGCCTGGTGCTACTACCTCCGCCCGGAGGGAGCCACCATCCGGGACGCCCTGATCCTCTCTCCGAACGGGGGCGCCCCGGACCGGATCGCCGATCCGAAGGGCCGCTTCGGCATGAACGCCAACCACTACCGCGCGATCGCTGCTCAGAAGGGCTTCGTCTACCTGGGTCAGAGACTCGACGCGAGGGCTGTCAGGCTGCTCGTCGAAACGATGGCCCGCAACCGGGAAGACGAGATCTTGTTCTGCGAAGACGAGATCGTGAACTGCCAGGCCGTACTCGACGGCGGAGCCACCGAACGCGAGAAGGCCGTGGCAGCCAAACGCAAGCGGCAGTATCAGACGCGGATGGAAACGCTTCTCGCGAAGTGGGAGCCGAAGGCGCTCATCGAAGAGCTGAACGACATCGCTCGTGCCCAGCGGCTCTCATCCATCGATCCCAACCTGCTCGCCGTGATGTCGGAGCTCGTAGACGAACGCAACACCAAGCTGGCCGCGCTCGTCCAGCGCTTCACAGCCGGCAAGACGGCGCCGGGGGCCGATGCCGAGCTCGTCGCAATGGGCGTGCAAACGGCGCCGGGAGGCGTGCGCGCGATCCGCTCGCGTGGCATGGCGGCGGCGGCGGTGGAGGAGTTCGTGGGGGTGAATGAAGTCGATGAAACTTAACGGTGAGGCAAGGAGGCGGGTACCCTACGGAACACAGGCAGGAGCCTGCTCTCTCAAGGTGCCCCTCTTCACCGACTCGCCGGAGGGGGAATGGCTCGAAGGTCTGATCCGGGTTCCGGCCCGGCTGGCCAGAGCCACGCCCGACACGAACGAGAAGCACGGGTTCGACCGCCTCGTGCGCGAGCAACTCAAGCGCTGGAACGACTACCGCGAAGCCCGCGGCTGGAAGATGAACTCGCGGCCGCAGGTGCGCGGGCCTTACGACCCGCCTACCCCGAACGCGGGAGACGAGCCGCTGGACGAAGCCGTCGTCTGGTACTTCGCTCTCGCACGGTTCGTCCGCACAGAGCCCCTCTGGAAGCCGCTGGACGAGGTCCTCGACACGCTTCACTGGGCCAACGTCTACGACGTGAAGCCCAAAGCCGACCCGCTGCCCTGGAACGACCTTTCGGGGAAAGCGGACACCGGCTGGGTGGATCCGATGGTGGAGGCTGAGGAGGAGCGCCAGAGGCGCGGCCTGCGGCGGAAGGATTTTCTCTCCGGCAAAATCTGGGAGCCCTACAACCAGAAACGGGCTGCCAGGATCCGCAAAGACACTCGACACGCGATTACGGGGGCGCGATAGGACCCCGGAGGCAAAATGCCCAGACTCTTCCTTCCCCGCCGGCTCGACCAGGCGTGGCCGCGATTGGGGGTGGCCGGCGACCCCCTGCGAACGCTCCTTGCCCTTCAGGGCAACCCTACCTACATCTCCTGGTGGGACGATTTTCTCGGTGCCCCGACAGGCACCTGGCCCGCGAACGCGCATTGGTCCTACCCGGCCGATATCGGCACCGGTACTCAGGTCGTCGGCATCACGGCTGCCGTAGGCGGCACGCTCACGCTGACGACTGATGCGTCCGGCACCGGCTCCGCCGGCCAGGCGGTGGGCCTCAACTGGTCCGGTGATGGCTGGGCCTACTTTGTGGCTCGAGCCCAGCTCAACACCCTAGCTCTCTCAAAGTTCGAGATCGGGCTTACTGATGCGGTTGGCGACGACGGCGCCGTGGCCGTGAAGGCTACCCCGACCTGGACGGCCGACAACGCCGCCCTGTTTTGCCGCGACACGACCGAAGATACGGCCGTGACGTTCATGTCCGTCAACGCCACCGTCGCGTCGGCCAACACCGACTGGACGGGCACGTTTGCCAACGGCACCTACTACATCTTCGAGGTGGTGGTGGGGGGTCCGACATCTACCACCGGCGACAACTGCGCCGGCTACATCAACGGGGCCCTTGTGGCCTCCGGGGCTATTACCGGGTCCGCGCCGCTCACCCCCTGGTTCTACGTGGAGGAACTCTCGGCGTCAGCCCGGACCCTCACCGTCGACTGGGCAGCCTGCATCGGCCGGCGGCCGTAAGGAAGGAAGAACAACGATGCCTTTGAACGAATGGGGGATTGTCCGCGCTGCCCATCAGGGGCTGGTCCCCGGCGCCAACGCCGTTGCCACCTTCGACCAGGCCGGGGGCCTCGTGGTGGTCGACTTCTTCACGAAGGCGATCATCGATGGTCACGGCTATCAGGTCCGGGCGGGCACGATCACTACGCCAATCGCGGGTGACGTGGCGGTCACCGACACTGCCGCCGAGATGTGTGCCGACTGTGTCGCGGGCCAGGTCATCATTCCCGTTGAGTTCCAGGCGACCATCGACGCGGCGGGCGGCGACGCTCTGGAGGTGTTCGCCAAGAGCGTGGCTACCATCTCCTCGGCCGGCACGGCCTTCGTGCCTTTGCCGATGAAGACGAACGGAGCAGCCGCTTCTACGACGGCCCGAGCCGCAACAGCCGGCGGGGTAACGGTCACCGCCGAACTGGCGACCACCACCCTGCGCCACTACGGCTTCACCGCGGAATTCGTGCAGGACGCCGGCACCGAGTCGCCGGTCCATGTGCAGCCGCTCTACTGGGAGCCGTTGAGGCCGCCGGTACTCGTGGGGGCGAGATGCTTCTACGTCCAGATCGCCTCGGCGACGACGGCGCCGAACTACTACGCCCACTTCAACTACCTTGAGTTCACCGCTGGTCAACTCGGGGCCTGATTCCCGCGACGCCACCGGGTAAACCCGGGCGCGCAGAAAGGAACCCAGAATGCCTCTCTTCCAGGTCTATCGCGGTCTCAGTGCCGGATTCGGCAACGGCAGCCCGGCTTCCGCCTGGCTCAACACCATGGCCCAGCAGGCTGTCATGGACTGGCGCGCGGCCATGGTGCTCGACGGCCGCGGCTACCAGGTGCGGGCAGGCACCATCACCACCCCCCTCGTCGGCGATGTCGTGATCACCGACACGGCCGCCGAGATGTGCTCGGATGCAGCCAGCGGAACCACACTCATCCCCATCCGTCTCGGGGTTGCCATCCGTCTCGGGACCGGCACCCTGCACGAATACGCGGCCAAGAGCGTAGCCACCGTGTCCTCGGGCGGGACCGCTTTCGTGGCCCTGCCCCTCAAGTCCGATGGCGCTGCTGCCGTGTCGACCTCGCGTGTGCAGGCCGCGGGTGCGGTCACGGTGACGGCCGAGCTCGCGACTACCACGGCGCGACACTGGGAGTATTCGAACCCGGTCGCCGTGGGCGCCGGGAACGATGCCGCCCCGCTGCGCTGGGAGCCCATCGCTCCCCCGGTGCTAGTGGGGGCCCGCTGCTTCTACGTTCAGATCGCGGCCACGGGCACGGGGCCGTCCTACTACGCGTCCTACGACTTCCTCGAAGTCCCGACTCTGCTGATCAACCCGAGCTGAGGCTGAGGTGCCCATCTACTCCTTCGTTTGCGAATGTGGCTGGGAAGAGGATCGGCGCTGCGGGTGGGGAGCCGACGAGGTCACCTGTCCCGAATGCGGGCGGGAGTCCATCAAGCTCCCCGTCTACCGCGTCGCCTTCAAGGGTTTTACCCCGACGCCGCTTCACGAGCGCACGTATCACCAGGAGTTCAAGGACTACAGCGAGGCCACGGCGGAGCTCGAACACCAGCACGCACGAGCGGAGGAGCAGGCGGGGCGGAAACTCCCTACTCCTCCGCTCTCCACCCTGGCCATCAACAAAGCGAAGGGGTTGATGGCCAGGGGCGTCACTTCGAGCGAGGACTGGAAAGCCCGAGAGAAACACTGAATATAGGAGCTGTTACCGTGCCCATAGATAAAAAGAAGTCCCGTATCGGTCGTCCCACGGCCTCCGCTTCGGCCCCATCCTCAATCCCGGTGAACCCCGCATTCCAAGCGGACCCGCCCATCATCAAAAACCCTACGCCCATCAAGCCCAAGAAGGATTGGGAGAGTCCGAATCCCCGCAGGGGTCCTGTCGCGGGGGGGGCCGCACGGGCGGCGCTTGCCACGAGGGTTCGCGCCCGGGACGTGGGAGCCAAGAAGTTGGCAGCTACCCAGCCCCCCATCGACATTCCGCCGACCCTTCCGGTTTCACGATACGGCAAGGGCTCCGCTCCGGCTTCACCGAAGTCCAGCAAGGCCCGGAGGTAGCGCCATGGCGCTCATGGAAGTATCCGCGGGGATTGTCTGGTGGCGGCCAATGGGAAGACTCCCCCGGTACTACCATTTGGCCGCGAGTCCTTGTGCAGCGGAACTCTCCACGCTGGAGTCGCCAGAATCCCCCCTTTACTTCGGGGCCAGGCCCCAGGCGGAGGCCGGCGGAATGCGAGAATGCCCAGACTGCCAGAAACTTTGCACGCAACGAAAGGGAATAAACCATGCCACTGATTAAGGTCGCTGGTGCTCCACCCGATGCCAACGATGGGAAGATCGGCAAACTCGACTACCCGATCGGGAACCGGACCTATGGGCAGCGTGTCTTCCTCTCCGGCCAGGAGCACGTAGCTGTCGTCCGGCCGCCCCGCATCCAATGGCAGGCCCACGAGTCGATCACAGTCTCCTCGACGGCCCTTCAACTGACAGCCGGGCTGCGCAAACAGGCAGACATCGCCGTCATCACGGTCGAGAGCAATACCATCCGTTTCTGGATGGACGGTGTCGCCCCGACGGCAACGGTCGGGCACACGGCGCTCGACGGCGACATGCTCACCTGCGACGGCTACTGGGAGCTGGAAGGCCTCTGGATGATCCGCAAAGACGCCGCGGACGCGACGATTCGCGTTTCCTATGGCGTCTGGAGGGAAGACTGATGAAGCTCTCCCGCGGCTCCGGGGTGCCCCTGATCCGGCTCAACAAGTCCATCGCCTTCGACGGGACGGCCGGCAACGGCGCCACCGGCACGGTGACCGTCTACACCATCACGGGCCAGGTTCAGGTGGTGACCTTCGTCCCATTCTGCACTGAGAGCCTGGCCGAGGCGGCCCCGACGGCGACGATCGCGCTCGGGGTGACCGGCTCCACCTCCCTCTTCATCGCCGCGACGACGGCCACGGACATCGACATCAACGAGTTCTGGGTGGACGCCACGCCGGACGCCAACGGGATCGCGGTACCCGTCGAAGAGAAGGACATCGCGATCACCTCGAACATCATTGCGACCGTGGCGACGCAGAACATCACGGATGGCACCCTCCGGTTCGACATCGCCTACTTCCCCCTGAGCGTGGACGGGGCACTGGCGTGAAGAAGATGACGGGCAAACACATGATGCCGGGAGTAGGCGATCACATGATGGCCGACAAGGAGATGCCCAAGATGGCCAAGGGAACGAAGCACATGGGGTTCGAGGCCGCCTCGGCCTCGGCCGCGGAGGGCGCGGGAGTGTCGATGGAGAGGGGGCGCGCGATCATCGCGGCCGGCGCTCGGAAGGCTTCGAAGAGCGCGCAGAGGGCGAATCCGCGGCTGCTCAAGGTGAGTGGGGTCAAGAAGAAGTAGGGTGGCCATCTAGGCATGGTTGCTATCAAATATTACTTTCCCTCCTCGGGCGCAGCGCCAGTAAGCCCGGCCTTTGATGCTGGCTGGGAAGTCACTTCTGATGCTGTCAGGTATCCCATGCCTACCACGCCGGGCGTTACTGTGCTGGGACTGGTTACGGCCGTAGACAATGGGAATAGCGCTTACCAAGATTTACTGGCCGGGCAGTTTGTGAGCGATGCTATTGCCGCCCAGACGATTCCTGTCCAACCCGTTAAGATCCAAATGCAGGCTTACGAATATACTGGCACGGCAAATCTTTTCCTGTCCTTTCTCATCAAGGTAGTCTCGAATGACGGGACGACAGTACGAGGCACGCTCTTGCCCCTGACTTTGGATAATACGGAACTCAACGTGGGCACACAGCAGAACAGGCGCTTTACAGCTACTACTAGCTCGGTGGTGGCCCAGGCCAACGATAGAATCGTGGTAGAGGTAGGGTTTAGTGGCGATCCCGGTGGGACCAGTGTACATGGGTGGCGCTGGCGCGTTGGTGAAGATGCGTCCTCGGGGAACCTCCCGGAGGATGACACCGAGAACGGTATCACTTACCGCTCCTGGCTAGAACTGTCTGGGTTGGCTGGTGGCGGCGGCGGCCCCGGCAAAGGCGGAAAGCCGGGCGGGGGCACCATCAGGCCCGGCCGCAGCGGCCGCTGGCGTAGCAATCGGCAGGGGCCCGGGAGCCTCGACTGATGGACGTGGCAGCCAATGGCTAATCAGCTCTGGCTCTCTCGCTGCCAGACACCGTCCGCCAGTACGGCTGTCTACTGGCCACCCACGGGGGGGCCCACCATTGGGGAACCGAACTCGGGCACCGAAGCCAATGTCTCGGGGATCGTCTCGGCCAACGGTGGGACTCTCAAGTCGATGTACGTTCGGCTCACCGTGGCGCCTGGCGGGGCAGCCAACCGGCTGGTCAGGGTCGTCGTGAACGGAACGCCGAGCGGGGTGCTGACCCTCACCATCAGCGCCGGCGATACGACAGGGACCGTGACAGGTAATGTCAGTCTGGTCGCGGGCGATACGATTTCCGTGGAGACGACACCTTCCGGGACGCCAGCGGCCTCTGATGTGTTTGTTAGCTTGGAATATCAGCCGACCACCGCTAACTACTTCCTGTATCCCCAAGCATGGGGTTATGGTGGACAGCCTAGCTCTCTGTCTGTTACATTCACCCCAGCCCTGAATACGGGAATTATTGCTACTGGGGTAATCAACTCCCTAGCAGACGTGGCGCCGTTTGCCTGCACTGTCCGGGAGATATACATTAAGCTGTCCGTGGCTCCCGGGGCCGACAAGAGCCGTACCTTTGCATTCTGCATTGCCGGGGCGGAGCAGGGTTCAACCTTCCCTATCAGTGGCACCGATACGGTGAGCAATAACACGGGACTGGCTATCGCTGTCGCGGCGGGTGACCGGCTTACACTCACGAACACGCCTACTAACACGCCCGCTGCTACTCGCGTAAAGACATCTCTAGTTCTAGAGCCAACAACACCAGGGCTATGTGCCTTGGTGATGTCGAGCGCACTCAGCATATCCAACATCTCGGGCAACAACTTCTTACAGCCCGTGGGGTCCGCTGATAACTTCACCAATCCCTTAAATGCCACCGAAGCTAACGTGCAGATGCCCATTCCGCTAGCCTGTACCTTGTCAGCGATCTATGGCTCCATGCAAACCTCGGTGAATACCGGGGCGGAGACCCTCACTATTACCGCTCGGAAGAATGGCGTTGCGACAAGTTTGGCGGCAACCTTCAACTCCGGTAACGGGACGCTCGTGACAGATACCGGCACGGACAGCTTCATCGCGGGCGACCTGTTGTCCTGGCTTATCACATCGGCGGAAAGCACGGGGGATATGGATAACTGGAGCTTCGGACTGGCAGCTCAGGTGGCAGGGAAGAGTAGCCGAGGCGGGCCGGGCAAGGGGGGAAAGCCCGGCGGGGGCCCTATCAGGGCTGGCCGTGGTGGCCGCTGGCGGACCAGCCGCGAATCCCCCGGGAGCCTCGACTGATGAGAATTCCGTTTCGCCGCCGGCCCTCGCTTCCTCCCCTAGCTGTGCTCCTTCTCAATAGTGGCGGGCCAGACTCGCGGATCGCGGGCGCGCTGATCAAAGAGGATTGGGGACCGGACACGGCGATCGTCTCCCTCTATCTCGATTTCAACCCGCGGAACGGGAAGAGGGCGGAGCCAGCAGCCAGGCGGACAGCGCGCCTGCTGGGCGCACGCGAGCATCACAGCCTCGCCTTCCCCCATCAGGGCGCCTGGTGGTTCGAGAACCGCTCCGGCTACTGGGCCAACCCCTACCTCGCGCTCTGGGTTCATGTCGTCGGTGCCCAGTACGCCCTTCACCGTGGAATCGAACACGTCGTCTCCGGGTTCCGGGGCGACGCCAGCGGCGCCGAGTTCCCGGAACTCCTTCAGAAGCTCCTCGTCATGACGGGCCCCGGCAACGACCGGGAGCGCTGCCCTATCCTCCACCTGCCACTCGCTCCCCTGGCTCCTTCGTACGAGGTCACCGTTGCCGAAGCGAAGCGGCTGTCCGTCGGCCTCGCCGACACCTGGTCTTGCAACCGCTACCCCTCGGATGGGACGTGCAAGAAATGCCGCGCCCGCGAACGCCTGGGCCTTCCGGTATCCTGATGTGGTCAATTGGGCGCGCGACTACCTGCTCGCGAACCCCGACCTGGCGTCGAGGATGGCCTCTCGCCACCGCTACGGCTTCCGCTTTCGCAAGCCTCCCGTTGGCTTCGAATCCCACTTTGTAGGCAAGCCCGCCCATTACGAGAGCAGCCCCGGGGTCTGGGCCCCAATCGACACCGCGCTCGTTGATGACGGTACGTTCCTCTCCGGCCAGGGTACCCCTGTCCGGATCCGCAAAGCTAACGGTGCAGTGGAAGCCGGAACCAAGATCCAGCGCGCCTCCCGGATCGTGCGCTACCGTCCATCTAGCGGGACCCTCTCCCAAATGGCCATCGTGCCCACTACTGGCCTCGTAGCAGATGACACCTGGAGCCGTACCTGGGGGACGCTGACCTACACGGTCAGGCTGCACGAAAGCGGCGTCCAACAGACTCTCGTGCTGGGCACCCTGCCCACCCTCCCTGGGGCTACCCGCCCCGACGATTACGTGATGATCGAGGAGCAGGTGCCGGGCTTCCCTCTCGCCGACGGGTGGCTCGATGCCCCGTACTCCGACGGCGGCTTCTACCATCCCCTGCCGGTGGCAACGGATTCCCTGTTCGCCGCTGGGCGCCCGCGCGAGCTGCCGGTGCGGCGCCTGGTGCGCTCCGACGCCCAGGGCAAGTGGATCCTGACCGGCCTCCTGGTATCCGACTTTCAGCGGGCCGTCTACCCTCTGACGATCGACCCCGATTACAGCGCCACCACCGCGGACGGCTATGTGTCTGGCGTCAATGCGACCTACGCAACGGCCCGCTCGACGTCCACAACCCACGCTACCGGAGCCACCTCCTTCACGGTGGGGCAGGAGGAGTCCTCTGTCCCCAAGACCACGTCATACGTGGTCTCCCGCGGCTTCCTCAAGTTCGACACCGCGGCCATCCCCGATACCGACGCGATCAGCCAGGTGAATCTGAAGCTGGTCTGCATCGTGGATAACTCCGGTACGAACTTCGACGTCCAAATCGTCAAGCAGGACTGGAGTGGGCAGGATCCCCTCGCCGCGGGCAACCGCGAAGCGGCCTACGATAACTGCCTGAGCGGCACGGCGGACGACAATATCTGGCGCAACACCCTTGGGATGTCCATCAATACCCAGTACGCCAGTGGGAACCTGGCAACGTCTTGGGTCGTGAAGACGGGGCCCACCTATTACTCCCTCCGGTCGAGCCGGGACCTGAGCGGCACTGCGCCGGGGGAAGACACGAACGAGTACATCGACCTGGCCTCGCAGGAGCATGCCACGAGCGCCTACCGCCCCGTGCTGACCGTCGTCCACGCGGGAGGAACGGCAGCCCGGCCGAGTGGACTGAAGATCCTCAAACGGTTAAGAAGGAGGTGAGATGACTCGCCAACCCACAGGACAGCCCCGGGGGCGGCCCCGCGATCCGATGCAGGACAAGCTCCTGCGCCGCGCCCTCGGAACGAACACCACGCCGGCTATCAAACGCACTACGGGCGCGAATCGCCTCCCGACGGGGCCGGGGACCGGGATGGCACGCTTCTTGCAGCCCGAGCCCTCCTATGTGACACAAGCGCGGCCCGCGCGCGCCCTGCCGGCCGAGCAGACGAAGAAGAAGCCCCTCGGGGTAGTCCTTCCTGAGCGGGAGGAATACATTCGAGGTAGGCAGGGGAGGCGCTAGATGGTCGCTACCTCAACGACCGAGCAGATCCTGGCCGAGATGCTCCTTCGCGCCCCGGGCGACTCTATCGGCCGAGCGGAGGCCGTCAGCTCGCTCACCGTCACGACCGTCGTCTGCTCCGCCCTGGCCACGGGTTCTGTCTCGGCCCAGAAGTACATCGGCAAGTGGCTCTACCGCCCGAACACGGCCACCCTCGCCGACCGCTACCGTCTCTGCACGAACTTCGCGGCGGCCACGGGCACGCTCACTCACGCCGGCACGAACTACGTCGACACGACGGCCACCGGCGAGACGGTCTACATCCTGGAATACGAGCCCAGCTTCTACCTGAACGCGATCAATGTGGCCCTTTCCCGGAGCCGCTGGCTGTCAGCCTTCGAACTCCCCGTAATCAGCAACGAGGAACGCTACTGGCTACCAACGATCGCGGATCCGAACTCGCGTACAAGCCATGCCGACTGGATCCAGCAGCCGGGACACATCTGGAGCATTCACCGAAACTCAAGCCCGGTGCTCTCCCGCAACCGCTACTTCAGCGAGTGGGGCGCCTACCAGACGCTTTCGACGCTCGCACAGGTGGACACCTACGCTCCGGACTGGTGGTACTGTGCCACCACGACCTCGAGCGTTCGGCGCACGGTGGCCGTCGACACCCGCAAGGGCGGCTACGAAGTGACTCTCGATGGGACCACGAACGCTGTCCAACTCGATCAGAACATGCCCCTGCCGGTATCGGGAGGGACCGGGGATAGCGATTCCTGGAACGGACGGTCGATCACTGCTGTGCTGGTGGCGCGCACATCCTTTGCAGCGGCGCTCGGCGTGCGCCTCGTGCCTTCGACGGGCGGCTCTGCTATCTCCTCTTCTCACAGCGGTAGCGGACTCTGGGAAACCCTGACCGCTACCCTTACGGTCCCCACCGGAACCACCCAGGTGACACTCCGCATCCTCCTGGGCAGTCCTTCGGGAGAGGCCGTCGTTTCCGAATGCTATGCCTACGAGGGTGCGGCGGCGGATCTGAACGACAACCTGCGCCGCAACGACTATCCCGAGACGGACGTCGGCTGGCGACCGCAGATGTTCGAGACGGTGGGGGCCCAGCCCGTACTCATCCTCCCGCGTATCGTGCGCCCTGGGCAGTACATCGTGCGCTCTCAGCGTCCGTACGCCCGCTTCGACGCCACACGCTTCGCGGCCGCCCTCATCGACGATACGACGACGACGGACGCTCCCCGGGAGCTGATCGCGATGGGTGCCCTCGGTCGCCTCTACGAAGGGCTCGCTGAGCGGCAGGGACAGGACAACACGCGCTATCGGGAGCTGGCGGCAGAGTTCAACCATCGCTGGGAGAAACTGGCTACCGCCCACCGCTACCCACGAGGCAACCCGCCGATGGGCCTCAACCTGCCGCAGTCGCGGCTGCTGGCGGCCGTGCCGCCGAGGTGGTAGGTGAGAAATCACATCATCCTCAACAGCAACGCCTACCGCCTGGCCCGACAGGATCTCCTCCCCCGTGGTGGCCGCAACTGGAAGATCAGTACCCGCCCAGGGCAGCAGGGAGATCCGTCCGTCCAGCAGGTAGCCGAGTGGAGCGTGAGCGGGCCCAACCTCAACAGCTTCGAGGACCTCGACCGCGGCGTACTCTCCGTCGACTACTCCTCCGGGGTCGATACACGGTGGAAAGACCTCGCCATTCTGGCCCCGGCGATGACCGCGATCACCGCGCCGGCGGCGACGTACACGCGCACGCCGGCCCATGCGGCCTCCCTCACCGGCGCCCTGAACGCCTCGGCTCTCTATCTCTACGTCCTCTCGGGGCGGGAGCCCTACAAGATCAAGCTCTCGACGGCTACGGCCTACGACACATCCATCGACCTCGCGGAGAACGGCACCTGCCTTCTTGCCACCAAGGCCGACGGCGGCACGGAGGAACTCTCTATCGGGATGGCCGCCACGGCCTATCACGTAGTGACGGCTGTCGGGACAGATGGCGCTGCCGACACGGCCTCGGCAAACAACGAAGGCAAGCTGGCGGAGTTCCTGGGCGAGGCCCCCGACCGTGAGATTGCCCTTAGCGGGAAGAGCATCCACGGCAACGTCCTCAGCGGGACGGTCACCATGGATGCCTCCGCCTGGGCCTCGATCGGAACGGTGCCCCAAAACCCGACGCCGACGGGGTTCGCCATGGACGGCGATGAGCTGTGTCTCGGCTACAACTACGGGCCGGTCATGCTCGACAACCGCACCGAGACCTTCTTCCGCCTGATGCCCGAGCTCGGCCGCTCGTCCCAAAACGGCCACGCGATGACCACCTGGTACCCCGTGGGGGTACTGATCCCGACAGTCCGCTCTCTCCGCTACCTGCACAACCGAACCGGCGAGTCCTGCGGACCGGAGACCTTTCAGACGAACACGAGCCCCGTGCAAGGGTATTGCCAGGCCCTCGCCGGCACGGACCGATGGCTCTTCGCTAGCTTCTACGACGAGGCGGGGGCGGACTCGTATCTCTGCGCTGCGCGCCCTCGGCAGGCCGGCGACCCTCACACGAACCCCCTCTCCTGGTACGTGCTCTACCAGGACCTCGATGTCCAGTCGCGATTCATCGTTGATGTGGACACGGCGAACGGCGCTCTCACCAGCCCGACGGTCTACTACGGGGTGGGCAACAACGTGGCCTGGTTCGTCCGGGGACGGTATCCCCGGGAGATCGACGACGGGCTGTACCGCTTCCCGACGGCCTCCAAGACCCTCTACTTGACGGAGCTGCGGCGCCAGCCATCGATGGTCAAGGATCTCCAGGCGGTGGAATTCCTCTCCGCCGGCTGTGCCGCTGCGCGCACGCTCACGGTAGGGTTCGCCATGGATGGCGGAGCGGCCAACACCCTGACGGGAAGCCTGGATCACACCAGCGGGGCCACCCTGAACGGGGTGGTCAACACGAACGGTAGCCAGCGGATTCTCTTCGTGGATGACTCCAGCGTGCCCCTGAGCTGGGCGACGGGCATCCGGATCAAGCCCCAGGTGGCTTTCATCACGAGCGACGCCACGATCAGCCCCCAGATCATCGGCCGTTTCCGGCTGACGTATCAGCTTCGGGCACTCCTTCAGAAGGTATACGAATTCGTCGTAGTGCTGGACGAGGGACATCCGGCGAAGACGGCCGAGGAGATGCAGGATCAGCTCCTGACGGACTGGGGTGCTGGGCCCCTGGCCGTGGAGGATCCCGACGGGGACTCGTACTACGTGAAGGTCGAGAGCGTGCAGGTGAGCGAGGTTCAGGAGACGGGCAGCGCCCCGGACCGGGTCCCGGGCTTCGTCCGGCTCGCGACGGTGACGGCGTCGAAGTACCCGACGGCGGATGGGGATTGATGGTTGAGGAGAAGGGTCTCACCGAGGTCAGGGACGAGGTCTTCGATCTGCGGCGGCTGATCAAGGAGCAGGTCGACGCCCGTCTCTACTCGCTCTCCCAGCAGATCAACCGAACAACGAACACGACTGCGGCCATCGTCCCTATATTGCAACGGGAAGTAAACGGTACTGCTGTTCAGATTCCCTCGGACCGTTACTACCAGGTTTTCGCGGGTACGGTTGTCTCTAGTACTGGCCTCGTCAGTCCAGCGGGCACCATTTCTACCGCCTTCGACACGACCGAACTGCAGGGCTATAACAGACTGGGAGACGGAGCCGGTGCTGCGGGATGGTTCCTGGGCCCCCACGCCTTCCATTATGGGGGCGTTGGAGGGATGGCCACAAGTTACGCCCCGAAGAATCCCACTGCGACAACGCTGCGACTTCAGTTTAAGGCCCGATTCAATGGCAATGTGGACTATAACGACCGTGGAATTGGCCTTACCGATGGTGGCGGCGGCCTGCTGTTCGTTGCAGGGGTCGACTTCATCCAGGTACTGCGCAACGGCGCGGCCTGGGAGCTGGGATCGGGCGACGGGACGAACGCGTCGCAGACGAGTGGCGGCACCGGGGATGCAGCCTGGCATGAGTTCCGCGTCGAGTGGAAGTCCACGGGCCTTGTTCTGTACGTCGATGACGTGAGCACGATCACCAAGACAACCAACCTGCCCGTTGATCTGCTCTACTTCCTGGCCCTCTCACCGCTTGTCAACACCATCGACATCATCGATTTTTTGGTGGACTGGGTATGACGAAGCGGCGTGACGTAATCGAACCCGATGGAACGCTGGTACGCGAGCAGCGCACCGACGCCGACTACCTGGAATTCCGCGAGATGGCGGCGGATCTGCTCCAGCCGGCAGCCGTGCGCCGCCGCAATGAGGCTCGCCTGGCTGGCATCGACTGGGACCTTCTAGAGAAGGCCCGCGTCTTCCACGTGGCCCAAGGACAGGCGTACTGGGACGCGCAGGCACCGGGGGCCGGCCTGCCAACCGGGGCAGCAGCCTACGGCGCCGCCACGACATTCATCACGGTCCGCCGCAACGCAGCCTGGCAGCGCTTCATCGCCGCCTTGGATCGATGGCGCACTGCCTGACGACCGGTAGCATAATCAAGGGAGGTTCCGCATGAGCATTCGCGTTCGCGTCCTGACCATCCTGACCCTGATGATCCTCGCCGTTGCCGGGCTAGGCGACTCGCGGGGGGCGAGCGCCGACGGCTGCGTGCCCCATCCTGAGTTCGGGGTCACCTGCCCACCGACCTACACGGGTTCGGTCGGCTACCCGAACGGCCAGCCGGTCTACGCCCTCGGCTGGGTCGGGCACATCTATCCGGACCCCCTCGGAGTGCTGGCCTCGCCGAAGGGCGGGCCGGCTACCGGCTGGGCTGCGATCGGCGAGGACGTTGACCGGGCCTTCTGCCTCTACCTGCGCAGCGAGGGTATCGCTTGCGGAGCTGGCGGCTGGTAAGCGTCAGAGGGAAGGGAGCTACTGGAGAGTGAGCACTGATGCGGAGGTAGAGCGGATCATCGCACTCCATGATCTGATCTCCGATGTCCAGAAGGAGATGTTGAGCGGCCACGGGCGGATCGTCGCTGCCGTCGACTCTCTCACTCGGCGGGTCGGCGAGCAGAACGGGCGTATCGCCGGGCTCGAAGAGTGGCGCGGCTCGCACACCACCTGGACGACGCAGGCCCTGCACCTGCAGGAAGTTGAGAAGACCCGTCAGGCGACAGCGGCGGATGCGCTCCTGACGCGCCACCAAGTCAAGGTGGGGGCCGCCGTCACGGCCGCGCTCATCGCTCTCGGCGCGGGCGCTATGGGCCTTGGTGATCAGATGGTTCGCCACTGGCATCACATCGTCTGGTGGCGCTGATGGATATCGATCGCGACCTCTGGCCGGCCATCCGGCAGCACACATGGAAGTGGACGAGCGACCGCGTGGACGTGCGCGGCATCATCTGGCATGCCACCCGGTCAGGACTTCCGGGCCGTACGGCCGCCGTTGAGTTCGAGTCCGCTTGCAACTGGTTTCTCAGTCCGAACAATCGCACGGGGGGCGAGGTGCCCTACGGCGGCATGAGCCACTACATCATCGGTGGCGGCCGCGTAGCGAGGTGTGTACCTGAGGAACTCGTCCCTCACTACTCGGCCGGCGTTCACGATCGGATGGCCATCTCGGTCGAGGTCGGGCAGGGAACGAACTCGGACCGGTACGAGGAGAGAGACATCGAACTGTGCCGGGAACTGGCCGCGGAGCTGAGCGCCCGCTACGGCTTCCCGCTCGTCCGGATTCCGTTCGTGGGCGCAGGCAATCAGGGCTGGCCCGGGATGGTCGGCCACGAGGACACAGCACAAGGCCGGGGACAGGGGAAGTCGGATCCCGGCCCCCTATTCTGGACCGCATGGGAGGATCTCGCGATGACAGACCCACTCGTGGAACGGCTGATCGTGGCACTCTTCGGCGACAGCAGCGAGAGAACGCTCCCCTGGGCCGAACGCGTGGACGTTGCGAGCTACCGAATGGACCGGCGGGTCGATCTGGAGGATCCCCCAGGGGGCGGTCTGATGCCGTCCCTGGCCGAGGCCCTGGCCACAACCTGGTGGCCCCACTCGCATACGGCGCAGGTGACTGCGGCCGTCACGCTCAGCGACGGAGGTGTACCGTGAACGATCTCATCAAGCGACGGGTCTGGATCATCTGGGCGGTAGCACTCTCGGCGGCCACGGCGGCGCTCTGGCTCTTCCCGGCAGCGTTCGTCCTCAGCATCAGCCCCTGGGCGGTGTGAATGGTCTGGGCGGTAGAGCACAAGCTGCACGGCTGTACCTGGCCGGGCTGCCTGAGCCTCGGCCGTTGGGAGCTCTTCAACCGGAAGAAGCGAAGGGTGGCCTGGGCTTGCCGGCAGCATCTTCGCGTGATGACTGACGAGATCGAGGCAACGGACGCGCGCCTCTACGGCCAATGGGCGCCTATGAACTCCCCATAGCCCGCTTGCGCCCATGGTCACCCATGTGGTAGCCTCCAGCGAAGGAGGTGCTACGTGGGAGATCAACGCCACGCAGTCAAGATCGATGACGAACTTTGGCGAAGGGTGCAGGAGATCGCCGTCCAGCAGGATCGGCCGGTAGCGCGGGTCCTGCGCCAACTACTCTCGGGAGCGCTTGCCCAGCGCTTCGCTGCGCTCGAAGGCGAGGCCGAGGCATGACGCTCGTCCAGCGGAGAGAATGCGACCATTGCCATGAAAGTCGCCCCGTTGACGAGGCGTATTTCATCCGCATTGTGTATCTGGATGGCTCGACCCCCTCCGACGCCGACGTCTGTACACACTGTGCGACGCTCCTTTCGGACTGCCTTAAGTGCCAAGCGCTGATCTGCTACCGCCCCGGAACGCTATTCGCCCATGGGCCCACCTGCTCTCGGAACGAGCCGTGAAAGCCGAGGAGGTGGCACCGCCGGAGCTACCCAGGGCCCCGGCCAACGTTGGCGAGGCCATCCTCGCCGTCTACCAGGCTGTCGACAGTGTCGTCAAGACGCGGGCCCCGGGCCTCGGTTACTCGTTCGCTTCTGAGGCCGGCATTATCGCCGTGCTCCGGGGGCCGATGACCGAGAACGGATTGATCGCCTACATCGAAACGTACGACATCAAGGTCGACGAGCAGTTCACGACGGCGAGGGGCACGACCATGAACCGGATCGTCGTGGCGGCGGACGTGCGCTTCTTGCACGCCCCGTCTGGGACACACATCGGCGTCATGTCCCTCGGTGAGGGGATGGACGTCGGCGACAAGGCCGTCCCGAAAGCGCTCACCGGGGCCCTCAAGTACGCCCTCAGGCAGACGTTCCTGCTCGAAGCCGAGGAGGCCGACGAGCCGGAACGGTACCCCTCACACGAACAGGAGCGCGCAGCCCCGCGGGAAAGTGCGCTCGGAAGGGCCGCCCTCGCGGCCGGCGCTAGGCCCGCCGTTGCCGGTGCTCCCAACTGGACGCTTTTCTGGAGCGAGTGCCGCTCCCTGGGCCTCGACAGGGACGCCGTACATCGTGTCGCCGAGGCGGAGAGCATCGCCAACTGGAGCGGTGCCCAGATCGAGGAATTGATGCAGAAGCTGCGTGGACTGGATCTCGCCAAGGGCGCACAGGCGCAGCCACCGGCCAAGCGGGCCAGGGGCGAGACTCCTGCGCTGCAGCCGGCCGACGTGCGCTGGAGAACCACGCGCAACGGGCTCGCGCTCCAGATCCGCTGCCCGTCCGGGCCCCACGGCCCGTCGACGTGGAGTTTCGTGAACCAGCAGGAGGACGGCTCGTACCAGTGCAGCGGGAAGCGCCCGGACGGTACCTGGTGCAATGCGCGCGTGTCGCTCGACCTGCCCGAGACGCCGGTAACGACGCCATGACGGAGCTCTTCCAGGGGTTCCTGTTCGCGGGCCTCGTCATCATCATCGCGGTCATTGCTTGGGAGGAATGGAGGGACTGATGGAAAGGCGCGCCCAGGAGGCTAGCAGTCGATGTGATGCCACGTTCTGGGTCTCACAGGTCGAATCCCCTACTTACACCTATGTCGACACCGGTGCTTGCTTGCTGCCCATTGGCCATGTCGGCGAGCACCGTTGTCAACGAGTTGCCTGGGAGGGAAACAATCGCGCGATCCGCATTCTCTTTGCAATGGAGGACATGAACGACGATGGAACGCCCCAGCCTGTACGACGTGTTCGAGGACCTCAGCCTCGATGAGCTGATCTCGGCGCTGTTCACGGCGCAGAGCGAAGCCCGCCAGGCCAACGCGCGGCTTCGGAAGCTTGAATTCGAGGTGACGAAGCGCATGGACCAGGAGGATGCGAGCATCCTCGTGGGTGAGGGGTGGAGCTGCACGCGAAGCGGCGCGCGCAGCTATTCCTGGGACTGGCGACAGCTCCAGGGCCTGCGCCCGCTGTTCGGTGGGCTCTGGGAGGCAATCGTCGAGGTGACGATGCCCACTGAGCCGATCGTCAAGGTCGACACGCGAAAGCTGCTCGGCCTAGCCAATCGTCTGAGCGAGAAGGAGTGCGAGGCGATCATGGCGTGTGCCACGATCGAGCAGCGCGGTACGAAGCTCGAGATCAAACAACTCTAGGAGGAAAGAGATGACGGCACAGTCGCTACCAACAATCGTCGAGGTCGTGAATGATGTCCCTGTCCGTGTCCGGGCGAGCGAGGATCTATCACCCCTGCTCGCGGCCCTGGCCGCCAACCCCGGGCGGTGGTGCCGCCTGGAGCTCAATGGCAGGAAGGCGGGCTCCTTCAGGGCCACCCTGCTGAAGCGGGGCATCGAGGCGGCCGTCCGCTTCGGCCAGATCTACGCACGCATAGGAGGGAACTCGTGAACATCGACAGCTCGTGGCCGTGACGCTGGCAGCGCTCAGTCGGCCGCTGCGGCTGGTGCGAGTGCAGTGCCCCTCCACGGGGCGGCAGTACGCGCTCCCCGTGCCGCCGACGATCCAGACCTGTCAGCAGGCGGTCGCCTGGGGGTTCGCCGAGAAGGCAATCGAGTTCGCGGTAGAACGGTAACAAGAGGAGGACGTCATGTTGATCAGCAAGTGGAAGCTGCGATGCACTTTCACCGAGCCCGCGCT
>Ga0209342_10001293_pt1 | contig 28179 bp, 32 predicted proteins | sample RifCSP16_2_FD_184023 | JGI IMG/M metagenome (GOLD analysis project Ga0209342, IMG submission 184023) | Soil microbial communities from Rifle, Colorado - Rifle CSP2_sed 16_2 (SPAdes) (version 2) | ecosystem: Environmental > Terrestrial > Deep subsurface > Rock core/Sediment | place: Rifle...
CACTAATCTTTGTCATAGTTCCCTCCTTGTTCAATTGTTATTATGGTTTTTATCTATTCCTAATCTCACAAACAGATATTCCTCACCCGCAATCCGAATACCCGCAGTTGCACTTTGCACACACGTCCTCATACTGCATCTGTGCGCCGCATTTTTTAAAAATATTTTTTGAAAATATCAAATCACTAACGAGCCTATTGCTGAATGCGTTTAAACTGCTTACTCAGCGACAACCCCTGGCATTGGTAGGAGGAACCTATATTTTTCCCATATACTTTCTGCGGCGCGAATAGCAGCCGTTCGTAAATCAAGCGTCCGACTATCTGCCCGTCTTCAAGGATAAAAGGCACTTCATGGGAGCGAACCTCAAGCACAGCGCGCGTCCCTTTTATATCATCGTTGCCATATCCAAACCCGGGGTCAAAAAAACCTGCATAGTGGATGCGGAATTCGCCTACAGCCGGGTCATAGGCAACCATTTCCGCTGCAAAGTCCGGCGGAACCCGCACTTTTTCCTTTGACATCAGGATATAAAAATCATTTGGATTGAGAATGATTGCCCCTGATTTTGGCCTGCAAATCGGCTCCCAGAATTCCATGGGGTCATAATAATCTATCTTTTCCAGATTGATAAGCGGCGTATGACTTTTGGCCCTATAGCCTATGATTTCCGCCTCATCCCTGCCTTGAAGGTCTATGGTTATTCTTAAGCCCTGGGAAATCTTTGCCTGCTGAGGCATATCATTTTCCGAATAGACCAGTTTCTCCTTTTTATCCAGTTTATTCAGTTTGGCGTCGCTCTCATCGCCTCCATTGCCGCATACAAAACGCAGTTGGTTGAGTTTCATCCCCTCCCGCACAAGAATGCTGAATGTCCTCGGTACAATTTCAACATATAACCCGCTTTTATAACCCAACGGAACCCGTTCAAATTCTGTTCCATGGTCAACAATCAATCTTGTGAACACATCAAGACGTCCTGTGGTGCTTTTGGGATTAGCCTTGCCTGAAACTGATTTTGGAAGATGCAATTCTTCCATCAGAGGAACGATATAGACGCACCCTTTTTCAAGGACAGAGGGTTTGGTAAGGTCAATTTCGTGCATTACCAAATCATCCACCTTTGACTGCACCGTTGCTTTTTCGCCGGGAAGAAAACTTGCCCTTACCCGATAGGCAACCGCTCCCAGCCTCAGGTCTATGCTGGCAGGTTGAATCTGATCGTCTGAAATCGGCTTTTTTGCAGAAATGCATCCTGCCTTCACCATATCTCCAATTTTCTGGGAAGGAAAAAGGCCGGTTGCCGTAATCTCCTTCAACTCTTTTTCCAATTCAGGAAGCAGTATGGCAATGTTGCTGTTCATTGATTTAACTCACCATCCTCTCACAGGGTGATTTTTCTCATAATTTTTATTTGTGTTGCAAGACTGATAGCTTGCAAATATTATCAAAGCGAAATTATAGTCAGCGATATAAATTTGTAGTAGTCTGCCGATTTATCGGCGACTTTAAAATACGCCCATAAATGGGCAAACTACATCTACTTATTTATTTCGTTCACTATAACTTGTCTTTGTACGGCACCTTTCAGCCAATAATTTCGCCTTTTCCGAAAGTTCAAGCTTATAATATTCAGTGTAACAATTCAAACTACAAAAACCGCCTTTTGACTTACTTCCAGCCCCTACACGCTCACCTTCTCGAATCTGTTTTCCACAGAAAGGACAAATACCCTTATTCCATAATTCAAGCAGGTATTGTTCTTCTTCCGTTTTTATATGGGCGTTTTTCAGCTTGAATACCTCACCCGCAATCCAACAAAGAGCCTACGAATAAATCCATTTCCATCCCATCTTCAAGAAAAAATGGACAAATTTATTTTTATGTTGGCATTGTATTATGCTTCAGTGCTTTCATACTTCTTTATTCCATCGATTAAAATAAATATAGCTCCCACAATAAGCAGGACCAGATAAAGATGTATCCATGAAATCTTATCCCGATTGTATATGGAGTTAAAAATATTAAAGAGCGCTATCAATCCAGATGCGGCTCCAAGAATGGCCCTTCCAAGGGGTGTATTACCAGTAGATATAAAAGAAAGTTTCGAGATATACAGGAAAAAGATAATCCATGAACTCCATAAGATCAATTGAGACCCCTCAATCTTTTGGGGCAAGACTGACGAACACAATATCATCAGAAATACCCCAATAATCGGCTTCCAATTTTCACTAATCTTTGTCATAGTTCCCTCCTTGTTCAATTGTTATTATGGTTTTTATCTATTCCTAATCTCACAAACAGATATTCCTCACCCGCAATCCGAATACCCGCAGTTGCACTTCTTCGTCCTGCTCCGCTGCCTCGGCAATGTGGCGTCTATACACTATCCCCCCACCATTTTCTCTGCCATCTTTACAAACCTTTCAGCCATGGATATAGCCTCTGTCGCCTCTTCCCTTGTAAACTCCCTTTCATGGAAGTAATCTGCCTCCAGCCTCATCTTCTCCATCTTGGAAAAAAGCCTCTGGTATTCCTGTGGAATAGTTCCGGGCTTTATATAATGGAGGCTGAAGAGACGCATGGCGCCTTCATGACTCTTTGGCACGATATCCTTGAGTATCAAAAGGGCGGTGGCAGCATCCAGTATCGCATAATAACACCTGGAAACAGCATCCTCAAAACTTCCAACATTGATTGAGGCATGGGCGGATTTTAGCCTCTTATTTGCAATCCTTAAATACCGTCTTGTCAATTCCCGCTTATTCTCTGGCGTATAATTCATATTGGTCCTTTTCCACATTCAGAAGAAACGGAACCTGGAGGTTTCTAAAGGATTGATATCTCGATAGGGCAAAAGAGACTATCTCAGGGTAGACATCAAATTCGTTTAATATCTCAAGCCTTGTGTCAATGAGTATATCTTCTGTTTCTCTATTTTCTTTTTTCAAGATAATCAACAGGTCAATATCAGACCCCTCCCTATAGCTGCCCCTTGCCCTTGAGCCAAATAATTTTATGGCAACCAGATTTTCGCCCAATCTCTCGACCAGTCTTTTTTTAAACTCCATTATAGCGAGATGTTCTTTCTCGGTTAATGCAGGCTTCATATACCTCCTTTTAGTCGTGCTGGGCGCAGTCAAGGCATAGCACGCTGAAATCATAGCTTACCCGCAATCCGAATACCCGCAACTGCACTTTGCGCATCCTTCCTCATACTGCATCTGTGCGCCGCAGTCAGGGCAAGCGCCTCTCTGGAAAACATCAACCCCTTCGTTTATATTGAAAGTAGTGAGCGGTGAGTGATAAGCATTTACTCCTTCCGCCAGAGGCGGATGACTCCTGACTCCTGTCTGCCTTTTGTAGTTGACATACCAATCCATTGCCCTGGCAACAGCATCCGAACAAGATAATATCTTTTCTTTGCCGTATCCAACAGGCACATGGCAGCTTATGCCGCGCATCTGTTTAACAACCTCTTCCGCCTGAATGCCGCTCCTTAATGCAAGGGATGCCATTCTTCCGATTGCCTCGCACTGAGACGCGGCGCATCCGCCTGCCTTACCTATCTGCGTAAATATCTCAAACGGCCTTCCCTCTTCATCTTCATTTACTGTTACATAGAGATTTCCGCACCCTGTCTTCATCTTCCGTGTTGCGCCAAAGGTAATCTCACCTCTGGGTTTAGGAGTTAAGAAAACTGGGGCGTGGGGCTGGGGGCTGGGGGCTGGTTTTTCTGACCCCTGGCCCCTGACCCCTGACCCTTCTTTCTGCCCTTTATTTAACACCTGCACCTCTCTTGAGCCGTCTCTATAAACCGTAACCCCTTTGCAGTCAAGCTCGTATGCCAGCCAGTAGACATCCGCCACATCTTCAGCCGTCGCCTCATTTGAAAAGTTGACGGTCTTTGAAACTGCGTTGTCCGTATATTTCTGGAATGCGGCCTGCATATTTATATGCCACTCTGGGGTGATATCATGCGAGGTGACAAATAATTTTCTTATATCATCCGGCACCCCCTTTACATCATGCAGCCCGCCTGTCTTGGCAACCTGTTTCATGAGTTCAGGGCTGTAGAAGCCGCGTTCTTTGGCAATTTCTTCAAAAAGCGGATTTGCCTCAACAAGCTCTGCGCCGTCAAGCACATTCCTTGTAAATGCCAAAGCAAATATCGGCTCTATGCCTGAGGAGCATCCTGCTATCATAGATATTGTGCCTGTGGGGGCAATAGTGGTTACTGTGGCATTTCTTACCTTGCCGCCGTCACTATAGATAGAGCCTTCATAGTTTGGAAATGCGCCGCGCTTTTCAGCAAGCTCTATAGAGGCCTCCCTTCCCTTCTCCTGTATAAAACCCATGACATCCTCAGCGGCCTTTGTCGCCTCAAGAGAATTATATGGGATGCCGAGCCTTACCAGCATATCTGCAAAACCCATTACGCCGAGGCCTATCTTGCGGTTGCCCTTTGTCATCTTCTCTATCTGTGAAATAGGATAACGGTTCATGTCTATTACATTATCAAGGAAGTGAACCGCCTCTTTTGTAATATGCCCAAGCTTATCCCAGTCAATTTCGTAAGTTGTAAGTCGTAAGTCGTGAGTAGAAAGCGTTGTTCTTATTTTATCACTTACCACTTCCGACTTACCACTCACGGCTTTTTTAATCATCTTTGCAAGATTTATAGAGCCGAGGTTGCAGGATTCATAAGGCAAGAGCGGCTGTTCCCCGCATGGGTTCGTTGATTCTATCTCGCCTATGTGCGGGGTTGGGTTGTCCCTGTTTATCCTGTCTATAAAGATTATGCCGGGATCCCCGTTCTTCCATGCCATATTCACAATCTTATCAAACACCTCTTTTGCGTTTAATTTGCCTGCGGCCTTTCCTGTCCTTGGGCTCTTGAGTTCATATTCTGCGCCTTTCTCTACAGCCTTCATAAAATCCTCTGTTATGGCAACAGAGATGTTGAAATTGTTGAGTTTGTTGTTATCTTCTTTGCAGGTTATGAAGTGCATTATGTCAGGATGGTCTATGCGAAGGATTCCCATATTTGCGCCACGGCGTGTGCCTCCCTGTTTTATCGCCTCTGTGGCTGAGTCAAATACAGTCATGAATGATATTGGGCCAGAAGATATGCCCGATGTTGAACCAACAATGTCGCCGGACGGTCTGAGTCTTGAAAATGAAAATCCTGTGCCGCCGCCTGACTTATGGATAAGGGCTGTATGCTTTACAGCCTCAAATATACTCTCCATTGAATCATCCACTGGAAGCACAAAACATGCAGAAAGCTGCTGCAACTCCCTCCCGGCATTCATAAGGGTAGGAGAGTTAGGCATAAAATCCAGAGAGGTCATCATCTCATAAAATACCGCTGCTGTTTTTTGAGTATCTGCCTTTGGGTCGTAAAATTTATCTGCCTGGCTGATATTTTCCGCCACCCTCCAGAACATAGTCTCAGGGGTTTCTGTTGGGCTGCCGCTCAGGTCTTTTTTAAGATACCTCTTTTCCAGCACCTTAATTGCATTTGGTGCAAGCTGCGGGGTTATCCCCTTCTGTTTTTGAGTCCCGCGGGAGAGTTTTTTCTTCGAGATAGAAGTCTTAAAATCATCCCCCAAAATGTTCTGTTCTACACCCATAACACCTCCTTCGGGCAGTTATTTTTAGTATAGTTAGGTGACATAAAATCAGGCAGGTATAAGTACTTGTTTTTTAAGGCAAAATATAGCATATATTGTGGGTTGGCCTCTAATATACCACAATATATTGTGTTGTCAAGAAAAAAGTACAAAGTACGAGGTAAAGCAAGTTCTGCGCTTATGTCTCAATGGGGGTGAATTATTTGGCAGTGTAAAACTGTTTCCCCAAAAATCAAAGTCTATTTTTGGGTGTTTTTAGCGGCTTGACAAATCATCCTTTTGGGCTATGCTTTATTTAAAAAGTAAAGATGTGGTTTTTACCCAGGGCCTTATCATAAGGGAGGTGAAACATTATGCTGATAAAAGATGTAATGCAGACAGAACTCATTACGTTGTCGCAAGAATCCACAATAAGAGAGGCGGCAAGACTGATGAAGGAGAAGGAGATAGGATGTGTGCTCATTATAAACGGTCAGCGCCTTAAAGGCATTATTACTGACAGGGACATTGCCTGTTGGCTTGCAGAAGGAAAAGACCCAGACAATGTCAATGTGGGTTCCATAATGCGGAAAAATATTATAACAGCCACGCCAGAGACAGATGTGTCCGAGGCAGGCAGACTAATGGCTTATAATAAGATTCACAGACTGCCAATAGTGGAGGACAGCAAACTGAGCGGCCTTATCACAACATCAGACCTTGCTGGTGTGCTTGAAGAGGAGATAGATAACTTCTTGCATGTGGAAGAGGCGTATCATCACTAATTTCCTGTTTAACGCAATTAAACAGATAAATTTTAAGAAAGGCCCTGGGTTATAGAAAAAGAGCGGTAGTAAAGCCTGCCGCTTTTTATTTAATATCCAGAATTTTAAAAATCTAAAAAGGAGGCGCTTATGCCGTACTACATTGTTTTAAGTAATCTCACCGATGAAGGTAGAAAGAGCATTAAAGAGAGGCCGGGGAGGATACTGGAGGTCAATAAGGAGATTGAGGGGATGGGGGTAAAGATTCACAAACAGTATGCCCTTCTTGGACAGTATGATTTTGTAAATATCGTTGAGGCGCCTGATAATGAGACGGTTATGAGGATGTCGGTTGAGATCGGTTCAAGAGGCTCTGTGCGGCTACTTACCTTGCCTGCAATGCCGGTGGAGGAGTTTATAAAAAGGGTAAGATAGTTCACGCTGAAAAGCGCCCATCTGCGGAGTCTGTTCCGAGCGAAGCGAGGAATCTCGTAACATAGATTGCTCCTTCCTATCATCTGGACAATTTTTGAGAGTGAACGCGATATGCGAATCGGAAAAATCCGGGAAGTGGAGCTAATTCCCTAATTCCTTCTAATTCCTACTAATTCCTAATTCCTCCAGTTGATATACCGTGTCAAGTAAACAATGTTGTTATAGCCTTGACATAATCATATCTTAAGCCTAAATTATACCTATAATTGTTTGGCAAAGAGTTATTGGCTTATGCGGTTTGACAGATTTACCATAAAATCACAAGAGGCGTTGAATGAGGCGCAAGCTATTGCTGAAAGGTATCAACATCAGCAGGTTGATGCTGAGCATCTGCTTTTGTCCTTGATTGACCAAGAGGGAGGCATAGTTGCGCCGATTCTTCAGCGGGTTGGTGCAAATGTATCCCTGATAAAGGGACAGCTTGAGGAGGCGTTGAAAAAGGCCCCCAAAGTTTCTGGTGCTTCTGAAGGGGTGTATCTATCAGCAAGATTAAAAAAGATCCTTGACAAGGCATTTGAAGAGGCGCAGAGGTTAAAGGATGATTTTGTCTCCACAGAGCATATCCTCATTGCCATTGCAGATGAGAAAGCAAGCGAGGCTGCAAAGGTATTGTTGGCTCAGGGTGCTTCAAAGGATGCAATATTAAAGGCAGTGGCGTTTCTAAGGGGCAGCCAGCGTGTAACAGACCAAAACCCGGAAGAAAAGTATCAGGCATTGATGCGCTACACAAGAGATTTGGTTGAGATGGCAAGAAAGGGAAAACTTGACCCTGTTATAGGCCGTGATGACGAAATAAGGCGGGTTGTTCAGGTGCTTTCCAGACGAACAAAAAATAATCCTGTGCTGATTGGCGAGGCAGGCGTTGGAAAGACTGCAATTGTTGAGGGTTTAAGCCAGAGGATTGTGTCAGGCGATGTGCCGGAGACTTTAAAAAATAAAAGGCTTTTGGCGTTAGACTTGGGTGCGCTCATTGCAGGGACAAAATACAGGGGAGAATTTGAAGACAGGCTCAAGGCGGTCTTAAGAGAGATTAATGAAGCGCAGGGCGAGGTGGTACTTTTTATAGATGAGCTTCATACTTTGGTCGGTGCGGGTGCGGCAGAGGGCGCAATGGATGCGTCAAATATGCTTAAGCCGGCATTGGCAAGGGGTGAACTCAGATGTGTTGGCGCAACAACGCTTGATGAATACAGAAAGCATATTGAAAAGGATGCAGCGCTTGAAAGACGTTTCCAGCCTGTTTATGTGGGCGAGCCAACAGTTGAGGATACTATTTCAATCTTAAGAGGGCTAAAGGAAAAGTATGAGGTTCATCATGGCGTGAGGATTGCGGATTCTGCAATTGTAGCAGCGGCAACACTATCCCACCGTTATATTACCGACAGATTTCTCCCAGACAAGGCAATTGATCTGATAGATGAATCTGCTTCCCGGCTTCGGATTGAGATAGACAGCATGCCAACAGAGATAGATGAGATAGAGAGAAAAATTATCCAGCTTGAGATAGAAAGACAGGCATTAAAAAAGGAGACAGATAAGACATCTCTTGAAAGGCTTGAGAAGATTGAAAAAGAAATAGCCAATCTCAAGGAAGAGAGTTCGGGGCTCAAGGCGAGGTGGCAAAAGGAAAAGGAAGAGATAGCAAAGATAAGGGTTGCTAAGGAAAAGATTGAAGATACAAAATTAAAGGCATCTCAGGCTGAAAGGGCAGGCGACCTTGGAAAGGCTGCTGAGCTTAAGTATGGCGTCCTTGTCCAGCTTCAAAAAGAGCTGGAGCAGGGACAGAAGAGATTGACAGAATTTCAAAAGGGCAAAGGAATGCTCAAGGAAGAGGTTGATTCAGAGGATATTGCAGAGGTTGTGTCAAAATGGACCGGCATTCCTGTAACAAAGATGATGGAGGGCGAGAGGGATAAGCTCCTCAAGATGGAGGACAGACTGAAAAAGAGGGTTGTGGGACAGGATGAGGCAATAAAGTCAGTATCAAGCGCTGTCAGAAGGGCAAGGGCAGGGCTTCAGGATATAAACAGACCTGTTGGTTCTTTCATATTCCTCGGTCCAACGGGTGTTGGAAAGACAGAGACAGCCAGGGCTCTGGCAGAGTTCTTATTTGATGATGAGCAGGCAATGGTAAGGATTGATATGAGCGAGTTTATGGAAAAGCACTCGGTTGCAAGGCTCATTGGCGCGCCGCCCGGTTATGTTGGCTATGAAGAAGGAGGCTATTTAACAGAGGCTGTGCGCAGAAGGCCCTATTCTGTTCTTCTTTTTGATGAGATAGAAAAGGCGCACCCGGAGGTCTTCAATATCCTCTTGCAGATACTTGATGATGGCAGGTTGACAGACGGCCAGGGGCGCACGGTTGATTTTAAAAATACCGTGATTATCATGACATCAAACATTGGAAGCCAGTTTCTAACCGAACTTGGAGAAAAGGAATATGATGAGATAAAAAACAGGATAATGGAAAGTTTAAAGGTTTCGTTCAAACCGGAATTTCTGAACAGGATTGATGACATAATAATTTTCCATCCATTATCAAAAGAGCATATCAAGTCTATAGTAGATATACAGCTGGAACGTCTGAGAAAATTGCTGCGTGAGAAAAAGATTAACATAACACTAACTGATGAGGCAAAGGGGCTTCTGGCAAGTGAAGGCTATGACCCTGCCTATGGCGCAAGACCTTTGAAGAGGCTTATCCAGAGAAAGATTCAAGACCCCCTTGCAACAAAACTTCTTGAGGGCGAGTTTAAAGAAGAGGACAGTATTGTTGTTGACGCCTATAAAGGAGAACTTAAGTTTGAACAGGCGAAAAAGAATACAGTCCGTTAGCTTCTCAAATGATAAACAAGTCTTGACAAATGTGCGATTATCAAATAAATTTGATTTAATTACTATTTAATTACTTTCATACAGAAAAATATGCGGGGAGGCCAACTATGGCGATTCTAAAATGGGATCCGTTTAAGGATCTGCTGACTATTCAAGAGAGGATGAACAGGCTTTTTGACGAAACAATTTCCAAGGTAAAGATTCATGGTGAAGAATTTGGGAGGAGCGGTTGGACTCCCTCTGTAGATATATATGAGAGCGAAGATCATATTGTTTTAAAGGCGGAGCTTCCCGGAATAGATAAGAAGGATATTGAAGTAGAGATAAAGGATAATATCCTTCTGCTGAAAGGTGAGCGAAAGGTTGAAAAAAATGTGCAGGAAGAGAACTATCATAGAATGGAGCGGTCGTATGGTGTTTTCCAAAGGGCTTTTACCCTGCCGTATGTAGTAGACAAAGATGATGTTAAGGCAAAATATCATGAGGGCGTTTTAGAGATTATACTGGTGAAGGCGCACGAACAAAAACCTAAACATATAAAGGTGGAGGCGACATAAAACCGTTAACCGTGACCGTTGTCCGTGACCGTTAAAAACTTTTCTTCACGGACACGGAACACGGTCACGAATCACGGTATTTATACGGTCACTGAGAACGGACACTGACACGATATTTACTATGGATAACAAAGAGTTCAAGGTTGTAGATAAAAGAAGATTCACAGAATCAGGCGATGAAAAGTCTGAGGTACAGGAAAAAGAAGAGAAGGCTGAGAAGCCGCAAGATAGCCCAGAAAATGCGCCTCTTACCCCTGTGGATTTTTCTACCCTTATTTTATCTTTGAGTACATCAGTCTTGCTGCACCTCGGTGAGATTCCTAACCCGCAAACCAATAAAAACGAGAAGAACCTTGAACTTGCACGGCACACAATAGACATAATTGACATGCTCAAGCAAAAAACTAAAGGTAACCTGACAGAAGGAGAGGGAGGGTTCATAGATAATGTTCTTTATGATTTAAGGATGAGGTATGTTAATATATCGAAATAATAACCTTTAATAATCTTTTAATAATTTTTTAAAGAGGAGATGATAGCATTTTGCATAAATTACAAATGGCTGAAGGCTGAAAAACTGCATAATGAATGAGGCCTGAAGCCTTAAGCTCATAATGAAGGAGAAAGAAAATGAAAAACAGTAACAGCAAAAAGAAAATAAATATTATAAGCATCGCAATAGTAGGCATAGCCTCCCTTGTCTTGGGGGTTGCGCTGACTGCAAAATTTGGCATTACGCCGCAGACCGATGCGCAGAGCTTCTGGAAAGAGAAAGCTGAGAAAACAGAAATGCCGCAGCTTGAGCCAAATTCATTTGTGAAATTGGCCAAGGACCTCAACCCGGTTGTGGTCAACATATCCACCACTCAGGTAATCAAACAAAAACCAATGGTGCCATTCCCAGAGTTCAGAAGCCCATTTGAAGATTTTTTTGGAGATGAATTTAAATTTTTCGGAGAGTCGCCGGAAAGGGAGTTTAAAAGGCAGAGCCTTGGTTCGGGGTTTATAATCAACAAAGAGGGATACATCCTGACCAACAACCATGTGGTAGAAAACGCAGAAGAGATAATAGTTACGCTTTCAGATAAAAAAGAAAAAGAGTACAAGGCAAAGGTTATCGGCAAGGACGCCAGATTGGATGTAGCTCTGATAAAGGTAGATGCAAATGGTGACCTGCCGGTGGCTAACCTTGGAGATTCTGATAAGCTGGAGATAGGTGAATGGGTCATGGCCATAGGCAACCCATTTGGCCTCAGCCATACCGTGACTGCTGGTATTGTAAGCGCAAAGGGGAGAGTCATTGGGGCAGGGCCTTATGATAATTTTATTCAGACAGATGCAGCCATTAATCCAGGCAACAGCGGAGGCCCTCTCTTTAATCTGAAAGGTGAGGTTATAGGGATAAATACTGCGATAATTGCAGGCGGCCAGGGCGTTGGTTTTGCTACGCCGATAAACATGGCAAAGGATATATTATTGCAACTGAAGGAAAAAGGAAAGGTAACAAGGGGATGGATTGGTGTCAGCATCCAGGAAGTAACGCCTGACCTTGCCCAGTCTTTTGGCCTTAAGGATAAACAAGGAGCGCTTGTATCCTCTGTCAACAAAGATGAGCCGGCAGATAAGGGTGGCATAAAGGCTGGAGATATTATTGTCGAATTTGACGGCAAGGCAATAACTGAGGTGAGCGACCTGCCGAGAACTGTTGCCACAACTGCCCCCGGTAAAACTGTAAAGGTTAAGATTATAAGGGATGGCAAGGAAAAATTCCTTACAGTTACTATTGGCAAGATGAAGGAAGATGGCGAGGAAGAAGTGGCAGCCGGCGGGGACAGGGAAGATTTGACGCCTGAGAAAAAGCTTGGGTTTTCAGTTCAATCAATAACTCCTGATATAGCCAGAAGGCTTGACCTTAAAGATACAGATGGCGTAGTGGTAACGGCAGTAAAACCTGACAGCCCCGCGGCAGTAACTGGTCTAAAAAGCGGTGACATTATAAAAGAGATCAATAGAAAAGAAATTAAGAATCTTAAGGAATATAAAGAGGCAATGAAGACAGCTTCTAAGGCTGATACGGTACTCTTCCGTATAGTGAGGGGTGGCAATACCTTTTATGTTGCTATAAAGACAAAGACGAAGGAGTAGTAAGGGGTTGAGAGATTGCAGCAAAATAGCAGAATTGTTGCCATAACAGGGGCGAGCGGGGCGGTATACGGCCTCAGGCTTATAGAAGTGCTTCTCAAAGGGGGAGATGATGTTTCAATCATCATCTCCCCTTCTGGTTTTTTGGTTCTGGAGCAAGAGACAGATTTAAGATTAAAAGGCAACAGCGTTGCGATAGCAAAGGGGCTGAAAAAATATTTCGGCAGAACAAAAGGCCTGTTAACTTGCTATCCCTCAGATGATATTTCTTCTCATCTCAGCAGCGGTTCATCTTCTCCTCGCGATATGATTGTATGCCCCTGCTCTATGGGAACCCTTGCGAGGATTAGCTGCGGCATATCGGGGAATCTCATTGAGCGGGCGGCGGATGTTGTACTCAAGGAAAAAGGCAGGCTTATCCTTGTTCCACGGGAAACTCCTTTAAATCAAATTCATTTGGAGAATATGCTGAAACTATCCCGCATAGGCGCGCACATCATTCCTGCAATGCCCGGTTTTTATCACAAACCTAAAAAGATGGAAGACCTCGTTGATTTTGTTGTAGGCAAGGTTCTGGATGCGTTGGGGATTGAGAATAAGATGTATAAGAGATGGGAGCCTTAGGCAATTGGAAAATGAAGATTGCAAATTGCAAAATTAAGAACGCTTTTATTTTCAATTTTTAAATGTACATTTTTTATTTTGCAATTTCAACGGAGCGGTGTGACGTATGCTTGATATAAAATTCTTGAGAGATAATCTGGAAGAGGTCGAAAAAAGATTAGCCCTGAGGGGTGGTACTATAGACCTCTCTGAATTTAAAAAGATTGATGAAGACAGAAGAAGGCTTATAGCAGAGGTGGAGGGGCTCAAGCAAAAGAAGAATGCCGCATCCGAAGAGATTGCAAGGCTTAAGAAGGAAAAGAAAGATGCTGCTCATCTTTTAGCTGATATGCAACAGGTTTCTTCACGGATAAAGGAATTGGATGAAAAAGTAAAAGAAGAAGAGGATGCATTGGAGAGGCTTCTGCTCAATATCCCCAATATTCCGCATTCATCAGTCCCTTCAGGCAAGATATCCGAAGACAATGTTGAGGTGCGAAAAAGCGGCAGTCTGCCGAAATTTTCTTTTGCGCCGAGAGATCACAGCGAGATAGGCGAGATGCTCGGAATTTTAGATTTTGAGAGGGCAGGCAAATTGGCTGGCGCCAGATTCAGCCTCTACAAAGGCGCTGGTGCGCTTCTTGAAAGGGCGCTTATAAATTTTATGCTTGATATTCATACGCGTGAGAACGGATATACAGAGGTTATTCCGCCCTTTATGGTGAATCGGGCCTGCATGACAGGCACAGGTCAGCTTCCAAAGTTTGAAGAAGATTTATTTAAGATAGAAGGCTGGGACCACTTCTTGATTCCTACAGCAGAAGTCCCTGTTACCAATATCTTCCGGGATGAGATATTGAAAGAAGATGATTTGCCGATTTATTATACAGCATACACGCCGTGCTTCAGGAAAGAGGCAGGTTCTTACGGCAAGGATGTGAAGGGGCTTATAAGGCAACATCAGTTCAATAAGGTGGAGCTTGTAAAGTTTTCAAAACCAGAGACTTCATACGAAGAGTTGGAAACGCTTACTCAGAATGCAGAAAAGATATTACAGAAACTCAATCTCGCATACAGGGTAATAGCGCTCTGCGCCGGCGATTTGGGTTTTGCATCCGCAAAGACCTATGATATAGAGGTCTGGCTTCCTGGACAGAGTAAATACAGAGAAATTTCATCCTGTAGCAATTTTGAGGATTTTCAGGCAAGGAGGGCGAATATAAAATATAAGCCAAAGGATGGCGGAAAGCCGAGGTTTGTCCATACCCTCAACGGCTCCGGCCTTGCGGTTGGCAGGACTGTTGTTGCTATACTGGAAAATTGCCAGCAGGAGGACGGGGGTGTTATAATACCTGAAGCCCTCAGACCATACATGGGAGGGATAGAGAAGATTAGAAAACAATAAATGGTGTAATTTGCCGATTTATCGGCGTTTTTAAATATGCCCATAAATGGGCAACTACCTACGGAAGGAGCAATATGAATAATGAAACAAAAATCTGTCCAACATGCGGACAGCCGATACGAAGATTTACTGACAATATCTTCAAAAGAGCATTGATTGGAGGGGTTGCAGGAACTGTATTTGGCATTCTGTTCGGTATCTGGTTTTCTATACGGTGGTTTGGCGAAGGAATGCATTTTACGCCAATGGCATTAATCCACTATGCATCATGGGGCGTTTTGTTTGGTTTTGTCGGCGCTTTTATAGGAACTCTCATAAAAAGGTAGGATTTTATTATCATGAACATTGGCCGCATACTTATATTCATTTCTCTATCCTTGTTTCTTTTTACATCTTGTTCAAAGGTTGAGGTTGAAGGAAAACTATCGCCTGATTTTACCGCTGAGAAATTCAGCGGAGGAGCTCTGTCTCTTTCAGAATTCAAGGGCAAACCGGTTATCTTATACTGGTTTGCCTCGTGGTGACAGCGCTGCAAAGAAGAGATTCCTCTCGTGCAGAGGATATACAATCAATATAAAGAGAATGGGCTGGTTATCATAGGCCTCGGTTTTCAGGATACAAAGGCCAACCTCTTGAACTATGCAAAAACCATGAAGATGGATGAGATGGCGCTGGCTTTTGATGTTGAGGGCCGTGTTGCTGCACAATATGGTATTGCATACGGCGCTGGCGTTATCTTCATAAATAGAGACGGCATTGTTACAAAGAGGTTTGTTGCAGGTTTCAATGAAAAAGAGTTTTCGCCAGAGGTTGAGAAGATTGTCAGGTAGATTGATACCTAACGAACATCTAAAAGGCTGTTTGACCACAAAATAATTTGCCAAGGGTTGACATAATAGCAATTTGTGCTATAGATTACCCATACGAGAAACTAAAATGCAGGGAAGGGGTGGTAATTTTAAAGCGTGGAGAACCAGCCCACAGGGTGAGGCTTACGACGAGTTGTGACAGTTAAATTCACCCCGCTACACCCGAGATACCCCAGTGTTCGGACTGGGGAGAGATGGTAGTTTGGAAATCAGTTTTTCAGAGAATTTGAATTCTTTAGAGCAGGTGTAGCGGGGTTCATAAAACAGCCTTACAAGGAGGACTGTTTATGGAAAAGACAAATGAATTAAGCTCGCAGTTTCTCGAAGTCTTGAAATATCACGGGATTAGCAGAAGAGATTTTATAAAGTTTTGCGGTGGAATAGCAGCGCTCCTTGGGCTTTCCGAATTATACATTCCTCAGATAGCCCATGCCTTGGAAAAGGCCAAAAAACCCTCCCTCGTATGGCTTGATTTCCAGAACTGCGCTGGCGACATAGAGGCGCTTCTCAGGGCAAGCAAGCCTACCATAGCAGAGATTGTCCTCGATGTTTTATCTGTTGATTATCATGCAACCATCATGGCCCCTGCCGGCAAGCAGGCTGAAAAATCATTACAGGATGTAGTAAAGAATCAAAAAGGCAAATACATCGCTATTGTAGACGGCGCCATACCGTTAAAAGATGGCGGCGTATACGCATGTATTGCCGGAAGGACAGCTATTGATATTGCAAGAGAGGTCTGCGGAAATGCCATGGCAACTATCTGTGTTGGCACCTGTGCGTCATTTGGCGGCCTTCCTGCTGCTAAGCCCAATCCAACCGGCGCCGTAGGTGTCAGGGAGGCTATACCAGGGCTTACGCTGATAAACTTGCCCGGCTGCCCCATGAATGCAGAGAATATCACAGCCACCATTGTCCACCTTCTTACCTTCGGAACACTTCCAGCAACAGATAAACTCAACAGGCCATTATTTGCCCACGGCAAACGAATACATGATAACTGCGAAAGAAGGGCGCATTATGATGCAGGCCAGTTTGTTCGAGAATGGGGAGATGAAGGCCACAGACAAGGATGGTGCCTTTACGAAATGGGTTGTAAAGGACCGGAGGCCTTTTATAACTGTCCCACAGTTAAATACAATGAACGGACGAGCTGGCCTGTGCAGGCAGGACACGGCTGCCTTGCATGCGCAGTGCCGAATTTCTGGGACACCATGACGCCGTTTTACAGAAGGCTTCCCAATGTGCCTGGATTTGGCGTTGAATCTACTGCTGACAAGATTGGCGTTGGTCTTGCAGCAGCAACAGCAGCAGGCCTCGCAGCACATGGCATTATAAGGGCGCTAAGGCCAAAAGGAGAAGATAAGGAAGAGTCATAAGGCTTACCCTGTTACACTCCCGGATGTCCCAACTCTCAAGTTTGGGACCAGTAACCTCTTTACCCGTATGGATGCATCATTCAGGGTAGGGGATGAGTAAATAGCAAGAGAAGTTCGTTTTACTACTCTCTAATTTTTATAGAGAGAGGGTGTAACGGGGTATGAAAGAATAGAAGAGGTGGAATAATGAAAGTTACCCAACCCAAAGTGCCTTTTTGCCAAAGTTGTGGAATGCCTATGGGAAGGCCTGAAGACTTTGGGGCAAATGATGATGGGTTGAAGAATAATGACTACTGTCACTTCTGTTTTAAGGAAGGGAAATTTACGGAGCCAAACATTACTCTGGATAAGATGATTAATAAGGTGACTGACTTTCTGGTGCAATTAAGACACATGACAGAGGTTGAGGCAGGGCAGTTGGCCCAATCATTCATTCCTAAGCTTAAAAGATGGAGAGGGTGAAATAATAAAAAACTTATAGGGAGGTGAGGCTATGGCCAAAATTGCCATTGACCCGATTACGAGGATTGAAGGCCATCTGAGGATTGAGGCGCAGGTTGAAGGCGGCAAGGTAGTTGACGCATGGGCAGCGAGCACCATGTTCAGGGGGATTGAGATTATCCTTAAGGGCCGCGATCCCAGAGATGCGTGGGCATTTACCCAGCGCATCTGAGGGGTCTGAACAACGGTTCACGCCACGGCCTCGGTGAGGTCGGTCGAAGATGCCTTACAAATAAAGATACCGGATAATGCAAGGATAATCAGAAATCTGATATCCGGCATTCAGTATGTCCAGGACCATGTTGTGCACTTTTACCATCTCCATGCCCTTGATTGGGTAGATATTGTCAGTGCGCTCAAGGCTGATACTGCAAAGACATCAAGCCTTGCCCAGTCTATCTCAGACTGGCATAACTCAAGCACAACTTACTTTAAAGGGGTTCAGAACAGACTAAAGACATTTGTAGAGAGCGGCCAGCTCGGCATATTTGCCAATGCCTACTGGGGTCACCCTGCATATAAACTCCCTCCAGAGGCAAATCTTATGGCAGCAGCACATTATCTCGAGGCTCTGGATTGGCAGAGGGAGGTAATAAAGATTCAGGCCTTGCTGGGAGCCAAAAATCCCCATGCCCAGACATATCTTGTAGGCGGCATGGCTATACCTATTGACCCGAACAGCCAGAATGCGCTCAATGCAGGAAGTGTTGCATTTATCTCAGGGCTTTCAAAAAAGGCGCATGAATTTGTTGAAAAGGTATATATACCTGACCTCCTTGCAATTGCATCTTTTTATAAAGAGTGGGCAGGATACGGGAGTGGTGTGGGGAGTTTCCTTTCTTACGGCCAGTTCCCAAATGATACAGAAATCAATACAGCCAACACCTATTTTCAGAGGGGCATAATCAAAAATAAAGACCTGAGCAAAGTTCATCCTGTTGACCACACAAAGATTATGGAGTATGTCACCCATTCATGGTATGAGTATCCGGAGGGAGATTCAAAATCCAAGCACCCGTGGGATGGAGAGACAAACTTTAAATACACAGGGCCAAAACCACCGTATGAGTTTCTTGAGACAGATAAGAAATATAGCTGGATAAAGGCGCCGAGATATGAAGATATGCCCATGGAGGTCGGCCCGCTATCAAGGATGCTGGTTGCCTATGCATCAGGTCATAAGAGGGTGAAGGAGGTTATTGGCTCTGTTCTCAAGAAGCTCAATGTCGGCCCTGAAGCGCTCTTCTCAACACTGGGAAGGGTTGCAGCACGTGGAGTAGAAACCCTTATAACAGCTGAGATGCTTCCTGTTTGGCTTGATGAGTTTGCAGCAAATATGAAACGGGGCGATTACAAGATTCATAATGGCGAGAAATGGGATCCCTCAACATGGCCAAAAGAGGCAAAGGGGTTTGGTTTTTATGAAGCGCCCCGGGGAGCGTTGGGTCACTGGATAAGGATAAAAGACGGCAAGATTGAGAATTATCAGTGTGTTGTGCCGAGCACATGGAACGGCTCTCCGCGTGATGCAAAAGGACAGAGAGGGCCGTATGAAACTGCACTTATCGGAACACCGGTGGCAGATATAAATAAGCCTGTAGAGATACTAAGAACTATTCATTCATTTGATCCGTGTATGGCGTGTGCTGTTCATGTGATAGATGCTACTGGGAGAGAGGTAACGAGGATAAGGGTAGTGTAAAGGGATGATTACACCGATTTTAAAAAGTAGATTACACAGATGACAGTATCACCGTCATTCTGAGGGCAAAGCCAGACTTCGTTCGGAATGACATTTTCGTGTAAGCGTTTTCAAGAATCTGTGTAATCAGTGATAGACGGAGGTCAATATGCATGAGCTTAACAGGGTTTATGTCTGGGAATTTCCAATAAGGCTCACCCACTGGATAAGCTTTTTATGCATTATTGCCCTTTCCATTACAGGCTTTTACATTGCAAGCCCATTTGCACATGCCTATTCCACAAACCAATATATCATGGGCTGGATGAGGTTCATCCATTTTGTGTCAGCATACGTCTTTCTCATGAGCCTTATCATTAGGGTTTACTGGGCTTTTATGGGCAATAAGTATGCAAGCTGGAAGGTCTGGTTTCCATTTACCGGAGAACGTTTGCGTGAACTGATAGGTGATTTTAAATTTTATACCCTTATATCAAGAAAACATGCCCACGCTGTTGGCCACACAGTCACTGCCGGCCTTACCTATTTCTTTGTGTTTTTGCTCTTTGCCTTTGAGATAGTTTCAGGGTTCGCCATATACTCCCTTACGCAAAAAGGCTTTATCTGGCCAGTCCTTGGCGGATGGCTGTTAAGTGTGTGGAGTATCCCGACAATCAGGCTCTTGCATCACTTATCTATGTATCTTATATTTGTCTTTATCGGCATGCATCTGTATATTGCATGGTGGCTTGATTCAACGGAAAAAAACGGAGTCATGGGCTCAATATTCAGCGGATATAAATTCGTAGCGGGAAAGGAATGAGGTGAGGGTAAAAAAGGCATACTCAAATTTAGATGATAAGATTGCTGTATTAGGCCTCGGCAATATCCTCTTACAGGATGAGGGCGTCGGGGTTCATGCCACTGAAGCGCTGAGAAAAAGGTATAATTTTCCCCAGAATGTTCAGCTTATTGACGGCGGGACCATGGGACTTGACCTTGTTGGCTTTATAGAGGGAAAGGATAAAATTCTGATTATAGATGCGGTGAATATAAAAAAAGCGCCAGGGACAATTGTAACTATTGAAGATGAGGACATCCCATCATTTATCAGCGCAAAGCTTTCCGTACATCAAATAGCCTTTCCTGATGTTATTTCTGCATTAAGACTTTTGGGAATAACGCCGGCAAAAATGACCCTTGTAGGCATTCAGCCCGATAATATAGGCATTGGCCTCGATATGTCAGATGTTTTAAAAAAGAATTTTAAGAGGCTCATTAATACAGTGATGGAAAGGTTAAATGAGTGGGGAGTAGAACTGAAATGCAAAAAATCTAAGGTTGAGGCTAAGGTTTAGGTTAAGGTTTTTAAGCTTGAAGCTTTAACCTTGACCTTAACCTGCTTTTTAACACAATTTTATGTGCCTCGCAGTTCCATCTAAAATAGTAGAGATAAAAGATACCATCGCTACCATTGATGTCCATGGTGTGCGTCGTGATGTCAGTATCCTCCTTTTGCCAGAAGATGTAAATGTTGGAGATTATGTGCTTGTGCATGCAGGTTTTGCTATTCAGAAAATTGATAAAGAAGCTGGAGACGATGCTATGAGGTTAATAAATGAGCTTATAGAGATGGATGAGTTGAAGGAGTAAACATGCACGAGCTTGCCATTGCAGAAAGTATTATCGGTATATTGAAAGAGCAGACTTCCTCCGCCTTAGGCGGATCAGGCGGAGGAAGGGTAAATTCTGTTAAGCTCAGAATAGGGGAGATGGCTGGGGTTGTGCCTTCCGCTCTGGAATTTTCCTTTCAGATAGCGAGCAAAGGCACTATGGCAGAAGGGGCAGCGCTTTATATTGAAAATGTGCCTATAACTGCAAAGTGTGATGACTGCTCAAAGGTGTTTCAGATAAAGGGTTACTGTTTTGAATGTGCCTCTTGTGGCGGAGGTAATTTTAAGCTCATAACAGGAAGAGAGTTGTTGATAGAAGAGATTGATGTAGAGTAAGATGATTACACAGATTAAAAACTCTTCTATTGTATAAATCTGTGTAATCTGCTTTTTTAAATCTGTGCAATCACTTTCGGGAGAAACAATGAAGGTCAAACTGGTCAAAAACATCCTTGAGGCAAATGACAGGATTGCTGAAGAGAATAAAAAGATATTCGATGAAAACGGCATCTTTGTTATCAATGTGATGAGCGCTCCGGGCGCCGGAAAGACAACGCTCCTTGAAAAGACCATCCATGCGATTAAAGATAAAATTGCAATAGGTGTGATTGAAGGGGATATAGCAACAACAAGGGATGCGGAGAGGATAGAGGCAACCGGCGCCCCGGTTGTGCAGATAAATACAGACGGCGCCTGTCATCTTGACGGCAACATGATAAGGGGTGTGATGGATGACCTGCCGCTTTCTCAACTTGACATTTTGATTATAGAGAATGTTGGCAATCTCGTCTGTCCGGCAGAGTTTAAGGTTGGTGAGAATGCGAAGGTAATGCTTTTAAGTGTTACAGAGGGCGATGACAAGCCCCTTAAATATCCCCTCATGTTCAGCGAGGCATCAGTTCTCCTGATAAGCAAAATTGACTTACTTCCTCATACAGATTTTAATATCGCAAAGGTTAAAAAGGAATCCCTCAGCCTCAATCCAAGGCTTGATATCATAGAATTGTCTGCAAAGACCGGTCATGGTATGGAAGAGTGGTATGGGTGGCTTCAAGAAAGAGTAATAATGCCTGCCTTACAAGATTAGATGTCTACTGTTTTTGTCGTATTTTATATACACTGCCGGAATAATCCACCACAAATACTTCATAATCTTCATCTACACCAAACGAACTGATGGCAAACTTCGTATCCAAGAGCAATTTGTTTTCTATAACCCTGGGACTGGTATGATGCAATGCCCACATCCTGCGACTTCCCCAATCACCATAAATATACGAACCGCACAAGGCAGGAATATCAGTGCCACGATAAACATAGCCGCCTATCACTGAAATGCCTTCATCCCTTCCGTAATCTGCAATCGGAAGTGTAAGACCTGTCATGTCACACTTTGGATTTACACCCGGTGTGCAGATAGAGCCTTCCATAATATTCCATCCGTAATTCTTGCCTCGTTCAACAATATCTATCTCTTCCCTGTCGCCCTGTCCGACATCGCCTGCATACAATACTCCTGTTAAGGGGTCGAAACTAAATCGCCACGGATTGCGTAGACCATATGCCCATATCTCAGGTCTGGCATCCGCTCGTGTTGTGAAGGGGTTGTCATCAGGTATGCCGTATTCCAAGCCAGCGCCCTTTTTATCTACATCAATCCGCAGCATGGCGCCTAAAAGTGTTGAAAGGTTTTGACCATGGCTGTGTGGATCATTAGCGCTGCCGCCATCGCCCATGCCAATATAAAGATAGCCGTCCGGGCCAAATGCAATCTGGCCTCCATTATGATTGGTAAAGGGCTGCCCTACAGTTAAAATGACTCTCTCGCTCTTTTTGTCTGCAATGTCAGGGTTTTTGCTTATCTGAAATTCTGATACAACAGTATGGAGGCCACCCTTGGGAGAGGTATAATTTACAAAAAACCTTCCATTTTCTGCAAATTCCGGATGGAAGGCTATGCTTAAAAGGCCCATCTCACCGCCTGATTTAACCTTTTTCTTTATATCAAAAAAAGGAACAGGGAGCAGTTTTCCATCTTTTAAAATTCGCACCACGCCTGCCTGCTCCACAATAAATAACCTTTTGCTGCCATCGCCTGCGTTGGTTATATGTACAGGGTCTTTAAGCTCTTTTACAGCAATTTCTAATTTGATGATGGGTAAAGGTAAAATCTCTTTTACACCACATAGTTTTGTGGTTGCTGTATTTTGTGGCTCAGCGCTTAGACCTTGTTGAGATATAAGGACAATAAATAGAGCAAATAATAGAAGACGCATATATATATTATAACCCCCGTTTAAATATAGTGGTTGCGATTGTTATAGTGATAATAGCAAAGACAGCAAGAAAAACAATATCTCCTTGTACAGCCATTAGACCCGCATTCTTAAAGAGTATAGACCGTAGGGCATGGACTGAATAGGTTTCTGGATTTATGCTTGCAAATGTTTTTAGCCATGCAGGGAAACTTTCTATGGGATATATTGCACCGCTTGGGAAAAAGAATATGACATTCAAAAATCCTCCCAAAACCCCGACTATCCTTGGGTGATTTGCCCTGCCAAGAATAATAAACATCATGCCGAGCAGACCAAGGGTAGAGAGCATTATAATACAAGTAACCAAAATTAAGCTGTAGATGTTCAAGATTTGCCACAGATATATGCCTGCAATAAGGGAGCTGAAAAAGAGGACCAGCATGGCGATGATGGTTGTAATCAAAAGCCCGCTTATAATAAGGCCCATGACAATATCCAGTTTTGTTAGCGGAGTTAAAAAATGGCTTTCCTCAATTCCCAGAAACTTATCCATCACGATATTGAATACGCCCGTTGTCATGGCGCCGAGGAATATGGCCATAATCACCACTCCAGGTATCAGGGTCTGGTCATAATCCACCTTTTTATAGAGCTCTACTTCACGGAGTTTTGTTTTTGTCTGCTCTTCGCGCACAGAGATAAATTCATTTTTAAGCTCAGCCAATGCCCCTGATATTGCAAAACGGATTGAATTGGCAGATATAGACTCTGCATTATCCAGAAAAAGCCCAAGCTCCCCGCCTTTGCCGTGTATCACATCCCTGCTGAAATCCGGCGGAATGATAAGCGCGCCCTTTAACAGTCCTTGTTTTAAATTTTCCAGCGCTATTCCCTGGTCTGACAGGTGATACATCTTGATTGTTTTTGGCCCTGCCTCAAGCGCATGCAGCAATTCAACTACCCTATGGCTATAAGGCCCGTTGTCCATATCAACAACGGCAATAGAGAGATTTTTCAATTCGCCCTGAAATGAATTGCCCAGGATTATCAGATAAAGTATGGGCATGACAATGCTCATAGCGATTACTATAGGGTTTCTTAAAAATCGCCTTAAATCTCTTTCAAGCACTGCAAAAAAACGAGTCATGTCGTTTCACTCCATTTTGGATTTCGGATTTCGGATTTGGGATTTAAAATCTGCAATCCAAAATCGCAAATCCGAAATCATCCTTTCATCTTCCCCACTTGCTCGGCACGCCTGCGCCTATGAAGAAGCTCACCTTTTTTGCCTCTTCTTCCCTGATAGGTCTGCCGGTAAAGTGAATAAACACATCTTCAAGGGTCTGTTGTTTTAAGATGACGGATGTAACCTTTGCGCCAAGCCTTTCCACTGCTGCCATCAATTGAGGGATTGCCTGAGCGCCGTTATCTACGGATACCCGCAATATGCCGTCAGTTGTAACTGCTGTGTGCACAGAGGGAATAGTCTTTACTTCTTCTACTGCCTTATCTGCATCAACGCCGCTGAAGGCAAGCTCCACCACATCCTTTTGAGGTATCTGTTTTTTAAGCCCTGACACAGTATCCATAGCCGCTATCTTGCCGTAATCTATTATAGCGACCCTGTTGCACAGCATTTCTGCTTCATCCATGTAATGCGTTGTTAAAAGTATGGTGAGCCTGTCTTCTTTGCGGAATCTCTGCAAAAGCTCCCAAACAACATGCCTGCTCTGGGGGTCAAGGCCGATGGTAGGCTCGTCAAGTATAAGTAAAGATGGTTTATGTATAAGCCCCCTTGCAATCTCAAGCCTCCTCCTCATCCCGCCTGAATATGTCGCAACCAGCTCCTTTGCCCTTTCCTTGAGGCCGACCATTCCAAGGAGATAATCTATCCGTTCCTTACGCTCCTTTTTCGGCATATCATAAAACCTGCCGTATATGTCCATATTCTCATAACCTGTCAGATCCATGTCACTGGTCATTGCCTGAGGCACAACGCCTATGGCCTTTCTAACATTATTTTGCTCTTTTACTACATCAAAGCCCATTACCCTTGCATTGCCGCTCGTGGGTTTAATAAGAGTGGAGAGTATCCTTATAAGCGTAGTCTTGCCGGCGCCATTAGGACCGAGCAGGCCAAAGGTTTCTCCCTCTTCAATAGCAAATGAAACATCATTAAGCGCAGCAAGACTGCCGTATTTTTTGATGAGGTTGGAGATTTGTACTGAGATTGGCATAAAGTTCTTTACAAACGTAATCCCCTGATAAAAACCTTCACGGGCAGGCTCTAGCTCAAATCTTGCGTTTGTTGCAAAAATAAAAAGCAAAAAGCTTCTTTAATCAAGCGTATCAAAAAAGGTCGGGAAAATCATTAGGGAAATGAGAGCATGGAAAACAATATGATAAATACGCTGTTTGAGAATGTTAAATAATCAAAATGCCTCGATGCCAGTAATTTGTTGATTTTCCAGAGGTTCATTGATATATTTGTCAAATACCTAATGCCGAGAATGTTAAAAAACTAACAAGGTGATTTTATGATTACGGAAGTTCTAAACAAATTAAAATACCTGACGGACAAAGAGAAGACGGCTGTTCAGGGGTTTGAAACCTCAGTCAGGGATATGCTGTCTCATAATCTTATTCTGTTGGAAGCCTTTGGCTCAAAAGTACGAGGAGATTATAAACCTGAATCAGATATAGATGTTTTTGTGCTGGTTAAGAAGTTTTCCACGGATGTTATGGAAAAGATAGCGGCAATATCATCAGAAATAAGTATAGCGCAAGGGATTTTGATATCCGCTGTGGTTTTGAGCGAAAGCGAATATAACAACAACCGCGATGCAAATACTCTCTTTGTTCAGGAGATAGACAAGGACGGAATTATCCTCTATGCAGCATAGCAACGGATTGGCTCAACATCGTCTTGAAAGGGCAAAAGAGCATTTCCAGTCTGCAAAGGAATTGTTTGCAAATAACCACTTTCTGGATTCCGTCAGCCGTTCCTATTACGCTGTATTTACCGCTGCCCGTGCTGTTCTTGCAACTGTGGATAAGGACAGCGCGAAACATTCCGGCGTTATATCCCTTTTTGACCAGCATTTTGTCAAGACCGGCAAGATAAGCAGCGATGCAAGCAAAATTATCCATGAGGCCAAGGAGTATAGGGAAAAGGCGGATTATGCCGACTATCCAGAGATAACCAAAGAAATCGCAGGCAGTGAACTGGTCAAGACAGAGAGGTTTATACAAGAGGTTGAAAGATATATTGAGAAGTTGGATATCGCAGGGCATAAAAAGGGAGATGTGTAGGAGGAGCGGTAGCTGTTAAATATCTCTTAATCAAAAATAGTAAAGATTATAAAGAATTAGATTCCTTTGTTACCCTTTTAGCGAAAAAATTGACAATTCTGATAAATCTTAATATAAATTGAAAACAGAGGCAAAAGCGGTAATAATTTACATACCTTAGTAAATTCCAGTTTCAAACAAAACAAGAATCAATGAGCGGAAAATCAAAAGATAAAATTCAAGAAATAATCGAAGCCAGCGGAAATAACTTTCATGCCGACGTGATTAAATTTCTGAGAGAAAAAGGGTGGACTGTTTTGATCAGTCCTCAGAAATAAACAGAAATAAAGGTGTCTGATTTATTTACCCGCTGATTTTAGACTTTCACCTGCAGTATATCTTCGCCTTCACCGTCATCCCAGTTTTCAGCAATCCGTTGGAATCTTTTATGCCTATCTTTACCCTGAATGTCCGTATATCAGACCTTCCTCTGGTTACATCCCTCTGGGTGGCGAATTCGCCTTCTCTGCCGATTTCAATTACCTCGCCCGCAAATTCTCTATTCGGCAAGGCCGATGCTGTTATCACTGCCATGTTGCCGAGCCTTATCTCGCCTATGATTGTTTCTTCAATATCAACCCTTGCCCAGATGTTTTTAAAATCATGGATAGTGTAGATGGAGGCGCCGGCATTTACAATCTCTCCTGTCTCAAATGCCTTGTATACAACAACGCCGTCTATGGGCGAGATTATTTCTGTATCCTTAAGCTGTGTCTCCAATACATTCAGCCCTGCCTGCGATTCCTGCATCTTTGCCTTTGCAGAAGATACCTGTGCTTCGGCTGCCTTTATATTGGATATAGAAGTTTTCAATTTTGCATCAGCCGCCCTTTTGTGCGCCATTGCAGAGTCAAGCTGGGCAGAGTTGGCATAGTAGTTTGTCTTTGCCGCATCCATTTCCCTTTCGGATATCAAGCCATCCTTGAAAAGCCCGCTTACTCTCTGAAGGGTTTTTTTAGCATCTTCCACCAAGACATTCATTCGCGCAACCTCTGCCTCTGCTGCCTGAACCTCTGCCCTAACAGCATCTACCTCAAGCTTTGTGTTTTCTAAATTAGCCTCGCTTATCTTAAGAGAGGCCTGTGCCGCATTCAACGCCTTTCTTCCCTGCAGAACCCTTGCCTTTAATTCTTCATTATCCAATCTTACAGCAAGGGCGCCGGCCGTTATAGAATCTCCTTCTTTACAGCAGAGCCAATCTGTCCTGCCTGGAATCTTTGAGCTCAGCCCTACCTCAGTGGCCTCTATAAGCCCTGTGGTTTCAATACAGTCAGAAGGTTTTTCCGGTTTTTTAAGTTTAAGATAAACAAACAACCCGGCGATAATGATTATAAGAATGGGAATAATCAATGCAATCTTTTTCACCTAAGCACCTCGGATAAATAATTATTAGGAAGAAAACAAGAAGCTATTTGGAAGGCTTTTCTTCTACCTTTGAATAAAAATAGTAGCTGATAACCAGTATCAATACAATAATGGCATGGATTCCTAATTGCAATACGCCTCCCTGCCATTCTGCTTCTCCCATAGCCAGTTTCATCTGCACAAGCAGTATTCCCCGTATGCTGGCGATGACTCCTATAAAAAAAAACGGATTAAGCGAAAATACATGGCGGGTCAACTGCCGCAGCACCTGCCTGAAAAGCTCCATGATAATGAGGACAAACATTAAATCGCTGATGATGTGAGAGATTGAGTGCTTTGTATAATAGATAAAATCGGTAACAGCTTCTACTGCTAAGAGTATAGCAACGCCAATAATGCCAATAGCAACCATGATAAGAATAATGTCATCAAGATAAACGAGCCAGTGGTTGATGCGGCTAATAAAATAACTTTCCTTTGCGGATTCAGGTTGTTTTATTTTTTCCATACATCCTCCTGTTGTCTGTTGGTGAGTATTTTTTGCCTTTGCTGTTTTAAATTAACAGGCTGTTGAAAAAGGCATCAACAGCCTTGATTACACAGATTAGGAAAAACGATTACACAGATATTTCAATGGGTTTTAATCTGTGAAATCTAATCTTTTATCCGTGTAATCGGAGTTT
>Ga0209342_10001294_pt1 | contig 28171 bp, 34 predicted proteins | sample RifCSP16_2_FD_184023 | JGI IMG/M metagenome (GOLD analysis project Ga0209342, IMG submission 184023) | Soil microbial communities from Rifle, Colorado - Rifle CSP2_sed 16_2 (SPAdes) (version 2) | ecosystem: Environmental > Terrestrial > Deep subsurface > Rock core/Sediment | place: Rifle...
TTATTGCGGCGGCACGAATCTACCTGAACATGCCGAGGAGATCTGAAACGGCACCGGCACCGCATCGAAGCCTCGATGCCGCCGCAATAATCGAAAACTCATAAGATTTTCGTTATTGACCCGGCATGTCCGTGCCGTAACCGATGCCATAGGGGCCACAACCGGATTGCCTCTATTATGCGAGATTCAGTAACAGCGGTGTTCGGGACTCACAGGAGTGGTGTCCAAGGTAATAGGCATCTCCGCATCTCCGGCTTGCGATATTCCCTGAACTTTCGTCCGACGGTCACGCTCTTCCCGAAATCCGGGGGCAGGCCGGTATTGATACCGGTCACCTCGAGATAATTCACGAGTTGCGTTTCATGTTCCGACATTTGCGATGATCCGCTCAGTAAGCTCTTTTATCTTCCAAGTTTCACATGACAACCCCGGGTTGTTTTAATCCTGTAAATCCTGAAAAATCCTGTTAATCCTGTCTATTCTTTGCTTCTCTTCTCCACCGCCGCCAGCTCCCGCTCGTGGCGGTCGAGCTCGGCGTCCATCTGCTCCTCGGTCGGGGTCTGTGCCTCGCCCGCCCGCTCCCTGGGCGTTATGCGGCGCGCAACGAAAAGCCCGAGCTCAAAGAGCAGAATCATGGGCACGGCGAGCAGCACCTGCGAGAACACGTCGGGGGGCGTGAGCACCGCGGCGACAATGAACGCCCACAGCACCACATAGGAGCGCTTCGCGGCGAGCGATTCGGCCCGCACCACGCCCATGCGCACCAGGATCACCACGGCCACCGGCACCTCGAAGGCGATTCCGAAGGCGAAGAACATCGAGAGCACGAAGTCGAGATAAGACCTGATGTCCGTCATCATCGCCACGCCCTGCGGCGCGGCCTTGGCGAAGAACCCGAAGGCCACGGGGAAAACGACGAAATACGCAAACGCCATGCCGGCGTAAAACAGCGCGATGCTTGAAAAAAGCAACGGCAGCGCCAGGCGCTTCTCGTGCTTGTAGAGTCCCGGCGCGACGAAGGCCCAGACCTGATACAAAATAAAAGGCACGGCGATCACCACGGCGAGGCCGAGCGTGAGCCGGATGGGCGTGAGAAACGGCGAGGCGACGTCGGTCGCGATCATGCTCGCCCCCGCGGGCAGCACGTCCATCAGGGGCTTCGCAAGCAGCGTGTAGACCTCGGCCGAGAACGGCACGAGCGCGAGAAACACGAGCCCCACCGACGCCAGCGCGTACAGCAGCCGGTTGCGCAGCTCGATCAGGTGGGAGATGAAGCTGCTCTCAGCGCCGCTTCCGGCTTCGGGTTCGGCCATGGCTTTTTCCGGATGCGGGTTTTTTCTCCCGCTTCACGCGCGCGGGCGGTCTCGTCCGTTTGCGGGGCGCCGTAACCGCGGACGGGGGCGGCTCGGGAGCCGGCGGCGCGGGCGTCGGGGTTGGGGATGCCGATGGCTGTGGATTTGCAACGGTCGCGCGGGCCTCGGGGATCGCCGTGAATTCCTGGATGAGCTTTCCGGAGGTCTCCTGCATCAGGCGCCGCGTATCGTCGAGATCGTCCTTGAGCTTGCGCAGCTCCTTCAACTCCTCATCGTGCATCTCGCGGTCGAAGTCCTGCTTCACGTCGGCGACGAAGCGCCGGATCCGCGCCAGCCAGCGGCCGGCGGCGCGCGCCACCTCCGGCAGCCGCTTCGGCCCGAGAACGATCAGCGCCACGACCGCGATCAGCAGCAGCTCGGAAAGCCCGACGTCGAACATGGATGCGCCCGCGACCGGTGGGCATCAGGCCTTTTTCTTTTCCCTGGCGGTCACTTCCGCGTCGATGACCCGGCCGGATTGGGACAGCGGCTTGGTCTCCTCGCCGGCGGCCTGCTCCTGCTTGGCCTTTTCGTCGTCTTCCTTCATCGACTGCTTGAAGCTGCGGATCGCGCCACCCAGGTCGGATCCGATGTTGCGCAGCTTCTTCGTGCCGAAGATCAACACCACGACGGCCAGCACGACCAGCCAATGCCAAATGCTGAATGAACCCATGTTACTCTCCAGTCTGCGCCAAAAAATCCGGCCGGTTACGCGTCGGCTATAAAGGGGGCTTAGGTCCGGCCTCCGCGCGCGGCCTTCTCCTCGAGCCCGGAGACGCCAAAGCGCCGCTCGAGCTCAACGAGAATATCATCCGGCTTAAGCCCCTGCTGCGCAAGCAGCACCAGGGTGTGGAACCAGAGATCGGCTGTTTCATGCACGATTTTGGCCCTATCGCCGGACTTGGCCGCGAGCACGGTCTCGGTCGCTTCCTCGCCGATCTTCTTCAAAATCGCATCGAGACCTTTAGCATACAGCCCGGCGACGTAGGACGAATCGGCTGCGGCCCCTTTCCGGGACTCGAGTACGGCGGCCAGTTTGTTGAGGACGTCTGTCATATCTTTGAAGGGTGGGTTAGCGCCGCTTCTCAGGTGCGTAACCCACCGAAATAATATTTGGTGGGTTACGGCAAAAATCGCCTAACCCACCCTACATTCCCTACATTATTTCTTTCCGTAAATTTCGTCTTCGCTCTTGATGACCGGCTCGACGCTCACCCACCGATCGTCCCGGAGCCGCTGATAGAAACAGCGTTCGCGTCCGGTGTGGCAGGCAATGCCGCCCTGCTGCTCCACCAGCAACAGCAGCGCGTCGTTGTCGCAATCGAGGCGGATCTCCTGCACGACCTGCACGTGACCCGACTCCTCGCCCTTGCGCCAGAGTTTCTTGCGTGAACGCGACCAGTACACCGCCCGGCCCTCTTTCGCCGTCGCCGCCAGGGCCTCGCGGTTCATCCAGGCGAGCGTGAGCACCTTGCCGGTAGCGGCCTCCTGCGCGATGACGGGGGCGAGGCCTTCGGCATTCCACTTTACCGCATCCAGCCAAGAATCGGTCATTATGATCACTTGTCGCAAAGACGCGAAGGCGCAAAGAACAACGAAGAAAATATATAAGCGATCTTAGCGCCTTTGCGTCTTTGCGGCAAAAACTCTTATAACCTTACTTCAATCCCCGCCGCGGCCATGCGCCGCTTGGCCTCACCGACGGTGTACTCGCCGAAGTGAAAGATGCTCGCCGCGAGCACCGCGTCGGCATGCCCGATCAGGATGCCGTCCACGAGATGATCCAGGTTGCCTACGCCGCCGGAGGCGATCACCGGGATGCTCACGGCATCGCACACGGCGCGCGTGAGCTTGAGATCGAAACCGTCCTTCGTGCCGTCGCGATCCATGGAGGTCAGAAGAATCTCGCCCGCGCCGTATTCGGCCATCTTTCCGGCCCAGGCGACGGCGTCGAGACCCGTCGTCCTGCGGCCGCCGTGGGTGAAGACCTCCCAGCGGTCCGCCCCGACCTGCTTGGCGTCGATCGCCACCACGATGCACTGTGCGCCGAAATGATCGGCGGCCTCCCGCACGAACTCGGGACGGGCCACGGCCGCGGTGTTGATCGCGACCTTGTCGGCGCCGGCGTTAAGCATGCGGCGCACGTCCTCGATCCGGCGGATGCCCCCGCCCACGGTGAGCGGGATGAACACCTGGGAGGCGACGTCCTCGACCACGTGCACCAGGGTCTCGCGGTTGTCGGAGCTGGCGGTGATATCAAGGAAGGTGATTTCGTCTGCGCCCTGCTCGTCATAGCGGCGCGCGATCTCGACCGGATCGCCCGCATCGCGGATGGCGACGAACTTGACGCCCTTCACCACGCGGCCGTTGTCGACGTCGAGGCAGGGAATGATGCGCTTGGCTAGGCCCATTTTATATGATCACTTGCCGCAGAGACGCAGAGGACGCAGAGAGAAGCTGGGATCAAAAAACCTCTGCGTCCTCTGCGTCTCTGCGGCGAAAGATATTACTTGCTCAATTCATCCGCGAGCTTCTGCGCCGCGGCGAAGTCGAGCGTGCCTTCGTAAATCGCGCGTCCGGTGATCGCGCCCGTGACGCCGGAGTCCGTGACCTCGCACAGGCGGCGGATGTCATCGAGATCGGTGATGCCGCCCGAGGCGATGACCGGGATGGAGATCGCGTTCGCGAGCCGCACCGTGGCCTCGATGTTGACACCGGTCATCATGCCGTCGCGCCCGATGTCGGTGTAGATGATGGCCTCAACGCCCATGTCCTGGAACTTCTTCGCCAGGTCGATCACCTCGTGCCCCGAGAGCTTGGACCAGCCGTCAATCGCGACCTTGCCGTCCTTGGCGTCGAGCCCGACGAGGATGTGACCGGGGAACTCGGCGCAGACATCGCTCACGAAGTGCGGCGCGTTCACCGCCTTGGTGCCGAGAATGACATAGCGCACGCCGGCATCGAGATAGGCCTGGATCGTGTCCTCGTCGCGGATGCCGCCGCCGACCTGCACCGGCAGCTCGGGGAAAGCGGAGACGACGGCCTCGATCGCCTCGGCGTTAACCGGCCGGCCCGCAACCGCGCCGTTCAGGTCCACGACATGCAGCCGCCGCGCGCCGGCCTTCACCCAGCGCTCCGCGGTCGCCACCGGGTCATCGGAGAACACCGTGGCCTCATTCATCTTGCCCTGACGCAGACGCACGCACTTGCCGTCCTTGAGGTCGATCGCGGGGATAATGAGCAGAGACATAAAAATAAAAATGGACAGGATTAACAGGATTTTTCAGGATTCACAGGATTAAACCGTTACGTGATAGAACTGAAAAATGATTTAATTTTTGCCCTAATCCTGTTAATCCTGAAAAATCCTGTTAATCCTGTCTATTGCCTTTGTTCAGGCGCCGCCGTCCCAGGCGACGAAGTTCTCCAGCAGCTTCAGTCCCGCCGCCTGGCTTTTCTCGGGGTGGAACTGCACGGCGAAAATGTTCTCATGCGCCGCGGCCGAGGTAAACCGCAGGGCGTACTCGGTCGTGCCGGCGACCTCCTCGGGACGGTCGGCCTCGGCATAGTAGCTGTGCACGAAGTAGAAGCGGCTGTCCTGCGGGATGCCCTTCCACAGCGGATGCGCCCGCTCCTGGTGCACCTGGTTCCAGCCCATGTGCGGGACCTTGAGCGCCTGGCCCGTGGCCGCATCCTTCATGCGCTCGCGCGGGAAGAGCTTCACGCGCCCGGGCAGAATGCCGAGACAGGCCGTGCCGCCGCCCTCCTCGCTCCGCTCATAGAGCGCCTGGAGCCCGAGGCAGATACCGAGGAAGGGCTTGCTGCGCATCGCATCGAGCAGTGCCTCGCGCAGGCCCCGTACGCCAAGCGCCGCGACGCAACCGCCGATCGCCCCCTGGCCGGGAAACACCACCCGGTCGGCGCGGCGGACGGCGTCCGCCTCGGTCACAATCTGCACGGTCGCCTTCGGCGCCACGTGCTCGATGGCCTTGCACACCGAGCGCAGATTGCCCATTCCGTAATCCAGCACCGCAACGGTGTTCATGTGGGCTTCTAAGATCGTTTGCCGCAGAGACGCAGAGGACGCAGAGAACAACGGATGAAGGGTTACCGGTTACGCGCTGTTCGTCCCGAGAATCTTTTCCTGTCTCTGCGCTCTCTGCGTCTCTGTGGCAAAAACTCTTACAAGCTTCCTTTCGTTGACGGCACGACATTACCCAGGCGCGCGTCGGCCTCGAGCGCCATACGCAGCGCCCGGCCGAAGGCCTTGAACACGGTCTCGACGATGTGGTGCGCGTTGCGTCCGCGCAGACAGTCGACGTGCAGCGTCGCCAGGGCGTGATTGGTGAAGCCCTGGAAAAACTCCTGCACCAGATCGACATCGAAGTCGTTGACGCGGGCGCGGGGAAAATCCACGTGGTATTCCAGGCCGGGACGGCCGGAGAGGTCCACGACCACGCGCGCGAGCGCCTCATCGAGCGGCACATAGGCGTGCCCGTAGCGGCGGATGCCTTTCTTGTCGCCCGCGGCCTTGTTGAACGCCTGCCCGAGCGTGATGCCGATGTCCTCCACCGTGTGGTGCGCGTCGATGTGCAGATCGCCCGTAGCCTGGATCTTGAGATCGATGAGGCCGTGGCGCGCCACCTGCTCGAGCATGTGCTCGAGAAACGGCAGACCCGTTTCGAGCGTGCAGCGGCCGTCGCCATCGAGGTTCACCTCGACGGCGATGCGGGTTTCCTTGGTGGCGCGCTCGACCCGCGCGCGGCGCTCAGCCATGGGGTGTTTGTCCGATCATGAACCGAAATAGTAGCGGAATCACAACGCCTTTTCGAGGGCCGCGAGGAAGGCGGCGTTCTCAGGGTCGGTGCCGACGGTGACGCGCAGACAGCCTTGAAGCGCCCCGCCCGCGGGGTCCAGGTTCTTCACCAGCACGTGACGGTGGCGCAGGCCGTGATGGACCTCGGAGGCCGAGCGCCCTTCCACGCGAAACAGAATGAAGTTCGCGCGGCTCGGCCAGGCGCGCACGCCGGGCAGGGCGCAAAGCGCCCGGTACAACGCCTCGCGGTCCTTGCGGATTTGGGCCGCCTGCGCCTCGAGCACCTCGGCGTGGGCGAGCGCGAACTCCACACTCGCCTGAGTGAGGCTGTTGATGTTGTACGGCAGCCGCAGCTTGTCGAGCTCATGCACCCAGGCGTGGGCGCCGGCGAGCACCCCGAGGCGCAGCCCGGCAAGGCCCTGCTTGGACAGGGTGCGCAGCACCAGCAGGTTGTCGTAGCGCCCGAGCCGGTCCATGAACGATTCGCCCGCGAAGGCGTGGTAGGCCTCGTCCACGACCACCAGCCCCTCGCTTTCGCGGATGAGCGCCTCGATCTCCTCGGCGGCGAAGAGGTTTCCCGTCGGGTTGTTGGGATAGGCAAGGAATATCGCCGCCGGCCGGTGCTCCGCCACGGCGCGGCGCAGCGCCGCCAGATCGAGCGCGAAGTCTTCTTTCAGCGGCACGCCGACGAACGTCATGCCGACGAAGGTCGCAGTCATCTCGTACATGACGAAGGTCGGGGTGGGGGCAAGCACCACGGCACCGGGCCGCGCCAGCGCGAGCAGGATAATCTGGATCAGCTCGTCCGAGCCGTTGCCGAGCAGAAGCTCCATGCCCGCCGGCGGCTTGAGCGCGGCACGCAGCTTTTCTTTGAGCGCATGCGCCACGGGGTCGGGGTAGCGGTTGATCTCGACCTTGCGCAGCACCTCGAGCCAGGCCGTTTTCAGCTCCTCCGGCCAGGCGTAGGGGTTCTCCATGGCGTCGAGCTTGATGAGCCCGTGCGCCTCGGGGACGTGGTAGGCCTTGAGCGCCCGGATTTCGGGGCGGATCAGGCGCTCGATGAAAGATTTTTCTTTCATATGATTATTTGCCGCAGAGACGCAGAGATCGCAGAGAACACCTGTATCTGGTCTTCTGCGCTCTGCGTCCTCTGCGTCTCTGCGGCAAAAACTATTACTTTTTGATTCGGTATTCCGCCGAGCGCGCGTGCGCGGTCAGACCCTCGCCGCGGGCGAGGGTCGCGGCCGTGCGCCCGAGCGCGGAGGCGCCTTCCGGCGAGCACTGGATGAGGCTCGTGCGCTTCTGGAAATCGTAGACGCCCAAGGGCGATGAGAAGCGCGCGGTGCCGGAGGTGGGCAACACGTGGTTGGGGCCGGCGCAGTAGTCGCCGAGCGCCTCGGCGGTGTGGCGCCCGAGGAAGATCGCGCCCGCATGCCGCACGCGCGCGGCGACCACGGCGGCGTCATCGAGCGAGAGCTCCAGGTGCTCGGGGGCGATGCGGTTGACGAGCGCCAGCGCTTCGTCGAGATCGCGCGCGGTGATGAGCGCCCCGCGGGCTTCGAGTGAAGCCTTGATGATGTCGCGCCGCGGCATGTCGGCCAGGAGCTGCTCCATCGCCGCGCGCACCTTCTGCGTGAAGGCTTCGTCGAGACTGATGAGAATGGACTGGGCGTCCTCGTCGTGCTCGGCCTGGGAGAAGAGGTCCATCGCCACCCACTCGGGGTCGGTCGCGCCGTCGCACAGCACCACGATCTCCGAGGGCCCCGCGATCATGTCGATGTCCACGGCGCCGAACACCAGGCGCTTCGCGGTCGCGACATAGACGTTGCCAGGGCCCACGATCTTGTCCACCTTCGGGACCGTCTGCGTGCCATAGGCGAGCGCGGCCACAGCCTGCGCGCCGCCGATGGCGAACACGCGGTCGACGCCGGCAATCGCCGCCGCCGCGAGGACCAGCTCGTTCAATTCCCCGCCCGGCGCGGGCACGACCATGACGAGCTCGGGCACACCCGCGATCTTGGCCGGGATCGCGTTCATCAGCACCGACGACGGATACGCCGCCTTGCCGCCCGGGACGTAGAGCCCGACACGCTCGAGCGCCGTCACCTGCTGGCCGAGCCGCGTGCCGTCGGCTTCGGTGTAGCTCCAGGACTCGAGCTTCTGGCGCTCGTGGTAGGCACGGATGCGGCTCGCCGCCGTCTCGATCGCCGCGAGCCGGTCTTTCGGGACCGATGATTTCGCCTGCGCCAGGCGCGGGCGCGGGATCTCGAGCGCCGCCGCCGACGCGACTTCGTAGCGATCGAAGCGGCGCGTGTAGTCCATGAGCGCCGCGTCGCCGCGGGCACGCACCTCGGCGATGATCTCGCGCACGGCGCCCTCGATCTTCGGATCCGCCGCCTGCGTGCGGTCGAGCAGCCGCGCGAGCTCGGCCTCAAAGCCCGGTTCGGTCGTCTTCAGCGTGCGCAGGTTGATGGTCATTTACGCCTGATACACAGATGAAAAAAGCGAATAGACAGGATTAACAGGATTTCTCAGGATTTACAGGATTAAGTCGTAAAACTTTTTATGTTTTAATCTTGTTAATCCTGCGTAATCCTGTAAATCCTGTGAAATTTTTTTTGCTCCCTTATCCCACCGCCTGCGCCAAGCGGTCCACGAGCGCCTTGAGTCGCGCGTGCTTCATCTTCATCGAGGCCTTGTTGGCGACGAGCCAGGCGCTCACGTCGGCGATGTGCTCGACCTCGACCAGGCCGTTGGCCTTGAGCGTATTGCCGCTCGAGACCAGATCCACGATGCGGTCCGAGAGCCCCACGAGCGGCGCCAGCTCCATCGAGCCGTAAAGCTTGATGATGTCGGTCTGGATACCCTTGGCGGCGAAGTGCCGGCGCGTGAGGTTGACGTACTTGGTGGCGACCCGCACGCGCGTCCAGAGCTTCGGGTCGTCGCGCGCGGCGAGATTCGCGGGCTCGGCCACCATCAGGCGGCAGCGGGCGATTTTCAGATCCATGAGCTCATAGAGCCCGTCACCCTCGTACTCCATGAGCACGTCCTTGCCGGCAATGCCTAGGTCGGCCGCGCCGAACTGAACATAGGTCGGCACATCGGCAGCGCGGATGATGACGAGCCGCACATCCGGGAGATTTGTCGCGAGCACCAGCTTGCGGCTCGAGAGCGGGTCCTCCGCGGGCGTGATGCCCGCGCGCGCCAGCAGCGGCAGGCCCTCCTCGAGGATCCGCCCCTTGGACAGCGCGATGCTGAGCGCCTGCGTCATGTTCAGGCCGTCTGCCGCGCGGCGGGCGCGGCCGTGCCCGGCACGCGCCGAATGCATGCGCCGAGCTGCGCGAGTTTCTCCTCGATGCACTCGTAGCCGCGGTCGATGTGGTAAATGCGGTCGACCACGGTCTCGCCCTGCGCCACCAGGGCCGCGAGCGCCAGGCTCGCCGAGGCGCGCAGATCGGTGGCCATCACGGGCGCGCCTTTGAGCCGGTCCACTCCGCGCACGATGGCGGTGTTGCCCTCCATCTCGATGTTCGCGCCCATGCGTTGCAGCTCGTAGACGTGCATGAAGCGGTTTTCGAAAATAGTCTCGGTCACGGTGCCGGTGCCTTCGGCGATCGCGTTGAGCGCCACGAACTGCGCCTGCATGTCCGTGGGGAAACCGGGATAGGGCGCGGTCCGGATGTTCACCGCCTGGAGCCGCCGACCGCGCATCGAAAGCCGCACCCAGTCTGGCCCGGTCTCGATCGTCGCGCCCGTCTCCGCAAGCTTTTCGAGCACCGCCTGCATGAGATCGGGCCGCACGCCTCTCAGCCGCACGTCGCCGCCGGTCATGGCCGCGGCGACGAGATAGGTTCCGGTCTCGATGCGATCCGGGATTACGACGTGGGTGGCGCCATGCAGGCGCTCCACGCCCTCGATGGTGATGACGTCCGTTCCGGCGCCATCGATCTTTGCGCCCATGGCGATCAGGCAGTCGGCCAGGTCCACCACCTCGGGCTCGCGCGCGGCGTTCTCGATCACGGTCACGCCATCCGCGAGCGTCGCCGCCATCATGATGTTCTCGGTACCGGTCACCGACACCATATCCATGAAGATGCGCGCACCCTTCAGCCGTTTGGCGCGCGCACGGATGTAACCGCCGTCGAGGTTGACCTCCGCGCCCATCGCGCGCAGCCCCTTGACGTGGAGATTGACCGGCCGCGAGCCGATGGCGCAGCCCCCGGGCAGCGACACCTCGGCCTCGCCGAAGCGCGCCACCAGGGGCCCCAGCACCAGGATCGAGGCGCGCATGGTCTTGACCAGTTCGTAGGGCGCGCGCGCCGAGTTGATCTGGGCGGCATGCGCCTCGATCACCATCTTGTCGCCCACCACGAGATGCACACCCATGCGGCCGAGCAACTCCATGGTGGTGGTGATGTCCTGCAGGTGCGGGACGTTGCTCACCATGAGCGGTTCGTCGGTGAGCAGCGAGGCCACTAGCACGGGCAACGCGGCGTTCTTGGCGCCGGAGATGCGGATCTCCCCCTTGAGCGGCTTGCCGCCTGTGACGATTAATTTATCCATATTACTTTTTGAAACCGCAGATGAACGCGGATGAACGCGGATAAGAAGAATGCGCCATCCGGTTTTGATCTGCGTTCATCTGCGGTTTCGCCAATCTTAATAAAAACAAAGGCCGCCAGAGGGCGGCCTTTGCGGATCGGGTCCCGGGCGGATTATTGCGCGATTGCCTCGGTCACCAGCTTCTGCAGCTCACCCTTCTGGTACAGCTCCGTCATAATATCACAGCCCCCGACGAGTTCGCCGTTGACGTAGAGCTGGGGGAAGGTCGGCCAGTTGGAGTGCTCCTTGAGGCCCTGGCGCAGCTCCGGGTCCGAGAGCACGTCGTACGAGTCGTACCGGGCGCCGCAGGCGCTCAGCAACTGCGCCGCCTTGGCCGAAAAGCCGCACTGCGGAAACTGGGGCGTGCCCTTCATGTAGAGCACGATGCGGCTTGCGCCGAGCTGCTGCCGGATTTTGTCCTGTGTGTTCATGCTGCCTGCCTCAGGGTAACTGCGTTGCGATAAGCGGACCGGGGAGCCCGACTATTCTTCTTCCGGGGTGAGGGTCTTGAGCGACAGCGCGTGGATCTCGCCCCCGACCTTGTCGCCCAGGGTCCGGTACACCATTTGATGCCGTTGCACCATGTTCTTGCCGGCGAACGCGCCGGAGACCACCAGCGCCTCAAAATGCCGGCCGTCGTCACCCGTAACGCGCACGCGCGCCCCGGGGAACCCCTGCTCGATCATACGTTCGATGTCGCGCGCCTGGACCATGGTCTGCAAAAGTTATCGGGGCGCCCCGCCCGATTTCAAGGGCCGCCCGGCTCGTCCGCCACCGGAGGATTCGCCACAAAGAATCTACAGGATTTTTGAATAGACAGGATTAACCGGATAAGAATCGGTCTTGAGTCTTGAGTCTTAATCCTGTTAATCCTGAGAAATCCTGTTAATCCTGTCCATTCGCCTTTTTCAAAGGGCGAAGGCCGCATCGAGCCCGCTCACGCGGATCATGTGGCGCAACTGCTCGGGAAGATCGGTGAAAGTCAGCTCCCGTCCCGCGGCCCGGGTGCGTTCGCGCCACTCGAGCAGCAGCGCCACGCCGGCGCTGTCCACGCGCGTGACGCTCTTGAGATTCACCGTGATCGCGCCCGCGCCGTTGATCCAGGAGCCGCTCTGCACGAAGAACCGCGGCACGGTCTCGAAGGTGAGCGCCCCGCTGAGCTCGACGGTGCCGTCCGGCCGCACGGCCATCCCGTTGTCGCTCATTTAGCGCCCTTCGATGCGGCGCCCGACAGCGGGGCGATGGGTTTGTCCACCTTGCCCGCCCGGTTGTCCTCCGCGAGACTCGCGATCAGCGCATCCAGACCCCTGTTGCGAATCCGCTCGGCGTAGGTGGAACGATAATTGGTCACGAGACTCACGCCGTCGATCTTCACGTCATACACCTTCCAGGCCGCGTCCTTGAGATAAAAGTTGTACTCGAGCGGAATGTTCGGCCCGCCCGCGGCCTGCTTCACTTCGGTCTTCACCACCGCGGTCTTGTCGTCGATCGGGCCCTTGTAGGGCAGATGGATGATCTCCTCCTTGTTGTACTTGAGGAGCGCGGTAGAGTAGGTGCGCACGAGCAGATCGCGGAACTCAACTACGAAGCGGGCGCGCTGATCCTCGTTCGCCTCGCGCCAGGACTGCGCCAGCACGAGCTTCGCCATGGCGCGGAAGTCGAAGTGCGGCAGCACCAGCTCGTCCACCATGGCGTAGAGCTTCTTGTGGTCCTTGGCGTAGGCGTCCTTGTTGGCCTTGATGCGCGCGATGATCTCATCGGTATTCTGGCGCACCAGAACATCGGGCGCGGTCTCGGAGCGCGCCGGACCGGGAACGAGCGCAATCAGCGCGAGCAGGATCGGAACCAGGCGTTTCATGGCAAGATCTCCCCGGGCAACGCCTACTTGCCCTTGTCGCCGCCGGCGGCCTGGTTGAACAGGAACTGGCCGATGAGCTTCTCGAGCACCAGCGCCGATTGGGTAAGCCGAATCGTTTCGCCGTCTTTCATATACACCTCGTCGGCGCCGGGCTCGAGGCCGACGTACTGCTCGCCGAGCAGCCCCGCGGTCAGGATCGTGGCGCTCGTGTCCGTGGGGATGGTCTTGTAGCGGCCGTCGATGTCCATGGTGACGACCGCCTGGTAGCGCACGCTGTCGAAGCTGACCTCCGACACGCGCCCGATGCGCACCCCGGCCATGGTGACCGCGGACTTGACCTTGAGGCCGCCGATGTTTTCGAAACGCGCCTTGATCCGGTAGCTGTTGAGCACGTCCGCGGTCGTCAGGTTGCCGACCTTGAACGCGAGCATGGCGAGCGCCAGCAGCCCGATCGCCACGAACAGGCCCACCCACAGTTCCAGCGTCTTGCGGTTCATTCTAGATTTCTCCCAGCATCAAGGCCGTCAGGATGAAGTCGAGCGCGAGCACCGAGAGCGAAGAATACACCACGGTGCGGTTGGTGGCGCGGGCCACGCCCTCCGAGGTCGGCACGGCGTCGTAGCCCTCGAACACCGCGATCCAGGTGCACACCACGCCGAACACCACGCTCTTGATCACGCCGTTCACGATATCGTCGTAGAAGTCCACGCTGCCCTGCATCTGCGACCAGAAGGCGCCGGCGTCCACCCCCAGGAGCCCCACGCCCACGAGGTGCCCGCCGAGCACGCCGATGGCGGAGAACAGCGCGGCGAGGAGCGGCATGGCGAGGATGCCGCCCAGGAAACGCGGCGCGATCACGCGCGTGATGGGATTCACCGCCATCATCTCCATGCCGGCGAGCTGCTCGGTCGCCTTCATCAGGCCGATCTCGGCGGTGAGCGCCGAGCCCGCGCGCCCGGCGAACAGCAGCGCCGTCACCACCGGCCCCAACTCGCGCACGAGCGACAGCGCCACCAGGAGCCCGAGCGTCTGCTCGGAGCCGAACTTGACCAGCGTGTTGTAGCCCTGAAGCCCCAGCACCATGCCGACGAACAGGCCCGAGACCAGGATAATGAGCAGCGTGAGCACGCCCACGGCGTAGACCTGCTGCATCACGAGAAAAAAGCGCCGGGCGAGCGGCCGCGTCGCGATCACGACCTCGTAGAGAAAAAACGTCGCGCGCCCGAGACGCTCGATGGCGGCGAGGAACGTGCGCCCGAGCCGGGCGATCGTCTCTAGCGCCCGTTCCATCGCATCAGGTCCTCGAGGTAGGGCGCGGCCGGATACTGGTACGGCACCGGCCCGTCCGGCAGCCCGTCCATGAACTGGCGCACGTGCTCCGATTTCGTCTTCTGCACCTCGGCCGGCGTGCCCTCGCCCATCACCCGGCCGTCGCCCATGAGATAGGCGTAGTCGGAGATCGAGCAGGTCTCGGCGACGTCGTGCGAGACCACGATCGAGGTGATGCCGAGCGACTGGTTGAGCTCGCGGATGAGCTTGCCGATGACGCCCTTGGAGATGGGGTCGAGCCCGGTGAACGGCTCGTCGTACATGATGATCAGGGGCTCGAATGCGATCGCGCGCGCCAGCGCCACGCGCCGCGCCATGCCGCCCGAGAGCTCCGAGGGCATGAGGTCGCGCGCGCCGCGCAGCCCCACCGTCTCGAGCTTCATCAGCACCACCTTGCGCAGGATCGGCTCGGGGAGCCGGGTGTGCTCGCGGATCGGGAACGCGACGTTCTCAAAGACCGTCAGGTCGGTGAAGAGCGCCCCGGTCTGGAACAGCAGCGCCATGCGCTTGCGCAGCTCGAACAGCTCCCGGGTGCTGAGATCCGGCACCGAGACGCCGTCCACCCGGATCGTGCCGGAGTTGGGCTTGATCTGGCCGCCGATGAGATTCAGGAGCGTGGTCTTGCCGCAACCGCTGCCGCCCATGATGGCGGTCACGCTTCCGCGGCGGATCGGCAGGGTGATGCCCTTCAGAATCGGGCGGTCGCCGCGCGAGAAATGAACGTCCCGAATATCTACCAGAATATCCCGCGCGACGCTGTCAGACTGCGGCTGAGCCAATCCCGTGTCCTATAGGTTTCGATCGCGGCACATTCTAAATCACGCCAGATGCGGTTGCCAGTACCGAGCTGTCGGCTATCAGCTATCGGCGGTCGATCCAGCCCCAAGCGAGGTTTTGGCTGACCGCTACTTCACCGCACGATTCTTCACGAGGTCGTCCACTACCGAGGGGTCCGCAAGCGTGCTGATGTCACCGAGGTTCCCGATGTCGTTGGCCGCGATCTTGCGCAGGATGCGGCGCATGATCTTGCCCGAACGCGTCTTGGGCAGGCCCGGCGCCCACTGGATCACGTCCGGGGTGGCGATCGCGCCGATCTCCTTGCGCACCTGCTGCATGAGCTCCTGGCGCAGCTTGTCGCTCGGCTCCACGCCCACCTTGAGCGTGACGTAGCAGTAGATGCCTTGACCCTTGATGTCGTGCGGGAAACCCACGACCGCGGCCTCGGCCACAGCGTGGTGCAGCACGAGCGCGCTCTCCACCTCGGCGGTGCCGAGCCGGTGGCCCGAGACGTTGATCACGTCGTCCACGCGCCCGGTGATCCAGTAATAGCCGTCCTGGTCGCGGCGCGCGCCGTCGCCGGTGAAATACATACCCGGATACTGCTTGAAATAAGTATCGACGAAGCGCTGGTGATCGCCGTAGACGGTGCGCATCAGCCCGGGCCAGGGGCGCGTGAGCACGAGATTGCCGCTGCATTCGCCCTCGAGCACCTTGCCGCCCCCGTCCACGATCGCCGGCGCGACACCGAAAAACGGACGGGTCGCCGAACCGGGTTTCAACCGGGTCGCGCCCGGCAGCGGCGTGATCAAAATGCCGCCGGTCTCCGTCTGCCACCAGGTATCCACGATCGGCACGCGCGCCTCGCCGACGACGTGGTAGTACCACTCCCAGGCCTCGGGGTTGATCGGCTCGCCCACGGTGCCGAGGAGCCTGAGGGATCGGCGCGAGGTCTTCTGAACCGGCGCCTCGCCCTCGCGCATCAGCGCGCGGATCGCGGTCGGCGCGGTGTAGAAGATATTGACCTTATGCTTGTCGATCGCCTCCCAGAAGCGCGCCGCGCTCGGGTAGTTCGGCACGCCCTCGAACATCATCGTGGTCGCGCCGTTCGCGAGCGGCCCGTACACGATGTAGGAGTGCCCCGTCACCCAGCCCACGTCGGCCGTGCACCAGTAGATGTCGCCGTCGTGGTAGTCGAAGACATACTTGTGGGTGATGGCGGCGAACAACAGATAACCGCCGGTGGTGTGCAGCACACCCTTGGGCTTGCCGGTGGAGCCTGAGGTATAAAGCACGAACAGCGGGTCCTCGGCGTCCATCTCCTCGGGCGGGCAATCGGTGGAGGCCGCGGCGGTCAGCTCGTGATACCAGACATCGCGGTCGGCGTGCCAGGCGATATTGCCCCCGGTGCGCTTCACGACGATTACGGTGCGCACGTTCGGACAGTGGGCGAGCGCGGTATCGGTGTTCGCCTTGAGCGGCACCCGCTTGCCCCCACGCACCCCCTCATCGGCGGTGATGACCACGCGGCAGTCGGAGTCGAGAATGCGGTCCTTCAGCGACTCGGGCGAAAAACCGCCGAAGACGACCGAGTGGACGGCGCCGATGCGCGCGCACGCGAGCATGGCCATCGTCGCCTCCGGGATCATGGGCATGTAGATGCAGACGCGATCGCCCTTCTGCACACCGCGCGCCTTCAGGACGTTCGCAAGCCGGCACACCTCGGCGTGAAGCGCTCGGTAGGTGATCTTCCGGTCCTGCGCCGGATCGTCGCCTTCCCACAGGATCGCGACCTGGTCGCCGCGCTTCTCGATATGGCGGTCGAGGCAGTTGTAGGCGGCGTTGAGCTTTCCGCCCTCGAACCAGCGGATGTGGAGGTTTTTGGCGTCGTAGCTCCAGTCGCTGACCTTCTTCCAGGGCTTGAACCAGGTGAGGAATTCCTTCGCCTGCTCGGCCCAGAAACCGTCCGGATCCTCGATCGAGCGCGCGTACAGCGCGCGGTATTTCGCCTCGTCAATCCAGGCACGCCGCGCCACCTCGGCGGGAACGTCGTAGACTTTTTCTTCGGACATGGATTCGCCTCCTCCGCATCGACCCAAATTAAAAAAGGATTGTGCAGTATCTTCGGACCGCGGCTCAAGTGGTCCTTGCCGGCGCACACGTGCGCCCGCACAATGCGCCACGCTCGGCTTGCTTCGCGATACGCCGCACGTACCGTTGAAGGATGAGGCGCTTCAAACCATCATTAATTCCGCCAGAAGCCGCGCCTGTCTGGCCTGTTCCGGTGCCTTCCCGGGGGTATCGAAAATGAGCGCCGCGACGCCCTGCTCCCCCTGCCAGCGCGCCAGCGCCTCGATCAGGCGCCGCTGCGCCTTCGGTTCGCCCTCTTGAGCGAGCGCCACCATAAGGCGTCCCCCTGGACGCGGGGCGGGCCCGTCGCCGGTGCGCCAGAAAAGGCCAGCATGGTGGCGCGCAAGGCAGTCCATATATTCCGGCATGCGCCACGCGCCGGGCAGATCCGCGCAGAGGGGGTGTGTCGGCGCGAGCAATTCCAGAAGCGCTTCCAGCCACGCACGGTCCGGCGGCGATTCGGGCGTCACGCGAATCAGAAGACCCGCCACCTGCGCGCGGATCGGCCCGATGAGCCGGAAAAACTCCATGAGTCTTTGTTCGACGGCGTCTGCCGAGGCGGGATGCGAGAGCCCCGCCGGCAACTCCAGCACGAACCGGAATGCGGGATCGCTGTCCTCGACCCACCGGCGCGCGTCCTCGACGCCCGCGGTCTCCCAGGTCTCGCCCGGGACCAGCACCGAACGCAGCAGGTTACTGTAATAACCAAAGCGCCAGTCCGCGGGCAGCTCCGGCGGATAGAACCCGCCGCGCCAGTCCTCGTGCTCCCAGCCGCGCGTGCCGATCAGGATCGGTTCGCTCATGGTGCACCTGTCGTTATGGGACTGCACCAGCCTACCGCAAGCGCACCGTCCACGGGTAGTTTCGGCGCGTCCAGCGGCGCGGCAGTAGACAGCGTTCGGGGAAGCATGCAAACATTCGCGCGCAGCGGCATTCCTCATTTCGCACGCCATAAACCTGGAAAAAGCAGTTGTTCGCAGATTAACGCAGATGAATCAACTGGCTTGAATGACTGCCTGGCGTACCTATATGGCGAGAGAGGAAGAGTCGATAACATTCTTAAAATCCGCGGAAATCTGCGGATGCAATCGCCGTTTTTGGGATAAATGAAAATCCTCGTCACCGGCAGCGCCTCGCACCTCGCCCGCGCGCTGCTGCCCCGGCTGCTGAACGATTCGCGGATCAAGCGCATCGTCGGCGTGGACCTCAGGGACGCGCGCTTCCGGCATCCGCACTACCACCACAAGGTGCTGGATGTGCGCTCCCCGGATATCGCGGGCCTCATGAAGGGCACGGATGCCGTGGTGCATCTCGCGTTCGTCGTGTTGCAAAGCGATCTCGGCAAGAAGCGGCTCGACCGCGGGTGGATCCGCGACAGCGACGTGCGCGGCAGCCAGAACGTCTTTGCCGCGGCCGCGCAGCACGGTGTCCCGCGGCTCGTCCACTGCTCGAGCGCCGCGGTCTACGATCTCGCCCATTGGCACAAGGGCGCGATCACCGAGTCGCACCCGCGCGCGGCGCTGCCCGGCTTCGGCTACGCCGAAGACAAGATCGCGGTGGAGAACTGGCTGGATGAATTGGAGCAGACGCACCCGCAGGCGCGCCTCATCCGGCTGCGCCCGCACGTCATCGTCGGACCACGGGCGCAGCCGTTTCTGAACTACCTCGCGCGCTCCAGGTTCTATCCCCTGCTCCCCGATCCGCAGCCGCTCACCCAGTGCGTGCACGAAGCGGACGTCGCGCAGGCGCTGCATCTCGCGCTCTTCGCCGAGGCAAGCGGCGCATTCAACCTCGCGCCCGCGGACTCGCTTTCCGTACGCGATATGCGCCGCGTGCTGCATCGCCGGCCGCTGGCGCTCTCCTACGGGTTCATGCGCGGGCTGCTCGCGTTCGGTTGGCGATTCCTCGGGATCGGCACCGACCCGGCGTGGATGGAAACGCTCCGGTACAACCTCGTGCTCCACACCCGCCGCGCGCGCAAGGAACTGGGCTGGACCCCGCAGTACGACTCGGTCAAGGACTGCCTGCTCGCGCTCGAACCGCAACGCGCCGCCCGTGGGCGAGCTATTGACCCGGCATGATTGTTCTTGAAACGAAGACAGAAAGACATGAATAGACAGGATTAACAGGATTTTTCAGGATTTACAGGATTAAGTCATAAGGCTTATTGGTTTAATCCTGTCCATTATCCTTCTAATAAAATCTTCTCCGCCTCCTCCAGCGCCTCCGGCGCGCCGTAGAGCACGAGCACGTCGCCCGCCGCGAGCTGGGTCTCGGGCGCGGGCTCGGGGCCGCGGATGCCGCCGCGGCGCACGGCGCTCACCGTGACGCCGGCCTCCTCGAGGTGCAGGTCGGCGAGGAGCTTGCCCGCCGCGTGCGCGCCCTCGGGCAGCGCCACCGAGTGCAGCCGCTCCTGGTAGGCGTCCGTCAGGCGCTGCTCGAAGATATCCTGGCCGTGGAAAAAGCCGCGCAGCATGCGGTAGCGATCGGTGCGCACCTCGCGCACGCGGTTCACGATGCGCGACACCGGCACGCCGAGCAAGAGCAACAGGTGCGAGCCCATCATGAGGCTGCCCTCGAGGCTCTCCGGCACGACCTCGGTCGCGCCAGCGGCGTTCAACCGCTCGAGATCGGCGTCGTCCATGGTGCGCACGATCACCGGCATGTCGGGGCGCACGTGGCGCGTGATCTCGAGGATCTTGAGCGCGGCGGCGACGTCGTTGAAGCTCACCGCCAAGGCCGCCGCGCGGTGCAGGCCGGCGGCCTCGAGCACGTCGCGGCGCGTGGCATCGCCGTACGCCACCGGCTTGCCCGCGTCGCGCGCGTCGCGCACCCGCACCGGATCGAGGTCGAGCGCGAGCGACGGGAGCTCCTCGCGCTCGAGCATCCAGGCGAGATTCTGGCCGCTGCGCCCGTAACCGCAGACGATGACGTGCCGCCGGGCGTCCCTCGCCTCGGCGCGGATCACATCGAGGTTGCTCCCGCGCGCGCGGGTGTACCCGGGCACCAGGCGCTTCACCGCCGGGCCGTTGTAGCGCACGATGACCGGCGCCACGAGCATGCTGAACACGACGGCGGCCAGCACGATCTGGGACGTGCGCGCGTCCAGCAACTGATACTGGCGCGCCTGCAGGAGCAGCGCGAACGCGAACTCGCCCACCTGCGAGAGCACCAGTCCCGTGCGCAGCGCCACCCCGGCCTCGAGGCGGAACAGCCCGCCGAGGGCCGCGATGAGCAGCGTCTTGAATACCAGGATCGCGGCCACGGTCGCGAGAATCCACGGCCAGAGCGCGCGCACGACGCCGAGATCGAGCATCATGCCGACGGTGACGAAGAACAGCCCCAGGAGGATGTCGCGAAACGGCAGGATGTCGGCCTCCACCTGATGCCGGTACTCGGTCTCGCCGAGCATCATGCCGGCGAGGAACGCCCCGAGCGCGAGCGACAGCCCCGCCAACTGCGTGATCCAGGCCGCGGCGAGCGTCAACAGCAGCACCGTGAACATGAAGAACTCGCGCAGCCGCGCCGAGGCGACCGCGTGAAACAGCGGCCGCAGCAGCCAGCGCCCGAGGAACAGGATCGCCGCGAGCACCAGAGCGCTTTTCACAAACGCCCAGCCGAGCGCGATCCACACCGATTGTTTCCCGTCGCCGCCGAGCGCGGGGATGAGGATCAGGAACGGCACCACCACGATATCCTGGAACAGCAGCACGCCGATCGCCACGCGCCCGTGGCGCGAGTTCTGCTCGAGCTGCTCGATGAGCAATTTCATGACGATCGCCGTGGAGGAAAGCGCGAGCATCCCGCCGATGACGATGGCGCCCTCGGCGGAAACGCCGGCGAGCCAGGCGATGGAGCCGAAGACGAGGCAGCTCAGCAGCACCTGCGCGCCGCCGAGTCCGAAGACAACGGACTTCATGGCCATGAGTCGCGGCAGCGAGAACTCGAGCCCGATGGTGAACATCAGAAACACCAGCCCGAACTCGGCGAGCGTGCGCGTGGTCTCGCTGTCCGGGATCCAGCCCATCCCGTAGGGCCCGACCACGATACCGGCGGTGAGATAGGCCAGGATCTGCGGCAGGCGCAGATAGCGGAACGCGGCGACGAGCGCCACCGCCGCGCCCAGCAGAATCAGGATGCGGTCTAGTCCGATCGACTCCATGCGGCGGGTTCCATAGGATGTTGGCGGCCGTTTCGATATACTCCGCGCAAGATTATCCCAAGCCGCCGCAAACTGCGAAGCACATGACCCGCCACCCCCCGTTCGAGCAGCTCGGGCGCGATGTGATTCAGCTCGAGGCCGACGCGCTCGCCGCGCTCGCGCGGCTCCTGGACGGCTCGTTCGCGCGCGCCTGCGAGATCCTCCTGCACTGCCCGGGGCGCGTCGTCGTCACCGGCATGGGCAAGAGCGGGCACATCGGCGGCAAGATCGCGTCGACGCTCGCCTCGACCGGCACACCCGCCTTCTTCGTCCATCCGGGCGAGGCCTCGCACGGCGACCTCGGCATGATCACGCCGCAGGACGTGCTGCTCGCCATCTCCAACTCGGGCGAGACCGAGGAGATCCTGACCATCCTCCCGATCGTCAAGCGCATGGGCGTGAAGCTCATCGCGCTCACGGGCAATGCCAAATCGACCCTCGCCACCCAGGCGGATGCCGCGCTCTACTGCGGGGTCGAGCGCGAGGCCTGCCCGCACAACCTGGCGCCCACGGCAAGCACCACGGCGGCGCTCGCCCTGGGCGATGCGCTCGCGGTGGCGCTGCTCAAATCGCGCGGCTTCACGCCCGAGGACTTCGCGCGCTCGCACCCGGCCGGGCTGCTCGGGCGGCGGCTGCTGCTCTACGTAACCGACATCATGCACACCGGCGCCGAGATCCCGCTGGTCGGCGAGGACGCAAGCCTGCGTGAGGTGCTGCTCGAGATGACCGGCAAGGGCCTCGGGATGACCGGCGTGCTCGACCGGGACCGGCGGCTGACCGGCATCTTCACCGACGGCGATCTGCGCCGGGTGCTCAACCACGGCGTCGATGTCTACTCCGCCAAGATCACCGAGGTCATGACGCGCAATCCCAAGACCACGCAGGCCGACCGGCTCGCCGCCGAGACCGTGCAGCTCATGCGCGCGCTCAAGATCAACGGCCTCTTCGTCGTGGACGCGGACAACCGCGTGCTCGGGGCGCTCAACATGCACGATCTGTTGAAGGCGGGAGTGGTTTGATCGTAATGGGTAATGGGTGAACGGTAATGGGTAAGACAGAAAAGCGAACCAACACCAACGCACCGGGCAGACCGAAGACCGTCGCCGCGTCCAGCCCATCCCCCATAACCCATCACCCATCACTCCTAGTGCCCTCATTTGAGGTAAGCGACGAAGTGCTCAAGCTGGCATCCAAGGTCAAACTCGTATTATTCGACGTCGACGGCGTGCTCACCGACGCACGCCTGATCCTCGGCGACGACGGCCAGGAGTACAAGGCCTTCAACTCCAAGGACGGGCACGGCATCAAGATGCTGCAGCGCAACGGCGTCGCCGCGGGCATCATCACCGGCCGCAGCTCGAAGGTGGTGGAGCACCGCGTGCGCGACCTCGGGATCCGGCACGTCTACCAGGGCTGCAAGGAGAAACTGCCCGTCTACCGCAGGCTCCTCACGGAACTCGGGCTGCGACCCGAGGAGACGGCGTTCGTCGGCGACGATGTGGTGGATCTGCCGATCCTGTTGCAGGTGGGCCTGGCGATCGCGGTGCAGGACGCCCACCCCCTGGTGCGGCGCCACGTCCATTGGGTCACGCCGAGCGGCGGCGGTCAGGGCGCGGCGCGCGAGGTGTGCGAGATGATCCTCGATGCCCAAGGAACCTATAGCGCGGAGATGTTGCGTTACTTCCCCGGCGGCGGCGCGGCCGCGCCGTGACGCTCGATTTACGCAAGGCCGCGGTCGCGGTCGCGCTCGTCCTCGCCGCGCTCGGCACCTGGTGGCTCGCGCGCTCGGTCGCGCCGCCGCTCCCCGAGTTCAACGGCAAGGCGCGCCACGACCCGGACTACATCGTCGAGAATTTCAACGCCACCGTCATGAACGAAAACGGCCGGCGCAAATATTTGCTCTCCGCCAAACGCCTGGTGCACTATGGCGACGATGCATCCTCGTTCCTGGAGCAGCCCTACCTCATCCAGTACGCCGAGGGCCTCGCCCCGACGCACACGCGCGCCGACACCGGCTGGATGCCGAAGGAGGCCGATGAGATCCGCATGAACGGTCACGTGCAGGTCGCGCGTGGGCGCGACCCGCGCGGCGCCGGGGCCGAGATCCGCGCCGACAAGATGAACGTCAGGCTTAATAGATGAACAGCGAGAGGAAAGAGGAAAGAGGAAAGAGGAAAGGGGCGGAGCCGCAAACAGCGCGGCGCTCCATTGTATTACTTTGCTCTTTGCTCTTTGCTCTTTGCTCTACATCAGCGCTCGCGCTGATGTCGGACAAAGACGCACCGATCCACATCGACGCCAAACACGTGGACCTCAACGAAAAAACCCAGATCGCGGTTTATCGCGGCAACGTGGTCCTGACGCAGGGCACGTTCCGCCTCGAGGCCGAGCGGCTGGAGGTCCGTGCCCGCAATTACAAGGCCCGGGTCGTCAACGCCTGGGGGGCTCCGGTCCGGCTTAAAGTGCGGCCCGACGACCGCGATGAGGACGCGCACGCCGCCGCCATGCGTCTCACGTACAACGTCGACCAGCGCGAGGTCGAACTCTCCGGCGAGGCCCTGCTGCGCCAGGGCGAAGATGAGTTCCGCGCGGCCGTGATTCACTACGACCTCGACGAGCAACTCCTGACGGCCGTGGGCGGGAGCGGCGCCGAGACCGAAGAACGCGTTCACGCCGTGATCTATCCGAAAGCAGACGCCCCCGGCGAGCCCAACGCGCCATGACCGTGCTTTCCGCGGAACACCTCACGAAACGCTACAAGGGCCGCGAGGTCGTCAAGGACGTCTCGCTCGAGATCCGAAGCGGAGAAATCGTCGGGCTGCTGGGCCCGAACGGCGCCGGCAAGACCACCTGCTTCTATATGATCGTGGGTCTCATCCCCACGGATGGCGGGACCATACGGCTCGACGGGGCGGACATCGGCCGCCTGCCCATGCACGAGCGCGCGCGCCTCGGACTCGGGTATCTGCCGCAGGAGCCGTCGGTGTTCCGCAACCTCACCGTCGCGGAAAACATCCTCGCGATCCTGGAGACCCGCAAAGACCTCGCGAAAGCAGAACGTGCGCGCCTGCTCGAGCAACTGCTGCGCGATCTCAATATCGCGGAGCGGCGCGACAGCCTCGGCATCAGCCTCTCGGGCGGCGAGCGCCGGCGCGTGGAGATCGCCCGGGCGCTGGCCACCGCGCCGCGCTTCATGCTGCTCGATGAGCCCTTCGCCGGCATCGACCCGATCTCGGTCATTGAGATCCAGGGGCTGATCCGGCACTTGCAGCAACGCGGCATCGGGGTGCTCATCACCGACCACAACGTGCGGGAAACACTGAAAATCTGCGACCGGGCCTATATCCTGAGCGACAGCCGGGTGCTCACGGCGGGCGCACCCGAAGAGATTCTGTATAATGAAGATGTCAAGCGGGTTTACCTGGGCGCGGATTTCCGCCTGTAAAATAACAGTTTCCCCACATCCCCCGCGCGCGGTCGCGGACGGACGGCCTCCGCCCACTCGGGCCGGAAAATGGACTAGACTCTCTAGTGAGACAAGGAAGCGGCCGCGGCAGGTGCAACGGCCGAACCCGATATTCAAGAAGAACCGCCGTAGGTGTCCATGAAGCAGTCACTCGACCTCAGGTTAGGCCAACACCTGACGATCACCCCGCAACTGCAACAGGCCATACGGCTGTTGCAGCTCTCCTCCGTGGAGCTTCAGCAGGAGATCCAGGAGGCGCTCGAAACCAACCCGCTGCTGGAGGAAAAAGAGGCCGAGCCCGCCGAGATTCGCGGCGAGGCCGAGGCGGAGCCGGCCGCCGAAAGCGAGCCGCTCAACGGCGAGGCCATGAAGGCCACGGATGTCGAGATGGAGCGCGGCACCGTCGATGAAGATCTCTCCGGGGACAGCGACTGGGCCGAGACCTTCGACACGCCCAAGGCCGCGACCACGCGCTCGAACGAGGACTACCCCGACATCGAGGCGCGCAACAGCCCTCCCCAGACCCTGCGCGATCACCTGATATGGCAGACGCAGATGACGCCCTTCTCGCAGAGCGACAAGGCCATTGCGCTCGCCCTGATCGACGCCATCACCGATGACGGATACCTCTCCTGCACGCTCGAGGACGTGCAGCAGGCGCTCGCCAAGGGCGGCGACGAGATCGAACCGGACGAGGTCGAGGCGGTGCTGCACCAGATCCAGAATTTCGAGCCCCTGGGCGTGGGGGCGCGCCATCTCGCGGAATGCCTGCAATTGCAGCTCAAGGCGCTGCCGCCGGACATGCCTCAGATTAAGGAAGCGATGGCCCTGGCCACGCCGGAGCATCTCGCCCTCCTCGCCGCGCGCGACTACGTGCAGCTACGCCGCGCCCTCAGGCTCCCGCCCGAGGACCTGCAGAAAGCGATCCAGATCATCCAGGGCCTCAATCCGCGCCCGGGGAGCAGCGTGCAGTCGCTCCAGGCGAACTACGTTATCCCGGACATCATCGTCAAGAAATTCAAGGGCGTGTGGCGCGCCGAATTGAACCCGGACATCTCGCCGCGGCTGCGCATCAACAATCAGTACGAAAAGATGATCCACCGTGGCGACACCAGCACCCAGAACCGTTATCTCCAGGACCATCTCCAGCAGGCGCGCTGGTTCATCAAGAGCCTCAACAGCCGCAGCGAAACGCTCCTCAAGGTCGCGCGCGCGATCATCGACCGCCAGCGCGCCTTCTTCGAGCACGGCGCCGAGGCCATGAAACCGCTCGTGCTCCACGACATCTCCGAGGCCGTCAGCATGCACGAATCCACCGTCTCACGCGTCACCACGAACAAATACATGCTCACGCCGCGCGGGATCTTCGAGCTCAAGTACTTCTTCTCGAGCCACGTCGCCACCGCCGACGGCGGCGCCTGCTCGGCCACCGCGATACGCTCGCTTATCAAGAAGATGGTGGAGAACGAATTTCACACCAAGCCGATCAGCGACAGCAAGATCGCCGAGATCCTGGCGGACCAGGGCATCAATGTGGCTCGGCGCACGATCGCGAAGTACCGCGAGTCGATGAACATCCCGCCCTCCGGCCTGAGAAAATCGCTCGTCTAGCAAAAAAGAGAGGTCCCTATGCAGATTATGGTCAGCGGCCGGCAGATCGAGGTTACCGAACCCCTGCGCCAGTACGCCTCCGAGAAGATCGGACGCATCCAGAAGCACTTCGACCACATGACCACGACCAGTGTGGTGCTGTACGTGGAGAAGAACGCGCACAAGGCCGACGCCACGATCCACGCCAAGGGCGCGACCCTGGCGGCGTCCGCCGAAGGCGCCGATATGTACGCCGCCATCGACGCGCTCGCCGACAGGCTCGACCGGCAAGTGCTCAGGCACAAGGAGAAGGTTTCCGATCACGACCGCAACGGAGGCGCGCACATGAAACGGAAAACGACGTAACCGAACCGCCGGGACGCCTTGCGCCAGGACGCCTCCCGACTTGATCCTCCTCAAGGCATTCCGGCCGACTTTCAGAATAATGCACCGCCATGCGCATTCATGAACTCCTTTCCCCTCAACGCATCCAGCCCTCCCTGCCCGCCGCCAGCAAGAAGCGCCTGCTCGAGCGGTTGAGCTTCCTGCTGGGCGCGGGCGATCCAGACGTGGACGTCCACGCGGCGTTTCAGTCCCTGATCGAGCGCGAGCGCCTGGGCTCGACCGGCATCGGCGAGGGGGTGGCGCTGCCGCACGGGCGGCTCAAGGGCCTCAAGAAGGCGGTCGGGGCCTTCGTCACGCTCGAGCACGCGATGGACTACGACGCCATCGACCGCAAGCCGGTAAAAATGGCGTTCGCCCTGCTGGTGCCGGAGGAGGCCACCGAGGAGCATCTGCGGATCCTCGCCGAGCTCGCCGGGATCTTCAGCAACAAGGAGACGCGCCGGCACCTGCTGGAGGCAAAATCGGCGGACGAGCTGTTCCGCGAGCTCACCAAGTCCGCCCCGACGCACAGTTGATTTAAGCCGTCAGCGGTCAGCTATTGGCCTTTAGCTATCGGCTATAGGCTATAGGCTATCGGCTATCGGCTTCTTATTAAACGGATAGCAATTCCCGGATGCTCCCGGGTATCATTCCTCCCGCCATGACCCCGCTCGTCACCATCAGCGATCTGTTCGACGCCCAGTCCGCCTTGCTCAAGTTCAAGTGGGTGTCCGGGCGCACGGGCGCCAGCCGGCTGCTCGAACCGACCACCGCACGCTTCCCCGGCATGGCGCTCGTGGGGCATCTCAACTTTGTGCATCCCAATCGCGTGCAGGTCCTCGGCGAGGCCGAGATGGAATACCTCGACCGCCTGGGCAAGGCGCAACGCCGGGACGCCGTCCGCGACCTGTTCGGGAGCAAGCGCACCGCCGCCGTCGTCGTCGCCAACAACAAAAAGGCCCCGGCCGATCTCAAGGCCGGGGCGGACCGGACGAAACTCGCGCTGCTCACCTCGGCGCTCCCGAGCCCGGTGGTGATCGACCACCTCCAGTATTACCTCACGCGCGCGCTCGCCCCGCGCCTCACCGTGCACGGGGTGTACATGGAGGTCATGGGCATGGGCGTACTCATCACCGGCGAACCCGGCATCGGCAAGAGCGAGCTGGCCCTGGAGCTGCTGTCGCGCAACCACCGTCTCATCGCCGACGATGCCGTCGAACTCGTGCGCGTGGGGCCGGACGTGCTGGTCGGCCAGTGCCCCAACGAGCTTTCGGATTACCTCGAGGTGCGCGGCCTCGGGATTCTCGATGTGCGCCTGATGTTCGGCGAGACCGCGGTGCGGCACAAGAAGAAGCTGCACCTCATCCTGCACCTCGAGCAGCTCCAGAAAAAGCGCATGGGCCGTATCGACCGCCTGCAGGCGCAGCAGCAGACGCGCCGCATCCTCGACGTGGACATCCCGATGACGGTGCTGTACGTCGGCCCCGGCCGCAACCTCGCCGTGCTCGTGGAGACCGCCACCCGCGCCTACATCCTGCGCATGTGGGGCATCAACCCCGTCGAGGACTTCATCAAGCGCCAACAGGAGCTGATCCACAAAAACGCCACCGCGCCGGGCGCGGTCGCCCCGAAACCGCGCAAGCCGGCGATCCAGCCGGATTGAGCG